>ERZ824480.2941-NODE-2941-length-12233-cov-2.773444_pt1 | contig 12233 bp, 13 predicted proteins | sample MGYA00519861_ERZ824480 | MGnify/ENA primary metagenome ERZ824480 (study PRJEB31778, sample SAMEA3449152) | human gut metagenome | biome: human gut; feature: human-associated habitat; material: faeces | place: United Kingdom | collected 2010/2012 ... | reverse complement strand
ACATCGTAGGTTGTTACTGCGTCTGGAAACAACACGCCACTGTTATATCCATATAACTGGAACAAAGCTCCCATCATTCGACTTAATCCCAAACCATAACATCCCATCATAACATTCCCTGAAGGACAATGAAGATCCAGAGATCCACTGTATCGGTCACCCAGTAAGAACATGTGACCGAGTTCAACACTTGGGAGAAGCTGAATGGAACCGCGGTTCTGTTGATGAGCATGACAATGTACACACTCGTCTCCTTCAGCTGGGAGAGAAAAATCGCCCACTTTGATCTGTGATTATGAATGAGGAAGATTGCTTACGTGATAGAGTGAAGCCAGTTGGGGTGGGAATAACTCCGATAACGAGGTATCTACAAGGAACTAAGAATCATTCTTTCCTATCATCTCAACCTCCGTTGCATGATCAAGTTGATTCACTTTATCAGTAGTATCTGAGGCCAATTCTTTCACATTTACACAACGTCCACGAGGAACAAGTACTTGTTTGTGAAGAGAGGGCAACGAATACACATCCATCAATTCCATAATCTCTCCATGCTGATCTAGTATTGCCATAAAATCTTCTTTACTCGTTAATACCTCCAAATCCTGTCGCAAATGTTGAAATGACTCCGATTCAAAAAATGGAATTGACGGTGAAACAGAAGTGGATAATGGATGCAATGACATGTAATTACAATTGGAACACTTCACAACTGTATCCTGACCGATTCCACAAAGGCACTGATATTCACGGGATTTATTTCCACCCATCACACCTGAATCTGCTTCCAAACTCTCCACAGGAATCTCAAGATCGCTGAAAATATTCTTGAAACACTGATCCATACGATCAAAGGTTGCTGACGCCTCTTGAATCGATTTGTCAAACGAATAGGCATCCATCATCAAAAACTCTTTGCTACGCAACACACTGGAGAAGATACGTCTTTCATCACGAAATTTGGAAGATGTCTGATAGAGAATCATCGGATAATCTGCTGGAATTGCCAAATCTTTGACAATACTTGTGATGACTTCTTCATTCGTTGGACTAAGACAGTAGCTTTGTCCCTTTCGATCCTTCAATGTGTATAATTCCTTCCCCATCTTTTCACGTCGTCCTGTTTGGTCCCAGCGATTCAGATTCTGCAGAACCGGCATTTGCATTTTCTGAGCACCAACTTCATCCAAACGGAGATCGATAGCTTTCTTCATTTCGTCAATCACACGTTGACCCAATGGTAAAAAAGAAAACATTCCAGGCTCTGTTTGGTGAGCATACCTACAGTAATCAGAAACTTCAATGATAATACCCTCCTTTCAACAACAGTCTTCCATATCTCGCCATTTCGAATTTACCCAATGACGTATCCTGAAAGATCAAGACACTACTCCAAAAACTACCTTCTTGGTAGGAGCAAATAACTTTGATCGATACGTAATGCATGAAAAGGACCGTCGAACAATGGAAAAACGAAACATTCAAGTGGAAAACCTTCTTTGATAAAAGAGTAAAAACCGTGATTCTTGTGTCCAAAACAAAGAACATCAATATGATACAGTTATTGGGTCCTGTCAGCTACTCGCTTTAGCAAATCGAACTAGAACTAAGAGAAAGAATGTTCAATGACCAGTAGCTTTTCTGAACGTGTCTTCGGTATCCGAACAGTTTTATGACAAGCAATTGCAGCGACAATATATCTCTGGTTTGGTGAAGAGGATTTCCCGCTCTTTTCCACGAAATCAATAATTTCTCCTCGAAGGTTCTGATTCCGAATGAACTATTCTCAATTCTCATTCCACATATCCTACAGGGACAATCTCATAAACCTGGGTAGCCTTGGAGATGCCTAATTTCAATACCTCATACCCATCTTCTGTATCCTGACCACTCCATAGGTCACATAACGTATCCTAATCATAACAATATTCACTCACAACAACAATCAGTAGTGACTTTGCATATGTCCACAGATGGGGAGATGAAGCTAGAATACACTTCTTACTCCAACAACTATTCAACAAGTCGCATACAAACGCTTCTTCGAGACCAAATGGAATACCACGTTTGTCATTCCGAATGCCACGAACTAACTCTCGTAACAAGAATAGCTGGCTGATTAGCAGTAATCCTTGCTGATTTTGTTGTAATTCCTGTAATTCCAAATTCCGCATCTTTTCTGCTTCTGTTTGTTTTCTCGGTCGACCACGTGTGGTAGTTTGTTTCTGAGAGAAGAGTGGTAAGAGAGATGTAAGAAGTTGCTGGACAATCCTATGTAGAATGGAACGAGGTGTCGAATAACGATAATTGTACCATAGAAATAGAGTTTGAAGAGGAATAGCAAGATCAAGTGAATCTATCGAACACTGTCGAAAATGAAGGAAAATCGTGTTTCTACAAGTAATATGCTAACTAGAAAAACACTCGTCCCAAGACTGATGGAGAAGGATGCATCGCTGAAGGATCGCCAGATCCAAAGAGCAATGAACACCTCCCAACAGAGCACGAATCTGGCTCTGTAGAGTACGTTCTCCAGAAGGAACAGAATCAAATCGAGTCACAAAGTTGGAATGAACACACAACAGAGAAGAAGATGAGGGAGGGACTCCACGAGGAATATCAATCACTTCAATACCAGAGGGGAAGGATACTTCCCTTTCGATCTTAGAATTGACTGGTTGTGGAACTCGTGGATTTGGAGTGGCAGAAGGAGTGGTTTGAATTGAATCCATAAACATTTCGAACGATGACCTCCGTGGAGGAAGTGGTTCAAGATACAAATCCGAATTTGAAAATTCTGAATAGAGATGAACAAAATTTGTATCTTCATGTTGATGATCAATAGCATACTGAAGAAAGTGTAAACAGTTCAATAGATCACGATTCGTCTGCACTGTAGGAGAAATATCCAATTTCATTGCAAGGGCATTGTTAATCACATGAGCTAGACTCAACTCTTGTTGGGTGAAATTGTTTTCCTGTAATAGTATCATAGAACTTTCATCAGAATTATTATTTGAGCGAGTATCAATAGTGGAACCTTGTGACACAACTATTCATTATATCTATTAACCATCACAACCAGGGCTGTTGGGACATGATAAATTGGGAGAGAGATAGCAACATATCAACTTATCAAGAATACTCTTGGAAGAATTGGACAGAGCATAGGAATTCCGTTTGCAACTCATCCTATCACTTGAAGAATTGGATAGGGCTAATCATCAATCTCTTCCAGCTGAATTCACTTGTATCGGTAGATGACAGCATTGGCTCTAATGGAACTGGTGAAAGCATCTAGGATAAAAGAAGACAGGAAACTATCACCAAAGAAGAATTCGTTTCCGTAGTCATCGAATAATATAGTTCTGGGGAACTAGAACTATCTTGGACAACTGTACTATTCATGCGATGAAGGGCAATAGTCTACAGCAAATGTGTTTCTATTCATCAGCTTATTATCATCCAAAACTACAAAATGCTCTTGATTCCAACTATTGATAATGATAGCGGGTTTCTAAAAATCGAGAGGGAAAGAAATTCCCACGATTCAAAGACTCGAAAACGGTTCTTTAAGAATAGTGACGGTCCCTACTCAATTCTGAGTATTGAGGACAACAAGCAAATCTCGAGTGCCCTCAAGAGAATATTTATTCCAACGTTTATTATAGTCGGTGTGCACCTTGTTTATGGGTACTTGGAGTAAATTGCTGATCTCGTTGTTACAGGTACATACTTGTGATGATACTAGATTGAGTAGAATACAAAGGACCCTTTGTCAACGGTACTTACTCAAGCAAGACAGACAGCCTTCTCTTCGCATTCCTTAGAATGTCATTTCTTATTGTCGTCTCTTTTGAGAGATAATATGTTATCATTGCCAATGGTGGATTTGTTTCGGTTTCATTGACTTTTAGCGACTCCTAGCTCTTCTTTTGCTGAATGAAGATTCTTCAGGAAAAGAGGAATACCAATCCAAATTTCTCTATATGGTATTTGACATTTTAGATGCTGTATCGGCACTTTCGTGATTGTGAACCTTAGAGTGTGGTGGATGTGGAGCGCTGGCTTTGCTACAGTATTGTTACTCGAGATGCCTATTCTCCTTCGGTTTTAGTACTCTCTTTCTCTATCTTTAATAATTAGGCTTATTCTGCAGATCAAATGGCTGGTGCAATCAGTGAACTTGTTCGTTTGTTTCCTGTGACAAATGATATTGTTCAAAAGGTTGAATACATCAAACATGAGTATTATCGCGAACAATTATCTTCTCCTGACATTCTCCCTTTCATGTCCTTGGATTCTTCTTGCTTTGTCAACACTTCCTATCCCCTTCGTACCAATTAAGGATCTGTGTTATCTAGATGCACTGGATCTTGAGGAATATGCTTCCTTTTTTGAGGATCACAGTGACATGCTTATGTTTTATACTCCCTCATTTGATCGTCCTCTCTTCTCTCATACTCCAACTCGTGACGATTTTATCATTCTTCATCCTTCTCTTTCTTCGAACTCCTTTTTATATGTACCTATCACAAAGGAAGAGGTCATGTCGAAAGAACCTCCCGAAGAGTTACGACAATGCTGGACTTCTTCGCTAAGCAAGAATGCTATTGATCGAGTAACAATGATGAGTTCATGTGATCATAGATTCTAAGTGATGGAACCAAGATTCATTCTCTATTCTCATACATCGCTTCTGCAGCATCATCTGGTAAATCAGCCACTCTCACATCCCTTGTTGAATTGAATCCTGATTTGGGTCGTGGTCTTGTTGATGCTCTGAAGAAGAATGATCAGGAAGAGTTGTGTTATCGACTCCTCTTTGAACTAAATCTCTCTCCCAAGAGCCTTGATTTTGTGAATTCGCTACTCAAAATGATTTTGATTCCTAAAGAAGTTCTGGTTCAGTATGTGAAGCAGAGTGTTAAGCGATTGTGTGGTGATTCGTCTCAAGAGGTTGGGGATTTTGTGGATATTAACAGTAGTCGGTAATAAAGTGTTTTTGCTACTTTATTGCGGGGTTGTATGAACAAAAGAAGATTGATGAAAGTGTATGTCTGGTTATTGAAAATGATAATTAGTTGATTCACGACGATCTAATCCTCTTGAGAGATACCTATAAGTTCCAAACAGACATTGATTATCTACTGAAGCGAATTTATGGAAAAGGGAATCGAAAAGGATTTACTGTTTGAAAGAAACAAACGAATCAGCAAACATATCGAGTTCTGCATCTACTGCCTTGATCTCGTGTCTCTGCTTTCGCTTTCGTGTCTTTTGTGTAAATCCGGCATTTGCCATCGACCGAGAAATCTCTTCAAGAAGTGTGGTTGGAGGTATGTACAGCATATCCGACGAAAAGTTGGGACAGTCCTGTTTACTCCGAATTGTTATTACAGGAATTGAAAAGAGACTGTCTTCATCACCTGCAAGATGAAGCGAATAGTTAGTTTTGCCCTTCAAAAAGGCTTCTCGGACTTCTCTACGTGTCACTGCAATTCGAAGTTCCTACGTTACTTGATTCATATTTTCCAGTCGTTCTTGAGAATCAAATAGAATTGTATGGATATTTTCCGCCATTGGAGTATTAAAACTTCGGATATTTAGCTTCATTTCATTCATCATCTCCTCGGCTTTCCTCTTCTTTTCTTCTTCTTCAGCGATTTCTCTCCGTCTCTACTGTGACAACAAAATATGATCATTACTCTCTCCAACAGTACCATATCGAGTCCCTTCACAAGATGTGTCCTTGACACATCTCCACCAAGCAATTGCTTCTCTTCGTCTGTGAGATGTGCGAAATCTTCCGGTAATAAGCCTTCGTAATCTTTATCATATCCCAACTCTCTCAGTTCTTTTGCTGCATATTATCAAATTGCAATTGGACTCACCTCGGTCACGATATTTCAGCAGATAACTATTGTCCTCTTCCTCTTGTTGTTCCCTTCGTTCTTGGAACCGTTGTTTCTGTCGTTCTTTCTTCTCCAGATTCTAAATGATTAAATATCTTCCCAAGAATCACTCTCTTCTGTGATTTTCGTCCTCGCTTCTCATTAGCTACCAATTGTTTCACAGAGTCACTTGCCCTCGATGATGAGTCATTTCTCCAAGAATCCGACATTACTGTGAATTTTTGACTACTCTTTATTATCAAACTGTTTTGCTGTATAACTTATGAATGAACCAATTTTGCATTTCTATACTTCGTTTTCCATTTGGTCACTTTCAGCTTCATTCTCTATGATCACTGCTCTAGAAGACTCTTCTATAGTTAGTTCACGAACAAACTATCTTCATTTGAATAGTGTTCAAATACAGATCTCTCCACAATTCCCTTTGTAGTGGTTTATTTGTCGATACTCTCATTCCGTAGAGAATATAACTAATTTGGAAAAGGCAACAAGGCTATAAATGAAATGTTACAAGTTCCACGGTTTTTCTAGTATATCTTAGTAATTCTCATGTGGCATCCCTGCATAAACGCTTTATATTAGTCGTTTGCTTATCAATTCGTGGATAGAACACTTAGATCATGGGTGTGGACGAATATGAAGAAGAGATTGTGGAGAAAGTGCGGACTCCAGGCGGTGAATTGGATAATCGTCTTTTAGAAGAAGAATATCTAGAATCAGAGAAGGGGAAGATGAACACTATTCAGGTTAGGGTAAAAGGTACTCTTTATGCGATTAGTTTTGTGTGAACCTTATGAAGGGTATTGCAGGTACAGGATCACTTGCTATTCCATATGCTTTCTCAAAAGTATATTTATTCGTCTTGAATTCACCTCTAGGTTGGTATCATTCCATCTATCCTCCTTTTTGCCATGGTCTGTGCTATGATGGTCATTGCCACGTACCAACTGTTAGATATCCATAACAATATGGGTAATCGTCGAATTGTGAGGAAGTGCTTCTTGGGTTATTCATAGCTTGGATTAAAGTCGATTCAAACGAGTAATGTGTACGCCGAAATGGTCTTTAATGTACATAAGAATCATTCGTTTCTCCTTTAGGTTTTGGGAACAGGAGGTTATCGTTTCTACGTCGTATTTTCGCTGATCACATTGTATGGATCTAACATTGGCTCTGTGGTACAGATGGAATCTCATCTTCAATAGTAGATTGCTATGGCTGGATTCCTCGAGAACATGACATTTTTTGGAAAGAATGAAACATCTCGCAAGATCGTAATTCAAATCTTCATCACCATTATTTGTATTGTCCTATGTCTTCTGAAAGACCCTTCGTAGCTCTCTCCTCTTGTTGTTATTTGTAGTGTGTTGGTTCCTATTTCTTCATCGGGTTTGATTGCCATCATTGCTTCATATTTGATTCTTATCATGTTCCATCATGTTCATTCTCTTATTCTTAGTTATGGAATGAGCAAATACAAACCGTCATTTGAAGCAAAAGATCTGTGGCCAGAATCGGCATCTGCTCTTCTAGAGAATATTGGTATCTATGTATATTGTATGGGATTTATCCTCTTTTTACTCACTCAATATGTCATATTTCTTCTCTTCTCTCATCATTAGAAGTATATCCGTCGTGATTGTCGGAAGACTGTGGTACGATCAACAGGTGTCTCTATCTCCCTCATGGCCTTGATCTATATCTTTATAGGTATCATTCTCTCACAATACTATAAGAATTCTGGTAGTGATCATGATTCTTGATGATTGATAGAAAATGGTGTTAAGGACAATATCATGCAATCTCTTCCTGCCGAGTTCACTTTGGGAACTCTCTTGAACATCGCCATGTTCATTACTGTTGCTGGAGGATTTCCTCTATGGATGGAACCTATCAATGAGACTATTGAGAAGGGAGAGATTGAACGAGGAAAGCTGTTTATCAAGACACGGAAATACATCATTCTTCGTGTTGTTGAGATCGTGTGTATTTCGGTCATTGCGCTTGTTGTTCCTTCGTTCTCCCAAGTCCTCAGTCTCATTGGTAATTTCACCGATGTGTTGACGACATTCATCTTCCCTGCTGTCATGCACATCGTGTTCTTTAGAAATAGAACTAAGTCATGGATCATGTGGATGGATATGATTACGCTGGTCATCTCTGTTTTCATTATGATTATTTGTACATCTATTTCTCTCAAGAACTTTGGCAAGTAAGTAGCTCTATTGCTTTCCTGTTTGTTTTCATACTGTTTATACACTTCCTTACAAGAACTCTCCATTACATTCAATTCACTGGGTATGTTCTCTCGTGTGATCCGGAATGGAGTACTTCGAAATCGAAGTTTGGTATATATCCGAGAGTCGACAAGAGTCCTACCCTTGCTTTGGGTGGCAAGAATTCCAGAGACTTCCACTCGATTTATTCACTTTGGAGAAGTAAATGGAACTATCGATGGAACCCAACCAAACCCTTTATCTAAGGAAATGAATCCATTGCTTCAACAAGTCAATACAGTAACATCATTCGAAGAGGCTATCAATTTATTGCAGGTACTGAATTATCTGATGGTCTAATTGGAAAGGGTTACGAAGATCGCACTCTGGAAGAGAATTTGAGGACTCTGATGGAATGTGGGCGTTACTCGCCTGGTGTTGCCCTAATCCGTTCGAATCCTCTCTATGGTACCTTATCTCGGTTTGTCAACTTCTTAAACAACACAATTACTATTGAACAGCTCTCTTCTGTTAACCTATATTACCTAATTCGGAGTTTTTGGTCACTTCCTCGTATTGGTTGTACCTACACACCCCATACCGGAACTAATGGAGAACTATTGCATGGAAACTGTCATCTTGTGGATGTTCTATTATCCAGAATTATGGAATACTCTGAAACATTGTCATCTACTGAATGGAGTATCTTGTTGAAATCTATTGGGAAACTTCGTTACTCTGGTGACTCTGACCTATTGAATCAGATCGTTGGTACAAATTCGAGGTGGTTTTCATAGTAGATGGGATAATGAAGTGTAAGCAAAGCTTCACGCTCTCTGAAATGAGTGATGTTGCTTGGGGGCTAATGCGAATCAATACAGAGTCACATCAGTCGGAATCAATGAAGCTCAACTTTCTCAGTGATGATCGGATCTATTCGGTGTTTAAACAAATTGAGGAACTCATTCAACATGATTCGACAAATCTCAAATATGTTCGACCGTACCTTCACTCCATTCCCTTCACTTTAGATCACGATTATCGAACCTTGTGTATTGTATTTCCTACTCTCGATATCCCAATCGATCTGCAGTGTATGGGTCCTTTCTCTCTTACACATAGTCTTTCTTCCTTAGCTCCTGCTATTCTTACCGCTATTCCATATTTTTCAATTCCAGAAATTGCCACTATTTTTACCGGATATACAGAAAGTCATGTTCTTATTCCAAAGTTAAATAAGGCAATCATCAAATCATTTTTATCACGGTACATGAAGCACAATACTAGTAATAATTAGAACCAGCGAAGTGACATCGAAGAATGCATTAAGTTTTCTGTACTCATATACGCGGTCTTGCAAACAAGTTCAGAAGTATACAATTGAAAGAGAGTCCATAGATAAGTTGATCGCCATAATTCTTGGTTCGATTGATGAGTTCGAATAAATTCGTGAATCTAACTCATAGACTATCTGTTGGAAACCGTATTTATTTGTTGTCTTCATTTAATAACATCAACTATTTCCCGCGGGAATCCATTGAAACGGTTCTCAAATCCATTCGTCCTTTTATATCTAATCTGTCCGATGATCAGAGTTTTTCGGTTCTGTGTACATTGCTTAAGACCAAGTGGGATTCTATGTTTCTCTTCATCGCAGATTGACTTCGGATTGTGCGAATGAGATTGCTTCCGAATTCTACGAGAAGTATATTCGGAATTATGATGCAATTTCAACCAAGACAGCAGTTACTAGCAATTTCTTGTGTCTCTTCCTTCGTTATTCTTCGAATGTAACATTTCTCGTCTTCTACTATTCATAGAACCATAAATACTCAAAGCTATGTGTTGATGTGATTAAGCACAACTTCCAGATGTATCCAGAGAACTACAATTCTCGTGCTCTTTCCTCCGTAATTTATAGCATTTCGCATATGCGTAAGTTCGTATTCTTCATTTTATCCAGAGATGCCTGATGTGTCCTTTTTATGTGAATTGCTCACAGTATTCACACTATATTGTTCTCATCAATCTTCAGTATCTCAGTATGATATAATATACATCGTACTTCATTCACTAAACACATCATACATAGTTGGCCTCAATCAAACCTCATATCAATAATCAGAGTATTCAGAACACAGTCACTCCATTAGCTACATCGATTGTTCAATGGTGCTATAGAAATGTGGAACGTGTCACACCACATGTACCTTTGAGAGAGTGAATCTGATCTAGCTTATCTCATTTCTGTTAATGACATTTCCTCTCCTTCACCAACCTACTACTTATCTGGTTCGACTGTTTGAAACTCGATTCCAGAAGAATGTCAATTCTTTTCCACTTTCTGTATCGATAATCAGAAAGCTATCATTAGTAGGATATTCTCTTGCTGCTCAAAGCATCTACACTCACGCCATCAACTAATCCTGCATTGGTCGAATTTCTCTACAAACGAGTTGGTGAGAATCTGGATACACTATCTACAAATGTTTGAATAAAGATAAGTTATGAGAATTAGGACTTGTTGTCTGTAATCTGGACAATTGCCTCTCGATATAAAAATCAAGTGTAATGATGTGACAGTATTGTGATTTGAAGAGAAATATACTGGAAAGCAAAAGGTCTTTTAGAAGAGAAGCAGCTGTTTCCAGCTCAAGAAAAGAATCTTCAAGATATTGTGAACTTGTACATTTCAAAGAATAAGAATTACATTGTTTGTTGAAAGAGTATTTGAAGGTGAAATTTTATTTATTTCTTAATCGCTTGTTGGATGATTCAGAGATCTATTCTTATGATAATCAATTATTTTTCGTTTTTTAGCGATTTGTTAAACTTTCATCTCAAATTCCTGTATAATGATGGCTTCAGTACTGGAAATGAAATAGTTATTTTTTGAGGAATCATTTATAGGCAGGAGAAACCTATCGAGTATATTCCTGGTACAACATTGAAAGTACAAGATAATTCCTCCTATGTTATTCTCGGAAATCATGTACATCTGTTTCCATCGATTTAGCTTAGGATCCCAACTCATTTTCTACACTGACCATTAATACAGTTATTAGTCATTTAGTCCTATTCGAAAATCTAGACTTGTTGCTAGCTGTTGTTAAAAGTATCATTGAGCATGAACACTTTGTTGAACATGATGAAGGACTGAATTATCATGGGAAATGCCAATTTCCCTTTTGCCCCGGATGCATTAGAATTAAAGCAGAGTCTATGAATAATGAGGACTTCCCAAGTACTCCTTAAGGAAATGATTCATACTAGTTGGTTACTACATATCTTGCTACATTCCTCATATCCACTCTACTACCCTTTTCTCAGGTTGTCCAGACTACCTTCCTTTGTTCTTCCAAAAGATCCTCTGCTTCCATTCAGGTTATATTTTTTGTGATGATCGCTACCGTTGGGCTCACCAAACAAGTTGTGAAAGTTCGAAAGCATTATCTGGAAACAAACTTCGACATCCCGATCTACAAGCGGTTTGGGAAGAGAATACCGCATTGTTCATTAGTACAGCAGGAAAAGAACTAAGTGAAGCTGCTCTTGAAGATTTGCATCATAGTTTGGATGAAGTGATACCTGTGATGTCTGGACTAAGAATGAATTGTAGTAATGAAATGATGTGTTCATAAGCAGATGAAACTTCACGACAATTGTTTCTCTGGGGTGTGGAGATTGTTCTGAAGGAGTCGAATCCAAATGATTCTTTTGCTACAAGTCTTCGTGAACTCACAGGAGGAAACGTATCTGAACGTATTCAACAACTCGTTCATTCAATCAGTTCTGATGTCGAGAGGATCCAATCCGCCTCTAGTTCTGCTAGTGGACACCAGAAGATGCGTCAAGAAGTGTTGCAGGCACTTACTTGCAAGGCTGTGTATGTGATGTTTCAAATTCATCTTATTGATTCTCTCAAACCCACAATACAGAGTTTAAGTTGCTTTCTAAGCAAACTTTTGCAAACTCTGTCGGAGAATGATCATGTCCAAATCGATTGGAAGATGCTACAAGATGATCTTCCTTCCGGGTTGCCCAACATATCCTATCCTTCAACCTCCATTGGTCCAGAAGTTCCGTTTACCACTGAACCTCG
>ERZ824480.2938-NODE-2938-length-12241-cov-2.739865_pt1 | contig 12241 bp, 20 predicted proteins | sample MGYA00519861_ERZ824480 | MGnify/ENA primary metagenome ERZ824480 (study PRJEB31778, sample SAMEA3449152) | human gut metagenome | biome: human gut; feature: human-associated habitat; material: faeces | place: United Kingdom | collected 2010/2012 ... | reverse complement strand
TGAATCGTATTATTATCGTTTAGATATGAGGGACGTTTACTTGGATACACTATTCATAAGGTAGATGACGGCTATTCCATGATATTGGAGTATAAAAAGGAGTATTATGCAGTTATAAATAGGTATGCTGTCGAAACCCACATTGGATCTGTAAAGTCGGTTGCTTCAACTGTTGTTAAGAATATTCCATATCTCCTATCTGGAGGGGTGGATGAAGCTATTCGGTATGCTCAAATTCGTGTTGTTGATGTAGTCTCTTCAACTTGAAAGAAGCTAAGGAGGTAGGCACAATCCTGTTTCATCAGGGGGATATTACCACGTTACAATTTGCCGGTCCTGAATTCTTGATCAGTGGTGGCGCAGATGGTAAGATTGTAGTATGGAAGACGGAGGATTGGACTAAACTCCATATCCTTGGTAGTCACAAGTACTACCTTTGCTATTTTTTTTCATTAGAGCTGCCGTAACGTCGATTTGTGTTCATCCTTCAAACAAAGTTGCTCTGTCGATTGGAGCTGATAATACTATGCGTATGTGGAATCTCATTAAAGGTCGACTTGGGTATGTTCGAAAGCTCAAAGAACAGGCCTTTAAAATTCTTTTCAGTCCTGATGGTTCAGAGTACTTTCACGGATTCGTTTTCATTCTAGATACGCAGTCTTGTATTCCAAGATGTGCTGTGTATACAAGATCAGTGATGGAGAACAGTTATTCCAGTTATTAAATCCACAGGGATTCAATGACATGGTTATATTTCCTGTAAATCATATCTTTTTTACTGATTGATAGAATGGAGATATCGTTTTAGTGGGGAATGACAAGAAGATTCATGTTTATGACAAAGGTGGAAAGTAGTTGTGCATTGAACATATGAATATAGGGATATTTATACTATTGAAGCGAACACCCAATTCCGTTTGCGTACCGTCACCATGTTGCTTCGAGAGGGAACGGATACACCCCTAATTGCGACAGGAAGTTCCGATGGATATATTCAAGTACAAGTAGGGAATAAATTTAAGTTGTAGTTGTGGGATGTATATGATGAGAAGGAAAAGTTGTTGGATGAACTGAAAACGAGTGAGAGATTGACGTGCTCTACTGCATTGCGAGTAGAGAGTGATTAAGTCGTTTTAGTTCATTGTTTGTTCAAGAATCCATTTGTGTCGTGTATGTTTCTATTCGTAATTTGAATCTAGATTCTGTCATGTATCACTCTCCATTTGGATACCCTCCTCCTTCAAATCCGGGGATGGTTCCCTCTACATACATGGGGGTGGTATCGAATTACGATCACTATAATTCCATACCATTTCCTTTTATAGGATGCTCAATTGATCCAAGCTACGAGATGTTGTGGTGTTCTTCACAAAATGAAGGTATTTTCATCTTAATTTCATTGGTAGGGTTTCTTAAGAGGATATTCTCTATCAAATCTTCAGTTGCAGTGTTCTGTCGAAGTTATCCCGAATCGCTGTATTTATAGTATGCAATCGACTCCAATGTAATATCACGGAGATTTTATGATTAGTAGAGGTCAAATTACTGTCACAGACAACGGAATGAACATTTACAACCAGGGAGGGCTTTTACGAGGAAAGTAATTGGATTTCAAATTCTATTAGAGTCAGAATTGGATATGAGATGCCTGACAGCGGTCATTACCGAGCTGGCTTCGCTGATGTGGATGGATCCACTACGTTACTTTCTCTAGTTGGAGACTTTGACGGCGTTTATACATTCGATCTAACTTCAGGAAAGAAGAAAAAGCGGATGTTTCAAGATCAAGGTTCTTGTATCTATTCAAGTGGAATCGGATCCTTAGTTGGAAGTACGAATTCCAGTTTTTTTATTCCATAGCTACAAGCGGTGATATCGTGTTAATGGATCCCCGAATGAACAAGAACTTGGATTCAATCAATGCTTTCCTTATCACGACGCAGAAGGTGATCAAACTCGTAATTGTAAGTTTTACGTTGATATTCAGGGAAACTACATCATCTCTCTAGGAATTGATTATGTGTCCAAGAAGGCAATGACGATACCAAACACTATTGTGAAGATCTTTGACTCTCGTACTCTTGATATTCTTCCTTATTCACACCGGTTTCTCCCGAATATCAGTTCTCTTTCTGTGGTCGATGAACCTAGTTGTAGTTTTGTTGTGAGTGATATTACTGGCGAATGTTCACTCTTCAGTCTTATGAATGGTCTTGTGGAAACACAACGACTGACTGTATTTCTCTAAATAATTCATAATTGATAGTTGAACAATGTAGATGGAGAGATTATTACAAGTGTTGCTGTATCCTCTACTCAGGAAGTCATTTGTGGCGTGTCTGTAGTAGGTGGTCTTCATGTATGTGCAAATTGTATCCACTGGCATGTATTTACTCCACTCTTAGTTTCATTTCTAGGCGAATCAGCATTCCAATATCTTCCCAACTCCTCAATCACATCCAACATTATCATTATCTCTGGATAACTGTGCAACAGGAACTGTGGTTGCTCGAAATCATTCAAATGTGGAAGAGTCAAGTCGAGTATCTTCAACTGAGTCATTCCCCAATTCGCTAATTGATATCCCTCGAACTCCTGTTGTTCTTGATCCTTCTGTAGGCCCTTAAAATCCCTTCAATCACTAGTTACTTGAGAATTCCACTCGAGGAGATAGTATTCAGCACGTAATCAAGCTTAAGAAACGAATCCTTCCCAACTCTATTCTCTACGGCCAGCAGAAGAATCTTCTCTGTACTGTAGATCCACGCCAACAACAACGTTTGTGGCAAGGTGAACAAAAGGAAGAAGAAGCTAAATCGATTGTACCCACGAATTATCGTTTCAAAGAAATGAAGTTGAATCATCTTGGATTCTATGATACTGATTACACTCTGTTTAATCAGTATGTTTCCTCTTGACCATATAAATTCTAGAACTCCGTTTGTTGGATTAGAGAATAATATTCCTAATAGTTATCTCAATGCTGAAGTCTTCTTTCTATGGAGTTTACCTGCTATTCGAACACTTATTCTTGTTCATACGTGTTCAGATCCTTTATGTCTTTCATGTGAACTGAAGTTTCTCTTTCGGATGTTTGATCAGGGTCTTGAAAATGGATTGAAGAACAAGCCACAAGGAACAGTAGTTCATGCAACAAACTTTTATCGAATGCTTGCTCATCGTCCTGATTCTATAGCATTTGGTATCCTTGATGATCCTGATGGAATTCCTGCTCTGTACGAATAGGAGAGATGTGTTATTGATAGTCGTGCTGAGCGTTTTCTTCGCTTTGCGATCAATCGAATTATGACAGAATTGGAACAGGACATTTTGCCTCGAAAGAAGCAGATGATTCAACCAATCAAGAAGTCCTCAACTTATCAACTTCTGTTCAATTTGTTTGGGATTGCTTCTACTCAGAGTTGTCGTTGTCCTCAAGGTCATATCACTACGAAACAAAACTCTTCCTTTGTGTTGGATCTGAATTGGCCTTCTGAAGTCACTCCATTCACTGAAGTCATTCAACGATCGCTTTGTGGCGAAACCAAGACAAATAGCTGGTGTGAAGTCTGTCATCATGATGGCGAGAATATAAGTGATCGATCTGTTGCCTCTCTCCCTCAATACATTATGATCGTGATTGGTCAGGCGTCAGCCACAACAAGTCAAGTTCAAATTATTGTAGAAAATAAACACTAGATGTGGAAACAAAAACGGGACTATTTCTTGCCTTCGTTCTCACTACAACTTCAAGATTCTCATGTATCAGTAACAGAAGGAGATCAAGGGATGAAATATGATATCATTAGTGTTCTATCTTTAGTCACGGACGATATAACGCCTCGTTCTCCTACTCCTTCCACACCCTCTCCTGTCTCTCCCATGTCCTCTCATCTTCTTCTTCATACAACACATGTACAAACAGGAGAGACATGGTTCTGCTTCAATGATTACTGTATCACAGAAACCACTCTTGAAGAGACGCTCGCGTTCACTGAGGACTGGCGTTCACCGATCTGTCTTGTCTATCAGTGCAAAGATTTCCCTGAAGACTCACTCACTCCATTACTCACAGCTCCATCTCGATTACCGCCACCTCCATTCTATTCATCATCTTCTCTTGGTGCTCCTGACGTTCCTCAGACTTTCCGAATGCTTTCGACCGATGCTCTTCCTGGGCGTGGTGATCTTGTATCAATTGACTGTGAATTCATTGCATTGAACTGTGAACAAGTGGGAATAAGAACTTGTACGATATGTAGGCTGATATTACTCCTGATGGTCATCGTATTGTACGTAAGGAAGCAGACTTGCGATTGGGTCGTGTGACATGTCTGACTCGGGATCTTCAAGTGTTTGTGGACGATTATATTCTCTGTGAAGATCCCGTGGCAGATTATTTGACTCGATTTAGTGGATTGAAACAGGAAGATTTGGAAATCCATCATAGTAAACATTATCTTGTCCCTCTGAAGGAGGCTTATTCGCGTTTACGATCCTTGGTGGATCGTGGATGCATCTTTGTAGGACATGGATGTATGGATTAATGGATGGCTGAATGGATAGTGGCAAAAGATTTTCATACAATCAATATATATGTTCCTCCAGAACAGATTATCGATACAGTTGACATTTACTATTATCCGTATGTTTTTGTTGTTTTTGTTTCATGTAGACGGCACCGAAGATTATCGTTGAAGTATTTGGCCAAAGTAGTACTGAACACAGATATTCAAGAAGGTAATCACGATAGTAATGAGGATGCAAGGACAGCTCTAGAATTGTATTATAAACATTTACAACTCGTTCAAGAAGGAAAGTGGGATGAGATGTTGCTGCATGTCTATGAAATGGGGAAGCAATGCAACTTCTATGGATATTCTGGGCCTTCGTCCCCACCACCATCAGTTATCGAGTAATTTGTTTGTTGATAAGAAATTCTGTTGAATTATCACTTTAAATGAATCTCGAGGAAGTTGCACGCAAGGCAAAGGATATTGTACAGAAAGCATCTATTGTTGCCCGGAGGGTTCAAGTACGATATTAATTCTCCTTTCACGTAGAAAGAATGGACGACAATTAACAGAATAGAAAAAGATGATCAATCTCCTGTGACTGTAATGGATTATGCCATTCAAGCTGCTATTGCCATATATCTGGAACGGGAGATTTCCGAATTTGCTTTTAAGTATTTATTTTTAGATTTGCTTAGGTTTAGGATGATTGCTGAAGAAGACTCTAAACTTCTTCGATCCCATAAGGGGATGCAGATAATGGTTCAGAACTATGTTAATGAGATATTGGATTCCAAAGAAGACATTGACTTGATTCTAGATACACTTGATAAGTGCAACTATGATGGTGATATCAGAAACAACTATTGGGTAGTAGATCTGGATCGTTCTCACTTGTAGGTACTCGATCCGATTGATGGGACAAAAGGTTTCATAAGTCATGCTAAATTTTCAGTTGGCCTTGCACTCATCTCAGACGGTTCAGTTGTATTGGGTGTTGTTGGTTGTGTGAATCTTCCTTACAGTGCCTCACCTTGCAGTTGTTCTCCTAATGAAGGTGGATGTTTGGCTGTTGCTATTCGAGGAAAGGGAAGTATTCTGTATGACCTTGATAGCCCTTTAAGTACATCTCTCCTATTGAAAGATCCTTCTTGTATCTATTCTGCAACCATTTCTCGGCAGCCAATCAATAGTACAAATACGTTTCATCGTCTCTACAAGGATGGCAAGTTCACAAAACCAGTCATTGAAGCTGATAGTATGTGCAAATATGTTATTGTTGCACGAGGACTGGCGTACTTTTATTTCAGGGAGAATCGAAACCCCTCCTACAAAGTAGTTGTATGTACCAAATTTCAAATAGGAAAATGTATGGGATCATGCTGCAGGTAGCATTGTATTAGAGGAAGCTGGTGGTATTGTTACTGATCTTCATGGAAAGAAACTCGATTTCACTCATGGGAGGAAACTCTTGGAGAATGATGGAATTCTTGCAGCCATTCCCGATCACCATGACCGGATTTTGGGTCTTTTGTATCATTGTTTGTTTCCAATATGATCCTTCCATACCTGAAACAGCTCAATTCTAAGTAGTTACACTTGCGTTATGATAAAGAATAGAAATATCATATTGGCCTCTCAGAGTCCACGAAGGTTGCAAATTCTAAAGCAAATCGGATTACAGTTCAGGGTAGACGTCTCACGATTTGAAGAAAACCTTGATAAACTGTCTATGACTCCTGTATGAATGAGTTATGGTTGGTAAAGTAGGAGGAGTATGTGCAAGCGAATTCAAGAGAAAAGGCATTTGAAGTGTACAATCGAATTTCCAAGGATCCGACTATGGTGACACCAGATTTGGTGATTGGTGAACACTGTGACAAGACTCTAATAGATAGGTTGTGATACAGTTGTAGAACTAAATGGAAGAATCCTAGAAAAGCCTCATTCTGTGGATGAAGCCAAGGCCATGCTTACAGAGCTGAGTGGTCGTTCTCATAACGTATTTAGTGGAGTTACATTAATTTGTCGACATATGGATGTTACTTAAGGAATAGCCCATCTTCATGGAGAAAAGGAACCTACTGTAAAGACATTCGTTGAAAGAACTGAAGTCATCATGGCATCTCTATCTCCAGATCTTATCCAAGGTACAGATTCAATGGAATGTCGATCGATTAGCCTACGTTGATACAATGGAACCTATGGATAAAGCAGGAAGCTACGGAATTCAAGGGATTGGAGGATGCTTGATATCAGGCATAAATGGTTGTTATTACAATGTTGTTGTTAGATCCATTGTTCACTTGTAGGTGATGGGCTTCCCGTTATATCGCTTCTGTAATGAGTTGAAAGAAATGCTATTCCGTGTTTCATAAAACAAACATTTCAATAGTTAAAGTTAGGACCATCCATTGGTACTAGATAGACTTGGGTTCCTTGATATTTCACAGCTACCACCTTCATATATGCAGTTCTCCACACACCTGCCTTCTCATCTGTCATAATCCGTAATGATCGAGCATAGTATACAAATCCACGATTAATATTGTTGTTTCTATGTTTGAATTCATCCTAGATGTATACTCATAAAGAATTTTGAAAGATTCAGGTGAATTCGGAGGGATTTCATTTAGAGAAGAGACAGTCTTAGCTTGATCAATGATACTTCTCCAATTAGCATCATATTCATCTTTCATTAACTTATTCATATCTTGTTTTGAGAAATCGACAAATGCATCATTCAGTTTGATTGATCTCAAATACTGACCATAGAATCTAATTCACATTCACTTCTTATTCTTACTGTGCATTTGATGTTCCTTTCTCTCCAAATGTGTATGTTCGACATACTTCAGGACGAATACAAGACCGATTGTGGCGACGATCTGGGTGTCGAAGCCAATCATCCCAATAAGCTGGAGGCCACTTTGATCCCAACTCATTCCAAAGATTCTTTGTTAACATCCATCCCAGTCCTGGGAAGAAATCACTTCGATAGAGACGAGCTAGGGATTACCATCTCACCTCAATACCACTTTTATCAGAAACATGATCTTCCTGCCCATTATCATTCCAAGCACTAACACAAAACAGGGTTGGATCCTTCCAAAGTAAAGGAGCAGTATTGTCGAAGTAAGAGAAGAAATCAGGAGCCATCTCCAAATCATCCTACACTGAATTCAGAACATCATAACTACTTCTAACACTATTACTTGATCATAATGTTTCACATCGAACATTTGTCCTAAAAACCATCCAAAGTGACGTGATAACTTGTGATATCCACTCTCTCCAGGATTATTCTCTTGAGTATGATGGATGTGAGAAAACTGGAATTGAGGCAAATCCTTATGAATTCGATCTTCCATCTCCTTAACTACATCATCTAAAATAGTGAGGTATCCATCCTGACTCAAAACGATATCGACGATAACATCGTTCAGTGGAGATGACAATGTGTTAATAAGAGATGTCATAGTCCGTTTAAGGTATTGGGGACGATTATAAGCAACAATCACCAAAGCAGTCCTGCGATTCCCAGGATAATGAAATACCTTTTTCGTTAGAGCTGGTACAGCTGTAGTTGGTGACAATTTCGTTGTAGGAAGAGGGAGTTCTTGAACCGCTGGTTTCTCCGCATCCAGAATCACAATTGCTGGTTTTGCCCGACCGGGTATCACTTTCTTGCCTTCCTATTGCTCATACTTTCACTCTTCTCAAACATATACTATTTCCTTTTGAACACTGCTGTCTTCTTTCGTCCAGAGTGACATATTCTATGTATCAATTCAAATATAAAAGCGAACGGGACGAATCGAGAATACACCGTTGACTTCCACAAACGTGGCAACTTGAAACAAAACGAATGCCACAACAATAAAAAGTAACAGCAGTACAGATTTAACAGTACCACTCATTTCCATAGTAAGAATATGATCAACAAACATATCAAATTCTAAAGCATAGTTCCCAATTTCTGTTTGACGTCTTCTTCAGAAGAAATAGAATTGATGTCTTCAAGAACAGTAGCATTCAATTTAAGTCTATTTCTTATCTTTATATACAAAATCCTACTTTCGGTATAGATTATCCAAAAACGTAGTGAATGAACAGTTGTTATCCTTCTTATTGATAATTTGAATAATTGAATCTCGAAGTTTTGCTTTATCAGAGATATACTTCGAAAACAGATATTGAACTCTCATGAGGGCCACCGTCTTTGAAGTGAAAGGTCGTTCTACGACTCAGACTTTGATTGAATCACTCACTGTTCGTTTTAGTGGTAGGTGGAAGTGGATTCAGTCCTAGAGGTTGTCTTGGAGTTGATACTGGAGGTTGTACTGGATTCAACACTGGAGGTGATATTAGAGGCTGCCCTGGAGGTGATATTAGGGGCTCTCCCGGATTTGACTGAACTGTGTCAGCATCTGATACCGAAAGACGCTTCTCAGCAGGAAGAGACAGATCAATAGATGAACGCTTTTGGAATAGAGAAGGAGAAGATGTTTGAATGAGTGGAGTTACTTTTGACTTCCCTTTCAGCTTCTTGTTCTCTTTCTTTTCTTGTATCTGTTTGAGTTGCATTAATTCTACCTCTACTCCTTTCAAGCGATCAGATGCAGCTTGTAACGAAGAGAGTTCTTCAAGTGTCACTGCTGGATGTGTTGATTTGTAAAGATTGAACTGTTGTTGAGATTCCTGAAGCTGTTGACGAGTTATAGTCAATTGTTGACGAGTTGTATTCAATTGTTGTTCTAATACCATACGAGAACTCTTCATATCATCAAGCTGTTTCGATGATTGTGATTGTTGCATGGCAAGAGTCGATTTATACTCCTCCACCTGCTTTTGAAATTGTTCTGCTCGTGTTGATGTACTTGCTAATACAGCTTGAAGATCCGAATAATTCTTCTGTAACTCCTCTACCATCTTTTGAGTCTCTTCTACTGTCTTCTTGGCTTCGCTTTCACGTCTTAGAGCTTCATCAATATCTCCTTTACTTAGAACCTCCTTCAAAGCTGTTTCAGAAGCTTGACAAGCTTGCTTCCATTCTTCCACCTTTCTCTGTTCTGTCTGAAGAGCAGAACGAGTGAATTCTCCTTCTCTCCGAACTAGAACAAGGAGGCTACGAAGTCCTTCAACAGACTCTTCCGAAGCTGGAGTTGATTGAGTTATCTAGGTTATGATCCAAGCGAATATCCCACATCTGCTAGCTGTGTGTACAGGACATCATTGTGTTTCATCAATGTATCGATTCGAAGCATCAATTCTGCTAGTTTTTCTTTCTCTTCCTATTGCTTACTGACATAGATCAAACTTACATTCAGCTGTTTCTGATAGTCACAAGTCTCTTGTTCCGCTTTCACACGAGCTGCTTCTGAAGCTTCTTGACTAGCTCGAGTAGCCTCCAAAGCAACTTCCTTCTCCTGGTTCGCACGCACAAGAGATTGATATCGTTCATCTGATGCTCGTAAATCAGATTGCAAACTTTGTACATTTGCATGTTCAGTCTCAATATCCTTCTGAAGGGAGATCATATCCTTCTTGCTTTGTTCCAACTGTCTTTCTACTTCTTGCAACATTGCGGTATGTTCTATCTCCTTGGATTGATAGTTCTTCACTTCAGCTTCATGTTCTGTTGCCTGACGTGCCAAAGCAGTTTTCTCCACTTGCAAGGCTGCCAACTGAGATTTCAACTCCATAATCGCTTTGGCATTGGAGTCCTTGGTCTGTTTCAATTCCTCCTGTAGAGTAACAGCGATTGCCTGACCTTCTTCAATGTGCTGACGATATCGTTCCACTTCCTTTCTAGTAGCCTTCAGATCCGAAGACGTCTTATCAAGAAGCAGTTGTGTTTCACGCTGTTGAGCAATTGCTGTTGCCAAAGCCTGAGAATCACCTCCAGCCAGAAGCGAGAGTTGCTCTTGAAGCTTTGTTTCCAGATTATGAACTCGCTGTGCCTGTTCAGATTCTGCAGTTGCCTTTGCTTGATGGACTCTTTCTCTAATCATGACTCTATGGAATTGTAACTACTGTGAGGCCAGTTGATCCTTCAAATCCTTGATCTGAGCCTTATAACTGTTCATTTGCTCTCCAAGAATCCTTTCCTTTTCTACTGCCTACCTTTCAACCTCATTCTTCACTCCTACATCCTGAAGTCGATTCATCTGGACTGTTGACAATTCGTCTACTCTCTGCTGTTTCTTAGAGACTTCTTCTTGGAGCGATGTGACTTCCATTTCAAGAGAACTAATCTTCTCACGAAGCATCGTTATTGTAGTAGAAGCATCCTGCTTTGTATCATCAACAAGACGCAAGATCTGAGAACGCTCTTCTCGCCAACCCTCCTCAGCTTCTTGTTGTGCTTGGTTTAGGATATTCAACTGGTCCATTTGTTGTCGTAGTTCACTCAATGCATGTTCTGAAGCTAGAAGTCGTGATGACACAGAATCCAACTCTTGCTGTTTGGCTTGGAGAGATGATTGGAGGGTAGCTGAACTCTCTGTCAATTGTTGAGCATTCATCTCCATTGTCGATACAAGACTGCTTAGCCGAGTCACTTCTTCACGTGCTGCTGCCGCACAACGTCGCTCAGTCTCTGCTTCACGACGAGCTCGATCAATTTCAGCTCCCTTACTTGCGATCTCGAGTTGTAGTGTTTCAACTTCCGTTACAAGAGAAGGATCAGGAGGAGAGACTGATTTAGGTAGTGGAGTAGCATTTGACGCATTTTGGGTCAACAAAATGCGATACATATCCCGCTGACGAATGAGTTCCTTTACACTTTCTTCCTGTTTCTCTCGCTCCTCTTTTAATGTCTGTAATGCCTTTTCCAACTCGATCAGATGCGATCCTTCTTCACCTTCCTTTGGTTCCATTGTCTGTTGTTGTTCCAATGTATAAACACGAAGCAAAAGAGCATGATTGCTCTCAAGAAGTTCATCCAGATTCGAATACAGTACCGTCTTATCATCACCCGTCATCACATCAATTCGTTGGCGTAACACACTCCGTAACTGTGCTTGCATATCCTTTGCTACCTTCTCTAATGGTTCGACAGAAGCTTGAACTCTCTTCAACTCCTTCTGCAATGAAGCAATCTCCTTCTGTTTATCTTTAATCTCACTTGACAGACTTGCATACACTGTTGAAACACGATCTTGATTTGCCTTCAATTCATCACGTTCTTGGGTTAGCTGAGCAATCCAGGGTGTTCTGTCTTCGAGTTCCTTCAATACGCGATCCAACTGACTATACATCACATCTCCAAGTCATCCTCACTTTTCAGCATAAATCTTAGCTCGTTCAAGTCGTGAACACTCTTCTTCCATCTTCACAACGCGAGCATACAAATCGACTGCTCGTAAACCATGTTGTTCCAGTTCTTCCTTCATATGCTCAGGATCTGAATGCAAGGATTTCAAGATAAGATTCGTCTCTTCCTGAATCGAATGATGTACTGATTCAGAATGATCTCGTATTCTTTGAGTCTCTTCTAATTCCTTTTTCATCTTTGCATACTCTTCTCGGAGTTGTTGCTGTTCCTTTCCTGCATCCTCCAGGGCTTCTTGCATCTGGTCTGTGATCGACCGCAGTGTCTTCAGTTGATTCTGTGTCGAAACCAGCAACTCGTCCTTCCTACATTCATTAGCCACCTTTAGAACCTACGCTTTGAGAAGATGGCTCTGATCTTGTAAGGCCTGCTGGGAGCGAGACTTCAATTC
>ERZ824480.2937-NODE-2937-length-12241-cov-2.797473_pt1 | contig 12241 bp, 21 predicted proteins | sample MGYA00519861_ERZ824480 | MGnify/ENA primary metagenome ERZ824480 (study PRJEB31778, sample SAMEA3449152) | human gut metagenome | biome: human gut; feature: human-associated habitat; material: faeces | place: United Kingdom | collected 2010/2012 ... | reverse complement strand
TTTACACTTACAACTGAAAGTTACACTTGTAAGTGTAAAGCGCGCCGAGGACATTTGCGCGGTATTTACAGGAATACGCCTACGGCTAAAAGAGGTAAAGAATTACCGTGCAGCCATCAAATACAAATATATTCTGCTACCGCACTCATGCAAGCCTCAGGTTACGATGAGTGGCTATGAGCAATTCCGCACAGGCCTCCGATTCAGCCAACGAAGCAGCCAACAACCCAGCCAACGGACCATCGTTTATGCCGCAGCACATTCTGGTAACCGGTGGCGCAGGATTCATTGGCGCAAACTTCGTGCACTGGGTGGCGCGTAACCATCCGCAGGTCCATATGACTGTTCTGGATGCGCTCACGTATGCCGGCAAGCGCGAGAATCTCGATGGCGTGCCGGCCGCGAACCTGACCTTTGTGCATGGCAATATTTGCGATGCCGAGCTTGTGGAATCCCTGCTTTCCGGGCTGAACCAACGCTCAGCAGCCGCAGTACCCCCGATTGACGCCATTGTGCACTTCGCCGCCGAATCGCATAACGATAATTCGATTCTCGATGCCTCCCCATTCCTCAATACGAACGTGACCGGCACGTACGTGTTGCTCGAGGCCGCCCGCCGCCACGATATTCGATTCCACCACATCAGCACCGACGAAGTGTACGGCGACCTCGCGCTCGACGATCCGTGCAAATTCACCGAAAGTACGCCGTATAAGCCGTCAAGCCCATACAGTGCGTCGAAAGCGGCATCCGACCAGCTGGTGCGCGCATGGGTTCGCACGTACGGGCTTCGCGCCACGATCTCCAACTGTTCCAACAATTACGGGCCGTACCAGCATGTGGAAAAAATTTATTCCGTGGCAAATCACTTCCATCATGGAGGGCGTGCGACCGAAACTATATGGCACAGGCGAGAACGTGCGTGACTGGATCCATACGGAAGACCACTCTTCTGCAGTGTGGGAGATTCTTACGCGCGGGCGGATCGGTGAAACATATCTGATCGGCGCAGATGGCGAAATGAGCAATATTGCCGTAATGCGTATGATTCTGCGACTTATGGGGTGTGCCGAAGATGCGTTCGACTGGGTGCGTGACCGTCCCGGACATGATCGACGCTATGCGATCGACTCCAGCAAGCTGCGTACTGGACTCGGCTGGAAGCCTGTGCACGCCGATTTCGAAGCCGGTTTGCAGGCGACCATCACTTGGTATGCTGCCAACCGCGCCTGGTGGGAGCCCGCCAAAGCCGCCACCGAAGCCCGCTACCGCGCACAAGGCCAGTAAAGCGCGTCGGACGGGAGTGTTTGCGATGGTGCGTCATGGTGGATGCGGCGCAGCCTGGCAATTAGGTTCGGTAAGTGGCGATTGGGAAATAGCGTGCTGCAAGTAGTCGGCTTCGTCAGGAAATGGCTGCGAGAGCCGGATGTACGTTCTGGCCTAATGACCCAGCTGTGAATCCAAGTTTCCCGAATCTGCCGTATATAAGCCAAATACGGTGCGAAAGTATATTTAACGGGGTGACGTGAACGGCCAACATCACCATGATTGATGGCGGCCGTTTGCATATCCACACATGGCTTTGATGTCTCAGCTGTCCAGAGCGAAGGTGATGGAATCCCGTCCTAGAACCGCCGCGTTACGTGCGCGGCTAGCGGCAGCATCGCGGTGGCCAGGACGAACGTCACCGCCAGGACCGCGCCCGCCGGGTAGACGCTGTACGCCCAGCCGTATGCGATCTGTCCGAGGGGCTGGGCGCACATGCTCGCGGAGAGCGCGAGCGACATCACCTTGCCGGTCATGTTCTCGGGGCAGCCCATCTGGATCGCCGGCACGGCGATGAGGTTCGCGAGGGTGATGACGATCATGGTTCCGCAGGTGCTCGCTGTGAGCACCGCGAGTCGCATCACTCCACCTGCGGGAATCGTCATGGCGAGCGCTTGGGGCAGGATGGTGAGCGAGAAGGCGGCGATCGCCATCGGGAATCGCCGCATGGACAGCGACCTCGCGACCCGCCCACCGACGAGCGCGCCGAGCAATCCGGATGCTCCACGAGACCATATGCAAGGCCGTACGCCGTGGAGCCGAACCCCAGTACGGTCCGCACCATGTAAGGGAAGCCGACCTCCGCATACCCCGTCACCAGGAAGTTGAGCGCGGCGCAGATCAACACCAGATGCAGCACATGAGGATGTTCGCGGGTGAGGAAACGTCTGGCCGCGCGCAGGTCGTCGACCGCGGTGACGCGGCCGGCGTCGCCGCGGTCGGGAGCGCCGAGCCGGATGAAACACTCCACGACGGCGGCCGCACCGAACCCCACGATCGTGATTCCCATCATGGGCATCGCACCAACCGCCGCGTACAGCACGCCGCCGAGCACGGCGGGAACGAGCGTGCTCGTCTGGTTCACTACGTTCACCACGGCCATCGCGCGACGCATCACATCCTCGCCATGGGAGCGGAACATCTGCGGCAGCGCCGCCTGCACCGTAGGCGTCTCCATCGCGTCAAGCACGGCGAGCACCACCTGCATCACGGCTATCGCCGCCAAATTGAAACCGGCGGCCGAAAAGATCGCCGCGCAGACGAGCACCGTCACGGCGGAAAGCGCGTCAAGCGCCACCATGACGGTCCGACGGTTCGTACGATCCGCCATCACGCCGCCACGCGGTTCGTGCCCATCCCGCAGGGATTGTGGGACCGGCTGTGGGCGCGCATCCGACGCCTGCATGTCGGCCCGCGTGAGCTCGTGTTCACGAACCAGCTGGGCCATCCGGTCCGCGAGGCCACGGAACGACACCATTGGCTGAAGGCGTTGGAGGCCGCGGGCCTGCCGCAGGTGCGGATCCACTCCGCCCGGCACTGGATGGCGTCGATGACCGCGCGCGCCGGCATGCCCGAGGACGCGCGCATCAGCATCATGGGCCACGTCAGCCTGCAGATGACCATGCACTACACCCACAGGGACGCCGCATCGTTGGGGCGGCTGATGGTCGCCGCGATACCCGACCTGCGCGACGATGAGGACAGGCAATACAATAAATCATCAGGTTATCCAGTTGGGTGTTTTGCAAAAAGGTAGGATTGCTTGTATGTATTACGCGTTTATCGATGAATCTGAATCTCCCCATGATTCCGTGGAGCCGGAACGTTTCGGATACGGCGTGTACTATATCGGCTGTTTGCTGGTCGATGACGATCAGTTGGAGCGAATTCAACATGGACTCGACGAGGTGCGCGCGTCGGCCAGTGCAAGGTTCGGTGTTCCAGCTGACGCCGAATTCCATGGCCGCTGTATGTTCCAGTATGAGGATGATTGGGAGGTAATGAAGGGAAAGCACCGTGCGTCGATTGGCGTATATCGGCAATTAATGAGGGTGATCGCCGAGAGCGGGGCTCTGATATGCGTCCGTGGCATACAGGAGCGTCAGCTTAAAACCCGTTATGGGCGATATGCGCACGAGCCACACACGGTGGCCTTGCAATATTGCCTGGAACGTGTCAATTATTATGCGGAGAGCTGCGGTATCGAGGAGATCGAAGTCATTGCCGACAAGGTGAGCGATCCTACGGTGCATGAAGGTATGATGCGTCGGTATAAGTGGCGTGGCTTCACGGAGGGATATGTGGCGTCCGATTTGGCTCACATCAGGTTTCCGTTCCGATGGGAGGACTCTCGTCATTTCGCTGGTCTTCAGGCGATTGACACTGCCTTGTACATGATTAACAGGGCTGCTAGAATCGACCGGAGCCATCTTGAGAATCGCGGGGACCGTGAGGTGTTGAAGACGGTCCAGATTATTTTGCCGTCGATGACGGCAACCTCGGGGATATCTCATCTCATGGAAAGGAAGTCCTACTACCTGTTCCCGGAATTAGCTTCGGGGATCCGAAAGGGATCCCCGAGCGGACAGCAATCCTAGATATGCCTATCTAGGCTCACCGTACTTATATGATATCTTTTGCACTTGTAAAAGTCAAAGGCGCATAGGATATCACGATACAAGTTTTACTGCAAAACCGCGAAGTTGCAGTGATTGGTTCGGTGTGTCTTATTTGTGGATGCCGGAACTTTCTGCTTGCGGTGGAAACGTGTAATTGGCTCCGCACCCATGCTGGTTGCAGGACCGAACCGTTTTCACGTGCGTGCCGTGTCGTGCAGCATGTCCTGATAATCCCTGACGACCTGCAGCGTGACGTCCAGCTCGCACGCGATACGGTACGCGTCACCCTCGCACAACGCTTCGGCGCTCGCGTACTCGACCGGGTCGATGAGGCGCAGCGCGGTCTGCCTGCGTGCCCGGCGTTCGGCCTTGACGCCATACGGGGTTCCACAGCCATTGTCGTGGTACCGGGCGTGGACGAGCTCGTGGCAGAGCGTGCCCCGTCGCTGGAAGTCCGGCATCGACTCATCCAATACGATCAGCCTGGCGGGTTCGTAGTAGAAGCCGCACAGTCCGCTTGGCAGACGCCGCTCCTCGACGCGGACCCCCAACAGCAACGCCTCAGAAAGAAATCCCTCCAATCACACCTCCCGTACCGAAGATTCACCTTGCACCTGTTCCCGTTTCTCGGCGATACGCCGGCTGATGCATTGTTCATTATTTTCTTCATGCATTTCAATCCTCACTGTGGTTTCGTTGTTGTTACGCTCGATAACGGCGGCAGCTACAAGCCCATCGCCATCGCAATCATCAATCGACGACAATAGCCCGCACGTCCCCAACAAGACACCACCAAGTCTGATGGTGCAGTTCCTCCTGACAACGACCCACACATGGGACCCATCGGGAAACTCGGAAAGCACATCCGAAATCCCATCCACTGAGTCGATCTCCACCCATCCACCTCCATGGCCGAGCGTGCGCTTATGCGGCTTCGGATTGAGAAAACCGGAATCCACGCCCGTGGACTTAGCATGCTGGCGGTTTTGAGGTTTCGGACGTTTGACGCTCTTGGGCTTCTCCCTCCTTACGACCTGCGAACTTAGGTCGACTGGTTCATGCTCGAAGGGCATGTGCAACCTCAATTGCAGACGATCGACTTCGCGGTCCTTCGCGCGATCGGGTATATGGGCAATCATCGAAGCGCCATCACCGGGCACCTGACCGCAATGGCGTTCCATCTGATATTTGCTGATGTACCCTATTTCCTCGCCGTCCAGATACACCCAATACGTGGGATAACCTTCGTATTTCCCCTTCGGTATCTTTCCCTCGACGACATACACCCAGACCCAAGCATCGTATCCGTAAGGTCTTAGACTGTCCTGATGGTTCTCATCGCCGGAGACCTCGACCCCTTGGTCCAACGTCCTGACCTCCACATCGCAGGGGCGTTCGTTGACCGGTTCCAAGTCCATGCCATCGAGGTATATGCTTTTGGCGAAGATCATGTTCTTCCGCCGTTTTTCCCTGAGGTCCCGATTCGCCGACTCCTCCTGCTGTTCGCGAGTCAGTATGACCGGAGCGCTCATGGAGTTCAGCCGTTGCCAGCATGCTCATGTTTGCCGGGCGTCGGACAACGCACGGTGGTCTTCCGTCTCATCGATGCCAAGAAGACGTATGAGCTCCTGCAATGACAGGGACGGCGCGTTCGGAAACATCCTTCGTGCCAGCACAAGCGTGTCCGTGAGCGAGACATCCGGCGGCGGGCACCCGTATCTTCGTGATTCCATGGCCAACATGTTGATGTCGAAGGCGACGTTATGACCGATGACATTCAACGATCGAATGGCCTCAAGAAAACCGGGGATGATGAATTCCGCATCCGGCTGATCCAGAAGTTCATCCTCGGTTATACCGGACAGCAGCGTGGAGGATAACCTGAGCCCGTCATACGGACGAATCAACTGCTCGTATTCCGCGATAGGGAGATTGTCCCTGATGAGAATCGCGCCGATCTCGATAATCTGCGCATCATTTGAATTCCCGGTGGTTTCCGTATCGAGCACCATCTGATCGGCAACCGACGCCTGAACACGAAACCTGTCCAACTTAGCTTTCGCACCCGCGAAGTACCGTGCGTCTCGTTCCGCCCTGTACGGCGGATACGAGGCAGACGGCATCGAAGCGTTTACTCGTTGTGGATGACCGGTTTCACGCTTGCCGGTGATTCCGATTCCAAACAATTTGAGAATGCTCGATAACAACCCCATCGTCTGCCCCTCACGCTGCCGATTGTCTAATCCCTTGGCGTTTCCGCCTCAAGTTCCTTGTTCTCGTCCTGATTCGCGGCCAGATCGTACAAATCAGGATTCGACGCGATATCATCGGCAAGCTGCTCATCGGCGCGACGGGCGCGCTGTCTGATGCGCTCCGCATCTTCCATAAGCTCTACGACTGTGATCCCAAGTGCTTGGGCTAGAGCATAGAGTTGGGGAAGCTTGATGTCGCGCTTCGCTCCAAAAATGCGGTATATCGTTTGGACCGGAACGCCGGATTTAGCGGACAATTCTTCAAATGTCAGGCCGCTGACAGCTCTTGCCGCTTGGAGAGCTTTGGCCGTTGCCTCATTGATATCCATATGGATAAATTACTATCCGAATGAATATGCTGCAATATCCGTATGGGCGTATCGTGCTTGATACTATCCAAACGGATAGTAGAGTGTTCCGAATGGATACTCTGACCTATTCGATGACGTTGGCTCAAATGATTTCTCGCGCCATTGAGCAATCCGGTAAAACAAAGCAGCAGGTTGCCCAGGCGTCAGGCATTCCATGGACGACGTTCTGCCGGAGATTGGATCACCCGGAGAAATCCTTCTTGACGATTCCGGAAGTGATATCGATTTGCGACGCGCTGGGCTTGAACTTCATTGGAGTCCTCTCCGAGGTCGAGCAGTCCGTCGACGGCAAGCAGTTCAAGTCTGAGGCGCTCGCGGAAGGAGGGGAGTGAGATGGCTGATGTCAGAACGGTTAACGTTCCTCCTGCCGTTCCGAAGTCCGCGGAGCGGATCGAGCGGGAGTATCAGGGGTTGTGCGATCCGATCCGTCGGGATGTGCATCGCATCGTCGGCGAGGAATTGGACGGGCGTGGTCTCGTGGACCGTGGGACGAACCCAGTCTCGACCGAGGAGTTCATCCGGCGGAACCCGGAACTGCACGGTCTGGTAAGGGACGCCGTCCGCGGGGAGCTGGAGGCCATACGCGCGGACGGCGAACGGTCAGTCGATGCCAAGCCTCCGCTTGATCTTCATCTGGTCGTTCCTGATGTACCGCTGGTATTCCGCGATGCCCTGCACGGCATCGGCAAGCGAAGCGATCGCCCGGGCCGTGTCGCCGGCTCTGGCGTAGGTCTTGGCGTCGTTCGCGGAATCTATTGGATCGCGTTCCATGCTCTCACCTCCCTTCTTTGCGTGGCGTGCACCATTCTCGCACTCAAAACGTTCCGGGAAGGAGGGGAGTGATGGAGTGGGTTCCGGCGATCATCATCATCGTGGGCGCCGTCGTCGTGTGGGTTAATGCGGCGCTGATGTCGTTCACTGGTGCGGGGATTCTTGACTGGGTTCTTCCTGCTTGGTGGGGGATGCCGGCCGAGGGACCAGCGTACGCCAAGCCCATCGAGGGAACTTGCTATATAGCCATAATCCAAGACGGGAATGCTCGAAGCGATACCGCAGCATCGACGGATGATGTCGTTTCGGTTCACGGATCGGGTGACGTGGCTGCTCCGGTAGATCGCCCTTCAGGGCGAACGGACGGAACACTCGACGCTGCATACGGGTCGGCTGCTGTGTCCAGTGAAGGTGGATTGAGATGATCCGGGCATCCTCGTTGAAGTGGGCGATCATGTACAAGCGGTCGGATGCCTTGAATTGGGCGATCTTGCTTGGCGTCATGAACTCGGTGTCACCGGCGACCTCGCTGACGGTGAGGAAGTATGCCTCGCATTCGATTCCCTCGACCTGCACGTCGTATGCGTCGCCGTCCCCCGAATTGTATACGGAGCAGATGAGGTCGGGTTCTTTCTCTTCCCGACGTTCCAGCCAGCCGGTAAGGCCGGGGACCGTTGCGGAGATCGGAAAGTCCGGATGCGTCGAGTGCTTCAGCAGTGTCCAGTCTGCTTGCGGTCTGTTGTGCCAGGGCCACCATACGGTGAGCCCGGCCCCGATCAGTGATGCCGCGGCGCCAACCCATGCCGCGATTACCGATCCAGCCATAAAAGCTTCTCCTAACCTGGCCGGTCCGCGTCTGGACCACGCGGGCCTTGTAGCCATCCAGTTTAGGAGGGGCCGGGCGGTTCTCCTAACGCCGCCCGGCGTATTCCTTCATCGGATACGAGAGGAGGGGAGCGTCATGGCGGGTGCCGGTGTGGCGCGAGCCACTGATACGAGTCGTGTCCCGTTGGGTGAGCGCCTGGCATGGAGCCCGGAACAGGCTGCACAGGTGTATTCGCTCGACGTGCGCGGCGTGCGCCGTGCCATAGACGATGGCGATCTGGACAGTTTCCGCGCGCCGAACCGTGACGGCAAGCCCGGCAGGCGCCGGGTCAGCCGAGCGGCGATGGAACGGTGGATCAAGAGCATGGAGGAATAGGCGATGAGGCATCGCAAGACACCGTCCCCGTTGACGGTGAGGCAGCGGCAGCAGAAGCTCGCGTTCTGCCTGATCGCCGGCGCCCTGTTCATCCTGATCGCGGGCTGGGGGCTGGTCTGGTGGGTCGCCGGGTTGGCGGACGGCGCGTTCAGCGTCCTGCACTTCCTCGCCTTCATCGCGGGTGGGCTGCTGGGCGTGACGCTGCTGTCGCTCGCCGACAGCGAGGACGGCGAGTAGGAGTCTTGCCCGGCGTTTTTCTGCTTTCCTCGTCGGGCGGCGTGAAGGAAAACACGTACAAACCGGTGCCAATAACAGAAGATCGCGCGGACGTCGTCAGGATGTGTCCCCAGCCGTCGTGGCGTCCGCGCGTTTGGCCGGCGCCCCATAAGGGGGTACGGCGGCCGGAGCGGAATCGTTGTCGAAATGGTGTGTGGCGGATTCCGTTCCGGTGTGCCGGGTTCGACTCCCGGTGCCGGCCCGAAAGGAGCCCGTATGGCTTTAAACAAGAACTGGAAGGAGGTCATTGTGACCGACGATGACCTGAAACGTCTGGATACGCCGTATCGTGACCTGTCCATGGATGACCGGGCGAAGGCGTTGTCCAGGGTGCAGAAGGATTACGGCGACACGGTCCTGACCGTGGTCACCCAACTGCTTTCGACGGATGTGTCGCTGACGATGCGCGAGGCGGTGATGAAGGAGACCGGCTCGTGGCCGCAATGGCCCGAGCCGAAGAAGCGTCGCGGCCGCAGCGTCAAATCTGGTACGGTTCCGTCCGCGACGCCGACCGTGGAGCAGCCGAAGGCGGAGAAGCCCGAACCGTCCATGGCGGCCGAAACGGAGATGTGTGACGATCTGGGCAACCTGACGCGGGACGAATTTGTGGATCGCGGGGTGAAGCTCTGCGATCAGGCGTACGTCGCCGCTGTCGGCATCATCAGGCTCGGTTATCTGACTCATCAGCCGGCGCTGGTCGACATGGCCGCGGGCGTGGTCAGCAATGCGGCAGCCTGCCGGTCCTGCGTGGAGCGCAACGGGAAGGTGCTGACCGATGGCCGGTGAGACGGAGTTGACGATCGTCGGCAATCTGACCGCCGACCCCGAACTGCGTTCGGTTTCCACCGGCGCGTCCGTGTGCAATTTCACGATCGCCGCCACCCCGCGGACGTTCAACCGTCAGTCGGGACAGTGGGAGGACGGCCAGGCGTTGTTCATGCGCTGCACCGCGTGGCGCGAGCTCGCCGAACACATCAGCCGTAGCCTGGCCAAGGGCATGCGCGTCATCGCCCACGGCGTGCTCTCACAGGAGACCTTCGCGAACGACGGGACGAACCGCACGATCGTGAAGCTCACGGTCGATGAGATCGGCCCGAGCCTGAGGTACGCGACGGCGGCCGTGGCCAAGCAGCCGTCCGCGCGCGGCTTCCAGGGCAATGAGGGCGGCCAAAACGGGTACTCGGGTGGCGCCACGTTCGGTGGCTCCGCCTGGCAGGAGGCATTCCAGTCGAGTCCGGTGGAGCCGGCCATCGGCGGGCCTCACGACCCGTGGGCCGCCGACGCTGGCGCGTCTTCCGTCGGCCCGGACGATGAGCCGGAATTCTAAGGAGGAGACCATGGGCGGTCTTATCGACAGCGTCAATAGGACGATCAGCGAGACGTGCCTGTGGTGCCACGCGCACCCCGGCAAGTGGCATGCATGGCCGATCGCGTACTCGTCGGAACGGGCGGCGCGCGAGGACCTGGAGCGCTTCCAGTACAACGAGGTGGACGGTTGGCGATGCGACCCCATGGCGTTCCGGTATCGGCGCGCCCATTCCACGTTCCTGGACTCGGATGGCCGCTACAGGGTGCTGGTGATGCTCCTATGGTCATGAATCTTGATTCGCATCTGGACGTTGATTTCTGCCGGGAGATGGGCGAGCAGATCCTCATCATCCCCGTCGGCAAGAACAGCCTGCTGAAGTCGAACGGCAAGCAGGGCGACGTGTACGCGAACGCGAGGAAGGCGGACATGATCCGCCGCATCGGCAGCGCGTGCACGCGGAACCTGCTGCACTTGAACATCCTGCACCGTGAGGAGCTGGTGGACCTGCTCGTCATGGAGCATTACCCGAAGCGCGTGTCCCGCGCTGACCCGCCGAACCTATGGCCCACCGTCAAGCACCTGATCGACGGGATGACCGACGCGGGACTGTGGCCCGATGACGATTCGGACCATATCCGTCGCACCATCTTCCAACTGCATCCAGAACCGACCGGCGTCAAGGGCGTTTGGCGGTTCGAGTTCCACATCATCCCTTTAGAAGAGGAGGTCAATCATGGCGTCGATGAGTCGTGATCATGAGACGTTGAGGTTGAGGTGCGCGGTCTCGTCGGGCCGTTGCGACCAGGTCGCCGGCACGCTCGAACGCCTGCTGGGCGACGTCAACCAAATGCGCGACCACGGAGCGCCGGAGGACGTGCTCGAACGCTACACCACGGCGATCACCCTCATCAGACAGGCACGCCAGGAGATCACCCTGGCGTCCATCGCCCTATGGAAGCGGGTGGAAGCATGAAACTCACCGAAACCATGCAGTACATGCTGCTGGAAACCGCACGCGTCAGACTGGCCGTCCCGATGGACGGCAACCAGGCACGAACCTTCCACGCCCTCCACCGACTCGGCCTCGTGGAACCGGTCGTGAACGACGGATACCGCATCACCGACAAAGGCGACGCGCTCGCCGACGAACTTTTGAACGGAGGGGAATCATGAGCCTGCAGGCGATGAACTGGGTCTTATATGACATCGACCCGGACGAGCTGGAGCAGTCGGAGTTCCGCATCCTGCTGGTGATGGCCGATCATGCGGACACCGAGGGGTGCGGCGTGTGGCTTGGCGCGGCGAAGATCTCGAAGCTGAGCCGGTTGAGCCTTAGGCAGGTGAGGTACGCGTTGCGGCACCTGCAGGACAAGGGCATCATCCGAAGGGGAGACCAGCGGCTGGTTAAGCACCTGCCTGGCAACAAACGTCCCGTGGTGTATGACCTGGTCATGGACGAGGACAGGGGTGCAACCATTGCACACCAAACCGAGGAACAGGGGTGCAACGTGACTGCACCCCGAAAAGACTCCTTAGGGTGCAACAGCGGTGCAACAGGGGTGCAACATGATTGCACACAAACCCAATATAAGGAAGAACCATATAAACCGAGAGAGTACGCGCACGCGCGCGAGACCCAAAACCAACCCACAGACCGCACCCAGGCGCTCGCCGACTGGAAGCCGAACCTCGACCACCACGACCTCGCCTACGATCTCAAGCTCGACGTGGACTACGAGGCAAGCAAGTTCCGGGACCGTCTGCTCGCCAACGCTGCGATCCCCGCGACCATCGACGCAGCGTTCGACCTGTGGCTCAAACGCGGGGCCGAGCTCGGGCTCGGCGGCAGGGAGACCCCGAAAGTGAAGACCTGCCAGCACACGTGGGCATGCAGGCACACCCAGGCGATCCTCGACAGGGTCGGCATCAGCCACGACGACGACACCGCCGGACGCGTCGCCCAACGGCTCAAACGCGGCGACGATCCTGAGGCGATCGTGGACGACCTGCTCGAACTACGCGACCACGAATGGTGGGAGGCGGCATGAGCGAGTACACGATCACGATGACCGTCCAAGCCGACAAGGACGGCGGCGTGAACATCGGCCGCATCGAGC
>ERZ824480.2934-NODE-2934-length-12252-cov-3.133229_pt1 | contig 12252 bp, 7 predicted proteins | sample MGYA00519861_ERZ824480 | MGnify/ENA primary metagenome ERZ824480 (study PRJEB31778, sample SAMEA3449152) | human gut metagenome | biome: human gut; feature: human-associated habitat; material: faeces | place: United Kingdom | collected 2010/2012 ... | reverse complement strand
GCCATGGTTCTTGCAAGGATAGCGGTGTGGGAATTTAAAGAACCGTGTACGGTAACAAAAGAAAGAACTTTGTCCTTATCCATCTGTACCGTCTCAGACGGCGCAAGGTCATCTGCCACGATGATCGCCGGTTCGTCGTTTAAGGATGCGTCGGTGTCGTCTCCGTTTAAGATGGAGATCAGACGCTCGGAAATATCCTTTACGTCTGCCGCGCGCTCTCTCATGTAATCATCGTCCATGGCAGAAAACATCTGCGCAAAGTTGTCGCCTGTCGTTGCAACGGCATACTCAGCGTTGACGCCCTGGCTCTTGATAATATTCTCGACGGACTCGTTGTAGCCGTCGTCCTCCATCATCATCTGATGTACCTCGAAGATCGCTGCATTGGCCTCGCCAACCTCTTTGCATGCTTTTTCATACAGAACGCCAAGCTGTGCGATTCCTTTTGCCTTTGCTTCCTCAAACCGTGCCATCTCCGCATCCGGATTTTCTACTTTCACACGTTTTACCTGACGCTCATTCTTTTTGTATACGCGGATCTTTCCGATCGCAATGCCGGAAAATACGCTTTTTCCCTGATAAATCTGCATAAGTTTTCTCCACCTTTGTTCTCGATATCCGAATTTTCTGTCCAGACAGCCGGAGCGTGTTTAAAAAGGATTTCTTAGTTTCAGAAAGTTTTTCAAACACGCTCCTGCCGATTACTATATTGTAATTCTCCAGAGCCCCATCTCAATTCCGCTTACGCTCCATTTCGATGTGGCTTCTCGCCATATGGAATTCCAGAAAAAAGCACTCATTCATGCAAGCATGATTCGCACTTTTTTCTTCCATTCCGCATGGCTCTGTAGAATTACAAGTTCTCTTTCATGAAATTGCTGATTGCTTCGTATGCAGCATCTTCATCTGCTCCATCGAAGGTCAGGGTAACTTCTTCGCCCTGTTTTACAGCCAGTCCCATGATGCCGAAGATGGCTTTGCAGTTCATGGCTTTTCCGTCTTTTGCGATCTTGATATCACAGGAAAATTCTTTGACTGCTTTTACCAGCATTCCTGCCGGACGAGCGTGGATTCCTTCTGGATCTGTTACAACATACTTAAATTCTTTCATGATTTTTTCCTCCCATAGGATCTTTGATATTTTTATTTTACTTTGTTTTCTGTCTTTTTTCTACTCTTTTATGCAACTTTTTTCTTTAAAACTCCAAGCAGAACTGCGGATACCACTGTTCCGATGACAACTGCCACCAGATAAAGCAGCGCATTTCCCATAACCGGTACAACGAAGATGCCGCCGTGCGGTGCCATTAAGGTACAGCCAAATGCCATGGAGAGCGCACCTGCGAGGCCAGAGCCGATGATGCAGGCCGGAAGAACGTGGATCGGGTCTGCTGCTGCGAATGGAATCGCACCCTCGGTGATGAAGGCGAGTCCCATGATGAAGTTGGTCGGACCGGATTCTCTTTCTTCTTTTGTAAATTTATCTTTGAACAGCAGGGTTGCAAGTGCAATCGCACATGGAGGAACCATACCGCCGATCATAACGGATGCCATAATGTCGTAGTTTCCTGCTGCGATGGCTGCTGTTCCGAATACGTAAGCTGCTTTGTTGAACGGGCCGCCCATGTCGATGGCCATCATGCCGCCGAGGATCATGCCAAGGATCAGCTTGCTGGATCCGCCCATGGAAGCAAGACCATTGTTCAGTACCGTGTTGACGGTTCCCATGATCGGCTCTACAATGAAGAGCATCAGAAGTCCCATCGCAAGGATGCCGACTACCGGGTAAATCAGAACCGGCGCAATCTTTTCGAGTGCTTCCGGAAGTTTCTCACATGCTTTGCGGAGGCCAAGGATAATGTAGCCTGCTGCAAAACCGGCAACGAGTGCTCCAAGGAAACCGGAGGTTCCGCTCGATGCCATCATACCGCCGACAAAACCAAGGGCAAGTGCCGGCCGGTCGCCGATTGCCATGGCGATGTAGCCTGCAAGAACCGGGAGCATGAAGCCGAATGCCACGCCGCCGATCTGTTTGAACATCGCTGCAGCCGGGGTAATCGTACCGAAGTTTGATCTGGCTGCGGCATCAAGGGAGTTCATATCAACAAGAAGTCCGTCGATCAGGAATGCGATTGCGATCAGAATACCGCCGCCGACAACGAACGGAAGCATATGGGAAACACCATTCATCAGCTGGGTGTACAGCTGGTGGCCGATACCGCCGCTGTTCTTCTTCGTGCTTGCTGCGGCTGTCTGCGCATTGCCGCTCTTGTAAACCGGTGCGTTTCCGGACATCGCAAGCTCGATCAGCTCATCTGCTTTGCTGATACCGTCGGATACCTGGCGCTGAATGACTTTCTTTCCGTCGAAACGATCCATCGGAACCTGTGCGTCGGCTGCAACGATGATGCAGTCCGCATCGGCGATTTCCTGTGCAGTCAGCACGTTTTTCGCTCCGCCGGAGCCTCGTGTCTCGACTTTTACGAAGCATCCTTTTGCTTTCGCTGCTTTCTCGATTCCCTCGGCTGCCATGTAAGTGTGGGCAATACCGGTCGGGCAGGAAGTAACGGCGAGAATCTTCACCTGATTTTCTTTTGCTTCCACCGGCTCTGCAAGACGCTCATCTACGCTCTTTTTCTCTTCATCGGCGCGGTCGATAATGGCAAGGAACTCTTCCGGTGTCCTTGCGTTTCGAAGGCTCTTGGTGAACTCTTCATCCATCAGCATCATGGAAAGTTTACTTAAGACATCGAGGTGAACGTTGTCTTTTGTGTTCGGCGCTGCGATGAGGAACAGCAGGGTGACCGGCTCTCCATCGAGAGAATCAAAATCAACGCCGTTCGGGATCACCATGGCTGCAAGGCCCGGTTTGTTTACTGCATCACATTTTCCGTGCGGAATCGCAATTCCCTCTCCGATTCCTGTGGTGCTCTCTTCTTCTCTTGCGTAAACCTGTGCACGGTACGCATCTTCGTCTGTGATCTTTCCGCTTTTGACCATCAGCGCTACGGCTGCATCAAGCGTTTCCTGTTTGCTTTTCGGTGCGGCATCCAGCGCAATACTGCGGATGTCCAGCAACTCTGTGATTCTCATGAGACGTCCTCCCTTTTATTTTGTAATCTGTTCGTAGACAGATGCAATTTCCTCCCGGGTTGCAAGGTTTTCAGAAAAAGCACTTGCACTTCCCGCTGCGATTCCCATATGGAACGCATGGAGGTAATCTTCTTTTTCCATGTAGCCCGCCATAAATCCAGCTACCATCGAATCGCCTGCGCCGACGCCGTTGATGAGCTTTCCTTTCGGGGCCGGAGCTTCAAAGACCTCACCGGATGCGGCAATGAGAACGGCTCCTTCGCCTGCCATGGAAACCAGAACGTTCTGTGCGCCTTTTTCCTGCAGCTGTTTTGCATACGGAACAACTGACTCTCTTGTCTTTAATTCCACACCGAAAATCTCGCCGAGTTCGTGATTGTTCGGTTTGATGAGGAACGGGTGGTACGGCAGAACCTTCATCAGCAGATCACGGGTCGCGTCTACGACGATGCGGACGCCCTTGCCGTCGAGCATTTCCATAATTTTCTGATAGGCATCATCTGCCATGGATGACGGGATGCTGCCTGCGAGGAAGAGAACGTCGCCCTCGCCGAGTGCGGAAAGCTGTTTCATCAGCTCTTCCACTTTTTTCTCCGGGATTTCGGGTCCCTGTCCGTTGATCTCAGTTCCGTCAATGCTCTTTAATTTGACGTTGATGCGGGAATATCCTTCTTCCAGCCAGATGCAGCCGTTTTTAATTCCCATCTGGTCGAGCCGTCCCGCGATTTCTTTTCCGGTAAAGCCTGCCAGAAATCCGAGCGCTGTGCTCTCAATTCCAAGGTTTCCAAGTACGGTCGATACGTTGATTCCTTTTCCGCCCGGAAGCATCAGCTCGGAGCTTGTGCGGTTGGTAAGGCCGAGCTTGAAGTCTTCCACCGATACAATGTAGTCCAGAGACGGATTGAATGTCACTGTGTAAATCATATTTCCCTCCTGCTTTATTTTGATCGTGTTTGCTTTGATAAGATTATCATATCGTCATATTCATTCAAAATCAATCATTAATATTTCATGAATTTTCCCTTCTCTTTTTATCACATTTGCATAAGTTTAGAGTTTTATGACGGATTCCCATGTTTTATCGCCCTGTTTTGACCGAGTTTGACTGATCGTCATCTTTTCTTCCTTGTCACGCATCGATCACTTTATTCTCTCCATTTCGGTCATTTTTTATCAGACACTTTCTTTCTGTTCTCATTTTTGTACTTTACTTTTTCCGGATTTGGTACTAAAGTGAAGAGAAATCAAAAAAAGAATTTCCAGAAGAGGTGATTTTATTTGAAACGATACTATATTCTTCACTATTTTGATCCCGCCAATGTGGGCAGTTTTCTGCTTGTCTCACTGCTCGGCCTGATTCTGGTGCTTGCCCTTGTGCTTCTGATTGCAAAATTGCAGATTCAGCGGCAGCTAAAAGAGGAGACAGAGGAAAAAGCGAAAAAAATACGCCGGAAGAAACACCAGCGCAGGCAGTATCAGATTGTGGAAAGCTTTTATGAGCTGGTTTTCTCCGGCACTTCGATTCTTCTCTTCCTCTCCCTCTATTACATTATCGATGAGCGTCTGCCGCAGATTTCGATGTACTGGGAGAAATATCAGGATGTGGTGCTTCTTGTCTTTATCGTGCTCTCCGTCTTTCTGACGAGCTGGCTCGATGTGGTTCTGGTAAAGCTCACGCACCTTGACCCGGAGCAGAAGGCGTCGGTGCGGCTGATTTCGGTCTTCTATATTGTACTGATTCTTCTGTACATCCGCTTTATCTACGAGGACACGAATTACGACGGCCTGATTCTCTATTTCCTGACACTGACGGTCGGCCGCTTCCTGTATTTCGACTTTACGGTCAAGAGTTTTCTTGAAACGATGCGGGGCGTGTTGGAAAATCTACCGCTTCTTGTCATCATGAGCGCCTACTCCGGTTTCGTGTGCTGGTATGGGTTCCATGTCGGCTTTCTGCTGAAATCAAATGGTGTCATTTTGAGCACCTTTCTTGCCCATCTGTTTATGGACTGCTCGATCTTTCTGCTCCACAAAACAGGAATTTTAAAGCATGTGATACGAAAAATTTAAAACCGGCATTTTTTTACCAGCCATATATCAAAAGCTCTGCAGATCAGAATTTTGCATTTTCTGTTCTGCAGAGCTTTTCTTATTTAATGTTCTTTTTTACATGCCAAACAGCAGTGCAAAGCCATGTACGACAAAAGCTGCCAGCCAGGCGATCACACACTGGGAAACGACAACACCGGCTGCCCATCTGCCGCCAAGCTCCCGCTTGATGGAAGCGACTGCCGCCACACACGGCGTATAGAGGAGGCAGAAAACCAGAAGGCTTAATGCGGAAACCGGTGTCAGAATTTCGGTCAGCTGCGCGGTCGTGCCGAACAGTACGGAAAGTGTGGAGACGACACTCTCCTTTGCCATAAATCCGGTTAGAAGGGCGGTCGATACTCTCCAGTCTCCAAATCCAAGCGGCCGAAAAACCGGGGCGAGACGGCCGGAGACAACGGCGAGAATGCTGTCCTTGGAGTCCTCCACGACATTGAGATGCGTTCCAAAGGTCTGTAAAAACCAGATCACAATCGTGGCAACAAAAATGACGGTGAATGCCCGCTGCAGGAAGTCTTTTGCCTTATCCCACAAAAGCTGTCCGACATTTTTTGCCCCCGGCATGCGGTAGTTTGGAAGCTCCATGACAAACGGAACGGCTTCCCCCTGGAATAAAGTTCCCTGCATCAGCATCGCCATCAGGACAGCCATGAAGATACCACCGAAATACAGAAGAACCATCACAAGGGCACTGTATTTCGGGAAGAATGCGGCGGTAAAGAACGCGTAAATCGGAAGTTTTGCCGAACAGCTCATAAACGGAGTTAATAGGATCGTCATTTTCCGGTCACGCTCGGAAGGCAGGGTGCGGCTCGCCATGACGCCCGGCACGGTACAGCCAAAACCGACCAGCATCGGCACGATACTGCGGCCGGAGAGGCCGATTTTCCGGAGCAGCTTATCCATCACAAATGCCACGCGCGCCATATAGCCGCTGTCTTCCAGAATGGACAGGAAGAAAAACAGGGTGACGATGATCGGAAGGAAGCTTAAGACACTTCCGACGCCGTTAAAAATACCGTCAATCACAAGGGAATGAAGCACCGGATTGACGCCCCATGCTGTCATGGCGCTGTCCACGAGCTCGGTCAGTTTTCCGATCAGAACCTCCAGCACACTCTGCAGCGATGCTCCGATCACATGGAAGGTCAGGAAAAAGACAGCCGCCATAATCCCGGCAAAACATGGCAGAGCCGTATATTTTCCGGTCAGCACACGGTCAATTTTTGTGCTCCGCACATGCTCGCGGCTCTCTTTTGGTTTTACCACGGTCTCACGGCAGACTTTTTCAATAAAATTAAAACGCATATCCGCAATCGCCGCCGCGCGGTCCAGGCCGCGCTCCGTCTCCATCTGACAGACGATATGCTCGAGCATCTCTTTCTCGTTTTCATCGAGGGCCAGCTGCTCCAGGATCAGCGCATCGCCCTCTGCCAGCTTGCTCGCCGCAAACCGCACCGGAATATCCGCCCTTGCGGCGTGATCCTCGATCAGATGCATGATCGCATGCAACGCACGGTGGACGGCACCGCCGTGGTCATTCGCCTCACAGAAGTCCTTTCTGCCCGGTTTTTCCTGGTATTTGGCCACATGGACAGCATGGGCAACCAGTTCATCGATTCCCTCGTTTTTTGCAGCGGAAATCGGGATAACCGGGATGCCAAGTCTCTCTTCCATCTGGTTCACGAGCACAGAACCGCCGTTTTCGCGTACCTCATCCATCATGTTGAGGGCCAGTACCATCGGAACGTCGAGTTCCATCAGCTGCATCGTCAGATACAGGTTTCGTTCGATATTTGTCGCATCTACAATATTGATGATGCCGCGCGGATGCTCGTTCAGAACGAAATTCCGGGTGACGATCTCTTCGCTTGAATACGACGACATCGAATAAATGCCGGGAAGATCGGTGACCAGCGTGTTTTTCTGGCCGCGGATTTCACCGTCCTTCCGGTCTACGGTCACGCCGGGGAAGTTTCCGACGTGCTGGTTGGATCCCGTTAATTGGTTGAACAGGGTGGTCTTGCCGCAGTTCTGGTTTCCGGCCAGAGCAAAGGACAGCAGCTCTCCTTCCGGCAGCGGATGCTCCTCTGCCTTATTGTGGTACTTTCCGCCCTCTCCAAAGCCGGGATGCGGAATTGCTTTCGCATCCGGCTGCTCTTTTTCTTTTACAGCGTCCCGCATCTCATCAATGGCAATCCGTCCGGCATCGGCGAGGCGGAGTGTCAGTTCATAGCTGTGAATCCGCACTTCCACAGGGTCTCCCATCGGTGCATATTTTACCATCGTCACTTCCGCCCCCGGAATGATTCCCATATCGAGGAAGTGCTGCCGCAGCGCGCCCTCTCCTCCTACCGTGCGGACGGTCGCTGTTTTGCCGATCGGCAGTTCTTTCAGTGTCATATATTTCACTCCTTATTGATTCTCGTTATCAATAGTAAGTATATGACACGATTCGACTGCGGTCAAGCAATTGTCATTATTTCTCTTTTTGTTTTTCTTCGAGCTTCTTCTGTACACTCGGAAACAGCTCCAGATCCGTGTGTGGGATTGCCTGGGCCGCTTTCATCATAGAGATGAAAGCGGCGACCTGGCCGAACTGGATGTAGACCATCTCGTCCAGAATGCGGTCAATATCGTCGATGCAGGTCCGATCCAGCAGGATTTTTTCTGCTCCCGCAAGCGACGTATTTCCGGCGCAGATCAGGCGGCTGCGGTCCATATCCGGGTACATGCCGATCGTGATGGCGGATTCCTTTGAAACGTGCTTTCCAAATGCACCAGCCGCGTAAAACCGGTCAATTTCTTCCATGGAAATGCCGGATTCACGCATCATGTACTCAACCATCGTGTAGGCCGCTGACTTTGTACGAAGGAATTCGGCGATATCACTCTGATAGAAGCACAGCCCTTCACTATATTCAACGCACCACTCTCCCGTCTCCGGGTCTTCCTTGATCTTTTCGGACCGCTCCGGCTGCAGGGTACCGAACAGGTTGATCCAGCCATTTAGGAATAATTCCGCGAGCAGATCGATAATGCCGGAACCGCAGATGCCCTTTGGCTTACCCTCTCCGATTACATGGCACTGGATTTTCCCGTCTTCTATTTTTACCGTATCAACAGCGCCTTCTGCAGCTCGCATGCCGGTTTTGACCACGCCGCCCTCGAGCGCCGGACCGGCAGCGCCTGCGCCGCAGAGCAGAAATTCCCGGTTTCCGACGACAAGCTCGCCGTTCGTTCCGATATCAAAAAAAACGCTGATCGTTTCTTTTTTATAGAGTTCCGTTGCGATCATACCGCTTAATATATCACCGCCCAGGTAATTGGATTTTCCCGGCACGCAGTAGACACATCCCTTCATGGGAAATCCCATCTCTTTCGCCGGAAGGAATCCGACACGGTCTGCGCGCACGGCGTACGGGGATGAAAAGACGCAGAACGGATCCAGTCCCAGCAGGAAATGGATCATCGTTGTGTTGCCGGATACGACCATTGAGAGAACATCCGACGGCGCAATTCCTGTCTTTTGGCGAAGTTTTTCAAAGAGCAGTGTAAATGTCTCCATCGTACACGCACGAATGTCCTGCAGTACCTCCGGTTTATCCTTACAGGCAAAGATTCTCGTCAGAATATCGGTTCCATAGGCAGTCTGGCGGTTGTATTCGCTCTCCTCGGCAAGCACGGTACCGTCGCTGCAGTTTACCAGGCGCACAACGACGGTCGTACTTCCAAGATCAGCGGCATAGCCGTAATGCTCTGCTGCTGTATCGCCCGCTTCCAGATCAACCGCCTGCCAGATGCTTCCATTCCATGCGAGGGAAACCGTTATGTTATAGTCTGCCTCATCGCAGATGGGATACAGTTTCTGCAGCGCTGAAAGGGTAAATGATGCGGTGATTCCTTTCTCTTTTAATGCATCCAGTATCCGCATCTGGCTGGAGCGGGCGTCCTCCTCCGTCGGCGGGACTAACTCCAGATACTGTTTCTGTGTTATTCCTCTATTCATTATTACTTCCTCATTTCCTGATCATTTTTCTGTTTCTTATTGTAGCACTTTTCTCTTTTCCAGAGAACTTATTTTTTTCACATTTTTACTACATTTCCATCACAGATTCCCATTATACTGCAAAGCATAGAAACAAAAAAGGAAGCAAACAAAACCGGAAGCCGATTCCGGAACACAGTTTAAAATACAGATACCAGAAAGGAAGTATTTATTATGATGGACTACAGAAACAACTACAATAACGAAAACGAAACCAATAATGAGAACATGATGGCAGCAGAGCAGAACAGCTTCAACGGAAAGAAACCTTCTTCCAAAAATAAAAAAGCTGCTAAGCTTGCAAAGAAAATCGGAGCCATCGCCTTAAGCGCAGTTCTGTTCGGCGGTGTTGCCGGCGGTACCTTCCAGGCAGTCAACCACTTTGCCGGAAGCACGACAGCCACTGCAACAACCACTGCACAGCAGACGACTTCCAACAGCAGCCTCTTAAAAGCCGCTGCCACATCCTCAAGCTCCACTTCCACCGGAACGATGGATGTTTCCACGATTGCGAAAAACGCAATGCCGTCGATCGTCTCCATCACAAACCAGTCCGTACAGGAAGTACAGAACTACTTCAGCATGTTCGGTTACGGTGCTCAGACTCCGCAGACCGAGGAGACCACAAGCTGCGGTTCCGGTATCATCATCGGAAAGAATGACACCGAGCTTCTGATCGTCACCAATAACCATGTAGTAGAAGATGCCGATACTCTTTCTGTTAGTTTTGTAAACAATCAGGTCTGCAAGGCAAATATCAAAGGTACCGATGCCGATAACGATCTTGCCGTCATCGCCGTTCCGCTCTCCGAGATCCCGGATGACACGATGAGCAGCATCGCTGTTGCCACGATGGGCGATTCTGATTCCGTTGAGGTCGGCGAGCAGGTCGTTGCGATCGGCAACGCACTCGGCTACGGCCAGTCCGTTACGACCGGTATCATCAGTGCTGCAAACCGTGTGATCGACAGCGATTCCTCTTCTGACGGAAGCTCCGATGGAACAACGGCAGATACTTCTTCCACTGATACAACCGGAAAGACCTACTTACAGACCGATGCAGCCATCAACCCTGGCAACAGCGGCGGCGCTCTTCTGAACATGAACGGAGAGGTCATCGGTATCAACTCCGCAAAACTTGCTTCTACAGAGGTAGAGGGCATGGGCTATGCAATCCCGGTCTCCCGTGTTTCCGATATCATTGAAAATCTGATGAATGAGCAGACTAGAACAAAGGTTGCCGCAGAAGATCAGGGAACGATCGGCATCAAATGCCTCGATGTCAGCAGCCAGATCCAGCAGGCATACAATATGCCGGCCGGCATCTATATCTCCGAAGTAAACTCCGGCGGTGCCGCTGAAAATGCAGGTCTGAAATCCGGATACGTTCTGACCAGCTTTGACGGACATTCCATCACCTCCACCAGCGAGCTGAAATCCCTGCTGCAGTATTACTCTGCCGGCGAAACCGTTGAGGTGGAAGTACAGGTTCCAGACAACGGATCCTATGAGACAAAGACCTTCTCACTGACCCTCGGAACGAGCACCAGCTCTTCAGATGATCAGCAGAGCGATTCCCAGCAGAATGCGGGTTCATCCCGCTCTGCAGAGGGTGGAAATACCCTGACCTCCGCTACTCCTTCGATCTGACTGCCCGCTCTCCCGTGAAAGAAATCCATAAATAAAAAACATCATAAGCATGAAAGAAAGGCCCCGAAACATAACTCCAATGTTTCGGGGCCTTTCTCCTATTCTCTTAATCCATTTCTTATTTTTCTGCTCCTGCAACTGCCTCGCGGGCTGCTTTCTCTTCCGGATCTTCATCCAGAATGGAGAATGCAATATTGGTTGCATGGTCCGCGACACGCTCGAGTCCGGATACAAGATCGGAGAAGATCATGCCGGCTTCCGGCGTACATTCGTTGCGGGTCAGACGCTCTACATGCTTCTGCTGCAGATCCCGCTCCTCCTGATCAATGGAATTTTCAATATCAATGATCTCCTGCAGGTGCTGCAGATCATTCTTTGCAAACATTTCGATCGACTCATCGAGAATTTTTAATACCATATCCAGCATCTCGGAAAGATCCAGTTCGCCCTGTTTGCTGAAGGTCACATTGTCATTCGTCATCTGCACAGCAGAATCTGCGACATTCTCGGCATGATCACCAATCCGCTCGATATCATTGACCACATGGAACAGCGCACCGATGCGCATAACGTCTGATGTCGGCAGCGATGCCTGATTTAAGTGAACCAGATAGTTCGTAATCTCTTTGTTCAGGAAATTAATATTTTCCTCGACACGGTAGACCTCGTCGATTTCTTTCTGATCGCGGGTCACCAGCGTATTCATCGCGCGAATCAGATTTGTCTCTGCCATCTGTGCCATACGCTCCATCTCACGGACAGCCTGCAGAACTGCAGTCGTCGGGGACATCGCATGTTTCGAGCTGATGTAGGCAAGCTCGAACTTTTTGTCTTCCTCGTCATTTCCGCGGATGATAAAGTACGTTGCCTTCACCAGAAGCGGGGTAAACGGCAGCATCAGGAGTACCTGGCATACTTTGATGATCGAGTTTGCATTTGCGATCATACGGCCTGCTTCGTTTCCGGAAATACCCATAAAGAAGTCAACTACCTGTTTTCCAAACAGCAGGAAAATAATGGAGCAGACAATCGTTCCGGAGATGTTGAACAGCAGGTGGACACATGCCGCACGTTTTGCATCTTTTTTGCAGCCGAAGCTGGCAAGAATCGCAGACATCGTACATCCGATGTTGCATCCAAGCATCATAAACAGGCAGATCGGAAGTCCCATCAAGCCCTCTCTTGCAAGAAGCATGATGATTCCGACCGTTGCAGAGTTACTCTGCAGAATCGCGGTAGCCACCCAGCCGACTAAGAACGCAAGAAACGGATTCGTCAGGGAACCGAGGGCATTTACGACTGCCGGAATCTCTTTTGCTTCGTTCAGGGCTCCTGAGATACCGGAGATACCC
>ERZ824480.2933-NODE-2933-length-12255-cov-2.701639_pt1 | contig 12255 bp, 7 predicted proteins | sample MGYA00519861_ERZ824480 | MGnify/ENA primary metagenome ERZ824480 (study PRJEB31778, sample SAMEA3449152) | human gut metagenome | biome: human gut; feature: human-associated habitat; material: faeces | place: United Kingdom | collected 2010/2012 ... | reverse complement strand
TCGAAGTCCACTTTCTCAGACGAATTCATCAGATTCAGTTTGCCCAAATCAGGTTTCAGTGTATAGAATACCCCACCGGAAAAATTCACCCGTAGTTTTCCCTGCCGGCCCTTTTTCGTCGTAATCACAATCACCCCGTTAGCGGCCTTAGCTCCATAAATAGCTGTAGCTGCCGCATCTTTCAATATAGTGATGCTCTCGATATCTGCGGGATTAACCCCGCCGATCGAAGTATTCTGCAGTTCATCGATATTATCCTTATCTCCAAAATCTTTGGGTATATCGTTTCCTTCCAGGATCATTCCGTCGAGTACCCACAACGGATCGGTACTCCCCGACAGAGAAACCGTACTCCGGATCCGCATTTTAGCGGGAGCTCCGGGCGCACCGTTCGTCGGTGTCGACATCAAACCGGCCACCTGTCCTTCCAGCATCTGGTCGATACTGGCCACTCCGATACTTTTAATATCGTCTGCCTGTACAGTAGTAATAGCCGAAGTAACTTTCCGCTTTTCTATCTGCTGATATCCCGTAACGACCACTTCATCCAACTGACTCACTTCTTCCTTCAGGCGGAAAGTAAATTCGGTCTTTCCCGATATATCCGCTTTTAAAGCCTCGTATCCGATAAAACTCACCACCACATAACGAATCGAAGCAGGCAAGGTCAATTCGAATTTTCCGCTTACATCCGTCACTGTCCCCGCAGGATTATATTCTTTAGCTTCAGGAGCATCCGGATCGATAAAAACCGTAGCACCGGGGAGAGGTTCACCGCTCGCAGCCTCGAGCACTCGCCCGGTAATCTTCCGCATATCCTGTGCCCACACCACCACAGGCAGGCACAATATTATTAAGATCAAAAGTTTACGCATCTATATTTATTATTTAGGTTTGTATGTTATCTTATATTCAAAGCCTCTTTAATCCGCACAACCAAATCTTCATAATGTTGCCGGGTTTCCACATTTCCTGTATTCCGGTTTCTTTCTGCCAATTTTAATACCTGCAACATAACTCCTCTCTTCACCGATACAGCCTCGGATACCCGTCCCATAGAAGAATATTGCATATTGCCAAGCCGGGTTTCAGGCTGTTCAGGGAGCGTGAAAGCAGCTTCCCGGGCTGCAAAACCACAACAATAACCGGTATGCAAAGCTTTTTTGGTCGTTTTTTCTTTTTTTTTTTTTTCCCCCCGCTTTATTGGAACTGACAATGATAGCATCGATAAAATTCTTTTGGGTCATCCTTTCATACAAAGACAAATTACGTCCCTGTAGGGATCCCTTGAAAACCACCTGGTATAAATCGGCAAACATTTCTTCGGGTGTATACACATTTTTCTTTCCCTTCATCGCTTCGGCTTCGTACATCCGCATCAACCGATCGTCTTTCAATAAATCATAAAAACAGGCATACTGTAATTCCCGGGCAGTATTATAAGGTGAATATTCTACTTCCTGGGGGGAAGTACGAACGGGAAAACTCTTCTTCCAGACATCGGCAGCAAACAACCATTCAGGAACGGTAAATACTTCTTCGGATAAATATTTCACCGCTTCTTTCTGCCGTTCTTTCTCTACCGGTACATAGCGTTCCAGATCATCTCCCATCACCGGATTATTGATATAGAAACCTCCGACATTCGCAGTTACATGTCCGGCATACATTTTCCATTGATTGATCACCGCCATCAATAATTTTCCCGCTTCCAGATAACCTTGTCCTTCTGCTTCGGTCCATGCTACAATATTCGGCACAATCCGTTTCAGATTTTGTATACCGTAGCGGTTAGCCTTGATCACATCGTCACCGAGGTCCTCATCCTGCGAACGGGGATCGATCGGATCTTTAGGGTCCTGTTGTTCGCCGTACCAATACATCTTGTCTCCGGAATGTTTCGTAATCCATTGATTGAGTACAGGTAATTCTTCGTGCGGATCCTTTACATCCAGCCAACGATAAGCCCAATTTATCGCAAATTTATCATATACCCCGATCACCGGCGTAATTCGTTCTACCTCATCTTCGGGTTGGGCCACGTAATTAAAACGGGCATAATCCATAATCGAACTAGCCGTCCCGCCCATCCTTGCTGTGAAGGTCTTCGAGCGCAACGAATCTACCGGAAAAGACGAAGAAGCTCCCATATTGTGTTTCAATCCGAACGTATGTCCCACTTCATGGGAAGATACAAAACGGATAGCACTCGCCATATAAGCATCATCGAAAGTATTCGCTCTGGCCCGGGGATCGATAGGCCCGGTCTGTACCCGCATCCAGGTATGTAACATCGTCATCACATTATGCCACCAAACGACATCGGCTTCGATAATCTCTCCCGAACGGGGGTCGACCACAGAAGGTCCCATGGCATTCGCTTGCTGCGAGGCCGCATAAGTAATCACCGAATAACGCGCATCGTCGATATCGAAATCAGGATCATCGGTCGGAGCATCCTTCGCTACAACCGCATTTTTAAAACCGGCAGCTTCAAAAGCTTCCTGCCAATCAAAAACACCGGCTTTAATCTCCTCCCTCCATTGAGCAGGAGTTGCCGGGTCGATATAAAATACAATCGGTTTGGCCGGTTCTACCAACTCGCCCCGTTTGTATTTCTCTATATCCTCCGGTTTCGGTTCCAGCCGCCAGCGATGTACAAAATCACGGGTTTCCACCGCCTGTTGTTTGTCATTGAAATAAATGTGAGGAGTCGTAAAAAATCCGACTCTCCGGTCTGCAAAACGCGGAGTCATCGGCACCTTCGGCAACAATACGATATTCGTTGTCGTTTCGACAGTCAAGGGTACCGACTCGGTACCTTCCGTAATCTGGGTTGTCAGAAAAGCTTTTACTACAATATTCTGAGGAAAAGCTTTCATTCCTCCGATCCGGGACAATTCTTTTTTCACAGAAGCTCCCAAAGAAATACTATTGTATAAATCGTTAAAGCTCTTCTCACTTCCGTCGAAAACTTTATTCACCTTGATCAAGACGGCAGAAGAATCGGACTTGAAGGCTTCTATCGGAAACTGTTCGATCACAGCTTCACGATAGTTGTCCTTCACCGAAAGGGCTATAGCATCCCCCTCGGGCACACTGACACGGGGATTCCACGTTGTCACCCACACTTTATTAAGCACTGTATCTTTATGAAAACGGATCAGCTTATCTTCGTAAGCCATCCCTTTATTTAAACCGGCATCGTTCAATTGATAAGGTACACCGGAAACTTTATTGACAATCAGGAGATCACGGTTCATCAACGAATCGTCGATCTCGAAATACCAATCCTTCTCTACCTGATGAATACGAAACATACCTTCCCGCGTCTTTGCCTTCTTCACCAACTCATCGTATTTACTTTCAGAAGTTACGACCGAATCATTTTTTACGGATTTTCTTTTATGCCATCCCCAGGCATAAGCATCGGAGACTGTTCCGGTAAAACAGAGTGCGAATAACGCTACAATTAAATTTGTTCTGGTTTTCATCATATAGTTTATTCAATATTCATCGATATTTATGCAGTTTACAATATTATCGGGATTTTTTATAAAATGAAAAAAAACCAGAATGAATCCCCCGAATAAAAGTATGAAACACGATAAAAAAGGAGTGAATTATTCAACCAAAGGTAAGCGGCAGATAAATTTCCCTTCCTTTATCTCATATTCCGGCTGAACGTCAGCATAATAACGATAAATTTCCTGAATACTCTCCATGCCGACTCCGAAAGATGCCTCCGGCATATCGGTCCGGGGATGATAGGAATTTTCTACAATCACCGCTCCAACTTCCGCATAAATATCGATATCCAAAGGATATCTATGAGTAATTTCATTGTACTTAAGTGCATTTTCGAAAATCAATTGCAGACTCATCGCCGGAATCCTCCCGTTTACCGTTGTCAAATTATCGGCCAGGTGCAGATTCAATTGTTCCCCGAAACGTATTTTTTGGAGAAAATAATAGTGGCGGATAAATTCAACCTCTTCTTCTAATTTACTCAGGTTTTCTTTCCGTTTTTCCAGCACATAACGATACACTTTCGACATTTCCAATATAAATTTCCGGGCTACTCCGGGGTCGGTAGTGATCAAGGCACTCAAAGAATTCAAAGCATTGAATAAAAAATGAGGATTGAGTTGATTTTTCAATTGTTGCAAATTCAGCCGGATGGCTTCCTGTTCGGCCTTTTGCCGTAAATCGTATTCTTTCCGCCACCGCCGTTGGGAATAAGCAAGCAAAACAATAAAAATCACGACTGTAAACACGACTATCCACAAAGCATACCGATGGAAATCGGCCATAGCTTCCTGATTATCCAATTGCACCACGTTAATGACGACCGTACATTTCTCTGTCCCCACCGTGAGCGGATAATAAATCTTATCGACAGGCAAGAGTAAAAACTGCGAAAAACCGGTAACATGGATCCGTTTATTCTCCCCGACGACCTGTTTTACCCTTCTTCTTTCAAGCGAATCGAGGAGCCGCATCCCCAGCCATTTTTCTTCGGGATGGGCGACAATTACCCCGGAGTCGTTCAGGATATAAGCATAGTTCTTCCCCGCAGGTAATAAGTTTGAAAAATAAGCATGTAAATGATCCAAAGCGATATCGATCCCCAATGCCACCTCCCCCTGCCGCCCGTATAACGTCCAGTAATAAGTGGAATCTTCGGCATACAACCCTCCATTTCTTTCCTTTGAAGGTCCGGCTTCACTCTCCCGTATACCGGAATCGGTACAAATCGTTCTTTTCCCTTCCGTTTCGAACCAAATTCGGCTCACCTTATTATCCTGTCGGATCAATAAGGCAATCAACTCTTCGAATTGTTCCTTCTGATAGCCCCGTGTCGCCAAATAATCCTGCATACTTTCAACCAGCTCTGCCGTCTTTTGGAAATCCTGCCGGATCAGTTCCGTCCGGTACTCCCCCATCTCTTCCACCACTGAATAATGCATCCGATTCACCGTCTTGTCCATCTGTACACTGACTAAGCCGATAGCTCCGGCAAATAAGATCAACAACAATATTCCGGCAACAATTCCGTTTTGCTTATAAAACATGTCTCCGCTTTTTTATTTATTCTCTAAACAAAAATAGGTATTTTCTACGGGAGATATCCTATAAAAGAAAAGGGTTATCGAAATTTTCCGGCTTTAACAGAAAAACCTAGAATTATTCTGTCGTTACTTATTCGTCTTCGGTGTTCGTGTTCGGGGACCATTGGAGCGGGAACGAGGGTCCGGTTAGGTTTTCCGAACGGCCGAGCGGTGGTGTTTGACGAACGAAGTGAGGAGTTCCGCCGGTCAGTGAAGGAAAGCCTTAACGGACCGGTCCAGGCGAACCGGTCCGATGGCACAAAACCTGGAATCGGAATAGAAAGAAAAAATAAACCTACTATAAATATGAAAAAACGGAGCATTGGAAAAAGGGGGAATTATAAACTCCTATCTGTTCACTTTATAAAATTAGCCGGCACGTCGGTCAATTCTTCATGCCGCATTTCCTTTGCCAGTATTTTCCCGTCCGGCCCCACTAAAATAATGTGAGGGATTCCCTTGATGCAATAAGTCGTAAAAATATCCGTTTTTGGAGGCAATAACAAATGATCCCAGTTACTATGATCTTCTTTGATAGCTGCCAGCCACAACTCTTTCTTCCGGTCATCCGATACGCCTAAAATGGTAAAATTTTTTCCCTTAAAAGCTTCCAATGCTTTTCTCAGCCACGGTGTTTCTTCGCGACACCAATGACAATAAGAATCCCAAAAATCCACAATAACATATTTACCTCTGAAATCACTTAATTTGATCGGATTACCCAGCGTATCCCGGCCGGTAATCTCCGGGGCGACAGCACCGATAGCACATCCCGCATAACGGTCGAGCTGAGCGTTCATCAAAGCGATATAAGGAGTCTGCTGAGCTTCCGGTCCAAAATTTTTCTGGTATTCCCTTTCCGCACCGATATTTTCTTTAGTAGAGAAATCTTTCCGTCCGAATAATTTACTGTAGTACAAATAAATTCCGAACGGATTCTCCATATTTCCGTCAACCGTTTGTCTTACCAACTGATCTTCGGCCATCTGTGCCTGCTCATAATAAGGCATAGACTCCTCTTTGATCCGGGCCATTTCCTCCCGGTCCTCCCGGTCGCGGGCAGTAAAAAACAAGGCATCCAACGAATCCAGCAACCGATCGTTTCTGACAACGGCACAGGCTTTCAGAAAATCCCGATACTTATTATTTAAGACAGACCCGGAAACTTCCCATACCACTCCTCCCTTCTTAACAGTTGCAGGTTTTACCTTCAGATTACCGGCCTCGGCAAATACCATTCCTCCTTGTCCGGGCCTGAATCCCAGAAAGAGCATTTGTTTTTTCGCACAATCTACCGTAAAAGTAAATTTACCCTCTTCAATTTCAGCCGAATCGATCGGATCGAACAACCCATAATAGGTATTCGTTATTTCCCCGAGATAGATCTTATTTTCCTTTATATCTCCGATTTCTCCTTCAATCCGCATGCGATTGGAATGGCATGCCCCTAACAGGCATGCTATTCCAATGATTAAGTTTATTATTTTCATCACTTTCATATATTAATCTTGTTTTTCCACCGTCGCTACCACCTCATCACAAAATCCTGCTTTGGTATAAAGTTTTTGTGCTGCAAGTCCACCGATATTATTCAATTTATAAACAGCAATTCCCCCATTCGGAGCCGGAATATTCCCGTCTTTAATGGCTATAGTCAACTGTATCATGGTAGCATTCGGATTCTCTGTCGTCGGAGCAGCTACTTCTGTACAATCTACCCCATCGATCGCATAATGCTCTTTCGTACCGTCGATAATCACTCCCTCAGAAGCCGTTTTCACATTAAAAGCATAAACTTTATCATCGCTGACATAGAAAAAGATATCCGAAATTCCTTTCGAATCCATATGCCAAGGCATGTAATTGTCTACCTCGGCCTTGTTTCCGGGTATCATCGCCGTAGCGTTGTATAATCCGGGATAGGCTGCTCCGGTTAATACCTGCTTTGACAGAGAGATAAAATCATACGTCCAGTCGTCATTAAAAATAAATTTATAGGTAATCAAAAAATATTCATTCTTATTTTTATCTCTCATCAACGCCCATACTTCATTCAGAGTCGAATTCATACTTCCTGAAAGTACTAATTCTACCCCTTCTCCCATTGCTTTGGGATCAAATTTCGAAAAATCGGAATTCGCCCCACCGATAAAACTAAAATACCCACCGCTTTGGTTGATCATAAAACGTCCGTGCAGGTTATCATAAAATAAGGGAGCGGCATAAAACGGATAGCCTGTCGGCTGTGCAACATAAAGTGCTGCCGAATAATCCTGAGGAGCCGACAAAAATACAATTTCCGGATTCCATACGGCTGTTTCCTCAAAACCATAGGCCCGCCCGTGTACTTTCCCATTCACCACCAGATAATCACTCCCCTGGTCCGTACAATAACCGTCGATCCCGATGTCTCCGGTCAGGTCTTCACCCGAAAAGAATTTCTCTTTCATATAAGCCTTCCGCACAAATAAATCGGGATCGAGATATACGCCTCCCGTATTATTTTTTGCAGTAACGACGACTGCCTTATAAGGTCTCGGGTTACGGGCATAAGGATGATTTTTCGAGACTGCTCACTGAGTTTCTCTCCCTCATTGATTTGAGTATAGATCTTTTCGTATAGGGTGGTACCATCTTTCTTTAACATCGTCAGGTCGTACTCTCCACCGGTTTTACATAACATCAGGGTGCCTCCTGAATATTTACCGATAGTGGTAAAACTGGATTCTTCGATCACATAAAGACCGGTTTTATTGTCGGTCACTTTAAATTTTAAAGTAGTTTTCACCCCCGGTAAAACGTCCGAGATCACCACATCCAGATTTTTTTCAAAAGACAAGGTATCGGCGACCGACTGTTCTTCATTGTATTTATACCACACATAGGAAAGATCCGATTTTTCGCCGAACTTTGTCGTCACGACCGGAGTGATGGTCAATTTCCCTCCCACTTCGATCTCCTGATAATCTTTGATCCCCTCAATTTTAATCTCATCGATATCGATATCTCCGTATCTGGATTCATCATCCACACAAGAGAACAGGATCAACAAAAATAATATTCCTATATATTTCAATTTTTTCATAGCTATCTTCTTTTTTAATTAACAACCCATAGACTAAGGTACATTCCATCCTTGCATCACTTTACCGGTTTCATCCCTGATTTCACTCCCGGTAATGATCTTATACAGTTTTCTGGCATAGGGAGTGTAATAATCTTCCTCGTAATAAATGCCATAATTACCGTTTCCACTACCATAGGTATCTTCCCAAAAATCATGTCCGGTCATTTCGATGATCATCATATGCTTTTTTTGGGAATATTCGCCGAATAATTTCTTAAACGCAGTCATATCTCCATAATAGCCTTCTCCCTCAGGCTTTTTCAACATATCGGCAATGAGCAGACGAATCTCGGACTTATCGGCATAGGCCACACCCAGATCACCGGTAGCAACCAGCCTCAACGTAAGAGTCACCGGTTTCTGTTTAATAGCCGCATCCCCCTTAATCAACCGCACAGGCATTGTATAAATAAATTCTCCGGCCGGGAACTCATAGAATTCAGGAAGTTTTTCATAATGTATACCTTCTTTGGCATCCGTTCTCTCCCCGACCACCTCGACTTTAAATTTCTGCGGCTTGGTCAATACATTTCCCAACATCTTCACATCTACGGTCGTCTCCAGAATCTGATCGGCCATCAGCAAGGAAACATACAGACTATCCCGGGTATCTGTCACAATGGAATAATAGATATCGTGCATATGCTCATCGTATACCATCCGTTCATTCTCACTACATGCTAACAGGATCACTGAAGCAAGAAGAAAAAATATCTTTTTCATAACGCTTAATTTTTAATATTCCCAAAATCGATTTCTACTGTCGGAATAGGCAAATTATACACCGCATTCACATCTTGATGAGCGATATTATTTTCAGCCCCGATAGTTTCCATTGCTTTCCGTTTATAATAGAAGAACATTTGTCCCTCACCTATAAATTCCCGGCGATATTCCTGAAAGATATAACCGGCTAAATCATCGGTCGGCGCAATACTGCTTAATCCCCGGTGATTTCTCAATTTATTGAGATAATCATAGGCAGCCTTCCCTTGAGCACATTCGGCAGCTATCAGATACAATTCGGAAATTTTAAACATCGGAATATAATTTACTCCGGTATATTTCTTCAATACGAACGAACTACCGTCGGAATACGGGGTGATCCAATAATTTCTGAACTCATTATCCAGTCCGGAACTATTAAAAATAGTCGCTTTTCCTTTTGAAGACATCGTCAATATATTAGAAGTAGAAGAAAAACTCTCGGTAAAATAAATATCGCTATTGTCTTTCAATTTCTGCACATCCAATGTGAAAATCAACTCTTTATTGAACATCGGATCGGAAGTAGTAGCAGCACTATTGGCCAATTCATAAGAAGCAGGACTTTCTCCGTCGGCTTCACCGATAATTTCCTTTGCTTCTTTCAAAGCCGCCTCTTTATCGTTTCCCCAAAGATATACCCGGGCTAAAAGTGCTGTCACCGCATAGTAATTCATTCTTTGTTTCCGGTTATACAGCGGATCGGAAGTATCGGAAAATTTAAATTCTTCTTTCCCTTTCATCAACTGTTTTGCAGCCAACAAATCCGTTTCTATTTTTTTCAAAACCTCTTTCACCGTCAACTGGGACTGGGCGATATTCGTAAAAACATCTACATAAGGAATAGCCAATGCGTCCAATCCTTTATTATTATTCATCGCAGCCGAAGGAGCGAATAAACGGAGTATATCGAAATGCAGAAAAGCCCGCAAAGCCAGAAATTCTCCTTTATACACATCATGTACCTCGGGTGAAGTAAAAACCCCTTTATTTTCGTCGATGAACAACATGGCCTGATTGATATTGGCTACAGCAGAAAAATGATCCAAATAGAGCTAATGCGACTTTCCTCTGTTTTCTCGGTATACTTATATTCTGCTGCATTTTTGAAATTATGCTCATAACCGGAAGAAGTTGTTTTCAACGGACTGTTGTAATATTGAGCCAATACATCCAGGTAGCCGTATGTCAGATCTCTGCCGTAACTATTCGTACCGCACATCAATGCATAAACACCTACCAAAGCATCTCTGAATCCGGCTTCAGTACCGAACAGATCCTCTGCTTTCATATCCGCTTTCGGAGAAACGTCCAGCCAGTCGTTACAGCCGGTCAATGCCACAAAGAGCGAAAGAATGATCGTTTTATTTATTAATTTTTTCATAGTATTGTCCGATTAAAAAGTGATTTGAGCAGCCAGTGAAAAAGTCCTTGCAAAAGGATAGGAAGTACCTCTTTCCATCCGCACCGTGGAAGAAGTGAAAATATCGTTTCCGATAGCGGAGATTTTCAAGCGCTGAATCCCCCACTCTTTCAATTTCGCACTCCGGAAATCATAACTCACAGATAAAGCCTGAAGCTGAATATAGTTTTCTTTTTCCACAAAGCGGGAAGTCGGATTAGTGACCGAAACATCGCTTACCTTTTTGAATTTTGCCACGTCTCCCGGTTCATTCCAACGGTCGTACAGAATGCGCCGGTCTCCGTTCTCGTTGGGATTTACATTCTCCACTTTGTCGACTAAGGTCTGATTGTAAATATAACCACCGTATTTATAATATAAATACGCATTCAACTCCCAGCCTTTATACATAAACATCGTTCCGACCGTTCCATAAATTTTAGGATCGGAAGATCCCCAGGGTTTGTAATTTTTACTATCCCATTTATTCACTTTATTCCCGTTCATATCCAGGAATATTTCATCACCGGTAGCCGGATCGATTCCCAAAGATTCATTCACCCAGATGGTATTCTGCGACAACCCTTCTTTGTAACGGATCATCGGTTTGTTTTCCACTTTGGAATCCTGGTCGGCATTAAAAGCTGTCAAAGCTTTGTTGATTTTCTTCACTTTATTTTTATTGTGTGCCAGATTGAAGAAAATATCCCAGTTCAATTCCCGTTTGACATCCCGGAGTACCGTACCTTTTAAGGATAGTTCGACCCCACTGTTTTCTACTTCTCCCAAATTTTCTTTATAAGAAGAAAAACCCAAAGACGGAGCAATAGATACGTCGATCAGCACATCTTTCGATAAATCCCGGTATACATTGAAAGATCCGGTCAGACGACTATGGAAGATTTCGAAATCCAACCCTACGTTTTGTTTTTCTACCTTCTGCCATTTCAGGTTTTTATTTCCGAAAGCCTTCATAATGGCTCCCAGATAGCCGCTGTAAGAAATGGTATTGATCCGGCTATCGTTATAGGAATACATGGCCATAGCCTGGTAAGGACTAAAATTCTGGCCACCGGTTGTCCCGATAGATCCCCTGATCTTCAACAGGTTGATCACGCCCCAGTTTTTCATGAATTTTTCGTTATGGATATTATATCCGACACCGACCGACCAGAAAGTACCCCAGCGGTTGTTCGAACCGTAAATAGACGAACCGTCGCTTCGAACAGAAGCATCCAACAAGAAACGATTGTCATACGTATATCCCAGGTTACCCACAAAACCGACCAGGCGGGTCACATCGAAACTACCTCCGGGTTTCGCCCCTTCCTGATACCCCGAACCGATCGACACATGATCCATGTTCGCATTGGGAAAACCGACAACGTAGATACTGGTATTGTCATACTGTTTTTCCTGAAGGTTATACACAAACCCCAGGTTGATAAAATGTTTTTTCAGGCTCTTAAAATATGATAAGATGACGTTAATATCATAACTGAAATCATTGGAAGTCGACTGGGCATAACTCCCTTTTTTCTCTTTGTCCAAAAATTCGGTATTTTCATAGGATTTATAAACATCAGTCTTTCCATTATCCACGCTTAACGAAAGATTGGCCTTCAATTTCAATCCCTGAATAATATCGTATTCTATCGAGAAATTATTCAGAAAATTATTAGAAGTCTGCTGATTTTTAGAAGGCAATACCGCATTGTACAATTCATTATACATGGTCTTCGAGGTAATTCCCCGGTCATAATATTCATAAGAATAGAGGACCTTTTTCACATTCCCGTTTTCATCATAAGGATTATAATAGGGATTATAATAGAGGTAAGAACTAAAAC
>ERZ824480.2926-NODE-2926-length-12279-cov-3.404941_pt1 | contig 12279 bp, 8 predicted proteins | sample MGYA00519861_ERZ824480 | MGnify/ENA primary metagenome ERZ824480 (study PRJEB31778, sample SAMEA3449152) | human gut metagenome | biome: human gut; feature: human-associated habitat; material: faeces | place: United Kingdom | collected 2010/2012 ... | reverse complement strand
GTATTTATTTAACTGTTCAATTAAGGAAAATATAAGAATGGGAAAATTAAATGCTTCAGATGAAGAAATTTACAACGCGGCAAAACAGGCGGGAGCACACGATTTCATATCGGGGCTTGAAAACGGATACGAAACACCCGCGGGCGAACGAGGAAATACACTTTCTGGAGGTCAGAAGCAACGAATAGCAATAGCCAGAGCAATTCTCAAAGATGCACCTGTAATCATATTTGATGAGGCGACATCGGCGTTGGACAATGAGACGGAAAAATATATAAACAAAACTGTTATGTCGGTGAAAAAGGATAAGCTTATCCTTATGATAGCACACCGCCCGTCTACGATAGAGACGGCAGATTGCAGATTTGAGGTGTGAAAGTGCTTACTGACATTTAATGTGGCTAAAAAGGTGGAGTGTATACAAAAAAATACTGTTGTTTGTGAAAAAACCTACTGTTTATTACAAGATGCTACAAAAAACTTGAATGTTTTGACTATAGATGATATGTTTAATACAAATATAGTGTGTCTATCGGAAAACAAAAGGTATTTTAGAGTAGGTAATCAGAAACAAGCGGAGGGGTATTTATGAGCAAAAAAATAAAATACATAGTGGCAGCAGTATTGGCAGCAGTGGTATGTGTGGCGGTGATTTTTACAATTAACAGGAAGAAGTCAGGCATAAATATGAATGTAGGTGAATTGTCAGGTGATGAGCAGAATTATTGGAATCCTGATATTCACAGCATTTCAAAGGCGGAAAACGGATATTATTACCTGCATTATGACGGAAAGGACCTTTTAGTGAAATATTTTGACGAGTCATCAAAAAGGTCTGTTCCGGTATGTGCGAAAGCAGAGTGCAGTCATAATTCAAAAACGTGTAATGCGTGGCTGGATACCGATGAATATCTGAGTTCTCCGATTTATTATTACAAAAATAATATATATGTTGTACGTGTGGAAGGCGGAATGGCTAAGCTTGTAAGTATTAAGGCTGACGGAAGCGACAGAAAAGATGTTGCCAATTTGTTTGCAAATGACAGGATAACATCAATTTCTATGGTGTTTCATAACGGATATGTATATGCGTACGACCATATAGGTCATATAGGAAGCTCTGAAAGCGGTAAAGAGATAATTAAAAAAATAAATATTTCAGATGGAAACTCACAGGATATAGTCGAATATGAGGGTGAAAACAGTGCTGTGATGGGAGCGAGAAGTTACGGAGATAAACTTTTTTACAAAATTTTTCAGTATTCCATAAATAAGCAGACATTAAAAGCCAATATGAATTTTCAGCTTTATTATTATGATTATACCGACGGTGAGAACAAAAAGGTTTCGGATATGAATATATGTGATTTCTGTGTCGATGCTGACAACGGAATGTTATATTATTTTGTTGTTGGAAAAGGATTGTATTCTCAGTCGCTTGACGGACAGAATAATAAACTCATATACAAGGCGTCCGAAAATATGGTATCTGCAGTAATGTCATATGATGGCAGATATATTTATATGAGTAACGGCGGAATGGGAAGTACGACAGATTTATCTAAGACCGTTGAACGTGAAATTCAGGTTGTTGATACGACGGGAAAACAGATAGATACAATTAAGCTTGGAAATGAAATAGAGAATTTATATTTCGGCGATGAAAAATATTTATTCGGGACAAAGAATGATAAGCTTGTTTATATAGATAAGAGCAGTCTCGGAAACGGTGCGTGTGTTTGGGAAAATGCGGAGTAGAAACTTATTATGGAAGAGTTTAAGAGGGTTTTTGGTATAAAATTTATAATGGTATTTACAGTGACGGTGCTGTTAAATATCGGTTTGTTTGTATACAGCAGTTCCGAGGGTAAAAGTATGTCCGATATAAGGCAGGAGACACATTACCGTCAATGGATAATCGGAGAACTGTCGGATATGCAGCCCGAGGAAGCTCTGGAAATTGCCGATATACAAAGTGATTCCGTAATAAAACGTAAATATGACGAATTGGAACCGGAAGAGCAGACTGTATATTCAAGGCAGTTAAACAAAATAAAAGAACAATTAGAATATATAATAAAATACCCCGAGAATATAAAAAACATACAAAATAACGCAGATACCCTGAAGAGTTTTTCGATATTTGCAGATAAAAATTCATTTACATATAACAATATTCAAAAGACGGCAAAGGATTTCAAACGGGTAGAGGGCGTACAGCTTTATCTTACCGATAATAAAGCAGTAAGCGGTTTTGTTACATATTATTATATCTATTATCTGGCATTGATACTTAATGTGTTTGTCCTGTATGAACTTTTCGGCGAACGGGAAAACGGAATGTGGTGCATTGTTCATACATCAAAAAGCGGCAGGGCAAAACTTGCGTTTAACAGGACAATGATTATTACAGCTTCTGCATTTATAATTACGGGAGTTTTGTTTTTTACAACATTTTTGACGTCGTTTATATTATACAAAACGGCGTCAATTAATGCACCGATTCAGAATATTGAAAGCTTTTCGAGATTTTCATTGCCGATGAGTCAGCTTCAATATATAATATATGATTTTTTATATAGTTTTTGTGCAGTGCTTACGCTGACAGCGATTGTATGGATGGTATTTGTTTTTATAAGGCACCGCAATATAGCGGTTACGGTAATTTCTGTATTTATGGGTGTGGAAATGTTTTTGTATCAAAAAATACATCCACAGAGCGTATATGGCATTTTTAAGCAGATTAATCTTATAAGACTGTTAAAGGTTAATGATATAATAAGCACATATGCCAATCGCGGCAAAGGAACATTTGTGGTTTCCGAATCAAATATAATGTTGCTGGTTACAGCGGTGCTTTTTATTGCCGCATGTGCGGGAGGAATTCTTGGAACCGTATATATGAGACCGGGACAGAAAAAATCAGTGATTGCAAGAATTGCGGATAAAATATGGGAAATGTATCAGCATTTATTGTCGGGATTTTCGATTGCGGCAAAGGAATTCCATAAACTGCTTATAACAGGCAGAGGATTGATTGTTATAGGCGTGCTGGCGATTTTGGCGGTTTATTTTGTGAGATACGGACAAATGACATTTTCTGACAGTGCAAAAGAACTTGATAATATCTATATTACCAATGGCGGAAAAGAATATCATTATATAACCGATATGGTTAATGAAAGATTAAATGATTATCAGAGTGCGGTTAAAGATGCACAAGATTGTATGGCTCGTTACAATGCAGGGGAAGCAACGCTTGAGGAGGTTACAGAGAGCTCATCAACAGTTTCGCTATATGCGGTTAAGCTTGGCAGGGTATCCGAATTTATGAAAAAACAGGAGTATTTGCAGGAAATTAACGAAAAATACGGAGTAGACGGCTACATGATTTCGGACAGGGGCTATGAGGAGATTTTTGGAAAATATTCGATTATAAGGGAAGCTGTACTGTTTTTGGCACTTGCTGCCGCAATAATTCTTATAGTAGCTGAAAATATTGTGCTTGAATACAGAACGGGAATGAATTATATAATAAATGCCTCAAGGCACGGAAGATGCTGGATACAGATACACAGAGCTTTAACGGGGGTTATGCTTACAATAATTCTGTTTTGCTTTATATACGGCATGGATATGTATACTATGTATACAATGTATGGTATGCCGTACCTTGAAGCTCCGCTTATGAGTCTTACTTTTATGGAGGGGTGTAATCCGTCTTTTACAATAGGGCAATGGATTATAATTCGTCTTGTAAAAAGATTTGTTGTGATTCTTGAAATATATATTGCCACATATGTCATAACAAATGTTGTTATGCGGAAGGTGACAGGCAGAAAGTAACATGTCATGAATTATTCTTGCCAATATACAAATCGGGGAGTATAATTAATTAAGAAAAAATTAATAAAATGTTAATAAACAAAGGAGCAAAACAAAATGAAAAGACGATGTATGGGGATTTTTCTTGTTCTGTGTATGACATTAAGCTTGTTGCCAGCAACGGCTTCTGCCACAGAAAACGGCGTTGCGATTAACGAAACAAATTTTCCGGACGCCTTGTTCAGGGAGAAAGTTGCGGAATATGATAAAAATAACGATGGCGTTTTAAGTGACACAGAAATATCAAATATTAGGAGTATTTCAATAAACGGGGACTCATCGAAAGGCGGAGATGTAACTGACCTGAAAGGAATTGAGTATTTTACTTCATTGACAAGGCTTCAATGCGGTCATAATAAAATTTCAAAGCTTGATGTTAGTAAAAATACAGCATTGACAGAGCTTTACTGCCCAAATAACGAGCTTACGGAATTGGATTTGGGTAACAATACAGCTCTTGGTCAACTTACCGTAACAAATAACCAACTGAAAGAATTGGATATAAGTAAAGATACAGCTCTTACTTATCTTGCTTGTGCAAACAATCAATTAAAGGAATTGAATGTAAGCAAAAACACAGCCCTTACAGAACTTAGCTGTTCGTATAATCAACTGACAGAGTTGAATGTAAATAACAATACAGCTCTTACAAGGATTGACTGCGGAAGTAATCAGTTGTCTGAATTAGATGTAAGTAAAAACACAGCACTTACTTATCTTAGCTGCGGAAGCAATAAAGGCAACAAACTTACAAAACTTGATGTAAGCAATAACACAGAGCTTACGTATCTTGAGTTTTGGCACAATGAGATTACATCTATAGATTTAAGTAAAAATACGGCATTAAAAAATCTTTCTTGTTATAAAAACAAATTGACAGAATTAGATTTAAGTAAAAATACAGCTCTTACTAATCTTTTGTGTGGTGATAATGAATTAACTTCATTGGATTTAAGTAAAAATACGGCATTAAAAAGCCTTGAGTGTTTTTCCAATAAGTTGACAGCATTGGATTTGAGCAATAATACAAACCTTGAGGTGCTTCGTTGTAACGATAATAAGCTTACATCGTTAGATTTAAGTAATAATACTTTAATAAATGGTTTTAGCGGTAAGTATAATATTTATAATATTACAGCCGATTCTGACCGTAGAATCAATCTTTCTGATTTGCCGGGAAGCTTTGATGTGAGCAAAGCAAGCAACTGGAAAGGCGGAACGGTAAGCGGTAATGTATTAACCGTTAATGAAAATGCAGAATTTGTTACTTATACTTATGACTGCGGCAGCGGTCAGTCAGTTGATTTTAATTTGAGGGTAACAGTTGATGAAGCTCCTGCTCATACACATACATACGGTGAGTGGAACAATGACGAAACAAATCACTGGCATGAATGTAGTGATGCTTCATGTACTGATAAGAGCGGAAGTGTAAAAGATTTGGCAGAGCATACTTTTGAATGGAAAGTTGACAAAGAAGCAACTGAAACAGCAACAGGACTTAAACATGAGGAGTGTTCGGTTTGCGGTTACAAACGCAATGAGAATACTGTAATTGAGAAAATTGAGAAAATTCCTGCTGACATCTCGAATAATACTCCTGCTCCTGTACAGACAGTTCCGGAAACAGGTGACAACAGCAATCTTATATTCTGGCTTGCTGTTATGTTTATAAGTGCCGGTTCACTTGTCGGTGCAACAGTTGTTTGCAAAGAGAAAATGTATTAAAACCCTAAAAGTTTATAACAAAAAGTTAAGGCACAGCCGACAGAAGTTTTTCTGTAAGCTGTGCCTTTGTTTTCAATGAATTAATATATTTAATTTCAATGATTAATAATACATAGACATGCCACCTGATGTATTAATGAAAGCAAAAACATAAAATATGATTGTTAAGATTCCGAGGATAAGACCTACCAGAAGAGCAATCTTACATCTTTTGAGCTGTTTTTCATAATCATCGAAGTTTCCGATTTTGAAAGCGTTGTTACCCATGATAATAAATATTATTCCGATTACACCACATATTTTATTTAAAAATACGGCACACAATATACTCAGAGTAAGCCATGTGCCAAAAGATGGTGCATTCTGGCTTGATGGATATGGCGGACGGTTATATCCGTTATTATATTGATTATATCCGTTGTTATATTGGTTTCCGTACTGATTATTGTAGTTATTATAGCCATTGTTTCTATAACTATTATTGTAACCATTGTTGTTGCTGTAGCCGTTATTATAGCCATTATTGTAGCCGTTGTTATTACCATAGCTGTTATAGCCATTATTGTAACCGGAATTGCCATTGTTGTTATAATAATTATTATATCCGTTGCCATAATTGTTGTTATTGGAATTATTGCTGCCGGAATTGTTATTGTAATAATTGTTGTCAGAAGAATTATTGCCGTCAGAATTATCGGATGTTGAACTATTGTTTGAATAGTCATCTGATGGTCTGTAATTGGCATCATATGTATCATTATAGCTGCCGTAAGTTCCGTTGCCGGAAGCATTATTACTATTATTCTGATTATTATTCTGGTTGTTGCCTGAATTATCATTAAAAGGATCTGGTGTATAGTTATCCATGAAACTCCTCCATTTCTGTATGATTCATACTATACTTAGAGTATAATAAATATAAGCTGTTACGTCAAGTTAAAATTTATTACTAAAAAGTAAAATAAAAATAGCATTTGCATGTAAATTGTTAAAACAAATAAAAAAATAAGTTTGTAAATTTTATGATTGTATGATATACTCATAATAATATTAATATGTTGATGACATAAAATGTCGAAAAGATAAGGAAGGTGTTTTTATGAAATATTCTAATGTAGTAGTTGCCGGTGGTGGAGTGCTGGGAAGCCAGATTGCATTTCAGGCAGCATATTGTGGTTTTAACGTAACTATATGGTTAAGAAGTGAGGGTTCTATTGGTCGTACACAGCCAAAGATTGATAATCTTAAAAAGACATATACAGAAGCAATTGAGAAGATGGCAGACGATAAAAATGCGTGGTGTGCAGGTCTTGCTGATGAAGATTCATTTGATAAGGAAGAGTGTCTTAAAAAAGTCGAAGCTGCTTATGAGGGCATAAAACTTGAACTTGATATGGCAAAAGCGGTTAAAGATGCTGACCTTGTAATTGAGTCAATGGCAGAAAACGAAAAAGATAAGATTGCGTTTTATGAGAAGCTTGCTCCGCTTCTTCCTGAAAAGACGGTCGTTGTGACTAATTCATCAACACTTCTTCCGTCAATGTTTGTAAAGTATACAGGAAGACCTGATAAGTATTTATCGCTTCATTTTGCTAATTCAATATGGAAGAATAACACGGCAGAAGTAATGACACAGCCTCAGACAGACATGAAGTATTTTGATGAGGTTATGCAGTTTGCTAATGATATAAGAATGATTGGACTTCCGGTAAGGAAGGAAAAGAGTGGATATCTGCTTAATTCAATGCTTGTTCCATTTCTTTTAAGCGGACTTGATTTGTATGCGTCAGGCATATCTGACCCTGAGAGCATTGATATAGCGTGGACAAGAGGAACAGGAGCACCTAAAGGACCATTCCAGATATTTGATACAGTAGGACTTAACACTGCATATAATATTGTTCATCAGTATCACAGTGTTCCGGGAATATTTTCACCATTATTAAAGAAGATGATGATGCCATATAATTTTAAGAAGATGGAAGAAATTCTTAAAAAATACATAGATGAAGGCAAGCTTGGAATGTCAACAGGTGAAGGATTTTACAAATATAAATAAATATATTATTCTATAGATAATCAAAAGGAGGCTTGTCAACAGATGATTGGCCTCCTGAATTATTTATACAGGAGAGATTAGATGAAATTAGATGTTCTGGGGCTTATCGGTGCATGCTCATATGCATTGGACTGTGTTGAGGCAGAATTAGTTCATGTGACGAATAAACATGCAAAGCGTGTGGCATATATGAGCGTATGCACGGCAATGCAGATGGGAATTACAGGCAGAAAACTGCAGGACCTGGCTGTGTGTGCACTTTTGCATGACAATGCCCTTACTCAATATATACAGGAAGAATTTCATAATGACATTTCACATGTAGATAGTATAAAAGAACTGCCACATGCAGGGGCACATTGTGTAATGGGTGAACAAAACATAAAAGACATTCCATTTTATACAGATGTAAAAAATGTTATTTTATATCACCATGAAAATGCCGATGGAAGTGGGCCGTTTGGTAAAAAATGGAACGAGATTCCGCTTTTTGCACGAATTATACATATGTGTGACCTGCTTGATATGGTATGTCTGCGTAAGGCGGTTGACTTTGAGACATGGAAGAAAATAAGTGAGTTTCTTTCAAAAATACGTGGAACGGTTATTGATGATGAGTGTGCAGATGCATTTATGGATGCATTTACAGGAGTGTCCGTTATGAATATGGAAGATTCGCAGATAGAGAAGAGTCTGTGGGAAAAAGTACCACGCGAAAAAATAGAATTAACTTTTGAGCAGATAAAAAATATTGCCGGATTTTTTGCGAGAATAGTAGACTACAAATCACCATTTACAAGTACACATTCAATTGGCGTGGCTGAATGTGCCAGGAAACTTTCGGGATATATGGGATTCGATGATGAAACAGTACAGAAAATGTATCTTGCCGGAGCACTGCATGATATCGGAAAAGTTGCAATAGGTAATGACATACTTGAAAAACCGGACAGGCTTACTGATGAAGAATTTGATACAATGAAGCATCACGCATTATATACATATCGTATTTTGTCAGATATTGATGATTTTGATGAAATCCGTGACTGGGCAGCTTTTCACCATGAAAGATTAGATGGAACGGGATACCCATTTGGAAAGAGTGCAGACGAATTGAATGAATGTGAACGAATAATGGCATGTGTTGATATTTATCAGGCGTTGACAGAAAGCCGGCCGTATAAAAAAGGAATGACACATGAAAAAGCAATTGGGATTCTTGAAGATATGGCACAAAAAGGATGGCTTGACAAAAATATTGTATTAAAGACAGATGAATGTTTTTCTGTATGATAAATATAAAAAATATGGAGAGAATATGCTTGATATAATATATGAAGATAAAAATATGATTGTAGTAAATAAACCGGCAGGACAGCTTGTGCAGAGCGGCAGATCATTTGAACTTGACCTTACAAGCGAAGTGTTAAATTACAGGCGTGAAAAAGGCGAAGAAGCATATGCTGCAGTTATAAACAGACTTGACAGACCGGTGAGCGGGCTTGTGCTGTTTGCAAAAAATAAAAAAGAGGCATCAAGATTGAGCAGCCTTATGCAAAAAGAAGGCTTTTGTAAACAGTATTATGCGGTGTGCTGCGGAAAACTGCCTGATAAAAACGGTGAGTTTGTGGATTACCTCTTAAAAGACGGAAAGAATAATGTTTCAAAGGTTGTAAGGGAAGGGACAGCCGGTGCGAAATATGCAAAACTTCTATACGAAACATTAAAAGAGATAGAAAAAGATGATAAGGTTTACACGCTTGTAAAAGTAACACTGATAACCGGAAGACATCATCAGATACGCGTGCAGTTTGCACATAGAAATCATCCGCTTCTTGGCGATACAAAATACGGAGAAGAGAGATTTAACAATGAAATAGCACTCTGTGCAGCATTTTTAAGCGTTGATGGACATGAATATTCGATAGAGCCGTCATGGCAGTTTTGAAACTGAAATACTGAATAATTACCCCGCCTGTTGACAATAATTACATATATAAAGAATGTAAAACATTGTGAACTTATTATAGAAGGGGCAGGGCAGATGCAGGAAACCGGGAAGCATTATGAAAAAGCATATTGGACAAACAGGCAGAAGTTGCAGTATATAAGTGGAATCGTAATTATTACGGTATCTGTAATTGCCGGCTTTAAATATGTTTTTCCTTTTGTTGCACCATTTGTGATTGCATATGCTGTGGCAGTAATGATTGAAAAGCCTGTAAACAGACTCGCAAAGGTGTTCAAGGGCAGAAAAATGATTGCATCGGCTGTTATAGTTATTTTGTTTTCGGCAGTTTTGTGTGTGGGAATCGGACTTGCAGCGTATTTTGGACTGGCTGAGATAAAGTCATTTATAAAAAATTATGAGTATAATATGGTGACATTTAGGCAGACCGCCGCAAGAATCTGTTTTAATATGGATGGATGGCTTGGACTTTCGGACGGACAATGCCTTGATTTTATATGCCGCTGTATGGAAAAATTTGAAAAAACTGTCGATAATGGCGGTGTTTCACAGATTATGACTAAAGTTGTGACAATTTCGGTTCCTGCTGTAATAAAAACAATTACAGTTACAGGTTCGGTAATTATCTGCTTTATATCAGTTGTGTATCTTGCGGTTGTGATTGACAACGTGAGGGATTGGAAAAAGGAAAATGTTTTTCGCATGGAAATAAAAGCTGTATCTGATTCGTTATACAGGCTTATACAGGTATATTTTAAAATAGAGGCATTAATTCTGGTTATTAATTCAATACTATGTATAATTGCTTTGCTTATAATAAAAAATTCGTATGCGGTTGTGCTTGGCATACTTATAGGTATTGTGGATATGCTTCCTGTTTTCGGAACCGGAACAGTTCTTCTTCCGTGGGCATTATTTGAACTTGTTAATAAAAATGTGACATCGGCAGCAGTTCTTGTAAGTGCGTATGTTATGACATATTTTGTGCGTGAGATAATGGAGAGCAAGTGCCTGGGAGACAAAACGGGGATTCCGCCGTTTGTCATGCTTATGGTAATATTTCTGGGGATTATGATATATGGCATAATGGGATTTATATTAGGCCCTGTTTCATATTGTATAATGAAAGCACTGATACTTCACTTGAAAATAGAGATTGAACGTGGTACACTAAAAAATACTTGAAATATAAGCTGTAAAGTAACAGCAAAATCGGAGGTAGACATGGCAGAGGATAAGAAACTGGTAGAGGCAATTACATCAATGGATGTTGATTTTGCACAGTGGTATACAGACGTTTGTAAGAAGGCAGAACTTATGTCTTATTCAAGCGTAAAGGGATGTATGATATTTAAGCCCGCTGGATATGCCATTTGGGAAAATATAAAGAATGAATTAGACAGAAGATTTAAGGAGACAGGTGTTGAGAATGTATACATGCCAATGTTTATTCCTGAAAGCCTTCTTGAGAGAGAAAAAGATCATGTAGAAGGTTTTGCACCTGAAGTTGCATGGGTGACATATGGCGGACTTAATCCACTTCAGGAAAGAATGTGTGTAAGACCTACATCAGAGACTCTTTTCTGTGATTTCTATAAAGATGAAGTACAGTCATACAGAGATTTGCCAAAGGTTTATAACCAGTGGTGTTCAGTTGTAAGATGGGAAAAAGAGACAAGACCATTCCTTCGTTCGAGAGAGTTCTTGTGGCAGGAAGGCCATACAGCACATGCTACAGCTGAGGAAGCAGAAGCAAGAACACAGCAGATGCTCAATGTATATGCATCATTTTGTGAGGAAGTTCTTGCAATACCTGTTATCAAGGGACGTAAGACTGATAAAGAAAAATTTGCCGGAGCAGAGGCTACATATACGATTGAGGCACTTATGCATGATGGCAAGGCACTTCAGTCAGGTACAAGCCACAATTTTGGTGATGGATTTGCGAAGGCATTTGGTATCCAGTATACAGATAAAGATAATAAGCTAAAATATGTCCATCAGACATCATGGGGTGTTACAACAAGACTTATCGGAGCTGTAATTATGACACACGGTGATAATTCAGGTCTTGTTCTTCCGCCTAGAGTTGCACCTGTTCAGGTTGATATTATTCCTATCATGCAGAAGAAGGAAGGCGTGCTTGATAAGGCATTTGAGGTTATGGATACACTCAAGGCAGCAGGACTTCGTGTTAAGGTTGATGATTCTGATAAGAATCCGGGATGGAAGTTCTCAGAACAGGAAATGCGTGGTATTCCTGTAAGAGTTGAGATGGGACCAAGAGATATTGAAGCTGGTCAGGCTATCGTTGTAAGAAGAGATACAAGAGAGAAGATTACAGTTAATATTTCTGAACTTGCTGATAAGATTAAAGAGATTCTTGATGCAATGCAGGTTGAGATGCTTGAACGTGCAAGAAAGCACAGAGATGAGCATACTTATGTTGCAACAAATTATGATGAGTTTAAGGATATAGTTGCTAATAAACCTGGATTTGTTAAGGCTATGTGGTGCGGTGACCAGGCATGTGAGGATAAGATTAAGGAAGATACAACTGCTACTTCAAGATGTATGCCATTTGCACAGGAACATCTTTCAGATGTATGTGTATGCTGCGGAAAGCCGGCAAAGAAGA
>ERZ824480.2921-NODE-2921-length-12289-cov-2.848373_pt1 | contig 12289 bp, 17 predicted proteins | sample MGYA00519861_ERZ824480 | MGnify/ENA primary metagenome ERZ824480 (study PRJEB31778, sample SAMEA3449152) | human gut metagenome | biome: human gut; feature: human-associated habitat; material: faeces | place: United Kingdom | collected 2010/2012 ... | reverse complement strand
TGCTTTGATCATATCCCGAGTAAGACTCTCCTTTAATGCAAATACCACCATGATGAGAATGAAAACTGATAAAATGCTTCCAGTCAAACATGGGAGAAATAGAGGATACTAGATGAAAGAAGGAATACAAATGTACATTTCGAATCCAAGGATAACTTCGAACTAATGAAGGGAAATAGGTTTCTGCATCTCCAAGGAAACCTCCAAGACTAGGACCAACAACACTACAGTTGATTGTTCAACTATGTGTGTACTTGGAAATGCCACCCATTGTCACAAGGATGCTAAAACCAAGTGATTGTTTATCTTCAGAACACATTTCACTGACATAGGTTTTGAGAACTCCGAGATTTCCATTTGTAAAGCCCCAAAGAGTTCGAATAATCAATGCAAGATAGTAATTAGGAGCTAATCCGAAACAAATAGAAAGAACCATCTGACCTAGCTATCAGATATGAATCACACGATTACAAGAAAGACAAGTGATGATCGATGTTTTCCTTCCAAAACTATCAGCAAACCATCCCCAGAACAATGCACCAAAGATTCCACCTAAGGAATATGCAGAAACAATGTATCCATAATAGAATCCTACATCTGTATCATTAATCTATGTATAAATGTATGAAACAGAGTAGACTCCTGGAAACCATTTCTTCACCGCAAAGGGGAGGTTGGGAACAATAATCTGAAGACAAAAGGAATCCATGAACGAGGCTAGGGCAACTGCACTCATTGCCACCTTCGGAAAGACACCCACTTTACCGGTTATCGGCAATTCCTTCTTCATCAAGAATAGTTTGACTAACCCCGTAGTTCTCACCGCGGGAATCGACACTCAATTGTTAGCACAAGTTTATTAAATATGGTTCTTTTAGGTTCTTTATCAAGGCAACACTTATAGCACAAGAAACAACAAAACAATTATTCCCACATGTAGGTTGTACTTTGAAGCGCCTTTCCTAGGGTTGAACAGTCTCCATGACCTGGAAGAAGTGCTGCAGATGCAGGATACTTCTAAATATGGAAGGAACACAATTCCCATACCCTCAGATTCTTTATAGATCCACTTAGAACTTTTGCTGACCCTGTCCCCTCCAAAATGTGAATTCCAGACCAACTACAATAAGAACGAGCAAATGACAATCACTCGGTTCGCCCTACACTGTTGGAAAATAAGACATCTCCTGAGATAACCAAGTCCTGTTCACCCTTTCGCTTGATATAGTATACGATACTTCCTTGACTATGACCAGGAGAAGAAATGCATCTAAAGTTCAATGATTCTCTCAAAAATCCACTCAATAGTAGTATCCCCAAATGTAAATACCTCTCCTCCTTTGATCAGTACATCTGGTTCAGGCAGAGGATCAAGTCTGTAAGGAACACCGAAGTCTTCGATTTGTTGATTCATTCCATGCCTAGATAAAACAGGGAAATCAATCCACACCATATAGATAAGTCCTTTTCGCCAAGATAGAGTTTCATAGGACCAGGAAGTTTCTGTTTATAATCATTTGTTGCCATAAGATGATCGACATGACCGTGAGTGAAGAATAATGCTTCTACAGATGTAATTCCATTCTTGTTGAGATAATCGACAATCTTGTCTACGTTTCCGGGAGCATCTATAGTAGTTCATACATACAATAATATCTACCAAAGATAATTGCTGTTTTCAGAACGAGATCCACCAAGATAAATGTATTCGTTGAGAAAATACTATATCATGATTACCAATACTTTCTACCATACTTGGCAATATATCCTGTAAGAGCAAATCGACACGACATCTTTCCGTCTTCGGAAGTGATAAAGAAGTCGGTTCTACCGTGATGATAAGACCAAAATAAAGTTGGTTTTTGGCAATCACTCCAAAAATTGATTCGATAATTGTCAAATCCACGGTGGAATCTGGACATTGAAACGACTATAGGATCTTCATTTCTTTCTTAGTTCAAGGTAAGGATTAGGGTGTGGAGTCATCTATAGACAGGAAAATGTGTTGTTACAAATGTTGAACTAAACAATGACCACTTTGGAACAAACGAACTGAATGGTGTATTTGTAACTCTGTGTCAACAAACAAGTTGTGTATGACTAAACAACCGTTTGCATGATCAAACAATCCGTTTTATGTAATTGATCAACTGTTCTGTCTGACTAAACAATTGGTTCTATCAGAACCTACAATATCAACAAACGTGTGGAAACAACCTCTTCAGAATCAAATTATTCAAGTACAATCAAGAATCAACTATAGTGCTTCAAAGGTCTTCAGGATTCTCCAGTGAAACTTACGGGCTTCAGTTCAAGGATTTGCAGATTCAGAAACAGCTACTTCGAGGTTCTTCAGGGTCGATTCAAACTGAGCAATCAATCATGCAGGTGTAGACCAATCGTGTTGCTATGTTACTTCGAAATGGACCGTCTGTGTATGCAATATTCTTTTCCTCACGCGCTGTGGCGCTTCTAGTGATGTACCACAATAGTAATGGTCGTCGTTCTCGCTTACAAATTGAATGGACCAATTGTGTATGCCATATTCTTCACCTTACGCGCTTCGGCGCTTCATAGTGATATGTTCGAGTTGGGTACAGCTGTCTGCATGGAGCAACGATTTTCCATACAATACGAATGCAAGGACACGCTTCAAGGAATAAACGAGACAAGAACCATGGAAACAAATGATAAACGAATGGACCTGCTGCGTATGCGATATTCTTTCCTTCACGCGCTGCGGCGCTTTCTAGTGAGATTCGCGAATATACTCCGCTTTGGCCTACCACAGGAACGACTTCAAAACCGATTTATTCAGCTTTGGATTACTACACGAATCAGATCCCCAAACAGATGGGGCACGATCGATCAGGGTTTCAAATGAAACATTCGTCGAATATCATTGGACCTGCTGTGTATGCGATATTCTTTCATTCACGCGCTACGGCGCTTTCTAGTGATTCCATCACTTTCTCCGTTTCTTTGTTACGAATTGTGCTTGTCGAATGAACTATGGAAGTTGACTTTAGTGGCAATTTGGTTTTCTTCAAGTAGAATTTGGTTTGAGATATAGGCGTCATTGGATGCTTTGGGCACTCGCGCGAGAGTTTTTGGGATGTATGATGATTGTCGATTCATCTTTTGTGATGAGAATGACGTAAACCTGAATCATCCCTTTTCTCTTTATAAAAGGAGGTAAGTATACGAGTGCCCACAACTCAGGTAGGTATAGGAAAGTATTATTTAGTAATTTGTTTGTTGCACAAATCTGGCTTATTTTGGTTCAATGTAACTTCCTTACATTTTCTCCCTTTGTGATGTTCTCAAGAGTTGCTTCTTCTTGTAGTACTCACTTTGGAAAGTGCTTCTCCAAGTTTTCTCAATCTGCCAACAGATTGAGTCATTTCGTCAATCAGTCATCTCGATCCTATTCTACAGGTTCTGCAGCATGTAGGTTGATTGATACATCCAATTATCCATTAGTTTCTCCTTTCCAACTGGGTTTCGCTGTTGCGGCGGGTCTTGGATGCGGTGCTGCTCTTCTGTATGGGAATCGTCTGTTTGCTGTTGAGGTAACCACTTGGAGATGGAGGTTGATGCACAGGATAAGGAACCCTTGAATATTTCTTGCTCGGATCCTCACTGTCCTTGCCAGTAGGATTATTCTGCGTGTCTCATTGAATAGTGATGCAAGTCTGCATCCTTGTACTCTTGAACACCATTTCGTTCCTGGTTGTCATGAACTGAAGATTGTTTCGGGAAACAGTAACCGTGCTCTTGCAGATCGTGTTGCGAAATGTTTGGGTAGAGGTTAATGGAAAGAGTAATTTCAAGGTACTGAAGTGGCTGATTGTGCTGTGGGTCGTTTCAACGATGGAGAAATCTCTGTTCAGATGAAAGAGAGTGTTCGTGGCAAGGATGTGTATGTGGTATGAATAGTTCGTATTCTCTCTCCTTAGATCCAATCTCTTTGCGCTCCAACTAATGATAATCTTCTTGAGCTCGTCTTCATGCTCAGTGCTGTTCGTCGTGCCTCTGCTAAGCGTGTCACTAGCATCATTCCCTTCTTTTCCTATCGTCAGAACCTCCAGCATGTGAATGGTCTTCCTGAAGGTACCTCATTCGTATTCAGTAGTGCAGCTGAGGTTGCTAAGATGCTGGAGGTGGTGGGCGTGGACTATGTGATGTTGGTGGATATGGAAGCTCGTAGTAATGTCAGTAAGCTTGATGGTGGTCTCTTCAGCAATCGTACTCCTGTGGAGGTGTTGGATGCTTCAAGTCTGATTTTCAACCATCTCAAACACAAGATTGACCCCACTCGCAAGATTGTGGTTCTGACACCCCATCCAAAGGACTTGCCACGTGCTGCTCTCGTGAAGAAACAATTATCCGAGTTCTATCCTGGCCTGGATATTCGAGCGATGGAAGGTGAGTATGTGACTCAGATCCTTCAAGGAGAAGAGGACTGGGAAGTGGAGGATATGCGGAATCCTGAGACTCTGAAGAACTGTGATGTTATCATTGTTGACTTTGCTGTGGCTTCTGGTAAGACCATGACTCGTTGGGCCAACTATGTGAAGAGCAAGGGAGCTAACCGTGTGTTGGGTCTGGTGTCCCATGGATTGCTGTTGAACCAGGCACCTGAAGCGATTCAGATATCTGCTTTGGAGGAGTTGATGGTTCTGGATACAGTACCAATTCCACAAGAGAAGATTGATCGCTGTAACAAGCTTCGTGTGATTTCTGTAGGACCGATGATCGCTCAGGCTATCAAGGACATTCACTATGTGGATAAGCAGCGATTTGTGTTTAAGGAAGAATGAGTTGATTTATGATTATTTAAGGTATTTGTTGATAGAATGAATCAAGATATGAACAAACAAATGAAAAATACTTTAATCTAGTTTACCACGACTGATTAGAAGCTTCGACTCCCGCGGTAGGGAATGCCGTAAGGTTGACTCTCCGGAGTGACGATCTAAAGATAAACGCTGACGTGAATTCAATGTATCACGTTTCATTGGAATGACAGAAATCGGCTGTTCTTCTGTCACATGATCATGTGAATGATCATGATGATGTACAAGAGAAGAAGGCTCATTTTTCAATTCCATAAACTCATTTGAATTCTCTGCCACTTCAACTTGTACTGTATGTTCAGTTAATCCCATTTCATTTAGCAATTCTTCGACAGTATGCAACACTTCTTCTTCATTATCTTTCTTCACGCCCACACGTAATGAACACACATTCTGTTCTCCTGTATATGAAAACAGATGGCAATCAGCCACTCCCACAACTCCATTAAGTCCACAGATCGTTTGCTGAAGGCTTGTCCATTGAAGTTGTTTTGAAGGAGGTGATTGGTGGATCAGAACACGTGAAGAATGAGATACCAGAGGGAACACAGACATAAGAATGAGAATAGAAATAATGAAGGCACAAATTGGATCAGCGATACGAAGATCATAACGTTGAATCAAGCAGGTTGAGATAATCACTCCTACACTACCAAGTGTATCAGCAAGAACATGAAGGAATACTCCATGCATGTTATCATTCTATGAGTAAAGAAAGGAATAATGTGATACATGAGCATGATGATCATGATGAGATTCGTGGTCGTGATTATGTTCATGACAGTGATCATGACCATGACAGTGATCATGATCATGTTCATGATTGTGACCATGATCATGCCCTGCATGTCCCACATCATGGAAAAAGACCAATCCAATCAAATTCACAACTAATCCTCCAACTGAAGTGATCATTAATTGATCCTCTCCTACCTATATTCAACATTCATCCACTCTCCTACATCAGGAGGTTCCCTCATTCGTTCAATCGCTTCCAAGGCAACACTCCCACCAACAAACACTAGAAAGACACCATTTACAAACCCAGATAACACTTCAACACGCTTATATCCAAATGGATATGTAGGTGAAGGTGGCCAATCAGCCATATATGAAGCAATTAACCCAATAATCAATGCACTACTGTCAAATAACATATGTCCAGCATCACTAATCAGACCAAGTGAGTTGTTCCAAATACCTATCCTTCATTCATCTCATAGACACATACCAACAAGGAATTCTACAACCATAAAGCTCAGATTGATAAGGAGGTAAACAAAGATACGTCTGGAACTATGAGAATGGAATACGAACTTCAAAAACTATGGTTAATTGTCAACACTGCTTCTACTCGAATGATAGGAGAACCTGAATGTGATGTCTTCTTTACTCGCTTCTGAGGAACATTCAGACAGTAAAAGCCTATTGAAATGACTAACGAACAGATCAGTAAGGCATTCGTCACCTAGAAAGTCAATCATTCTCTTCATTATCACGGTTCTTTGAGGTTGGGTTGTGTCTAGGAGAATCACGGCTAGAAGTGAAGTGTAGTGACCAAGACGAGTAGTACTGCGTTCAGAGATAAATTGAGAGGTGAGTGTATGTAGGTAGAACATTGATACAATGCAGATGAATGAAACAATACACAGACTGATAATCGTGTTGAAATCTGGAATGGCAGAAATCAGAGGAATATGTGTGATTTGGGTCAAAATGACATAGAAGATACATGCAAGAGTATAACAAACGGATTGGAGTCGATAAGGAGCTCCATTAATATGAGAGATTTGATGTGTCAAGTAATTGTAAAAGATGCTCAAAAAACCTTCCTATGAACCATTCTAACAGTAATATACTTGCAATCACACTGAATATCACTCCTCGGAGGGGTTGAGGTGATTCAATCAGCTGTGAATTAGTTAATATCATAGTGAGTACTTTCATATCGTTTAGAGAGGAATACACGGTTTCTGGAAGTTCTACTGACAGATGAGGAAGACCGAAAATGGAAATTGCATAACCACCCAATGTAATAATCACTCCAAGGAGATAGATCAATCCTACAGTCTCAAATATTAATAACGAATACGATTGCTGGAGTACGAATGAGCAATCAATCCTACGATCACAAACGCAACTTTGGGACTCTGTTCAAAGAACACAAATATCACAGGACCACATGATGCCAAAGCACCAACCCAAAGATACATTTGAAGTGATTTGAGCGCTGCACATACAATAACAATCTTCCAGTATGAAAACAATGAACTGATTGCATATTGTTTTGAGGAGAGAGACCAACCTATTCATCATCTCTAGCAATCACACGAACCAAAGAACATGAGTGCTGTTATTACGCAGAGAAAGAAAGAAATGGTAAGAACCGAATAAACCCCCGAGGAAGCTAAGTGCATCAAGTAGAACATTATCCATGCTCGTAATGCGAATAAAACTATGGTTACAAGAGAGAAGATCGTTCTTCTAGACTTCACCGACTTGTTACATCACTACGATTCTCTTGATTTGTATTTCTCTTTCTCTGTATACAGCATAGTATTCTAAGATAAACAAGATCCGTATATAGAGAATAGGATCTATTATGTACAATAAGGCAAATCACAAAAAACGAACCTATTTTGGAGTCATATAACAAACATCCCACAACTATAGTACATTAAATCACTGACTCTCGACAGATTCACTTCGTGGAAGAGAAAATGCCTGTTTTAACTGTTGTTTGTATAAGTCCTATATATTACACTCATTTTCATCATCAACTCGTTCATCCCGCATATCCATTAAATCTGAACGCATCGTATCGTATTCTTCAACCATCTTATTATACTTCAGAACACAAGTCTTGTATTCCTCTCTCAAACTCTCCATACTAACAACTTGTTTCATCAACTCATCATTCTCTCGTTTCAAATCCAGCAACTCACTTGCACTCCGTTCTGTGTCTCGACGGAGTCTCTCTAATGCCGTTTCGGATGCTGTTAACCTTCCTTCCTTCGCTCTCAGCTGCTGCTCCAGTTCCTTCAGCCGCGCAATTGAAGGATTCCCCGCAGATCCTGTCGGAGCCGAGAACAGTGGAAGTGGTACTTCAGATGTCGTTACCGATTCCTGGGTAGATGGCTCAGAGTGTGGCTTTACTGTCTGGTCCTGAAGTTGTTTTCGCAATAAAGCCACCAGCTTCACAGTCTCTTCATACTTTGTATTGATGAGTTCGAACTGGCTCTGAGCGAGTCGTACTTCGTTCGCTTGACTCACTTCACGATGACGAATCGCTTCGCGCTCCCTTGCCAGTTCAAGTCGCACCTCCTGCAACTCTTTCTTCCATTGTGTCTCCTCTGTCTCCTTCTCTTGCTGATGAAACTCCTCTTGCTGTTTTGCCTCTATCAATGCCTTCTCCTTCTCTGCAACAGTAAGACGCAATGAAGAGTTCTCTGACTCCAGAGTTGCTGCTCGTTTCTCTGCTTCCATCAGCTTTGATTCTGTTTCTGTCTCTACTTGCGAATGCGAAGAGGTGATCGCTGTATTTGATGCTCGTAACATCTTCACTTCACTCTGCAACTCAGCCACCGTCTGCATCAACTCTGTCTTCTTTCGACGCTCCTTCTCTAGTTCCTTCACCAGACCGATCGTATGTTCTGATACCTCCTGCTCTTGTCGGCTCAAACGGTCTGTCAGCAATCGACGCTCCTCCTGAAGTTTCTCCACCGAGGATTCCAACTCATGTTCACGCATATTCATCTCTTGCTGTAGTTTGTTATAGGCCTCAGTGCTCTGAGCAACTAGTTCCTCCATCTGCTTCATATGAGCCACACTTACCTCCTGTTCGGCTTGAATGTGCTCCAAATCCTCTTTCGCTTTCGCACACTCTGCTGTCACTTGCTCTAGAGATGTGGCAGAATCCTGAGACTCTTGTTTCAAAGACAAATACAGTTTCTCCCGCTCTTCATGCAATTGCTTGAGATTGTCATACTGACGTTGCAATTCGTCTAATCGCTTCCCATTACTGCTCTGTGAACTTGTAGCACTTGCCAATTCATCTTGAAGACGTTTTACTGTTTCTGTTGTCTTTTCTAATCGGAACGATGCATCACTCAACTGTTTCTTTGTCTTCTCAAGCTCTTCACTACGTTCACGCAACTTCGCTTTCAATGCACGATCCTTTGTTTCAATTTCCAGCTGTTTTTTAGCTAAACCTTTTCCCTCTTCGAGAACATCTGCTGCTCGTTTGTTTGCCACTTCCAGTTCGGCCTCTAGTTCGGAAATACGTTGAGCAGTTCGTGCTTGCTGCTTGAATTCTACTGTCTTCGCTACTTGGGATTTGGAAGCTTTTAAGGACTCATTTTCAGTCTGAATTGTTTGTAACTGACGTTGAAGTATTTCCACTTGATGTTGAAGCCCTTGAATTTGATCATCCTTTGCACTGCTTTCCTTCGAGGATACGTCAACCATCTTCCTTAAATCATCAATTAGCGCTTGACTCTCTTTCAATTGGTCTTGCATACCATTTATATCTTTTTCATTGTATTTTGCCACTTCTTGTTGAAGATTTGCATTCGTCTGCTTCAGCGATTCATACTCACTCTATTCCTTAGAACAATCCAAATGTCTCACCTGAAGTAGCTTGTACTTGGCGAGGAGCTTCTGAGCAGTCGCTTTACTCACTCCCTTTTCTTTCTTGCTTTCTGTTGCTTCAACAGGATGTTGAACAGCTCCTTCGTTCGTACTCATATTTACAGTATGAAAGGAACTACTCTTGAAGAGAAACTTGAGTTTCAATTACTGGGGCATCTTGAACAAAAAGAGACCCAATTTGAATACTATCAACAAACAACAGAATCACATATAATTGACAACAGAACTTATTGATTCTTCTACAGCCTTCTTTATCTCTTCGTTTGAACAATCGACTTCCCACGTATCTACAGTTACATGAATTTCGACTTTTGTAGGCAACTTAATTGTCCACCCATTTCCATCAGCATCCTCCATGATAGAACCAAACTATATAAACAACACCACGAAGGTCTTACTTGTTCCTCTAATACTTCTTTGACAATATCTGATAACGAGGAATCCACCACAGGAACACAGGATGGAATCTGCATATTACCTCCTTCAGGTGGAATATCACAGAGTGGATGACTATCCTAATTCGTAAAAACTCATTAACATATCGAACAACTGGAGATAGAATGTTTGCATCTTGTTGAAGAATGAGCATTAACAATGAATTGGCCATCAAATCATTCTCATAACTACTGCACCACTCCATAATATACTCAAAAATGTGATTATTGGATTTTTGAAGGATGCATGTAATCTCATTCATCACCACTGCTGTCTTGTCAGCATTCTAATCTCACAGTTCATCATTATCCTTACTAATTCAACTTTTTTTCCTGATAAAGAACAGATCGTGAAGATCCCTGCCAAATCCAAACGACTCTTAAAATGCTGTCGGTACAGAATTCGGCACAATTTTAGTTTTGTGAATGTGTCAATGTCTCTAATGCTCAACTCATTTTACAACGTCTACTGAGCATCAATCAACTGATATTTGAAATTCTCCTTCACCAACACTCCATTTACTACAGTATTCGAAGCCCATTGCCGATCCGCCGCTCTGCCAATAATCTTAACGAATTTGGGAGGGTTATAACTGAATTGAAGTGATTTCATATTCTCAGGAGTATAGAACTACGAATGAAGAATCCTGCTCATTTGAACATCCAAGAGTCCTTGATTGTATCGATCTGCTAAATCCATCTTCAATCCTGTGGCTAGATCATCCATTTTCGAAGCTTCACCATGAACTATGAATGAATGAGTGAGAAAGGAAGAACCAAATACAACGTGATCAGGTTGGAGATCATGGATCAGAGATCGAGTTCCCTTGTAGTCAGAATGAGCAGAAAACGAAATAGTATTAACTTGACAATTCACTTTGATCGTTTCATTCGGACGACCATTCAATACAGGAATCTCAGATTCATTCTCACGTAAACGACGAGCAATTGTATCCTAGATTTCAATCCAATCATTTTCCAGTACCACCATACAATACCCAGTCAAAATCACACGATTATTTTCACCACTTGCTAACTTTTCAAGAACCATTCGTGATGTTCCATTTTCCATCATAGCAGGTGAACAAAGAATCACACAAGGAGAGATCTTACTTAGATCAGTACTTAACCATTCATCGACTTTATCAGGCATTGTAACATTCCTGAAATCGAAGGGATTATGGTCACTAATAGTGTTTCGAATTGTATCATTCATCATATTAATGGATTCTTTGAATAACATCATACTCTTTCGGGCCAGAGTGTTCAAATATACGATACTTCCAAGACGCCGGATTTGAGGATGCGTTTCCCAATACTCATCTAACAGAAGAAGCAACTCTTGTGTTCGACCAAGTGCAAACACGGGAATCAATACTTTTCCTCGTTTACTAAGAGTGGTAGCAACGGCACCTACACTTCAATTCCTCAATCAATCATACTCACTAATTCAGCCTCTCGTTGACGACGACTATCATGATTCGTACGACCATAAGTACTCTCGGAGATAACTATATTTGGATGGAAGGGAGGAACCACAGCAGCAGGGAGATGACGATCCTCTTCTCGAGAGAAATCACCAGTATATCTATGGGAAAGAGAGACAATAGAGTATACAGAACACGAACACTATCAATCTCGACACAGAACATGGCTGCTCCCAGAACATGTCCTGCTTGATAACAGGTGATCTTGATACCGTTGTGCCAGCGTTCTTCATGATAGTTGATGGTATGCATAAGATTCACACACGTATCCAAGTCCTTGACATCGTAAATACCTTCATCTTTTGTATCTGCATAAGAAATCGATAAGAAATCCGCGAGAAGACCTTTCATGATCTCACGAGTTGGAAGAGTCATCAGAATCTCAGTTGAAGGATGACCTTGACCAGCAGTATGAAAGAACATACGTTCTATACATTCATTCAACGAAAAAGAAAGTACTTGGCAAAACAGGAAGGGCACCGCAGTGATCCAAATGAAAATGAGAGATCAATACAAGATCAACGTGTTCATCTTCAATTGTATCCAAAAAGGGTAGTGAACCACGTCCTGTACAACTAAAGTTCAATAGATTTGCAGTAAACAATACCTGGGAAGAATACCACAATCGAACAAAACAACCTTTCCTTTGAAACTTAGATAGATGCAAGATCTTCCCACTTCCCTTCCAGCACCAAGAGGGCGGATAATCAAAGGACTACCATTGATTTCCGTTTCAATCGGTCTATAAATAATACTATTGATTCCAGTATGAACCTATCTGCAACGATATTCATGGGAAGAGAAGAGAGATACTTCTTTTTGTTCAAACGAAATCGCCCCAATTTGTGTCACTCTCAAC
>ERZ824480.2917-NODE-2917-length-12294-cov-2.944440_pt1 | contig 12294 bp, 11 predicted proteins | sample MGYA00519861_ERZ824480 | MGnify/ENA primary metagenome ERZ824480 (study PRJEB31778, sample SAMEA3449152) | human gut metagenome | biome: human gut; feature: human-associated habitat; material: faeces | place: United Kingdom | collected 2010/2012 ... | reverse complement strand
TATTTATGAAGATATTAAACATATTGAAGGAAAAGTATTATTAGATACTAAATCTGTTAACTATGCTTTAGTAAGTCATATTCGTCAAGAAAATATCATTGATCAAACAAACCCAAGTCAATTACTTAAATCAATTAAAAACGAAACAGAAATCAAAGCAACTAAAGATGCTCATTTACATGATGGTATTGCTGTTACTAAATTTATGTATTGGTTAAAAACAAATATAGGAAAGATGGAAATGGATGAACTTTCTATTTCGAATAAACTTTTAGAATATCGCAAACAACAACCAAATTTCAAAGATATTTCCTTTACAACCATTTGTGCATATCGTGAAAATGCTGCTTTAATGCATTATCATCCAACAGAAAAACAATATTCTAAAGTAGAAGCTTCACATCTATTATTAATTGATAGTGGTGGACAATACTTAACAGGAACAACAGATATCACAAGAACCTTTGTTTTAGGTGAAATGACGCAAGAAGAAAGAAAAGACTTCACAATTGCTTTAAAAGCAATGTTCAGATTACAAAATGCTCATTTTATCCAAGATGTTACAACAGGAGCAAACCTAGACATCCTTGCTCGTGGTGTGATTTATGACTATGATTTAGATTATCGTTGTGGAACAGGGCATGGTGTTGGTCATTTCTTAAATGTTCATGAAGGACCTAATGGACTTCGTCCAAAAAGCTTATATGGTCATGAAGCATGTATCGTTCCAGGCATGATTACAACAGATGAACCAGGTGTTTATGTAGAAGGTAGTCATGGTATTAGACATGAAAACGAACTCTTATGTGTAAAACATACTGAAAATGAATATGGTACTTTCTTAAAATTTGAACCGATCACTTATGTTCCATTTGATATTGAAGGTTTAGATTTAAATTATTTATCAAATCATGAAATTGCTTCTATTAATGAATATCAACAATATGCCTTCGATCATATTAAAGATTCCTTAACTCAAGAAGAAAAAGATTGGTACTTAAATAACTTATTTATTAAATAACAAGAGAAATCTTGTTATTTTTTTAAAGCCGATATAGCTTTAAGCTATATCAAACAGTGAAAAATATGTATTTTACAATATCACTTATGTTTTTTATACTTTTAGTAACAACAAGGAGGAAGTAAAAATGAACGCACCTTATAAATATGATATTGTTGGAAGTTTTTTAAGAGATAAAGAAATTAAACAAGCAAGAGAAGAATTTGCTTTAGGTAAAATAACACTTCAACAATTAGAAGAAGTTGAAAATAAATCTATCGAAAATCTTGTAAACGAAGAAAAAACAGCCGGTTTAAAAGCTGTCACTGATGGTGAATTTAGAAGAGCCTTTTGGCATTTAGATTTTCTATGGGATTTAAAAGGCGTAGAAAAAGTAGCCGTCGAACATTTTTCAATTGCCTTTAAAGGACATCAACCAAAAAGTCAAACTTTAGAAATTGTGGATAAAATCGATTTCCCCGACGATCATCCATTTTTAAAACATTTTAAATTCATGCAAAGAGTATCTGGAGAAACAGAAGTTAAACAATGTATCCCTTCTCCTTCAATGCTTCATTTAATTTGTTGTATTAGAGAAGAAAACTATCAACCTATTGAAAAATATCAAGATAACGATGTTTTATTAAAAGATATCGCTTTAGCTTATCAAAAAGCTATTAAAGCTTTTTATCAAGCTGGATGCCGTTATCTTCAATTAGATCATACTTCATGGGGAGAATTTTGTTCAAAAGAAAAAAGAGAAGCTTATAAAGTTATCGAATCAGGAGATGCAGATATAATAATTGGAACTCATGCCTTAATTCAGGAAAAAGTTAATTACAATAATTTGACAATGGTTGTTACAGACGAACAGCACAGGTTTGGTGTAAGACAAAGAGAAGCCATTTCTGAAAAAGGTGAACATCCACACATTATGGTAATGAGCGCAACTCCAATTCCAAGAACATTAGCAATAATAATGTATGGTGATTTGGATATTTCCGTAATTGATGAACTTCCGGCTAACAGACTTCCTATAGCTAACTGTGTTGTTGGAACAGATTACAGACCTAACGCATATGATTTTATGACTAAGCAGATAGCAAAGGGCCGACAGGTTTATGTTATCTGTCCTACTGTTGAATATAGTGAAGCTGTTGAAGGTGAGAATGTTATTGAATATGCAGAAAAATTAAAAAGAATAATGCCTGTATCAGTAAACATTGAATTCCTTCACGGAAGAATGAAACCGGCAGAAAAAAATGAGATTATGGATAGATTTGCCAATAATCAGATTCAAATACTTGTTTCTACAACGGTAGTTGAAGTAGGGGTTAATGTGCCTAATGCAACCGTAATGATGGTGGAAAATGCTGAACGATTCGGTCTTGCCCAACTTCATCAGCTTAGAGGACGTGTAGGTCGAGGAAAATATCAGTCTTACTGCATTTTTATTAATGGTTCAGGAAAGAAAGAAGCATTAGAAAGACTAAATATTCTTTGCAAGTCAAATGATGGCTTCTTAATAGCCAATGAGGACTTAAAATTGCGAGGTCCCGGAGACTTTTTCGGTGTAAGACAAAGTGGTGATTTTGAGTTTAGACTAGGAGATATAATGAACGATGCAAATATATTAAAGCAGGCATCAGAGGCTGTCGAATTAATTTTAAATGAAGAGGTTGAAATTTCTGACAAACAGCGTAAAATAATCATAGAATATGAAAACGATTCTATCAATATATAAAATATTTGGTGTTACATAAAGTAACGGAATGGAGTTTAAAATGAATATAGTAGTTCTTTGTGGTGGAAACAGCACAGAAAGAGAAGTATCAATTAATTCAGGATCAATGGTTTGTGAAGCTTTAAGAAAGAAGAATCATAATGCTATTCTGATGGATGTATACTTTGGACTTGAAGATATAGATATTTTTGAAAAATCAGCTAGCGAATATGATGTTGAAAGTGTAAAGAAGAACATTCAGTCATTATCAGATAAGGTTAGCGAAGACAGAAGAAGTTTCTTTGGTAATAATGTTATTGAAATTTGTCAGAAAGCTGATATTGTTTTTATGGCTCTTCACGGAAAGAATGGTGAAGACGGAAAGTGTCAGGCAGCTTTTGATTTATATGGTATTAAATATACAGGTTCAGGCCATCTTGCAAGTGCAATAGGAATGGACAAAGGCGTTACAAAACAGATTTTTATGTCAAAAGGTGTTCCAACAGCTAAGAGTGTGTGGATTAAAAAAGGCGAAAGCACAGACCTTAAAGACTATGGAATGAAAGTTCCTGTTGTAGTTAAAGCATGTAATGGAGGTTCAAGCGTTGGCGTTGTTCTTGTTCACCAAGAAAGTGAATATGAAGATGCAGTAAAAACCTGTTTTGAATTAGATAATCAGATCCTTGTGGAAGACTTTATTAAAGGCAGAGAGTTTTCCATTGGTGTTATTAATAAAAAAGCCCTTCCTGTAGTTGAAATTATTCCAAGAGATGGATGGTATGATTACAAGAATAAATATAACGGAGCTACAGAAGAAGTCTGTCCTGCCAATCTTAATGATGAATTAACAAAGAAGATTCAAAAGGTAGCTGAGGATGCATGTAATGCTATTGGCTGTGAACCTTATGCAAGAGCAGATGTTATGATGGATGCTGATGGCAATATGTTCTGTCTTGAAGTTAATACCTTGCCGGGCATGACAGCAACATCGCTTGTACCACAGGAAGCAAAGGCAGTAGGTATGGATTTCCCTACATTGTGTGATTATCTTGTAGAGTTATCATTAAAAAAGAATAACTAAAATATTTTAATTAAACAATTTTGAACTGAAAATAAGGAATATACTTTTATGAAAAATATGACTTTGGAAAACATTGCGAAAGCCTGCAATGGTATTTATGTTGGAGATGAAGATTTAAAATCAAAAGAAATAACAGGTGTGGAAAAAGATAGTCGACTTATTGAAGACGGTTATTTGTATCTTCCTTTTGTGGGAGCAAGAGTGGATGGCCACGATTTTATACCACAGGTTTTTGATAAAGGGGCTTTGTGTACTTTATCAGAAAAGGATTTGGATAATCCTAAGGGACCTTATATTAAGGTAGAATCAGTTGGAACAGCCCTTAAAGATATTGCTGAATTCTATAGAAAACAACTTAGCTGCAAGATTATCGGAATAACAGGAAGTGTTGGAAAAACAAGCACAAAAGAGATTATTGCGTCTGTTTTGGAAGAAAAATTTAAAGTTTTAAAAACTGAGGGCAATTACAATAACGAAATTGGTGAGCCTCTTACAATTTTAAAAATAAGAGATGAACATGAAGTTGCTGTTATAGAAATGGGCATTAGTGATTTTGAGGAAATGCACAGATTAGCTAAAGTTTCAAGACCTGATGTTTGTGTAATTACCAATATTGGAACATGTCATCTTGAAAACTTAGGAGATAGAGATGGTGTATTTAAGGCAAAGACAGAAATGTTTGATTATGCATCTAAAGATTGCTTTGTTGTACTTAATGGTGATGACGATAAGTTATCTAATGTTAAGGAAGTTAATGGACATGCTCCTGTTTTTTTTGGGATTGACACGGACAGAGATGTTATGGCAATAAAATACGAAAGTCTTGGTATCCGGGGAACAAAGGTTAAAATTAAATATTTTGATAAGGAATTAGATACAGTAATCCCTATTCCAGGCTATCATATGATTTATAATGCAATGGCCGCAGTTTGCATTGGCTCTCATTTTGGAATGACTTTAGATGAAATAGATTCAGGAATCAGAAATCTTAAAGCAATTGGTGGTAGAAATAATATTTTTACAACAAATGGAATAACTGTAATAGATGATTGTTATAATGCAAATCCAATGTCAATGAAAGCTTCAATTAATGTTTTATCACAGGCTAATGGCAGAAAAGTTGCTATTTTAGGTGATATGTTTGAATTAGGCGAAAACTCAAAAGAATTACATAAAGAAGTTGGACAGGCTGCTGTTGGAAAAGTAGACATACTTGTATGTATTGGAAATCTTTCAAAAGACATTGCAGAAGCGGCAATAGAAGGCGGATGTAATACATTGTATTTCCCTAATAAAGCAGATTTCGAGGAAAATCTTTCTGCATACATTAAAGAAGGAGATACTGTTTTAATTAAAGCTTCCAATGGTATGAAGTTTAAAACAATAGTTGAAAAATTAAAAGGTTAATTATAGACAAGAGATTAGACATAAAGTTAGGGGCTGTCGCAAAAGCGGCGGCCCCTTTATTTACTTAATAAGAAATTTCTTTGGAATTTCTATTAAGTAAAAATCCTATTAAATAATTAAATTATGATTATTTACCGCTCATCTGTCTTTCCTGAGCTTCAATCATCTTCTTAACCATCTGTCCGCCCACAGAACCTGCCTGGGCTGATGTTAAGTTTCCGTTATAACCATCTGTAAGCTGAACGCCTACCTCTGATGCACATTCCATTTTGAATCTGTTCATAGCACCCTTTGCTTCAGGAACATTAACTTTGTTAGTGTTGCTCATTACTCATTACCTCCAACAATTAAATTATTTAGTAACTAAGTTCATATGAAGTTGTTACACTAATATTATGTGGAAGTTTTATTTTTATAAACTGGTAACTTGTTGCTAATATGACAAAAAAAACCATCTTTCATAAAAAAATAAGACGTCAAATCAATGTGCAGATTTATTTATTATTTTTCAAATAATCTAATATAATGTGGCTATATTCAGTAATGGTATTATCGTTAATACTGTCAGCCTTAATATATTGATTCTTATCCTTATATTCTAATTTAAAACAATTTTCAAAATTCTTAGACTTTGAATCAAATATAGGAAGAAAACTTCCTGAAAACTTTTCATAACATGTGGAAGCAGTGGCAGCCTTTCGAAATTTTTTATCCATAAATTCTCCGATACTTTTGTGAATAGCACGGTCTTCCAATGGTAGAAAATAATAATCCTTATAATTTTTAAAGAAATACTTAAATGTGCCGTTACATAAATTAATTGAAATGTTTAAAGTGTTATTCTGAATATTTAAGTGAATGCCATTAAAGTTATGTGTAATATTAACAGGCACAGCATTGTTTAAAATTATACTAACAAGTAATTCCTGTTGAATATCTCCGTCAAAATTCTTATATTCATGAATTTCGTAAGAATTAACCTTATACTTATATTCAAAAATATCAGATATGGAAAGTAAATCCGTTAAAATCCCCATATTCCAAACATCTTCTTTATTATGTAAAAGAAGTGGGAATAGTAAACGTTCATCTTTAGATTCCACATAATGCTTAAAGACTTCAATTAAATCTCCACCTGAAAAAGGATCACTTCTGTTAATTCCAAGAAGTTTCTCAAAAGATTTCTGTTTATTGTTTTCCATTTTAAGAATGTGATTAAGCTTTGAAACCGGTTTGTAAATATCAATACTTTGGTAATTATCAAAGTCAAATTCTAAATTGTATTTTTTACCCCTTTCTGTTACAAACGGTATGTCAAAACTGTTACCATTAAAATGAATAACAGTATCGAAATCCTTTATGAACTTATTAAATGCCATAAGAACATTGGCTTCATCATTAAAATTTTCTGCAAGCCATTGAGTATAACAAAGTTTATCTCCTGAATAGTACATACAGCCGATTAAGTAGACAATACAGTACTTTCTTGAAAAACCTGTTGTTTCAATATCAAAATATATTATTTTCTCTTTTTTTGAAAAATTCTCTATTGGATAGTTAATTTTTATATCCACTTTATTTCTAAATACTAACATAAATCTTATTTTATCAAATTAATAAAAACACAACAAGATTTTTTGATTTTTTTGAAAAATTAAAAATTCTTTTACAATATTAAGTCAATGCCTAATTAGTGAAAAAAGAGTATCAATTGGATGTTATTTACATTGAAGAAATTGGACAAAAGTATTATTATAGAATAGATGTAAAAAATTACGAAGAGAGGTAGAGTTATGTCTATTCTAACATTTAAGGGTGGAGTTCATCCATACGATGGAAAAGAACTATCCAAGGATGTTGCTGTTAGAAAAGTGCTTCCAAAAGGAGAAGTTGTTATTCCTGTTGCACAGCATATAGGGGCACCGGCAAAACCGGTTGTTGAAGTGGGACAGAGAGTATTAAAGGGACAGCTTATAGCAGAAGCGGCAGGATTTATTTCAGCTAACATTCACTCATCAGTTTCAGGAACTGTAAAGAAGATAGAACAGAGAGTTGTTCCTAACGGAAGCAAGGTTCTTTCAATAGTAATTGAAAATGATGAACAATATGAAGAGTTTCAATATGAAGCCAAAGAACAGCCATGGTCAAAGGAATATATTAGAGAGGCTGTTAAGGACTGTGGAGTTGTAGGTTTAGGTGGCGCATGCTTCCCAACTAACGTAAAACTTACACCTAAGGACGATAATGCAATCGATTATGTTATTGTTAACGCTGCTGAATGTGAGCCATACATAACATCCGATTACAGAAGATTGGTTGAACAGCCACAGGAAGTAATCGAAGGATTAAAGATTGTTTTATCTTTATTTGAGAATGCAAAAGGTGTTATTGCAGTAGAAAATAATAAGCCTGATGTTATTGAAAGCTTAAAGAAACTTACTGAAAATGAAGATAGAATACAGGTAGCAGAATTAAAGACTAAGTATCCTCAGGGATCAGAAAGACATATTATTTATGCTGTTACAAAGAGAAAAATCAATTCTTCAATGTTGCCGGCAGATGGTGGCTGTATAGTTGATAATGTTGACACAATTTACAACATTTATCAGGCTGTAAAATTCCACAAACCGTTAACAGAAAGAATTGTTACTGTTTCAGGTGACGGTATAAAGAATCCTTGTAACCTGTTAGTTCCTTTTGGAACAAGTCACAGCCAGCTTGTGGAAGAAGCAGGCGGTATGGATGAATCTGTTGAAAAGATTTTGTCAGGTGGTCCTATGATGGGTCAGGCAATGTTTACTTTGGATGTTCCTGTTATAAAAGGTTCATCTGCACTTTTAGCATTTAAAAACGATCAGGTTGCCCATGCTAAGACAACTAACTGTCTTAACTGTGGAAAATGTGCTCAGGTTTGCCCGGAAGGTTTAATTTGTGCAAAACTTGCTCATGCGGCAGATGCAGATGATATGGAGGCTTTTGTAAAAATGCATGGAATGGAATGTATTGAATGTGGTACATGCAATTACAATTGCCCTGCTAACAGAAACATTACACAAAGCGTAAGAACAATGAAAAGAAAAGTGCAGGCAGCACGTAGGAAAGGGTAAGAGTGAATAAAAAATGTATAACGTATCATCCAGCCCTCATGTAAAAAGCAAGGTTACAACTCAGAGCATAATGAGAGATGTAATTATCGCTTTAATGCCGGCTACAATTTTTGGTATATATAATTATAGTCATCTCTTCGGAGCAAAGTACGGATTAAGAAGTGCATTACTTATTATTTTAACGGTAGTTGCATGTGTATTATCTGAATATGTTTTTGAAAAGATTACTAAGAGAGAAAGCACACTTGATGATTTAAGTGCAGTAGTTACAGGTATGATTCTTGCATTGAATCTTCCTTGTACTTTCCCTTATTGGAAAGCAATGCTTGGCGGATTTTTTGCAATTGTAATTGTAAAACAGTTATTTGGCGGTTTAGGTCAGAACTTTATGAACCCTGCTTTAGGTGCAAGATGTTTTCTTGTTTTGTCATTTGCAGGAAACATGACTGCATTCTATCCTACAGATGTTAGTGGAGTGGATGCGGCTACAAGTGCAACACCTTTAACTTCATTAAAGAATACAGGGGACAGTGTTGCAAGTCTTACAGATATGTTTATTGGTAATCATTCAGGTACAATCGGTGAAACATGCATTATTGCATTGTTAATCGGTGTTGTATATCTTGTTGTAAGAAAGATTATTGATTTGCGCATCCCTCTTACATACATAGCAGTATTTGCTGTTTGTATTATGCTTTTTAATCAGAGTACAGATCCTGTTTTCCTTGCAAAACATATTTGCGGTGGTGGTTTGATTTTTGGGGCCTTCTTTATGGCAACTGATTATACGACATCTCCTATTACAAAAACAGGAAGATATATTTTTGGTATATGTTTAGGTCTTTTGACAGCTATTTTCAGAACATTTGGAAATACTGCAGAAGGCGTTTCATATGCAATTATATTCTGTAATCTTTTAGTTCCATTAATTGAAAAATGGACAATTCCAAGAGCTTTTGGAATTGTTAAGGCAAAAAAGGAGGGCAAATAATATGAAAAATATAATTAAAGATACTCTTATATTATTTGCTATCACTTTGGTAGCAGGACTTGGATTAGGTCTTGTATATAATGTTACAGCTAATTCAAGAGCAATGCAGGAAGAAAATACTAAGATTGAAGCATACAATACAGTTATGCCGGGGCTTGGAAGTTTCGATAATGTAAGTTTTGACAGCGTGGCTGCCGACAAATATATTAAAGAGCAGATTAACAAAAATGAAACAGAAAAAACAATTAAATCTTACAATGCCACAATTGATGAAGTTATTAAGGCTAAAGACAAAAGTGGTAATGATTTAGGATACATTATTACAGTTACAGATAATGAAGCTTATGGTGGTTCATTACAGATGACTGTAGGTATAAAAGATGACGGAACTGTTATGGGTATTTCATTCCTTTCTTTAAGTGAAACACCTGGGCTTGGAATGAAAGCCAAAGATGATGATTTTATGAGTCAGTTTTCCAACAAGAAAGTAGATTTCTTCAAATATACTAAGTCAGAAGCAAAAGCTGACAATGAAATTAATGCAATAAGCAGTGCCACAATAACATCTAATGCCGTAACACATGGTGTAAACGGTGCTATTTACTGTGTAGACTTTATTACAGGAGGTGGCAAATAATGAACAAATGTATTGAACGTTTATATAACGGTATTATAAAAGAAAATCCTACTTTTGTATTAATTCTCGGTATGTGTCCTACACTTGCCGTTACTTCATCATTAGTTAACGGTGCGGGAATGGGACTTAGTACAATGGCAGTTTTGGTATTGTCTAACATGGTTATTTCAATGCTTAGAAATATTATTCCTAACGGAGTGAGAGTTCCTGCATTTATTGTAATTGTAGCCAGCTTTGTTACAATTTTGCAGTTTTTATTAGAGGCATATTTACCATCACTTAACAGTGCCCTTGGTATTTATATTCCTTTAATTGTTGTTAACTGTATTATTTTAGGAAGAGCAGAAAGTTATGCATCAAAGAATCCTGTTTTACCATCAATTTTTGACGGACTTGGAATGGGACTTGGATTTACAATTGCCTTATCTTTATTAGGCGGTTTCAGAGAAATCTTAGGTGCAGGTACAATTCTTGGAATTAATATTCCACATTGGGACGGTATTGGAATCTTTGTTATGGCACCGGGAGCATTCTTTGTTCTTGCTGCTTTAATTGCAATACAGAACCAGATTAGAATAAGTCATGGCAAAAAGCCTAGAAAGCTTCAGTGCGAACAGGGCTGTGCAGGTTGTACAGGCTGTGGCAGTGATTATTCACAGTGTAATAAAGAAGAAAAGGAGGAAGCATAAATGGCAGAATGTATGTTAATAGCAGTAGGTGCTGCTTTAGTTAATAATGTAGTATTAAGTCAGTTCTTAGGATTATGCCCATTCCTTGGAGTATCAAAAAAGACAGATACAGCGGCAGGTATGGGAGCAGCTGTTATCTTTGTTATAATGATTGCATCAGCAGTTACATATGGTGTATATTATGCAATTCTTACACCACTTAATCTTGAATATTTACAGACTATTGTATTTATTCTTGTAATTGCCGCATTAGTTCAGCTTGTTGAAATGATTTTGAAGAAGTTCATTAAACCTTTATATGAAGCACTTGGTGTATACCTTCCACTTATTACAACAAACTGTGCAGTTTTAGGTGTAGCTATTTCTAACATTGACAATGGATACAATTTTGCAGAAAGTCTTGCATGTTCATTTGGAACATCATTCGGTTTCTTAATTTCAATTGTTATCCTTGCAGGAATTAGAGAAAAATCAGAACACAATAATATTCCAAAGCCTTTCCAGGGAACACCTATTGTTCTTGTTTCAGCAGGATTAATGGCTATAGCATTTACCGGTTTTACCGGAGTTATTTAAGGAGGTAAGATATGAGTTTATTAGCAGTTAGTATATCAGTTAACAGTATCTTATATGCCGTATTAATCGTAGGTGGTGTAGGCTTATTTATAGGTATTGCACTTGGAATAGCAGGAAAATTCCTTTCAGTAGAAGTGGATGAAAAAGAAGTTGCAATAAGAGAAGCACTTCCGGGCAATAACTGTGGTGGTTGCGGATATCCGGGATGTGACGGACTTGCTGCAGCAATAGCAAGTGGTGAAAGTGAACCTTCAGCTTGTCCTGTTGGTGGCGCACCTGTAGCCAAAAAAATTGCAGACATTCTTGGAGTTGAAGCAGAAGTAGTTCCAAAAGTAGCTTATGTTTCATGTTCAGGAGACTGTGACAAGGCAAAAGACAAATACAACTATTATGGAAACATGTCATGCCAGGATGCGGCAAACATTCCCGGTGGTGGTGCAAAAGCATGTAGCTATGGTTGTTTAGGACTTGGTTCATGTGTAAAAGCCTGCGAATTTGACGCAATCCATATAGTAAACGGAAAAGCACTTGTAGACAGAGAAAAATGTAAAGCCTGTGGAAAATGTGTTGCAGCATGTCCAAAAGGACTTATTTCAATAATCCCTGCAGATCATCAATATATGGTAAAATGTCGCTCAAAAGACAAAGGACGTGATGTAATGCAGGCATGTACAGCAGGATGTATCGGATGTGGACTATGTGCAAAGAACTGTCCGAATGATGCAATCGATTTTGAATATAATCTTGCAACAATAAATCAGGACAAATGCAAAAACTGTGGCATCTGTGCTGCAAAATGTCCTAAGAAAGTTATAGAAAAATTATCATAGTTTTCTTTCTATGCATAATATTAATAAAAAACCTCACACTATTATAGATACGAAGATTTCAAAATTGTACGGGTTTACCTTTTGCCGAAAGTGCTCTGAGGCCGTCGGTCCTTAGGAGGTGGGGCAGTGAAACTGCTACAGCTTCTTAGTACCGCTACGAGCCGAGGGCAGCGGAAGCGTGCTTTCGCAATGGCAAACCCGTACAATTTTTTAGAAATTCGAATCCGGAAAGTGTGAGGTTTTTTATGTTAAA
>ERZ824480.2912-NODE-2912-length-12304-cov-4.149237_pt1 | contig 12304 bp, 10 predicted proteins | sample MGYA00519861_ERZ824480 | MGnify/ENA primary metagenome ERZ824480 (study PRJEB31778, sample SAMEA3449152) | human gut metagenome | biome: human gut; feature: human-associated habitat; material: faeces | place: United Kingdom | collected 2010/2012 ... | reverse complement strand
CGGAAATCATCAAGACCTACAGCAACAGCGCCAAGGATTGCCTGCTGCATTATTATCGAGATAAGAACAGCAATGAGATCGACTTAATTATGGAGAGCGACGGTCAGCTTCATCCCATCGAAATCAGAAAAAGCATCAACCCGCCCACACAAATTACGGGCGCATTCAAGCTGCTGGAAAAGGCCTCCGTGCCGAGAGGCACCGGCGCGATTCTTTGCCTTCGGGAGACATTAAGCGCAATCGACAGCAGCACATATATCGTCCCCGTGTGGATGATCTGAGTTCGTTCCCATATCCGAGGAAACAAAGGTATCTTCGACCATGTAAGTGCAATATGCAGCAAGAGGGCGTCGCCATAAGCGACGCCCTCTTGCTGGTAAAGGCCTCCGTCAATCCGTGATCATCAACTGTTCACACTCTGATTCATCTGTTAGTGACAGCAATTCCCCGGCAATGTCCGCGTTTTCGAAGCGAAGCACATCCGTATCTTTTCGCCCGAAGGCCAGAAGATCTACGTTGCCATACCAGACGATGCGCTCATCCAAAACGGCGTATCTTTGCTGCAAACCCTTGTGCAGGATTACCTCCGCACCGACAGATTGCAGCGCGTCAACGGCTGCAGCAATCTCTGCCGCACGTGCATCGTCTTCACTGGTGTGTATTGTGATCTTTACGCCACGGGACACCGCGCTTTGCAAAATCGGCAGCAGCCTCCCAACACGTCCCTTTTGTAGATAGGGGCTGACAATCACAATACTCTGCGCCGCGTCAGACAGATCCTGCTCAAATGCGGCCATGGCGGCGTGCCCGTCATAGATCATGCTGACGGGCTCATCCGACGTGCCGAACTTCACCTGATACCCCAACTCCGCATAGCCCTTCAGCCGCTTGTGATACATCCGCTCCAGCATGGGGATATGGACGTCCACATAGTCGTAGATACGAACCTCGTGCTTGCCCTCGTAATTCCGGTGAAGCCGACCGGCGTACTGCGCCAGTGTTCCGCGCCACGAAATCGGCATCGCCAGCAGCAAAGTGTCCAGTCGCGGAGCATCAAATCCCTCTCCGATGTACTTTCCCGTGGCCACCACGACAACCTCTTCACTGGCTGGTATCTCCTGTAACGCGGCCAATTTCTCCCGTTTTTCCTTCGGTTTGTCGCTCCCCACCAGCAAGAATACGTTCCGGATTTTTTTCTGTAAAAGCGCGGCCAGCTGCGCCGCGTGTTCTTTTCGTTCCGTCAGCAGGATCGGCGAACGCCCTTCATACACGAGCCACACTGCATCCTCCATCAACGACGCATTCCGGTTTTCGTTTTTGACGATAGCGGCGTATAGCTCCTGAATACTGCTGCCGGCCGGAGCTCTCGCCCGCGTGAATCGGGGAATGATAAAATGAGAGAACGTCCGCTTATCCGCCTGACTTTTGGCGTCTACCAAATAACGGATTGGCCCACACTGCATGAAGATAATGGGGTGGTGTCCATCCTTCCGCACCGGCGTGGCGGACAGACCATACACATATTTTGCCTTTGCAGCCTTCAGCACTTTTTCAAATGTGAACGCCGCCACGTGGTGACATTCGTCCACAATGACCATTCCATAGTCCTCTACAAAAGATTTGACCTCTTTTTCCTCACCCTTGAAAAGCGACTGCATGATGGCGATGTCAATGATCCCGCCCCGTGTGTCCTTTCCCGCGCCGACTTGACCGATCAGACAGCGTTTCTTTTTCCTGCCACGCTTTTTAGGTGGCTCCGGCAAAACCTCATGGATAGTGAGGAATTGCTCCAAAGATGCCCGCCACTGCTCCAACAGTGCACTGGAGTGTACCAAAACCAGAGTGTTGACCTTTCGCTGCCCGATCAGATACGCCCCGATCACCGTCTTACCAAAGGCTGTGGTAGCTGACAGCACCCCCATATCCTCCACAAGCAGTGCCTGTGCCGCAGGTTCCTGCTCTGAACGCAGTGTTCCGTTGAAAGCTACATCGATCGCTTTGCCGTTGCAGCGTTTGTCCTCTGTGGCAATTGGAACGTTATATTGCTCCAGCAGTTCCATCAACGTGTCCTGACAGCCGCGAGGCAAACCGATGTAGGCATCGTCCTCATAACCGCAGTCCAAGATACGCGGTGTTCCATAAACCGGCAGGCGCATGGCCTGCTTGGCGCGGAATTCCGGGTTGGGGAATGCCGCCAGCCGCTTCAGCATATTTAATGCCGCTTGAGAGAATCCTGCTTTGTCCAGATAGATTAAGTTTGACAGTGTCAGCGTTACTTGAAGCGGAAAATCTGACCTGTCCAGCCGCTGTGCCCGCTTGCGCTGCCATGGAACAGGCTTTTCCGCCGTTTCCGCCAACGCCCCGACGTCACCGTCCTGACACAGCGTTGTCAGCAGCCCTGTCAGCTGCTCCGGCGTGACCTTGGGCAGCGTGGAGAGGAATGCCCACTGATCCGGGTATGGCACAAACTGCTCGTCCACAAAGAGCGTGTTTCCTTCCTTCTGCGCCTGCCCCTGAAAAGGCAGGGCGATCAGGTTTCCGAAGCCTCCCTTCGGCACGGTGTCCTGGGTGGGGAACAGTCGGTCATACGACGCGAAGGACAACTCATGGCGACACGCCATCGTCCGGGTCAGCAGACCGCTGCCCAGCCGCCGCGCATCCGCCGCGGAAACTGGCTCGGAAAAGAAAAGCCACACATGAGCACCGTTCCCGGAACAGGAGCGTTCCACCGCAGGCGTAAGCCCCAGCACTGTACAACACTTGCGGAACGCTGCAACGTCCGCCTGCCAGTTCGCTTCATCAAAATCCGCCGCCAGCAACCATGTGGTATTGTCCTCGCACATGGGATAAATGGCGGCCACGTCCCGACACAACGGGTCATCCCCCCGCAGGTGTGCCTTGACCGCTTCGTAATTCAGTGATACAAACGCCCGATTTGGACAATCCGCACATTTGTACCGCCGCTTATCGCACAGCCCCTGTACCCACTCGTTTTTGCACACCGGCGTATAGCCGCTCTTTCCGGTTTTGGTGCTGTAATAACGCCTTGCATACAGCTCCTCCCTGCCACGGAACATGGAAAGAAAGCACTCTATTTTCTCCTGCGTAGAGCTGTGGGTGCAGACAGGCGCAGCCTGCTCCGTCTGCGGTACATTTTCCAGCCACAGCTCCTCCGGACACACAAACCGCTTGCCCTCCGTATCCTCGCAGATGACATAACCGGCTTCTCCCACCAGCGCAGGCAGCTGCTCTATCAGGGTATATTCCTTTCCGTCTATCCGGGACACTTTGTCCATATAGCCCCTCCCTCCATTGGATGCAGCTTTTGCTTAATGGATCGTTATATTGGCACCGCTGTTGTTCTTAAGAACAGCATACCCGACATTTCAAGCAAAAGCAACCCTGATATTAAAAACAGGGCGTTTTCCGGATACTTCAGGCTATTTTGAGGTATTTTCTCTTGCATTTTTGGAAACACTCCTGTATACTGATAAAAGCTGATACTATTACATATCAATCGGAGGCGCTATATGGACGCTGCGTTGTTTACCAAAATGCTGTCGGATAAAAGTGTGCTGGACTTGAAGAAGCTGGGCTATAAATATCCGCAGGCGGATATGGGAGAGTTTGTTTCGCTGCTGAAGAATGGTTTCTACCATCCGCTGCCGCTGAAGGACTTTTCAGGGCAGGAGCTTGTCTATTTGGATAGTGTCGCGCAGGTGCATCTCTCTGCCGCCCGGATTCTGCTGACGCCGCAGAGCAGCACGCAGCTTTACAGCGCGAAGGCCATGGAGGAGGAGATCATCTCCACCTTCACCATCGAGCAGGTGGATTTCTCCCGCGACAGTGTCCGTAAGATCCTGTCCGGCTTTGCTCCGGCGGACGAAAGTGAAAACCGCATCTACGGTATGAAAAAAGGGTTGGAATTCATCAGCGACCCCGCCAACAGGATCACCGAAGCATCTATCCATCAGCTGTATGAGACCGCCATCGGTGCCTATCTGCCGGAGGAAGACCGGCTGCACCCCGGCAGTTTCTACCGACACGACAGCGTGTACGTTGTCGGCTCCAGGGTGGAGCATACCGGCCTGCCGTGGCAGCAGCTGCAGGAGCGTATGGGGGAACTGGTGCGCTTCATTCATGAGGATTCCGACAGCAATGACCTGCTGAAAGCAGCCCTGATCCACTTCTATATTGCCTATCTGCACCCCTACTTTGACGGCAACGGCAGAATGGCCCGGCTGATGCACCTGTGGTATCTGGTACAGCAGGGATATTCCTCCGCTCTGTTCGTGCCGCTGTCTGAGTACGTCAACAAGAGCCGCAAGGGGTACTACGACGCCTACACGTTGGCGGAGGAGAATGCCCACATCAGCGGCGTACTGGACGTAACGCCGTTCTTAGTGTATTTCATTGAGAATGTGTATCACAAGCTGAATGGAGTGCTCCCTGCCCGCCGGACGACCGAGGCGTTTCAGGCTGCATTGTCGCAGGGGCAGGTTACGGAGAAAGAAAAGGACCTGTGGGGTTTCGTCCTCTCCGCATACGGGGAAACCGAATTCTCCACCAAACAGTTGGAAAAGGACTTCGGCAACGCCGCCTACGCCACCATCCGCAGCTTTGTGCTGAAGTTTGAGCAGTTGGGTCTGCTGACCTCAACACGGTACGGAAACCGCTTGAAGTATAGGGTGCAGGCGTGACGTGGGCTTTTATGAGATGTTTACGACTTGCAGTAGAAGAAGGCAAACGTTTATGACCGCTATTCTTTAGATACAGCGGGGTCATATTACACAAACGATGACCACTTGGTTGCAGTATGCAGTATGCGGTGCTAGCCGCGAAATGCAAGTCAATAACATAAGAAACAACGCAAGACAGTCTTGCGTTATTTTGAATAACATAAGAAAACTCGAAAAAATCAAGGAGGTACGTGATAGGATTGGATAGCATCATCCAACCCTCTCCTGCTATTCTTGTAATTGCCTGATTATGATGCAAAAGAATACTTAGAGAATGCAAACCATGAGGTTGGAATACATGAGCAGCGATATCTGCGGTTGGTCAGAATGCGGGAAGATTTGAACAAGGAGCATTCTCTTGGTGAATCATATGAATCTCATTGAAAAGATTGCGGTAAGCAAAGGTTGGCATATTGAAGTAAAGCGGGGAAAATTAGCTGATTTACAATGAAAGGATTAACCGGTATAATGTATGTGTCTAAATATTCCGTAAAGGACGCGTGAGAAGTTGAGCCGATTCCTTTTCCAAAATATATAGTTGGAGTATTATACTTGGCTTGATATCAATACTAGTGTTATTATATTTTGAAAGATGAGGAGAGTAGAAAATGATACCGATCAAGCTGACAAATGACACATGGCCACCTAAAGACGGAGAATTCTGTTCCAGTATTGTGCTGTATTATGATAATTGGAACGATTATAGCTATCGAACATCATTTGTGATGTGCTATTGTGATGCAGATGGAATGGTTCGCGAAGTGGGCAATGTAAAAATCTATTATTGGCAAAATGACGAAGTCAGGACTAATCAGTATAGTGAACATACCAAAAGCAGTTTGGGCGATCATATTGAATCATTGAGTGCATCATACTGTTCTCTTGGTCAAGAATTGTCATATTACAAAAACTTAAAGGCACTGCTTCCTAACGACTACTTCGATATTCTTACTAGGTTAAACGACATTGCTATTTTTGATGCGATCAAAAACCGTTTCATTAATGAAAAAGGTGTCCAATCATCTTTACTACGTTTTAGTGGAGCTGAAAAAGCCTTAAACGAAGCTAAGGGGATAATTTATGAAGGTCTGCAAACGACAAAAGATATGTCTTTTAAGTATAAAATAGTTGTGCCTTACGATACTTCTCCTGCACTACTCTGTTTTGATTTTGCACAAACAGACACCCTGCCATATCGTATAAATATATTAATTGGCAAAAATGGTACCGGAAAAACTCAAACACTGTCACGTTTGGCAAATTCGCTGAGTGGATATACAGATGCTCTTGAAGCGGGAGCTTTTGTTGATCGACGACCACCTGTTGACAAAGTAATGTCAATCTCATATAGCGCGTTCGATTGTTTTAGAAAACCGCCCGAGGGAACAGATAGCCGCAGCGTTTTTAGCTATGTATATTGTGGAATCCAAAGTGAGCAAGGTACGTTGTCTTTGCCTCAATTGAAAGAAAATTTGAAAAGGGCTTTCTTAACGATTAAAGAGAGAGGAAGACAAGAAATCTGGAATCGTGTCCTTTCAGAGTTGATGGAAGCAGAGCACCAAAGAACACTCGAACTAATTTCGGCAGAACGGTTTAATGAGGTGAACCTTAGCTCAGGCCAGCAAATTCTAATATGTACTATAACTGAACTGATAGCAAATATTGAAAATGAATCCATAATCCTTTTTGATGAGCCGGAAATACATCTGCATCCAAATGCGATTGCGAATATGGTTCGCATGTTTTATCGCCTTTTGGACGAGTTCAATTCATATGCTATTTTTTCAACACACTCTCCTCTTATTCTCCAGGAGATTCCATCAAAGTATATCCAAATCTTAGATCGGGTGGATAATTCGCTCAATGTCCGAAAACCGGATATAGAATGTTTCGGAAACAATATCAGCGAGATTGTTTTTGATGTTTTTGATGTTTTTGATGTGACTAGTGTGGAAAGCAATTTCAAGTCGCATCTTCGCAAATTAAGTCAAAACAAATCTTATAATGATATTCTAGAATTATTTGATGGAAATTTAAGTTTGAATGCACTGATTTTTCTAAAGAGTTGCTATATGGGGGGAGACTGAATTGCTACAGATAGATCTTCCTAATATTGATAACATCAAATTATGGGATGAAATAGTTTCAAATAAAAGAGGAATACACAAGAGTAATCTTCTACAATGTAGGCACATAGTATTGGAACGGTATGTCTTTTATCAGTCGCATTATGAATCCTTAGAAGAAATTACCCCGCTGGATACCCAGTTTTGGGAGAATATAAAGGAAGATCTTCACAGTTGTTATGGAAATAATGTTGCTTTTAGTAGAGCAAGAAAAAAACTTCTTTCCTCAGCTCCTAAATGTCCGTATTGCTTACTAAACCGTCCTAATACGCTGGATCACTATTTTGACAAAAGCGACTACCCTGAATACTCCGTATTTGCCCCTAACCTTATTCCGTGCTGCTCGGAGTGCAACTCACTAAAAGGAACACGCCTGTTTAATGATGACCAGCAACGTCAATTTATACATTTTTATATTGATAACATACCAAATTATCAGTATCTTTTTGTTCACTTTAGCATTGATGCGCCTAAATCTATTCCGCAAACTTTCGTAGACTTACAATTCCAAGAAAATGAGCCTCTTGAACAGCAAATAAGAAACCATTTTTCCCAATTAGATCTTTTAAGGAAGTTCCATGACGCGATTATTAGCCGCTTACCAGTGGTTCTAGGCGAAATAGAAATTGCGAAAAATGGTGGTATGACCTTTGATCAGATTCAAGAAATCATGCGGGTTAGATATCGAGCGCTTGCGAGCACTTACAAAGGCAATTATTGGGAGACCTGTATGTATGAAGGGCTCTTAAGTAGCGAAGGGGTTTTAGAAATGTTTTTCCATTCCGAACGGCAAGAATAATTTCATAAGAATTCGGCTTTTTACTTTTAAGTAAGTTGGAATCCTTCTTTAGTTTTTGTCGTGCGCTTGACATATGGATGCCTGAAATCATAAAATTTGATAGCGCAAATTTACACGAATATTTTTGGAAGCATTACACAATACGACACGAACCACGTTTAACGGACAGGGAAGGCCATCGGCAATAGCCGATGGCCTTCCCAATTTACTGCTTTTTCATGTACTTTTCTATCATCTGATACGTTCTCAGGCTGTTGATCAGCATCTCCCTGCACATCTGCCGATGCGTTTCCTGCCGTTCTTCCTCGGAAGACTTGGGGATACCCAGTTCGGCAAAGACCTCCTCCGCAGAGAAGAAGTGTTTCGCCCGTTCCTCCGGCGGGAGTTTGTCCAGTTCCTCCGCTTCGTGGAGGGAATCATAGAGTTTCTGCCGTTCTGCGTCCACCGCCTTTTCGTCAAAGCCGAAGAAGGTCATCTCATACAGCACCGCCGCGCAAAAGGCCGTGGCACCTACCTCCTGTGCGTTGGCGATGTTGACCTCGTAACCCAACACCTCACACCAAGGCGACAGTTCAAACGCGTAGCCCTGAGGTAGTTGAATGGCGCGGGCGGCCTGCTCGGTCTCATCCACGGTCAACTCGTCGATGCCTTTCACCGCAAGAATGTCCGGCAGCGGCGCAAGTTCGGCGGGGAGTTCGCTCTTGCTGTACAGATTGGCATCTAGAAACTCCCTGTCATCGTACATGTGATAGACTCCTAGGAGCATATAATCGGTGGTCTCAGGCTCCATGCCGCGCAGACTATCGAGGAGCGCCGTGATGCGGTGGATGCCCTTGTCACGTTTGGCAGGTTCAACGTCCAGGCGGTCGATCAGCGCGGCGGCGATGTCCGCCGCAGGCTGGCTCAGAATCAGTTCTTTTACGTTCATACTTCACCTTCCTTTGGGAAAGCGTGCAATCATTGCACACTTTTTCTGATGAAAAACCGGAGGTCTATAACCGTACTTCGACCTCCGGGGGAAAAGTTTTCTCGCGGCTTCCGCAGCCAGTTACATCAACGACCCGAAACATTGAACACGGGTCACATAACCCAATAACAAATAGAATAACCCGCCTCCGCAGCAACATTGAACACGGTCGGAGGTCACCACTTGTAATTTTAAAACGGCGAGGACAGCGCGACGGAACGTTTTTTACTCCGCCAGTTCAAATGTGTCCCGCTGGTTCACGGCGTCCAGTGCCAGCTGGGCGCGGGACAACTCGTCGCTGACCTTTTCGTAGTCGGCCTCTACTGCCGTCAAATCGTAGTTGGCATAAGAGTAGTCAATGATATTAGATTGCCGCCCGTACTGCTCCTCCACCCGCTGCTTAGGCAGGCGGGCTTTCATATCGGCCAGCTTGTTTTTGCGCTGGGTCAGCTGGGGGATGTACACCAACATCTCGTCGATGGTCATGTTGAAGTCAGGGATAACATGAGTGGCGTTGAACATATTGATGGCGTGCTTCACCTTGCGGATGCGCTGTTCCAGCTCTGCCAATTTCTTCTGGGTATCAGTGTAATCGTAGGCGGGGCGCACGGACTCCACGTCCTCGCCCATGGCGGCGCGGAAGTCCTTGCTGCGGTTTTCCTTGTCCAGCAGGGCGGCGTGCTCGTCGTTGAGCTTTTTCAGCAGCTTGTTGGCCTGCGCGGAAGTATATGTCATGGTCGGTCGTCCTTTCTCTTTTGTGAATTTCTGCTCCCATTGTACCTGATTTTGCGGCGCAAGTCCAGCGGATGACGGTGCTTTCTCCGGCCATATTCTCACTCCTCTCTGCCAGAGGAAAAGTGTGCAATCATTGCGCACTTTTCCCCTTCTGATCTTACGCACTCTGGCGGATCACGATGCCCTCCTCGTCCCATGTAGCCAGCCGGAAGTTGTAGGGACGTCCGTCAGGCGCGGTCAGGGTGTTCAGGATGTCCCGCAGTTCCTTCACCTCAGCCGAATGGCGCTTGGCGATCAGCACGGCTTCATCCACAGGCTTATTGTCCAGGGCACAGCCGTCCACATACATGCGGAGCTGATACAAGTCCAGTGCCTTGGTCTTGCCAGCCTTGGCCTCGTAGATGGTCACACGGTCGATGTAGCCCACGAACAGGTCAACCTTGGCCTTCAGCCCGATTCTGGAACACCGGCTCCTCACGGCTCACCCGCAGGGCGGTAGGGTCATTCTCCCGCTTGGCAGTCAGCTCCTTGACGTACCGCAGCTCCATCGAGTCCACATCCTTGGCCGGGGCGGGAACATAGGAGGCGATCCAGCTGAGCAGGTTCTTCAGGCGCGGATCGGCTTCACAGAACGAGGTTTTTGTGTTCTTCGTGGCAGGCAGCGCGGCGGGGTTGTCCGTAATCAAGTCTACCTGTACCAGAAAGCGGTTTTGGCTGGGATGAATGGCCTCGCCCCAGACGCGGTCAAACATCCCGTGCTCAATAGTACGTCCGTTGATACGAAGCTCCACGCTGCTGGACTCCATGTTGCACTTGTAGTAGATAGCGTTGGACGGGTTCTTCAGAATATTACCGTACTTACAGCGGATGGTCAGCAGGCCGCCGCCCAGGTTGCAGGGGATCTCACCGTAATCCTTTACGCTGCCCTCTTCCCACACCGGCAGCAGCGGCGTCAGCGTATGCTGCGTTTCCTCGCTGCCGCTAATCTCCACCACTTCCATGGTGATGGGCGTATTCGCCAGAATGCCCGCGTAGACGTACCGCAGTTCCTCAATGATATACCGCACCAGATTGTGGAAGTCGGAGGGCGCTGCCTTACGGTCGGGCTTCACCGTCCGGAACTTCGCCATAGGGCAGCGGACGGAGATCGATGTGCCAGTGGGATGGGGCAAATCACACGTACCTGAATAGAAACGCACCATCATAGGCTTGTCCATCTCAGATGTACCCATGGAATAGGGCGCCTTGACCTCGCGGTACTGGTTCGCCGCCGCGTCGGCCTTCGTGCGGGTGCGGATGCTCCACTTTTGGTCAGGACTGCTGTCGCAGGAGGCCAATGCGTGCTTCAATCCAAAGCCGTGCTCGTTCAGCGGCGTCTGCGCGCCATCCCGACATGCGATGGTCAATGCACTGCTGAGGTCAGCAATGCCCGTGCCGCCGTCTGTCACGGTGATCTCCACCGCATTGCCCAGATTTTCCAGCGACAGCACTACCGCCATGGACAGTTCGGGATCGTCTTTGTTGGCACGGAGGTTGGAGACCGCGTCGTCCATCAGCTCGCAGATGACCTGCGCCACGCTGTTGAAGTTGTCGCCGATGCCGGCGAACAAGCCGTGGCCGGTGGGATTGTTGCGGATGATCTCCTCCGCGATAGGTGTCTTGTTTTCGATTTTCATCGGTGCAGTTCCTCCTGTTATCGTTATCGATTGAGTTGATTGACTACATCGGCGCGAACGGCGGCGATTTGTTTTACACCGCCCAGATGATCTCCGCGCTGTCCTCCGCCACCTCGATGCGGCGGATAAACTGGGCGGCCACGGCTTTTTTCTCCTCGAAGGACAGTTCGCCGAACACCAGCTTTTCCGGCAGCGGAATACGGCCCGATTCCCGCCGCTGGGCCTGCCGGAGTGCTTCGCGCTCCTTTTCGATCTTCCCCAGTGCCTTTTGCAGATAGGACGCAGGCAAATCCTCGCTCTCGGCAAAGGCGTCCATCAGACGCTCAGCGCGGCGATCCAGCTCCAGCAGCCGCTGGGTATAGCTGTCCTCCTCCGGCTTCGGCGCAACGGGCTCCTGCGGACATTGAGCCAGCAGCTTTTCGATCTCTGTCTGTACCACCGCTTCCAGTTCCGCCAGCTTGATGTGGATGGCGGCGTCGCAGCGGTTCATATTATACCGCCCGCTGATACCATTTCATATCAACATGAGGCACTCTATGTGCCGCAGCATCCGCTGAAAGGCGGGGCGCTGGAAAGTTCGTACCGGCATAGCCATCGGTTGGACTTTTTTGACAAGAATAGATACCCCTGCGAGGTCGAGCCTCACAGGGGTATCTATTTTTGTCATATCCATCGCAAAAGGCGGCAGAGCTTCCTCTGTCGGGGGGGTAACAGCTCGCGCAAGGCGTGGCCTAAATATTCTCCGTCACCTGCCGGAAAATATCTGCAAACCGCTGTGCGTTTCTGGGAAGGGTATAATTCTGCTGTCCCAGGAGCACCGTTACGGGTTCATTCTCCAGCCCGAAGAGGGGAATGGTCCGTATTCGCGGATTTTCGTTTATCAGCTTACTGGGGCTTGTCCCAAGGAAATAGGCATCCGTATACTCCAGCAGGTCGATCAACTGCCCGCGCTCCTTTATCAGTATGCGCCGTTTCGCGGAGGCGTACTCATCCGCTTCGGTGTAGTAGTTGAGATCCGGCACTGTTTCGTCCATATAGCAGATGCGCGTATATCCATCCAGATCCTCCAGCGTCAGCGAATCTCTGCCTGCCAGAGGATGCCCGGCGTTCATCGAAACGTGAGCCTGTGTGCTTTTGCGTACAAGCACCTGCAGATGCTTGTGGTGGAAGTAGTCGTAGATTTCACTCTCCTGAACGCTGTTATACTGCACGATGGCCAGCATAAAGCGTTTCTTCATCATAGTGTCGATCGTTTCTACTAA
>ERZ824480.2907-NODE-2907-length-12322-cov-38.661449_pt1 | contig 12322 bp, 5 predicted proteins | sample MGYA00519861_ERZ824480 | MGnify/ENA primary metagenome ERZ824480 (study PRJEB31778, sample SAMEA3449152) | human gut metagenome | biome: human gut; feature: human-associated habitat; material: faeces | place: United Kingdom | collected 2010/2012 ... | reverse complement strand
CCAGAAGCCAGCGCAGCTGCTGATCAGAAATCTGTTTTGCTTCTTCGCCGGTCCGCGGCCATTGGAGACGTCCGTTTTCGTACCGTTTGTATAAAAGGCAGAAACCGTCTCCCTCGTAATGGACTGCTTTGATCCGGTCAGCCCTCTTCCCACAGAACAGGAATAAGGAATTGCTGTAAGGATCCAGTTTGAAGTTGTACTGGATGATATCCAGCAAGCCATTGAGCTGCTTCCTCATATCGGTGTAGCCGCATCGGATATAGATTTTCTCCACATGGGAAAGCTCTCCTAACATGGCTGCAGGAGTGGAACGGGAAATGTTTCTGTCCGGAAGTGAAAGCTCCGCAAACTCAGCCGGGGATTCCGTTAAAGCAGTTGACTGTTGGTCTGTACACATGTGGATGCCGTTTTTCTTGCGGGGCAGTTCTTCCAGGGCAAGCTTTCGAATTTTGGAAAGCCAGTAATAATAACTTTTCAAATAGATATCGTGTTGTTCACACCAGATCTGATTTGTCAGTCCGGAGGCCCTGCATTGCCGTATTACATCCAGCCAGTATTGAAGTTTCACCTGTTTGTCTGGAGTCAAAGAAGAAAGATCCATAAGCCTGCTCCTTAGATTAGATTTAGAGTTTTTAGAGTCAACTCCCAATACTCTAATCAATAGTTTACATGCAACAGCCAGAAATTTCGATACACCCTCTTATTGGACGCTTACCAACAATAAACGCTTGCAAAGGAATCTTGGAATTTTAACGCCAATGGAAAAACACGAAAATTACTTGCCAGCTGCATAAAAACTGCCAGCAGATAAATTTCTACTGGCAGGAAAAATTTATATTTTTTCAATTGTCTACTTGACGGGGAGCGGTTCATTTCCCGACAGCCCCTTGCAAGTTAAGCTTTGTTATTTTTTTTTGATGAAGGCTTTTTCATTTGCTGATGCTGGAAGGTCTGGAGTTGTTCCCTTTGGAACCAGACGAACCTCAATTGCCTCGAGACGTTTTGCGTATCCTTCTGTTCCTGAAGATTCTCCATTCTTAGCCCATGCAAGCCATCCATAATCCTGAGCATGAACTCTGTAGTATACATCATAGTTCTTTGCTACATCACCAGACAGTTTGATCTGAATTGCTTCCAGACGTTTACACTGTCCAGTTGTTCCGGATAATGATCCGTTAGATGCCCAATTCTTCTCCCATCCAATATCCTGAACGTGAGATCTGTACTGGATTGAGCTGTTCACTGAAGACGGGAGTTTCATACGGATAGATTCCATACGTTTGCACTCGCCTTCTGTACCTGCCATAGCACCGTCATATACATATGCCTGTGTACCATAGTCCTGTACATGTGTCTGGTATCCGACCAGTCTTGCTTTCATAGCTTCTTTGATAGTACCAACAAGTTCTGGTGCTTTGTCCCCTTTGGTAACCAGCTGAATCCTGATTGCTTCAAGACGGTATCCGTAACCAGCTGTTCCTGCTTCTTCGCCATTCTTAGCCCATCCGAGCCATCCGAAGTTCTCGGCATGTACGCTGTAGTATACGTCATAATTCTCTGCAACTTCACCAGTCAGTCTGATCTGGATTGCTTCCAGACGTTTACACTGTCCTTCTGTACCGGATACTGCTCCGTTTTTACTCCAGTTCTTTTCCCAACCGATGTCCTGAATATGTGTACGATATTCGATAGATCCAGAAACACCACCTGGTAACTTGATCTGGATTGCTTCCAGACGTTTACACTGTCCTTCTGTACCAGACGTTTGTCCGTCTTTCTTCCAGTCTTCTTCCCAGCCATAATCCTGACCGTGAACTATGTAAGATACGGACATTTTTGTACTCTTTGTAGCTGTAGCTGTAAATTCCTTACCAGTTTCATCTGTGTATTTAGCAGTTGCTTTGTAGATGATCTGACTGTTCTTGTCTTCTTTAACAACATCTGCAGTTACGTCTTGAGCATCTTTACAACGGCTGCATACGAATGTTGCAACAGCTGTATATTCTTTTTCTTTATCAGCTGTCCATTTCCATCCGTCTTTTTCTGAGACTTTGTAGTCATGACCGAGAGCTGCTACTTCTTCTGTCTTAGTATCTTTGTAATCTTTGCCTTCAAATGTAACTGTAGCTGTGTAAGTAATCTTACCTGCCTCTGTACATGTTGCGCCATCAGATTTCTCAGTTACTTTTGCATCAACTGTTTCTACATGTTTCTCATCATTTGCACATGTAAATGTTGCTGTTGCTGTGTAAGTGTTGTTCTCACCCTTTGTCCAGTTCCATGTTGGTTCACCATACTTATGGCCGATAGCCTTGATGGCTTTTTCCTTAGTATTTGTGTAATCCTTGCCGTTAAATGCTGCTGTAGCTGTGTAAGTAATCTTACCTGCCTCTGTACATGTTGCCTTTGTTTCTACAGGATCACCAACTGTGGCAACTACCTTCTGAACATCCTTGCAGCGATCACATGTAAATGTTGCAATAGCTGTGTAACTGCCGTCATCACCCTTGCTCCAGTTCCATGTTGGTTCGCCATAATTATGACCAAGAGCTGCTACTTCTTCTGTCTTAGTATCTGTGTAATCTTTGCCTTCAAATGTAACTGTAGCTGTGTAAGTAATCTTACCTGCCTCTGTACATGTTGCGCCATCAGATTTCTCAGTTACTTTTGCATCAACTGTTTCTACATGTTTCTCATCATTTGCACATGTAAATGTTGCTGTTGCTGTGTAAGTGTTGTTCTCACCCTTTGTCCAGTTCCATGTTGGTTCACCATACTTATGGCCAAGTGCCGGTAAATCAACTTCTTTTGGATCTGCTGTTAATGTACCGATTTCCTTACCATCAGCATCTGTAACTGTCGCTGTTGCTGTATAAACATCTTTACCAGCTTCTGTACATGTTGCTGCTTTGGAATTCTCTGTATCCTTAACAACATTAACTTTAATCTGGTCTTCTGTTGGTTCATCATCACATACAGAACACTTAACACCTGTTACAGATGCTGTATATCCAGTTACATTGCCGTTGTCATCTTTTACTGGTTCCCATGCCCATGTACCTGTGTACTGGTGCTGACCTGCGTCAGATGTCTTCTTATCAGATGCAGTATATCTGTAACCATCATCTGTCTTACCTGTTGCTTTGTAAGTAGATGTTACACCCTGATCACATGTACCAGTGTGACTAACAAGTTTAGCCGTTGCAGTTACTTTTTCTGAAAGAGCTTTCTCAATAGAATCTCTGTTAGCTTTGTTTGTTGCATTTTCATCTGATTCAAGGAGACAATCCAGTTTATTGATCTGATTTGCACAAGTTTCACATTTCAGATTCTGGAATGTAACGCTTGTGTGATCATCGCTCCACTTCGCATCTGTTGGTGTGTAAGCATGACCTTCAGCTGCATTCTTCTGTGCTGCTTCCCAAAGAGCTTTCTTCTTCTCGTAATTCTTTTTTAACTGTTCAGTCGCATACTGTTTGTTAGGCTCTACAGGTTCTGAGATACCTAAACCACACTCTGGGCAAACATAGTTATCTGCTTCGTTCCAGTTTTTATTACTTTTTGTATAGTAAACTTCATGGAACTTGATGAAATGATGATCATGTGCAGTACCTTCTTCTTCTACACGTGTACCATCTTTGATCAGGCCACAATCTGTACAACGTTCTTCTGTGAACGCGTTGCGTCCGCATGTTGCAGGTACAGAAACTGTCTTATAGTTATGAGAATCACCTGTCAAAGTCTTCAAATCAACTGTATCAACAAAGTTTGCAGACCACATGAATTCATCATTATCATTTTTCTGCTCACCCATGATATACTGATATTTCTTGTAATTTGTATAGCTAGAATTGTAATCTGTCTCTTCGAATTCATAACCGTAGCTGGAATGGTCAAGCAGTTTGCTCTTACCTGAAATGAACGCGAAGTTTGTACCGATTGAAACAACCAGTTTGTCACCCTTCACAGTCAGACCTGCGATTGGATGATTTGTGACAGTGAAATCTGCACTCTTTTCATCTGTTGTTGTAAATGCCATACCGCCAAATAACTTGGTTGTATCACGTTTTGCAGATACTGTGTTATATTCCTTCACAACGGCTACTGCACCGTCTGCAGGATTGTAGGAAACGATATCGTTGGATACGTTGAAGTAAATCTTACCATCTGTATACAGTGCTGCTGTCAGACCAATGGATGGGTAAATGCTCTGTTCATCCACAAACTGTGCATACAGTTTGGTCAGAAGATCATTCTTCTCCATCTTACCGTCTTTGTTCAGAACGCTTACAAATGTATCGTCATCATCGTCGTTTTTCTTGTCTGTGAAATTAATCAGTGTCTCATAATCGCTGTCGCCATCGCCTGTATCCTTATTTGTCAGTTTATGACGAACAATCTTGTACTCTGCAGCCTTCTGGCTCTGATTCATGCTTGTGCTGCTTACTCTGCCAAACAGGTCTGTCGAATCATACATATAGTAAGCATAACCATCTGCATAGTAAACATTACTTGCTGCACGAGCCATCCATGCTTTTTCATATGTTGTATCTGTTGCTTCATTCTGATAAAGTGATCTTAAAACACTAAAGTTATCCTGATACAATTTTCTTGCATCTGTATCGCTGAACAGGAAGAAGACATGGTTCATATCACCATCTGTCTCGACACGGTCACGACTCATAACTTCTGTGTAGACATCTGTATAACAAGGGTCTACATAGTACCACTTACCATCCACCTTGACTGCATTCCAGTAATGGTCGGAACCGAAGTCTTCCTGCTCCTCGCCATACATTGTAACGTTGGACTGGAAGGAAATTCTTACAAGGTCAACTGTGTAGCCTGCATTGATATCCAGTGTCTTACCATCTGAACCATAGTACAGTTCTTTGGCTGTCTTCCAGTTATCACATACTTCAGATGTAGATCCATCACCTGCTGTCACTGTTTTCTTACTGTCATACGCATCTGTCTTATCAGGATCAATCAGATAGATATCTTTATCCAGGCACTGCACAAGATATGAAAAAGCTTTGGAGTAACCCAGACATACAGATGTACCCATACCGAATGCACCAAACTGAGTACCTTCCCAATAGTTGATGACACCAGTTGTCATACCGGTTGCAGCCTGCTTCGCATAGATTGGAATCGCCTGCTTAAAGCTTGTTTCCTTCGTTCCATCACCGTTCATATCCAATGCCGGATCATCGCTATCTAACTGCTTCTGAGTAAGCTGCTCAACAGTCATCGTAACGCCTTCAACCTCAACGCCTTTTTCTTCAGCATTTTTGATAAATTTATCTGCTTCCTGCTTCAATGGTTCTGCTGCGTCTGGAAGGTTTTTTTTCACAAATGCTTCCGGATTCTTCTCGATAGCTTCTTTATTAGCTTCTACATATGCATTCGCATTTTCCTCAGACTGTCCAGCCTTCACCAAAGTCTGAGCAATAGCGTTTTTATAAAATTTTACAAGCAACTCCTGCTTAATGCCTGCATAAATCTGATCATGGAAATTCTGTTTGATCTGTGGTTCGTAAACCTTATAGATCTCATCGTAAACTTCACCCTCATGCTCCTGCTTCTGAGGATTCTTTGCAATCATCGGCTTGTCATCATTTGATTCCTTACCGGAGTTCATGATGTAGGACATATCAAATGTATTGTTATGGGCCAACCAGTCATTCAGAACAAGCAGCTTCTGTGCCTTTGTCTGTGCACCTGATGCTGTAACTGCAGCAAGAGCTTCATCTCTTGCATTTGTTACATCTGGACCATAATACTTAATACCTAACTTATCACCATATGTGAAAGTAAAGATCATACCTGTCAGGTCATCGTAGCTCACCTTGCCATCTCTGATATCCTGAACAGATTTGCCGTCTAAGGCAAGCATCTGACCAAGGATACCAAGACCATCTGTATCATCGTTGAAATCCAGAAAGAATGGATTCTGAACACCGAGTACATTAGCATTGGCTGACCACTGATTCAGATACTGCTGATACATACCAACAACTGTATTAATCTGGTCTGCTGTCAGCTTCTTGGTTTCAGCCTGTTCATCTGCTTCATACAGGTCTGCTGTGCTGATATTAGATTCATTGGATTCTGTGCCGGCTTCTCCGCCAACCATTTCGAGATCCCCCAATGCTTCACGCAGGCTCTGGATTGCAGGATCTTCTTCATCAATCTCCACGTCCTTTGTCAACTGTTCTGCAACAGCTGCATTGGCACCCTCGAACTGGATGACTGGTGTCTGTATTGTAATACCTGAAATAGTTACTTTATTTTCATCAGTATCTGTGTTTGAAGAATCAGTAGTTGCTTCTGTTGCATCATCTTCTGTCACAGAATCTTCTGTTGCTGGATCTTCTGTTGCTGGATCTTCTGCCTCATTTGTATTGGTGTTATCCTGCACGGCTTCTGTAGTATTTTCCTGCACTGCTGGTGTTTCTTCATGTGTAGGCTCTGCAAAAACTGTTGAAGGCACTACACTGAATACCATTATAGTAGAGAGGAATAAACTCAAAAGCATTTTACTTCTCTTTTTCATAATGTCTACCCTTCCTTTCGTGTTTGTATTAGATAATTCATATTATGTTTTTTGTTTGCCCCCACCTCATTTCCATTGTATTTTATTTATACTCCACCCTATATTATATGCTACTGTAATTCGTATTTTGCATATATTTTTGCATATAATTAATTAAGTATTAACTTTAATATATCACTGCTAACTGTTTTGTTCAAGACATACTGACGTTTTTTAGCACAAAAACAAATCGAAAAGTCTGGTTTTCAGGTTTCTGGCATGTATAAACGTAATAAAGAAATCCCCCCGTATCTTATGATTTGTTAAAATACGGGGAATCATCAGGTTTTTTCTTACTTATTTATATAGAATTTACATATTGATGCGACAGAGGAGTCTTTTTTAGTTCAGTTCCTCAAGAATTGCTGCTGTGAGTTCTTTTCTGTTTGTCTTGAAGTGGAAATACGGTCTTTCCTTGATTACGCGGATGTCTACCGGATATTCATATTCTTCCAGTGCATCTGCAAGACCTGCTTTTACTTCATCCAGACTCTTTGTTTCATCAAGGATTACAAAGAAATATGGAAGGAAATATCCTTCATGATCCTGATCTGGTACAAAGCAGAAGAATCCATCTTCTACACCAGCTACACGTACTGCTTTTGTCTCCATTCTCATCATGTAAAGTTCTCCGCCACCGAAACGCTTTGTTGTTCCACGTCCAAGAATGTATACAATTCCGTGTTCATTGATGTAAGCTTTATCTCCCGTATGTAACCAGCAGTTTCCATCTGGATGATTGATCAGTGTGCTTTCAGTAAGTTCATCACCTCTCCATCCCGCATAGTGGAGCATCATAGCAGGACCCGTCATACATAATTCTCCGATTTCTCCATAATTCAGTTCTTCCAGATCCTCTGAGAATACTGCCATAGTTGTTGCCGGCATTGGCATTCCGACGCATCCGTCTACCAGCGGGAACATCGGATTTGGAAGTGTAAAGTTTGAACATCCTTCACTCTGACCATATCCGGCACTTAAAGTTGCTTTAACATTATGCTTATGGAAGAATGCTTCTACTTCTTGTGTTTTCCTTTCGTTCATTGCTTCAGCTCCGGTTCCGATACTTCTTAGATGAGACATATCGTAATCTTCCGGAATTCTGTCACTCTTCATAAGCATTTCACAGAACATTGGAATCAGTGCCCAGAAGTTTGGCTTCTGCTCCATAAATGCGATATCAATATCTTCCAGCGGACAGAATGGATCAAGTACCATAATCAGTCCTGCTGACAATGGGAAGATTGCCATTGATACAGTTACTGCAATCAGTGCAGGTGGTAAGATTGGCAGCCACCATTTTTCCGGTACATCTGACGGCGGAATAAAGATGGACATCTGGAATGCAGTTGCTACTATATTAGAAGAAGAATGAATAACTAATTTAGAGATTCCTGTGGATCCGCTTGTATATGCGCCAAATACTGGTCTGTTCGCATCTTCTTGTGCCATATAGTCTTCTGTATAATCTTTCCCAAGTGCCAGGAACTCGTCCCATGTAAGATCTCCTTCTGTTGTCTCTATCGCACCGGTATATCTGGATGCAATTTCTTTTTCAACATAGTCCGGGACAGATTTTCTATCTGCATAATCATATGGAGAAACCTTAATTACACGCTTCATTGGTGTCGTTGCACGGAACAGATCTTCATCTGACTTTGATGTATAATCCATGACAAATGCTGTCTCTGATTTTGATTTTCTGATTGCAAAACATAATTCTTCTGGAATGTCATCTCTGCAGATAATTGCAGCTCCGATTCTTTCTGCTGCGATCAGAAGGATAAAATGTGCCGGAACACTTTGCAGAAATACAGGAATTCTGTTTTCTTCACCAAATCCAAGTATCTTTAAAGATTTTGCTGCTTTATCAACTTCTCCCCAGAATTCTTTCCATGTAATTTTGTTTCCGTAATATTCAAATGCAATTTTATTTTCGTCTGGATTTTTTGCTCTTAAAAACGTTTCAACAGTTATTGTTGGCACTTCAACGTTGCGCAGTGCTTCTGGATAAAACTGTAACCATGGTTTATCAACGCTCGCTTTTCCAGTTAATGTTGCTCCTGTATTTTCCATAATTATTTACTTCCTTTTCCGATTATTTATTTGTTTTATAATGGTGATTCGTATTCTATCATGGATATTTTTCCTTTTCAATAGAAGTGGTGAATTTGGCATATTGAATCAAACAAATCAACTAATTCATTTTTTTCAGGATTTCATTCAATAGGAAATTTTTTGTATAAATGTTCTTGTTTTCTTATTTTGTATGCAGTACACTAAAATTATGATAGAAGAGAGGGGCTTTTGATTATTATGAAAGAAAAAAACAGATTCAGTGTTCTGTTAGAGCATCTGACATCTATGGCCAATTTAAAAAATTATGTACTTGCCAAAGCTGTGCAGTATGATGAATCTTATATAAGCAAATGGATTAGTGGAAAATCACTTCCAACAGAAAAAAATCACGAAATTATTTTGCAGAATATCAGCCGGTGTATTGTTGAGGCTCTGACTGATGATAACCGGGACACTTTTTTAGAAGAATATCAAATTTCTGACGTTTCGAATCTTCAGAAAGCGATTTACGATCATCTCGAATCTGAATATACATATGTAAAAGAACTTCAGGTAACAACTGGTTCTAAAGTGGCTACTAAAATTTCATATTATCCGGAACTTACACTGGATCAGTTTATCTTTAAAATGAAACATCCATCACTCCGTAAAGTACAGTCGCTAAATATTTATGCTATTGTAGATATTCTGAATGTAGACACGAATTATCAGCTTTTAATTGCTGAATTTAACAGCATGCACAATGACAGAGGACTTGTGCTTCCAGGAGTTCATTTTTCTTTAATGATTGATTTGGAATCGTCTTCAGATAATCCGGTTTATACGGCTGGTTTCCTGATGAATTTGCTTTCAAATCTTTCGAATATTGATTTTAATCTTTATTGCGGAACACAGGCACAGAAAAAAATGGTTTTTGCGATTAAAGATATTTATTCGCTTTCAGGTATGTTAGTTGATCAGAACCATTGTCTTGCTGTTACAAAAATTGAAGATTCGTCTCTTTCAACGGAACTTTATTACAAATTAAAATTACTTTGCAGCAAAGAAAAATTGCTTATTCGACGGACATCTATTCCTGAAATGATTCGTACTTACGAATATGAGCATTCACTGTTTGCCCGGAATTCTTCTTGTCTGCTTGGACATTTTACAGAACATTTTCTTCCAACTGATTTACATAATGAGCTGCTTGATAAGTATGGCTCTTTTATAGGAAAGACATACAGACCTGTACTTCAAAAAATGCATTCTCTGGTATCGCAGATACTTGCTGTTACACCGATAAGAGCACTGATTTATGCTTCTGCATTTACAGATTTTACAGTTACTGGCGAATTGGATTTCTATGGTTATCGAATTCAGCTTTCGCCGGAACAGCGTCTTCATTTTTTTAAGCATATGAAACATCTGCATGAAATTTCAAATGCGCTTCAGATTAAGATTTTGCCGAATGGTTTGCTGTCTGATTACCAGCATATCCCAAGACCGACACTGTTTTTTGCAGATGAGTTTTCTTATTTGCGTTTTAGGAGAAATACACCGTATTACAATATCTGCATTCCGAACAAAATTAGTTTGAATCGAATTTTTTCGGCCTTTTACGATACCGTTTGGGAGTTTGAATCCTGTATTGCACCGGATGCATATCTTACTCATGCAATCCATTCTGTAGAAATTTTGCAATCAGATGCTTCAGGTGATGTGCACAATTAAGAGAAGTCAAGTGGGCTGTTGCAAAATAGATGAGTAATCATCTATGGAGCAATAGCTCCATTTTTATGTCCAAAAGCAGAAAACGGACTCCGAAGAGCCCGCAATCCATGGTATAATTAAGTATGACCAAATACATAAAATACCATAAAAATTATACCGAATTCGGCGAGCCTTATCAACTGGTTTTGCCATTAAATTTGGAAGGTCTGGTTCCTGATGATGATTCTGTCCGACTGCTGAGCCACGAATTGGAGGATTTAGATTACAGTTTACTGTATCAGGCGTACTCTACCAAAGGCAGAAATCCGGCAGTGGACCCAAAGACCATGTTCAAGATCCTGACCTATGCTTATTCCCAAAATATTTATTCTTGCAGAAAGATTGAAACCGCTTGTAAACGTGATATTAACTTTATGTAGCTGCTTGCTGGTCAGAAAGCACCGGATCACAGCACGATTGCAAGGTTCCGTACTGGATTTTTGGCAGACACCTGCGAAGCCCTGTTTTATCAGATGGTACGTCGCTTGGAACGAATGGGAAGAAAATATGTTTCTGAAAATACAGGAGGCGGTCACCCTACTGAACCAAGAGTACCTACAGGCTGTCCGTATAAAGAACGATGTTCCCGTGCTAAAGGGAATAAACGTCTGTACATCTCCAAAAGTTTCTTAGAGAAGCGTCAGGAATCCTATGAAAATATCCTGAGTGAAAAGGGGATCTTATACCGGATGAATCGCTCGATATGATGCTGGGATCCTTTCAATTACTACTGGGGATGCCGAAATTTGCTATTCGTGCGACAGCCTCTTTTCTCTTTCAGGCTGCCTGTAACCGTATTTTTTCAGAAGCGGTACGGTTTCTGGCATTATTTTCCATATTTTCGCGGCTGGTCGGAAATACCTGCGAGGTAATCGAGACTGCAGTCGTACGTCTTTGCCAGCAGCATCAGCGAGTCCAACGGGATCTCACGAATGCCTTTCTCATACCGGTTGTAGGTGTCCAGATGGCTGAAAATCTTCCGCGCCGGCGTTTCTTCTATTTTTCTGTACATGAATGAACTTCTTTTTCCTGTCCTGCTTCGTCTGCGGCTGCCACACTGAACCGGCCACGGCTGCAGCAGATGATCGTCTTTTTCGTCCGATCAATCGCATCGCTGGTCTCAATTTCTTCTGTCTTCATCGCAAGCGCCCCCGGAATGGCTCCGTGGGAAATCTCTACTGCGTCGCGGATATCCACGATCTGATAGCTCGACGGATCGAGTTCTTTTAATTTTTTTATTGAAATACTGGTACTCATGTAAATTTTCCTTTTCTTTCTTCTTTTGATTTACTTTTTGCGGATGTCTGCCATCGTATTCATCAATAGTTCCCGTTTCCAGAACACCAGGCCTGCACTTGCGAACAGAATCGCATACCGCAGGATCCTGTATGGGAACAGCAGATTGCAGATTACGCTTACTCCAATCAGAAATGCGGAACATGCCAGCAGAAATCCGGCATCCATCAGGTTTTCCTCAATGCCTTCTGCCACCAGAATCCGTTTGCTCACCACATAGTGTCCAACCGAATACAGAATATAGCATGCCAGCGTCGTGTAACCGGCTGCAACATAACCGAAAATACGGATAAAAATAAAGTTCAGCACTACGTTGGCTACCGCTGCCGCCCGTGCCTGAATCGAAAGAGAGCGGTATTTTGAAGTAATGTTCATGAAAGAACTCCCTGCTTTCAAATTATTTGCGAGTTTTTGACGATTCAGAGCCATGCGAAATGGAAGAAAAATTGCGAATCATGGTTACATGAATGAGCTATTTTTGTGGAATTTCATATAGCGAGAAGCAACATCGAGATGCAGCGTAAGCGGAATCAAGATGGGGTTCTGAATCGTTATGTGTATTTTATGATACCAGCTCTTACATAAAGGTTAGTTTTT
>ERZ824480.2897-NODE-2897-length-12350-cov-3.010980_pt1 | contig 12350 bp, 9 predicted proteins | sample MGYA00519861_ERZ824480 | MGnify/ENA primary metagenome ERZ824480 (study PRJEB31778, sample SAMEA3449152) | human gut metagenome | biome: human gut; feature: human-associated habitat; material: faeces | place: United Kingdom | collected 2010/2012 ... | reverse complement strand
CCCTGCATGGTCCCCAACGCAAAGCCTAATTTTGTTTTAGGTACGCTCGAAGACAAAATCGCCAGACAAGCGGGCCAAAGCCCTGCGGCAAACCCCTGAAATGCACGCATGGCCAAAAGCTGCCACTCGTTTTGCACAATGCCGCCAAGCCCATAGCTGATAGCGAGCAGCGCTGCCGCACGAACAGCCATCATTTTCTTTGAACGCTTATCGGCAAGCGCCCCCCAGATTGGCGCCATCACCCCGGAAATCAGGAATGAAACCGAAAAAACCAGACCAGACCAAAGATTGACGTCTTCCTGCGCAACATGAAGTTCTTCGAGCAGGTACATCGGCAGAAACGGAATGAGCATCGTATAGCTCAAACTCATAAGAACCGATGCCGTGGTGAGAATGACGAGCGTCATCTTCCAGTTGGCGGAATTCTGTGCCTCTAATACCGCTTGCTCATCACTCGGTGCCGGTGACTTTGCTGAGCTCGGCCGAGTGTTTTGGGCTTTATCTGGCTGCTCCTCAGCCAATACACTTTTCTGTTCTGTTGAAGCGCAATGAGCAGCGTTGTCCAACGCCCTTTCAGCTTCTGCAGCTTCCGTACGCACGCGTTCCCGCACACGAGCTTCAGCGAGTTCAGCTTCTTGCTCGATGCAGTGAATCTCGTGCGCGCCACACTTGGCCGGATCCATAGGCGCAGATCCTGCTGAGGCAGCTTGTGCCTCATCTGCAGAGGGGCTGAGGGGAGCGCGTTGTTCGCTGGGGTCGGGCGAAACGTTCACGCTTTCTTTCTTTTCTTCCATGAGAGCCTCGAATGAGGATGAGTTGCCAGTTCCATTGCCGTCTGGTCTGCATAGGCACTTTGCGCATCAGAAGCGCGCAAAAGAGAAAATGCCCACATACCGCCGTATAGCAAACTGCACATAGAACCGGATTGAGAGGCCTGAAACGTTTGAACAAGGTTTCCCTGAGAGGACTGTCCCAGCCAACCGTTTTTGAGCTGCTCAAGGCCTAAAGTACCTCATTATGAATACTAGCGCTGCAGTCCTATCAACTGCCATAGTGTTTATGTATTCAAGTACAAAGGTTTTCCTAATCGCCCTTCTGATTCTTGGAGAAGGGGCGTTCCAAAATTCAGATTTCACCGGTGCCTGGCCCAGCAATCCCAAATGAATCATCGAACCGCAGGGAACAGCTGATCGACGAGATCACGCAAAATCAATTCAAAGTCGCCAACAGCAGGGGTCACAAGCAGATTCTGCACATCCGTTCGGTAAGGCACTCCGTTTGAATCTGCAGAAGCTCGTCTCCAAGCTGTAGCAGCCCGATCGAGTTTCCAAACCGCACGCTGCGTCTCTCCCGTATAGAGGTCACGATAGTCAAGCGCCACCATGGACGGCGGATCTCCCGGCAGCATTGCGCCACGTCCCGAAACAGCAACTAAAAAGCGGCACTGTTTTGGCCGCGGACTTTCCTGAGCCGACAACATCACAGCTTTGTATCCACGATCGCGCAGCGCCTGACGCACTGCAATGTCAATCGTTGGTGAGTGATCTGAAGCAACCGTCAGACATACGGCTTCACCGGCAGCAGGCAGACCTGAAATCAATCCTCGTGGATCATGCGAACGGGCCGACAAGTCAGCCGGCTGCTGAACATTAGTGGTGCAGCCGCCGAGCAGGAAGATACTGGCGCAAAAACCAACGGCAAAGGCGCGACGAATAATCGACATCTACTTCCTCTCGAATTTAGATCTTCTGAGATTAGCGCAAACACAGTGCAGCTGTCGTCTCAATAGGCCGTATGAAGAACTCTCGTTTTTCCTCACCATTGTCGTCCAATGCTGTTGGCCAAACGCTTTGGAAGCAGCCCCCCAGCTTCTGTTTGTTCACTATTTGCTTCATCCGTCTGAGGGTGGAGAATCGATCGAGAGACACTCGTCGGCTAGAATCCTCCCGTCACAAAGCTGCACGCTGACTTGTTTGATGTGCGGCACACTTTCAATAGTTTTCACGTCATGTCTCCCTCCCGCCCGAAGCTATACAACCCCAAGCTCGTCTGCGCCTGCGCTCTGCTCTTCACTCCGATTTTTGGGGCACTTTTGCAAGCACGCAATTGGGAAGAGATGGGTATTCCAGAGAATGCCAGAGCAAGCCGCGTCTGGGTTCGCTCCACTGTTTGGCTCATTGTTGTCTATTTGGTTCTGCAGGCACTCTTTCGCAATGAAGAGATTGCCAATTGGCTTGGCCCTTATTTCCTAATCGTGCTCTGGGGCTCGTGGATGCTCACAAACGGTTGGCGCCAACTGGCCTTTGTCAACCAAACCTATGGGAAGAACTATGACAGTCTGCCGATCGGACGCCCGATGATTCTCGGCGCCGCAGGGTGGCTCTTCTACGGTCTTATCAGCTTCACCATGGCCTTGGGGTTATCTTTGGCCGGTATAGAACCCCTCAACCAATCGGCCCCCGAAAATGGCGTCGTCATCCGTATCCCAGAGGGTTCTGACAAACCTGTTATCGAACCGCTTCCGGCTCCGGACGACAAGAATGCAACAACAGCGCCGGAGCACCAAGACACAACGTCGCCTGCGGCAGCCCCTGCGCCGGCAGCGGATACGGCTAACCCGTCTCACTCTTAACGCCTGATGCCGAAGCAACCGGACGAACAGTTCCCCATCCCGCAGCCACAAGCTTTCACCGAACCGGTGCTGGATCTTCTTGGCGGCGTGGCTCGACCGCGGCCGCTTTCCGGCGAAGAAGCTATTCGACGTCTCAACGAGATGGAAGCGCGAGCACGCGCCGGAGATCCGGAAAGTCAGGCTGAATTGGCTCGTCGTCTGCTGACCGAAGCCCCCAACGCCCGCAAGAATCGCCGCGCATTGATCCTTCTGCGGCATGCTGCGGCTGCGGGCTCGGCAACCGGACTGCATCTGCTGGCATTGCTTCACCTGCGCGGTCAAGGCCTGCCCCAAGACCTCACTAAGGGCGTGGAGCTCCTTGAATCCGCAGCTTATCGAGGTTCTAAAGCCGCTCAAGCCGATCTTGCACACGCTCTGCTCGACGGTATCGGAACCAGCGTTAATACAGCAAAAGCACTTTACTGGCTGCGTTTGGCTGCTGCGCAGGGCGATGAGCAAAGTGCTCTGGAAGCAGCCCGCATCCTGCGCGACGGTGAGAGCCCATCCGTCCATTCCGAAAACAAACAGACTCTCAACGAAAGCACTGCCCTATCCCCGCAGAATACGCACCAAGCAATATTCAATACGGACCATCGGCAAGCGGAAAAATATTTCACTGAGGCCGCCAAAGCAGGTATCCCGGAAGCTCAGTATGAGCTCGCTGAGCTGCTTCGGCGCCGAGAGGTGAGTGAACGCGATCCAGCAGCGGCCCGCAAATGGATGCGAGAAGCAGCTTTCTCCGGCATTGTGGATGCTCAGTTCCGCATCGGAGTAGCGAACTGGTCTGGTATCGGCGGCAAAGTCGATCAGCGCGAGGCTGTTCGTTGGCTCTGCCGCGCTGCAGAAGGCGGTTCCGCCAAAGCCGCGGCAATGCTGGCTGGTTTTCTCATGACGGGAAACGGTCTCGCCTACTCGCCGGCTCGCGCTTGGGCGCTGTTTATGCGTGCAGCCAAAATGGGCAACGAAAATGCTGCTGCCACAGCAAAAATCCTTGAAAGACAGCTGCCTCTTCAGGAGAAGCGAGTGCAGCGCTCGCTTTTGCGCATCAAGGATTCGAAGACTTTTCTCGAGAAGCTGATACCTCGCTCCGAACGCTAGAACTGCGCTCCCAAGGCTCTTCTCGGCAAAAAATTTAGACAAAAAAAGAGTCATTGCCTCTTTCGACCGAGGTATTCGGCTGAAGGCTCACTCAGAGAAAAACTCAAGGGAGGCCTCCTTCAGCCGAATGCCCCGCAATGGGACGTCAGCATATGCGCTGTTGTCCGCTCGATGCAGATGCAATGACTCGAAATACCACCAAAGGAGATGTCTCGGTTACCCGAAACATTTGCCGCAATCACTTGCGACATGGATATTATCGTACTCCGTATCAACCCTTAGAAGGGGATTCTTTGTTTTTCTTGTAAAAGAATTTTGTTTGCTTGTTACTAAACAAAATCGTTCGGACAGCCATCCTAAACATAAGGGTTTATATCATACCAATTAGTAGGTATTATGTGTTTCCTGATGCACAAAAAAACATACTTTTGAACGTTCAACAGAGCACAATCACGGCCAAACAGCCGATCATATCGATCTCTGTCTGCGGCAGATGCGGTTGATTCCTCTTCTGAAAGTTCTCAAACGCCGCGCGCGAGTGATACAGTAGACATATGCGAAGCTCTGCCGGTCAGCGCGGAGCCCCAGAGGCGCCCCACCCGACATGTTTATAGCGTGTAGGGTTGACTCCTTCGCATACCACATTCTTCATGCTGCCTGAAGCCACCCCGAGACCTGTTAGGCGGAACAATACAAAAACATCGCTTTTACACAAGGATTCTTATGAACCGTCTTGAACTCGTAGACCGCGTCGCCGCCCGCAATACGGCCTCGAAAGCCGAGGTTGACCGCATTATCGTGAGCGCCCTCGAAGAAATCATTTCGGCCGTGCGCTGCGGTGAATCCGTAACGCTGATCGGCTTCGGCACCTTCAAGGCCGTCGACTGTGCGCCGCGCACCGGCCGCAATCCCTCCACGGGCGAATCGATCCGCATTCCCGGCACGAAGAAGCCGAAATTCGTACCTGGCACTTCCTTCAAGGAGCTCATCAACGAGACCAAGTAATCCAGCCTTTCATAAGCCGCCCACATCAGCGGCTTGAAGTTGGATGATCCGAGCGGCAGACTCAGATTTGAGTTCTGCCGTTTTTTTTGCCGCTCAACGCGTCATGAGCCGTCTTGGCGCATTCACGTCAACGGCGTTCAATGAATGTTTTCACAGCCCCTTTAAGCGCTGAAACAACCAATTCATTCGGATAGTCACTTCCAACAGCTGGCAATGCTGCAAAGATCCCTCTTGGCCGACGATAGATCTGTAAGGCGAAAGTATCAACCCGTTCAGCCTTAAGCCAGACAGCAAGCTCTAAAAGTTTCGTATTGGGAAGATAGTCAGGGTGAGCGGTGGTTCGACATTCAAATGGAATCTCGGCCTTTTGAAGCATTCGAAAAGCTTCAAGAAAGTGCAGAGCCGCATGAGTACGCCCCGTTACACGTTCGTAGAGCACAGCATCCGTGGGCGGGGCTTTAACATCAATACCTACCCAATCCAGCATTGGCAGTACACGTGCGAGACGCGCAGGGATAATGCCGCCGGTATGCAGTCCCACTTTAAAACCCATTGCTTTGACACGAGCAACAGCGTCCGGCAGCGCCGGATCAACGGTCGGTTCCCCGCCCGAAAAAACCACTGCGTCCAAAAGTCCCCTGCGCCGCTTCAGCAGTTCTTCGAGCCTGTGCCATGAATCATGTGAAAGCGACGGATCAAAATCCTTGGGCTGCATCCAAGGATTCTGGCAATAAATACAGCGCCACGGGCAGCCTTGAACGAAAGCTACCGCTGACAACTTGCCAGGATAGTCAATCGTGGTAAAAGGCGTGATGGCTGCAATACGGAGCGCCTCGGCCGAGGTATGACCTGTATCGGAATCTTGCGGAAAAATCTCGACGACAGGCCTTGACTGAGGCGCTGAAGAATAAAGCTCCGCCATCACGGTTAATTCAATTGTGCCTTATTGATGTTTTTACTTGCCGCAGCAAGGACGATGAATTTCTCCGTGGTGAGTCGCCGCACCTTCCGTGAAACAGACGCGCTCTTCAAACTCCCCCTTTTTGCCAATATTGAAGCTTTGCACGGGACGGTGGTAACCCATCACCCGCGTCCACACTTCGCAGGGCTGACGCTCGGAATCTTTGAGTTCGATCGTATTTTTAGCTTCAGTCATGAGCATTCCCTCACTTGTGATATCTGCTTAAAGCAGGAAAAAGAACTATAGCAAGATCCTCTTCCCGCAAGCATTCATTTTTTAAATAGCAACAATTAATAGTATTGAAGCAGCAACGATTACACCAGATGTTGTCAGCTGGCTACCGCCCGTTCTTTTTCTGCCTTTTGATATTCGCTGCGCTTCTTGGCAATCAATTCAGCATCACACTTCGGGCAGAAGTCATGTCGCCCAGAGAGGTAACCGTGTTTCGGACAAATCGAGAAGGTCGGCGTCACTGTAATGTAGGGCAGTCGGAAATTTGTGAGTGTGCGGCGCACAAGTTCACGGCAGGCTTGCGGACTCGACACCGCCTCATTCATATAAAGGTGGAGAACTGTACCGCCCGTATATTTACGCTGCAGATCGTCCTGACGTTCCAACGCCTCAAACGGATCGTCCGTGAAGTTCACGGGAAGCTGAGAACTGTTGGTGTAATAAGGATTCGAGGGCGTCCCTGCTTGAAGGATCTGCGGGAAGCGCTTCTTGTCTTCCTTGGCAAAACGGTACGTCGTGCCTTCGGCTGGCGTTGCCTCCAGGTTGTACATATGATCCGTTTCTTCCTGAAAACTCACAAGCTTGGCTCGCACATAGTCGAGAAACTCAAGCGCAAAAGCGTGTCCCGCTTCTGTCGTAATGTCTTCCTTATCGTCCGTGAAATTACGGATCATCTCATTGATACCGTTGACGCCAATGGTCGAGAAGTGATTGCGCAGCGTTCCCAGATAGCGCTTGGTGTATGGGAAAAGACCGCCGTCAATATGACGCTGAATTTCTTTTCGCTTAATCTCAAGACTTGTTTTGGCTAGCTCAAGCAGATAGCTGAGGCGCTCGTAGAGATGCTCTTTATCGTGCTTAAAGAGGTAGCCCAACCGTGCGCAGTTGATCGTTACTACACCCACAGACCCTGTCTGTTCCGCGGAACCAAAAAGACCATTGCCGCGCTTGAGCAGTTCACGAAGGTCTAACTGGAGCCGGCAGCACATCGACCGGATCATATTGGGCTTTAATTCCGAATTAATGAAATTCTGGAAATAAGGAAGCCCATATCGAGCCGTCATATCAAAGAGCTGAAGCGAGTTTTCGCTTTCCCAATCAAAATCCGGCGTGATGTTGTAAGTGGGGATTGGGAACGTAAAAACGCGCCCTTTGGCATCTCCCTTCATCATGACTTCAATGTAGGCACGGTTAATCATGTCCATTTCCGGCTGAAGCTCGCCGTACGTAAAGGGCATGGTCTCTCCGCCGATCACCGGGTGCTGTTGACGGAGATCTTCCGGGCAGGTCCAATCAAAGGTCAGATTTGTAAATGGAGTTTGCGTCCCCCACCGTGAAGGAACGTTCAGGTTGTAGATCAGTTCCTGAATGCTCTGCAGAACTTCACGATAGGGCAGATTGTCTTTGCGGATGTACGGCGCAAGGTAAGTGTCAAATGACGAGAATGCCTGCGCACCAGCCCATTCATTCTGCATGGTCCCCAAAAAATTGACGATCTGTCCCGTTGCAGAAGAGAGATGCTTCGGAGGATCAGCTTCAATCTTGCCCGCCACGCCGTTCAGACCTTCCTGAAGAAGCGTCCTAAGCGACCAACCGGCACAGTAGCCCGAGAGCATATCAAGATCGTGTACGTGAATATCGGCCTCTCGATGCGCACGTCCCACTTCCGGCGGATAGACAAAATTGAGCCAATAGTTGGCTACAACTTTGCCGGCAACATTCAGTATGAGACCGCCCAGTGAGTAGCCCTGATTGGCATTGGCATGAACGCGCCAATCCTGTCGATCCAAATATTCGTTGATTGAGCTTTCAACATTGACCCAGCTCTTCTTCGCATCACGAGCCTTCGCCCGTGATTCGCGATAGACGATATAAGCACGCAGCGTTGGGAAACACCCCGCTTCGTAGAGTCCGTGCTCAACAGCATCTTGTACCCATTCGATCGTGGGAGTGCGTGCAGCATCGTGCTTCATGAGACGAGGCAACACATATGTCTGAACAATCTCACGCGCTCGTGCAGCATCGAATTCCTGCGTGGCCAGCCCCGCTTTGACTACTGCCTGCACAATTTTTTCCGCATCAAAGTCCCGCACGGCTCCATCACGCTTGATGAGATGCAGAGGGAGAGATTCAGTCATTACGCACATCCCCAAAACAATCTTATTCAACAATAAATACAATCTATAGTTATAAAGTTAAATTTTTACAACCATATGTTGTATTTGTTTTTTTTTAAAATTGCCTTCAACTATAACAGGTCAGTTTGACCTCCGCCTCCACCTAAAGAGGTCTTGACAGGCGCGTCGTGCTCAAAAATCACCTCCTGAATCCTTCAAAACTCCTTGCACACCACGGCATTTGGATCTTTCTTTGCAACGGAATTCGATAATCAATCGTTAACCCGAGTGTCTCTCTCAACTCCTCAGTGAATCCAGCCGAAAACAAGAAAACGCAAAATACCTTACCGATCGCCGTTTTCACTAAGCTCAATGAACAATTGAGCAGCTCCATACTTTGCACTGAATACGTTTTCAGCAGGGATTATCCTTATGGTGCACTAGTTGAAAGTGCCTAGAATTCTTATTGGATCAATTCCTCCTTCCGACTCACTTAAGTCGGCAAGGCGTGCGTCGACATCGGGCGCTTCCGAGGGGCTGTATTGGAATGTCCGTCCGCTTAGCGGGTCGTCATTACTAATGCAAGCATGCCGCGTCCGATTGTTGTTCCAGCCCGCGATGCCAAAGCACCGCGGGCTTTTTTTTCTGAAGTGTTTTGAAGTGGTATGGATTTTTTGGACAGATATCAGGGTCCAAACCATGCAATGCGGTCACGTTTTACACAAGATGTTGTTTACAAAAAAGACCGCAAACTTAGATGCATTTAATTCTCATTTGCATATAATTTTCCAGCGAAGGTCGCATTTCTAAACCTACGCAGAAATACGATCATGACCTCAGGCGCCCCTCTCCATCGAATCGCACCAAAACGGTGCGTTGCAAAATATAACATTTTGATTCATATCAACTAACATTCATTCCTTGACACTGCCTGTACATCCGCACATTGTCATGCCTTCGCTTGTAGACAAGTTGTCCAATCAAAAATATTCAGAAAACTGCCTTTCACATCCGGCCACATTCGGCTTTATTGCGCTCTTTCAGCCTCCGCTGACAACAGTGGCCGCCTAGTGCAAAAGAAGAACTTCATCAAGATATGAAACTCATATCTCCTCATCCATGTCCTGCATGACCTCGATGAAGGCGTGCTCTCAGGGCGCTATGCTGTGCGGTACCTAGAAAATCGAACAGCTGTTGGGCGTTGTTCAGAATAATCACCAGCCAGGCCAATAGTGTGAATGCTGACCCACGCATAAGAAGACCGATACGAAAAAGGCTGACGACGTCCCTTTCCGTCGTCAGCCTTTCTCAATTTTGCAGCCAATCAGATGATGCAGGACCAACCACATCATTTGTAAGCGTTTGAGGAGCAACGCATGTGCATTTGTTTTATTCGCTGCGGAATTAAAGTTACCCTTTTCACAATTCACATGCAAACCCCTAAGGCATATTTTATCCACGCACCATTATGGTGCATTTTAGGTGTTATTCATTAATTAATCACCGCAAACACTTTGGTATGCCACCTTCTTTGCTCATGATAAGAAAGTGCTATTAAGTAAATATACGTATACCGACTCTTATTCGTTCAATTATCTCGTCCATCATCCATTCAGCCGATGAACAAGCTCCCATCCGCGACTCTTTGACGACTCTTTATTTGAATTTACGGCTCGACCGATACAATGAGGACACTATTGGCTTTCTGCGCTTTCAATGCGTCGGAAGCGGCCCTCATGCTGGTTTACTTATTTCGCAACGACCATGGAAAAACTCTCTCCGAAGGAAGCAGGCCTCGAACGCATACGCGACCTCGACGTACTCTCGACCATTCCCGAAATGCTTGCGCTACAGGTAGAAAAGCGTCCTGATGCAGTCGGTTGGAAATCCTGGGATCCGGTGAAGAAATCGTGGCGCGACTGGACGTTTCGGCAGGGCTACGATGAAGTTCAGCGTTGGCGTCACGCCTTTGCTGGTCTTGGCCTCACTCGAGGCACTCGCGTTGCAATGCTGCTGCCGAACTGCATCGAAGCCGTTCTCTTCGATCAGGCAGCCCTGGCCAACGCCCTGACGCCGGTGCCGCTTCATGCTATCGATACGCCAAAATCGTCGGCCTACATTCTCAACGACTCAGGCGCAGAAGTTTTGGTCACCAACAAGAAGCTCAAGTGGCGTTTGGTGCGTGAAGCTGCCGAGCTCCCCAACCTGAAACTTGTTGTCATCACAGACGATGATTTCGCTGATGACCCCGATGCCGACATTCCGATGCTGAGCTTAGAAACGTGGCTTGCCAAAACGCCGGATGCGCCGCTCCCGCCGGGGCCGCGCTCGACAGATCTTGCAGCACTCGTTTATACCTCCGGCACGACGGGTAATCCCAAAGGCGTGATGCTTACTCACCGCAATGTGCTCTCCAATCTCCGGGGCGTGCTTCAGAGTCTGCAGCCCTATGCCGATGAAACGCTTTTGTCGTTTCTCCCGCTTTCACACACATTCGAGCGCACAGCTTCATACTATCTCGCAGTGGGTACCGGCCTGACGCTGGCCTTCAACCGCTCCATCGCAACTTTGGCGGACGATCTGAAATTCATTCGTCCAACCATCTTGATGTCGGTACCGCGTGTATACGACATGATCTATGGCAAGCTTCGTGATAGCCTCGCCAAGAAGCCCGCTTACGTCCGCTACCTTTTTAACTGGGCAGTCGAAGTCGGTTGGCGTCGCTTCTGCCGAGAAAATGGTCTGCCCATAGAACCTTCCGGTCGCGCTTGGCTTGATCCGCTTGTTGCGGGATTTCTTGATAAAAAGATCGGCAAGCAGCTTCGTTCTGTTTTCGGCGACCGCATTCACCTCTACATCTCTGGCGGCGCAGCTCTCAACCCTGCCGTTGCAAAGGTGTTCCTCGGGCTCGGCGTTCCTATCTTCCAAGGCTACGGCATGACGGAAACCGCGGCGCCGTTTGCCGCGACCCGCGTCACGGACAATGTGATCGGTACCGTCGGCCAGCCTGCGCCGGGATCGTCCGTGCGTATTTCCGACGATGGCGAGCTGCAGGTCAAGGGACCGAACGTGTTCATGGGTTACCACAATCTGCCGGAGAAAACGGCCGAGGTGTTCACCGAGGACGGTTGGCTGCGCACCGGCGATCTTGCGTCGATCGACGATGAGGGTCGTATTACGATTACGGGCCGCAAGAAGGACATCATCATCACCGCCGGCGGCAAGAACGTGTCGCCGATTCCGATGGAGCAGGAGATTGCGAAGTGTCCGATTGTGGAGCATGCCGTGGTGGTGGGCGATAATCGTCCGTTCATCGGCGCGCTGGTCACGCTCGATCCGGAAGGATTGGCGGCCTGGCTGCCGTCCGTGGGCCTGTCCGCGGATACGCCGCTTGACCGCGTGGCGGCTACCGCCGCCGTTCATGACGAGATTCAGAAGTATGTGGACAAGGCGAACGCGACGGTTTCGCGCGCCGAATCCGTGCGTAAGTTCGTGGTGCTGGATGCGCAGTTCACGCAGGAGAACAAGTGCCTGACGCCGTCGCTGAAGGTGGTGCGTCCGGCAGTGAACCGCGTGTTCGCCGACGTGATCGACCAGCAGCTGTACGCCGGCAAGCGCTGAGCCGCACATAGGTAAACAAAAACAGCACGGCGGGGAACGCTGCGTACAAAAGTACGTCAACTTCCCCGCCGTGCTGTTTTTTAAGCGCACCCCGTATCGCTGAGATAACGCGTGCGGTAACAGTGCGGCAGGAAACGCCGGCGTACGAAGGTACGTCAAGTTTCCTGCCGTGCTGTTAACGCTCCGTTATTTCAGTGACGGTTGTTGAGGCGGTGGTACATTTCGCTCAGCTCCAGCTCCTTCTCGAACTGGCGGGCGTTGGTGTTCTCGTCGATGACGGCGAGTTCGACGCCGGCGATGCGGGCGAAGTCCTCCCAAGCCTCACGACCGACGGACGTGGTCATGCAGGTGTGGTGGGAGCCACCGGCGGTGATCCAGCACTGCACGGCGGTCTTCAGGTCCGGCTTCGGCTTCCACACGGCGCGGGCGCACGGCAGGTTCTTCAGGGAGCCCTGCGGTTCGACGATGGTGACCTCGTCCATGAGCAGGCGGAAGCGTTCGCGCTCGTCGGCCATGGAGACCACGACGGCGTCGGCCGGCTTGCCGGAGAACACCAGACGGACCGGGTCGGACTTGCCGCCGATGCCCAGCGGGTAGATGGCCAGCTTCGGCTTGGCGATGGTGCCGATGGACGGGGAGACTTCCA
>ERZ824480.2894-NODE-2894-length-12358-cov-3.571405_pt1 | contig 12358 bp, 14 predicted proteins | sample MGYA00519861_ERZ824480 | MGnify/ENA primary metagenome ERZ824480 (study PRJEB31778, sample SAMEA3449152) | human gut metagenome | biome: human gut; feature: human-associated habitat; material: faeces | place: United Kingdom | collected 2010/2012 ... | reverse complement strand
ATGCGAGAAAATCCAGTATTCTCGCGGGTTCTAAGGAAAAGTGGTTAAGGAAAATCCAGTGGAAAAATCAGGAAAAATTAGTAGGTCCTATTATTCACTGTTCGCCGAACTTGGCACGAATACCTTTATGAAAGGCTGTTTTTCAATGTATTCTCTTAAAGATGCGGACGCGCTTTATCTTGAATATATCGGCGGAAAGAATGACGCGCTCTCGGCGCTTTTGGAGCTTTTCGGAGACAGGCTGACCGAGTATATCGGGGGCTACGTCAAAAATCCGCACGACGCGGAGGACCTGATGATCGACGCTTTTGCCTATCTCGCCGCGAAAAAACCGCACATTCACACGAGCTTTTCGGGCTACATGTATAAGTCGTGCCGCAGTCGGGCCATCTCGTTTTTGAGAAAGCACGCGCACACGGTGTTCATTTCCGACTCGTTCTCGCCGGAGGCGGCATATTATGACGACCCGGAGAAAGGCGAGATAAAACGGGTGCTCGGCGCTTGTATGGGCGCTTTGAGCGCACCTCAGCGCGAGGCGCTTTGCTTAGTCTATGCCGAGAATCTGAGCTATGCCGAGGCCGGCAAGGTCATGCACCGCACGGCAGAGGGGATTTCCGGTGCATTCAGATGATGAAAGATTGAAAGCGGTGCTCACAAGAGCCGAAAAGATCCGCGAACGCGAAAAAAAGAAAAAGAGTGCCTGTGTTTTCACAGCCGGAATTTTTTTGACCACGGCCGTTTTCGCACTCATATGCTTATACGGCGAAACGCTGTGGCAGAAAGGCACGGCGCCCGGCGCGAGCGCGAGCGTTTTTGCGGACGGGGACGTTCCGGGCTATATCGTGACCGGGATCCTTGCGTTCATTTTCGGCGTTTCGTTCACGCTTTTATGCAGCAGAATCAAAAAAAGCGGGGAGGAGAAAAAAGATGGCGGAACTGGCAGATAACGCGATCCAGCTTTTCATCACGTTTGTGCTTGCCGCGCTGTCGCTTTACTCGGCGGTCAGAAAAAGGAGCCGCGAGTGGGTGCTTTTGACGTTGTTTTACGCAAGCTATGCCCTGGGGCTCTCCTACTGGCTTTTATATATAGTGCTTTATAAAACGACTCCGCAGGTCTTCTGCGTGTCGGAATTAAGCTGGACGGCGGCGTTCATTTTCCTGGCTATCAGGCTTTCGGGCGAGACGGGAAACGATCCGCGGTCGGCAAAATATTTTGCACTTCCGGCCTTCTCGGCCGTGATGGCGGTCGTTTTCTCGCTCCGGGGGAGCTATTTTGAAAACGCGATCATGGGAGCGGCGATGGCGTTTTTGGGGTATTTTGCCATGAAGGGGCTCATATTAAAAAAGGACACGGCCGTTTCGCGTGCGGCGCTGTTCTTCTATGCGTCCGAATATCTTCTCTGGATAGCCTCGTGCTTCAGCCCGGGCGACAGGTTTTCCGAGCCCTATTATTTAATCGACACGTTTTTGCTTAACGCGTCTTTAATCGTGATCGCTGTTTCACAGTGGAAGGAGGAGGCGAAATGTCCTATTTCATAGAGAACATTTTCATCTGCCTGGCGGCGCGGAAAAAAGAGCTATATATTCATCGTTTCGGGAATGCTCGCCTGCATCGTTTCGGCATATCTTAACACGTTTTTCTCGTCGCTCTATAATGCCGGCAGCATCGCGGCGACGATGGAGATAACGCCCGTTATCGAGGAGACGGTCAAGCTCCTGCCGCTCATTTTCTATATCGCGGTCTTTGAGCCGGACTCGGGCTCTGCCGCGGAGGCGGCCGTTCATATGGCGGTCGGCTTTGCGACATTTGAGAACATCTGCTGTTTACTCCAGAACGGGACGGACAACCTTTTTTATCTTCTCGTGCGCGGATGCTCGACCGGAGCGATGCACATCGTCTGCGCGTTCATCACGGGGTACGGGTTAAAGCTTGCGGAGAGGATGCCAAAGATCATGGCGGCCTCCGTCGCCGGGCTTTTGTGCATGGCGATAACGTATCACGCGGTGTTTAACATGCTGATGGGAGCGGGCGGAGCGGTCGCTTATGTCGGCTATGCCGTTCCTCTGGCAACACTCGAGGCCGGCAAGGCGGCAAGAAGACATTTGAGGGACAAAATATAAAAGCTGCTCACTTCAAAGGTGCAGCAGCTTTTTTGTTGCTCTTTTGATTTCGGTGATGCGGCACAAAATGCGCTTTTTTCTCACGGTCCTTTTTTTATAGCGAAGATAGTCGCGGTCGTTTTCAAGGTCGACCGTCTTCCCGTCGCGCGTTATATGCGTGACGATCGCCGCCATATCTTCGCGCGTGACGCCGCGCTCCCGGGCAGACTGATTGTCGCCGCAGAAAATATAGCCCGCCCCTGTTTTGCCGATGACGCGGTGCATCACCTTCTGCCCTGAGGGGCGGCAATATAAAATAATGTCGCCGATGCGGACGGTATCGGGCAGTTTACTAAGGCGCACGGTGTCGACCCCTCCGCGGATCAGCGGAAGCATGGACGTGCCGTTCGGAATGAACGAAAATTCAGAGCCTTTTAAAAGCGCCTCTTTTATCAACGGAAAAAGCTCGTCCATCGGGAGGTTTTTGATCATTCGAGCGCTCCGATCGCAGAGAGCGAATCCAAAAACCGCGAAACGTCCGCCCCGGCGGTCGAAGAGTCGATGTCATACTCGTTTGTCATTGCCTCGGTCAGGGACTCTTTGGTCTGCTCGGTTTTCAAAAGGCCGAACAGGAAAGCGCCGGTGTCGTTAAGCGTCACGACCTTGTCGGAAAATTCCGGGCTTAGGAAAACGACGACGTTTTCGCCGGCAATGTTTTTTAATATAAATTCGGATTTTATTTTCATTTATTTTTCCTCGCTTTCAGTGATTTCTGCCATCGTGCGCATGGATAAAAGCGCCGCGTCGCGCGAAATGTCGCACCCCAAAAGGTAAAACGGCACGGCGGTTATGAACTTGTCCAAAAGCTCCAAAACGTGTTCCTTACCGGAGACTGAAGGGGGCATATAGACCTGTTCGAAAATCTTTGAGATGACCTCCGGCGCACTCATACGGCGGATAGAGTTTTCTTTGCTCTGATACAAAAAGCACACGGCCTTCATTTTCACGCTCTTGTTGGCCGAGAAATTCTCTTTTCCGCAAAAGGGCGTTCCGTGCGCGAAAAATTCGCCGCCGGAAAAAGTGTATATCGGCTTGTCGCCGTTTATTATCTCCGCGCCAAAATTGTCGCGCCAGAGAACGGAGTGCGTCGTCTTTCCCGTTCCGCTCTTTGCCGTGAAGGCGAAGCCCGCGCCGTTTAGCGAGAGCACGGACGAGTGCATCATAAACGCGTTGTGATCGGACACATAGTCGCATATCTTTCGGTATATGCAAAGGCTTTCGTGATAGCCGGGTGGAAGCGACGGCTCTGTCATATGCGACGCGGCGATCTCGCTTTCCGGAATCTCGACCGTGTAGACAGCGGCCTCGTTCGTTTCGTAACCGCGCATGAGAGCGCCTGTATACGGGTATTTATTTTTCACGCCGAAAACGAAGCCGGCAATTTTATAGTTCACGGTCGCACCGCCTTTCACGATTATTGTATCACAAAACGGCTGCCATTTCAAGTGCGTAATTTGTGATACTTGACAATTAAGCCCCCGAACGTTATGTTCGTGGGCTTAATTTTATTTTTTGATAGTGACGGTTTTGTCTTTTCGTCGTAAGTTACTAAAGCTCCGAGCGCTTCGGAGATGAACCTCACGGGAACGAGCGTCCTTGAATCCTCGATAAAGGGCGCGGCGTCAAGCTTTTCTGTCTTGCCGTTTACCGTTATTTCTCTCTTTCCGATGATAAGCTCGATTTTTTTATCACCGTCGGTTATCGTGACCTTGTTCTCATTGCCGTCCCAGCCGACTTTCGCTCCGAGCGATTCTGCCACGAAGCGGACGGGAAGGAACGTGCGGTCGGAAACTATCTTTGCCGGGACGTCCGTGCTTTCGGTTTTTCCGTTGATTAATGCATTGGCTTCGCCGATCGTGAGCACTATTGTGCTCTTAACCTCGCGCCAGCCGGTATAGAGCGTAAAGCTCTTTGTGACTTTTTCCGAAAAGTCGTATTCGGTCTTTAATTCCTTATCTGCATACCAGCCGGTGAAGATGAAGCCTTCCTTTTCGGGATCGGCCGGTTTTGAAAGGAGAGAGTTTTTCTCGACCTTTTCGTTCTCTGTCTTCGTTCCGCCGTTTGCGTCAAACGAAACGGTGAACTTCACGGGAGCCGATGAGCCGCCGCCACCGCCCGAGGAGGATTTCTTTTTCCACTGTGCGGTAACCCTAACGTCGGCCCCTACCATGGTAAACGTCGTGTCCGCCTTGCTCTTATCTGCGAGGGTGATGTTATCCGCAGTCTTCCAGCCTGAGAAGGTGTAGCCCGATTTTGTGCCGGCCGAGATCTTTACCTCGTCGCCCGGGAAATATTCGCCCGAGCCGTTTTGCGCGGCCTCACTTCCGTTGACTGTGACGGAATACGCGGCCGATCTTACGATGTATACGTTTTTGGAAGCCGAGATGTTCCCCGAGCTGTCCTTAGCCCAGACGGCCGCGGTCAGCACATTGCTGTCCTCCTCGAGCGCGCCATTGATCGTAAAGCGCGAGTCGCCGCCGGCCGTTGCCGCCTCGTCTTTGATAAGGTATACCGTGCTTCCGGGCTCTGCCGCGCCCGAAACCTTATATGCGCCGGTCTTGCGGTCGGCATAGATGATGTCGTTTTCAAGCGTTAACGAAATGTCTCCGTCGTCGCGCGAGATAAGGAGAAATTCGTCCGTGATTCCGGAGAGGCTGACAGCCGAGATGTGGATCATGAGCGTTCCGGAAAAATCGTCGGGAATCAAAAAGTCGTTTCCGCTCTTGGTAAGCTCTGCGCCGGTGTCCTCTCTTACCGCACGGACGCCCAGGGCATTTGTCTCAGCGGTCAAGTAGTGCTCGCCTCGTCCGACGGTGTATTCATAGATTCCGGAGGCGGACTTTAATATCTCGTCCCCGTCTATTTTCACCGTGATGTCCGCCGGGGTGAACTCTAAAAGATACTGACGGTCCGAGATCGCCGTCTCGGAGCATACCTTGCCGTCTCCGAACTTTTTATAGGCGCGGACGCCGGCAAAATAGTCGCGGTTCGGGAGGAATTCACCGTTCGCGGTGAGCGCAAGCTCCGCCTCAGTTTTGAAAAGGTCAAATGCGCTGAGCTCTAATCTGAAGGAATATTCGTCCGTGAAGGTGTTTATCTCACCCTCGATGCCGAAAAGCTCCAAATTGAACATCTTCTCGGTGTCGAACGAGCCTGTCGCGTGGACGCCGTTTAACTTAAAGCTGTTGTTCTTTAAGCCGTAGCCGAGCTCCTCCATGGTGAAGGACGCACCGTCAAGCACGGTGCCGATGCTCATGTCTCCGGCAAGTCTTATGTTTCCGGAAGCATCCGCCGTTCCGGATTTGATCGCGACGGTGGTATAGGGAATGTCAATATACGCTATCGCGTTATTTGCTTTGGGGTCGATGTCAAACTTGAGTCCTGTCTCCGAAAAGGCTATCTTAAGAGAATCCGCTTTTCCGGCCGCCGGCTCGTAGAGCTTAAAGGTCGGCGTGTTTAAGTTAACGCCCTTCTGGGTAAATTCGACGTCTCGTGTGACGGTGAGGCTTTATCCGTCCCTCCATGTCGCGGTGACGGTGGGGGATAACCGGGCGTTATTGCCCGTGAAGGTAAATGTCCGCCCGTCCGCACTCTTTATCTCGCCCCACATCTCGGCGATCGGGTCGGACGAGTAGGTCTTCTTAAGCTTGGCAAGCGCGGAATCGTCCGAGACGAACTCAACTGTCGTTTTCCCGTCTTTATAGAACGCGGCGAGGCGCTTTGCCGAAAGCGAGAGTTTCACCTTGTCGGGCTTTGTGGGCACGTTCTCGTGAAGATCCACAAGGTCGTAATATCCCCAGAAAAAGTGCGCTCTCTCGCCGGAATCGCCCTGGTCGGGGAAGGCGTAGAAGATTCTTTCGTAAAGGCTAACGCTTGAGAATACGGGGCTCATCATTCCGGGCGAAACGGAAATTTCGCGTGGGAAGTTGGGATCGGTCAGTTTCGTTCCGCCGACAGTCTTAACAGTGTCGGTAATGGAGTAACCTCCGGACGCGGCAAAGGCGTTTGCAAAGCTGTAGCCCTCGGTGCGCGCCTCTTTTATGTAAAGGCCGTAATCCTGATGGTCATAGTTCCAGCCGGAGGGATATGTGACAGCAGGAAGCACATTTCATAGATCCGAAGGATCTGTTTCACTGAAAAAGAGCATTGCTTTCGCAATGCTCTTTTTTTGGAGCTGGTGGTCAGAATCGAACTGACAACCTGCTCATTACGAATGAGCTGCTCTGCCATTGAGCCACACCAGCATATTAACACGACATTTACTATTATAAAAAAAAATTCGCCATTTGTCAATATTAACTTGAAAATTCTTTTAAATTTTGATAAAATAAATAAAGAAACACGAAAGGAGCTAAGAAAAAATGATCGAACAGCACATATTTGTCAAAACCGAACTCGGTCTTTCGACGCTCTCAAAGTCAAAGGGACTCACGGAAAGCTATATCGAATCGAATTTAAAGCCGCTCTACTCCGCGGTTGACATATATTATCTGGACGGGAAGGATTTTCCCGGCTTAAAGTGCGCCGTGCCGCTCGGCGGCGGACTTGTCGCGATCGGGACCGGAGTTAAGGGGAAAAAGAACTCACAGCCCTACATTCACACGTTCGTAGTAAACGGCGCGTCACTTTCTCTTCATAAGAAAAACGGCTCGTTTTTCTTATCCGAGCCGGCCGCACTTTCGGGCTCGTCGCCCATATTGCCGGCGGTCGAGGACACGGGCGAGCTTCCCGCTCCGCCGGACTTTTCCTCGCTTAAAAGAAGAATAAACATTTCAGAGGCGGAATATAAGGCGCTCCTCGCGGCGGCCATCGCCTCGCGCGAGCAGGGCAGAAACGTCTTCATCTCGCCGGGAGCGGGATATTCCATTGCCGAGATCGAGCTTTTTTTGCGCAGGCTCTATTCCGACCTTCCTTATTATATAAGGTGCAACATCGGATTTATGACGCTTTTCGGCGAGGTGAACCTCCGCCCGGAATCAAACGTTTATTTTCTGCCGCCCGAAAAGCTAAGGCTTAATAAGACGGACGCGTTTTTGGAGAATTTAAGCATTTCAAAGGACTATGTGTTTGACTTTGAAAACAAAAAGTATCTGCACATCGCCGACCTTAAGGACGATCTGTCCGGCGAATTTTTGTCGTTCGTCGCGCCGGGAAAGAGGACGGAGGACGAAAAACGCAGATTTTTCGACTTTGCCGAGGAGGCCGGCGAAAAGATGGGGCACGAGAGAAAAATGTCACTCCGCTTTTACGACGACCTTGTGTGCGTCTATACCCTTCACGAAAACGCAGAAAGCCTGCCCCAGAAGCTCGGCAGAGTCACCGTGATATTCACAGAGCTTTTAAAAGCCGGTGCGAAAGAGGGCGTTTTGACCTGCTATTCGGAATTTTTGAGAAATTACAGGAGAATATTAAAGTCGCGCTCTGCCCCCTCGTCGCTCGAAGTCTTAAGGCGCCTTGTCTTAAACTACGACTGCATAGAGGGCAAGGAGAAAGAGGAGCTCTACGACATTCTGACGCTTGACATAGAGCAGTGCTTAAAATCCGAGGACGACGAGATATTGTTCACGCACATCAACGCGATGCGCGAGTCGGCCGACCTTTATAACCGCATCATCGAGAATAAGATGCTTCCGGGCAAAGGGCTCATCAGGCGGTATTTTACATATATGTTTTCGCGCAAGAAGACCGTGCACTCGCTCCTTGAATATTTGGACAGCGTTTATTGCGAGATGCCAAAGATGCAGGACAACGAGGTACTCTCGCTTATGGCGTCTGAGCGGATAAAAGAGCTCTACGATTCGTCGCCCGACTGGCTTGAGGCGCTTTGCTATATGGGCGTAAAATGCGCGGAGCTTAAGGAAAAATACGAAAAGGCCGCTCCGCTTTTCGACTCGGTCTATTACTATGCGCTCTCGGGCTATATGGCCTCGCTCGTGCCGGGGGACATTACGGCCGCCCAGGCGGAAAAGTTTCCGCTTCCCGGGGCGGAGGAGCTCGGGAAGGAAATGTCAGCAAAGCACAAGACGGTGCTTGCCGCAAAGGAGATATTGGAGCTTTCGGGCGATGTTGCGCTTTCTTTCGTGAGCTATGACGCGTTCGGGTTTGACGCGGTGGCCGAAAAACTGTCGGACGATCCGGCGCTCGCCAAAAAGGCGGAGGCGGACTTAAAGAAAATTTTGAAAAACGCGCTCCCCGAAAAGAAGTCATCGCCCAAAAGAATGCTCTATATCATAGCGTACTATACTTATACCGACAATCAGAAGACGGATTTTGACGCGATCTATGACTTTATTGACAGGGTTTTGGAAACGAGCCCGTTTGAGTTTATCGAATGGTACCTCTCGAGCGATCTTTATATGACGCCTATCAAGAAAAACGGGCGCATTTTCCGCGAGGTGAGTCCCAAAAAGCCGGATCTTTCTTCGCTCGGGGACTTTTATTCCTCGACTGAGCGTTTTTTCTCGTCACACGGGAAAATGCTCGCCTACATGCGTGAGACAGGGAAGATGAAAAAGGCGCTCGACCGTGTGTCGTCGCTCCACCCGGACTACCGCGTGCTCACATTAAAATTCAAAAAGGCGCTCTCCGCCATAGCGCGCGAGAATTACTCGCCGGCAAGAAGGATAGCGACTAAGATAGCGTCCGGCAGGAACTTTAAGTTCATCATAGCGTGCGCCGCGCTCGCGGCGATAGTGTCGGGCGGTATCGCGATCGGCTCCGTAATGTCGCGCCGTCTTTCCTCGGGTGAGGTCAAAATGAAAAACTATGCCGATTCGGAAGTCTTAAATCTCTCGCGCCTTTCCTGGGCGGCGTATAAAAAGACGGACACGGGCGACTATTCGGCCGCGGCCGAGTGTATCGACGGGGCGGACAGCTTCGAGATATTGGACTATGACAAGGACGAAAAAATCGTCGTTTCGTTCGGCACGGAAAAGGGCTTAAAGATCGACGGGATCAGCATTTCGGCGCTTATCGCCGATTCGGACGCCGGCTTTTCGGTGTTCGTGACGGATGAGAGCGACAGAAAGCTTTCCGTCGGCGTCAGCGACTATGACATTACCTCGGGCTCGTCGGTCTACTCTTTCTCGTCGCCGATGACGGTGAAAAACATCATCATCGAACCGAAGGACAAAACGGAGAAGGGCAACGCCTTGATCAAAGAGGTCAACGCCTATATAATAAAGGAGTGATTTTCTTGAAAAAAGCACCGGTTTTGCTTTTGTTGCTCGCACTTTTATCGTCGTGCGCCAAAGCGCCGGAAAAGGAGCCTTCCGCGCCTGAGGTGAAGGAGCCGTCCGCGCTTGAAAAAACGATGGACGCTATGACGACAGAGGAAAAGGTTTATCAGCTTTTCTTCGTTTCCGCCTCATCGGTGGAGGAAGAGCTCCCGGTTGGCGGAATCGTCCTCTTCGCGGCGGACATCGAGTCCGACTCACAGGTGGAAGAAAAAATCGCCGGCTACTTGGAAAATAAAAAAATCGCCCCGTTCATCGGGGTGGATGAGGAGGGCGGTATCGTCTCGCGTGCCGGGGCGAATCCGCTTGTCAGCGTGACGCATTTTCCCCCGATGGCCGAGATCGGCGCGTCGGGCGACGAAGAGGCGGCAAAAAACGTCGGCAAAACGCTGGGAGCGGAGCTTTCGGCCCTCGGCTTCACGGTCGATTTCGCGCCCGTGGCGGACGTTTTGGTAAATAAAGATAATAAGGAGATCGGAAACCGCTCCTTCGGGTCTGACGCGGAGGCGGTCGCGAAAATGGTCGCTTCGGAGGTTAAAGGCTTTAAGGAAAGCTCAATGCTGTGCGCGCTCAAGCACTTCCCGGGTCACGGGAGCACGGCTGTCAACTCCCATAACGGACGGGCGGAGAGCAAAAGGACGCTATCGGAGCTTCGCGCGTGCGAGTTCTTGCCGTTCAAGGCCGGGATCGACGCGGGGGCGGACTTCGTTATGGTCTCTCACATGGCGCTCACGGCCGACGGGTTTGAAAATGTGCCGTCGAGCCTATCGCGCCGCGTTATAACCGACCTTTTGAAAGGCGAGCTCGGCTTTTCGGGCATCGTGATAACGGACGCGCTCAATATGGGCGCGGTCACGGAGGAATATTCGCCGGGCGAGGCGGCTCTCGCCGCGATCAATGCCGGGGCGGATATGTTATTGATGCCGGAGGACCTTTCGGAGGCGAAGGAGGCGATCATCTCCGCCGTGTCGGAAGGGAAAATCGCCGAGGAGCGCATCGACGAGAGCGTCGAAAAGATACTCCGCGCAAAGGGCATTAACTGATTTAAGAACGCATATATTATAGTAACTTATTCACTGTTACCTATTACTTAAAAAGAGGGGGAGATATGATGAAAAAATTATTGTTCGAAGGAACGGCGACGGCGCTTGTCACACCGTTTAAGGGCGACGGCATCGATTTTGACGCGATGGGAAGGCTCATAGATATGCAGTCTGAGGGCGGCGTCGGCGCTCTTGTCATCTGCGGAACGACCGGCGAGGCGCCGACCTTGGAGGACGGCGAGCATTTGGACGCGATTGAGTTTGCCGCGGACTATGTTAAAAAGTCGGGCTATGACATAAAGATAATCGCCGGCACAGGCAGTAACAACACCGATCACGCGGTGATGATGAGCCGCGAGGCCGAAATAAGGGGAGCGGACGGGCTTTTGTGGGTCACCCCGTATTATAACAAGACGACTCAGAGGGGGCTTTTGCACCACTATGAAACGCTTGCCGGCGCGACCGACCTTCCGGCGATAATCTATAACGTGCCCTCGCGCACAGGGGTGGACATTGTGCCGGATACGGCCGAGGAGCTCTCGAAGATCGAGAACATCGTCGCAATCAAAGAGGCGACGGGTAACGTTGCGCGCACGGTCGAGATCATCTCGCGCTGCGGCGACGAGCTTTATGTGTATTCCGGCAATGACGACGTTGTCGTGCCGATGATGAGCGTCGGCGCGAAAGGCGTCATCTCCGTGCTTTCAAACATCTGCCCGGGTGAGACGGAAAAGATGTGCCGCCTTGCAAAAGAGGGCGACTTTAAGTCCGCCGGGGCGATGCAGGTTAAGTTCTATCCTCTTATCAAGGCGCTGTTTTGCGAGGTCAACCCGATCCCGGTCAAGACCGCGCTTGAGCTGATGGGCAAGATCGACGGGTCGCTCCGCCTTCCGCTTTACGAGATGGAGGAAAAGAACAAGGCAACACTCGAAGCGGAAATGAAAAAGCTCGGCATCATTTAATGCGCACCGCTGTATGTTAGCGTAAAAGGCCTTCCGAAAGGAAGGCCTTTTTGTGTGTGCATTCAATTATTCCGTGCACCGTAGGGTCGATTCTCAGAATCGACCGGGTAATTTTATTATTGCGCTAATTCAAAAAGTTTGCTTTGTTCGTACGAAAACGCCTCTCCGTCCGCTAAATGTTCCATAAAAAGCATTTCCAATATGAAAAGTCCGCCCATTGCATTTATTATGTTTTCCAAATTTGCCCGTGCATAATTTGTCTTGTCTTTCTTAAATGTCGAGGTTCTTTCGTGCTTTGTCTTGTTATATGCTGTCCACCACTTCGGCGTTTTCATCTTGTCTGACAGTTTATAGCCAACATGTCCATTTGTATCGGTATACCTCTCACATTTGAATTTTTTCCACGGCGTTAAAACGCAATCACCGATTCTCACGGTTTTACTATCCAAGTCCGGAAATACCTGTTGTACGTTATATCCTATTTTTTGAATATATGCATCTTTGCAATCAAGACCGATTTCGCTTGAAATCTCCTTGCCAACAACTTCAATTTCACTGCATGTTGCCTGTAATAGTTTGAGATATTCGATTGAATATGTATTAAAATTATGTTTGTCAAATTCAATGTAGCGTTTCGTGGAATCAAGCTGTCTCTCCAGTTCCAAATAGTAATTCCAATAGCTTTTTATAAACTGACTTAATTTTTCACCCATCTTTCCACCTCACTCTCCGATATTTACCCACATTGCAGGACGAACGCCATATAGTCCGCTGCCAACGCCAAAGCCGGTATAGTTAATGAAGCCGTAGCTATTAATGAATGCAACAACATTGTTACTGCCGTTTCCTGGCGACCGTAACCACCACCACGAATTGCCGTTTTCTTCCGATACATAAACTCCCTGTTCTTTTGCATAGTCCGTTGCCGTTGCCATTCTCGCCTCATCGTTTGCAAAAT
>ERZ824480.2891-NODE-2891-length-12370-cov-3.335688_pt1 | contig 12370 bp, 5 predicted proteins | sample MGYA00519861_ERZ824480 | MGnify/ENA primary metagenome ERZ824480 (study PRJEB31778, sample SAMEA3449152) | human gut metagenome | biome: human gut; feature: human-associated habitat; material: faeces | place: United Kingdom | collected 2010/2012 ... | reverse complement strand
ATTATTTCTTTCTTCTAACGTTTGAAATAACTTTTTTACTCCCATTAGAATAAAGTCTTACTTAGTTGTTGTATTCTCTCTAAGTGTGTCTTGCAATGAAGAGAGGTTCAGTGTAGGTAATAAAATAGGTTTTATGTTAGCCTGCAATGTTAAAGTGCTTACAAAAGCCCTAACATAAGGAAATAATATTGCAATGCTGTTGGGATAAAAGAAATTAGGTATTTCTGCCAATGAAATGTTTTCTTTGAATTTAAAAGATGCAAGACAATTAACAAGAATTTTTGGATTAGATTGGTCCTGGTCTTTTTCCCATGCCTTAAATATAAAATCCAAGTTATAAAGACCTTCTGATTGAATATATTCCCCTTTAGGAGTAAACTCTAATTTAAAAGATGCATTGGATGGTATGTTTTCTAAATTTAATGATACATGATTGAATTTATATCCAATTAAAGAAAAAACTGCTTTGTCCATTTTTATATAATAGTTAATGTAATTAAAGTTAAGCTGCTAGATAAAAAAAATCCAGAGTAAACTCTGGATTTCCAAATTTATTTGAAATTGATATCTCTGGTTCAGAATCGCATATCTGGATTGTTTCTAGAGATTGCTCAATAAAACTTGTAACCTCAGGACCAACTTCATTAAACTCTTTCAATTCTTCCCAATCTTTAGCTAATTGTTCTTTAGAAGCTTTAGCTAAATAAGCTAAGAGTCCATCTACTAATTTTTCCATAAATTGTTTCCTCCTTTTAATAATAGAGAGGGCACTCCATATAATTAATACTATTCTATTAGTGATTGATGATGCAAATATAGTGATAACTTTATAATCAGCAACATCAAACAACAGTAAAATCATCAACAACAACTCTAATTTAACCTTTAAGAGCATCATTGTCACTATTATTAAGATGATTTCTAGCTATATCTTGCATCTCTATTAGTATCAACATCTACAAGAAGAACTTTGTTTATTCCTCCACTTTAAACTTCTTCCCGCAGTTGGGGCAGATGATAGTGCTCTTTTATTGAATGTTAAAGCAGATTCTTTTGAGTATAAAAGGGTGAGGAATCACCTTTTTGAAGAATTTTTGAAAAATAGAATAGTATTCAAAAGCTCCAGAACCACAAATTATCATTTAATTCTATATCTACCTTTTTCCTGTTTTTGATTCTTTGGGTTATTTCTGATATAGAATCAGTGTCAATAGGGAATGATATTTGATTTTGTTTTTTTATTTTCATTTCATCATCAAAAACGTATCTTGAATAATATAATGAATCTCCAAATGGAGTGTTACATATATAAATATGAACTAATCCTTTTCCTATAGAGTAGGGTTTATATTTATCCTTTAAAGATTGAAGTTCTTTTTTGTATTTTTCATATTCATATTTACATACAGCAGATGGAGATGTTTTGTTTATGTCTGCAAATGCTTTCCCATAATTTATGCTGTCAGTTATGTAACTTTCACGGCAGGCAATAGAATCATATATGTAGTTATATTCTGCTTTGTCATATTGAACTTTTATACTCTTATATTTCTCTTCATCTTTTATATTTGATAAAGCATCTGATAATTTGCTAAATATAAGTGCATTATAAGTATATCCGTTAACTGTTTGAGACTCTATGTTCTTACGAATAATTTCTTCTGCTTTCTTTTGATTACTGCAAGAGAGAAAGGATAATAGAATAATTATTGCCAAAATATTTTTCATGAGTTACATCCTTTTAATGTTTATTGGCAAAAATACTTCAAAATCTAATCAATTCAAACTATTTCACGACAATTCCTCCAATGTCGTACTTTTGTAATCTCTGAAATAGTAAATAGACTATCTATCTCTACCTTCACAATTATTTTCCAACAATAGGCTAATTGTGTTTTTGTTGATGAAAAAGATCTATAAAACCTTGTATATATAGTAAATTCATCAATTAGAACAGGAAATATCAAACCTTTCGTCTGTTGTCACGAATTTGATGAAAGAAAATTCTAATAAGGTTTGGATATGCCGTAATTTTGAGTGGTAAATAATTAAAATTCAGAATAAAATGGCTAAGCTTTACTTTCGTATTGGTGCAGATTTTGATAAAGTTATCAAACTCCGTGAGGAAATTGCAAAACTAAAGAACGAGTTGAAAACTATGGATTCAACTCAATCCCCTGCTGCTTTCAAGGCTCTCAATACTCAACTGTCTACCTCCACGCAAAAAATGAATGAATTAGTGGCGAACGCCGCTAAAGCCGGTGCCGAGATGGAAATGGGATTTAAGAAAAAGATATTTGATGCCTCACAATCTGTAAACGGATTTATGGAGAAGATTATAGCCCAGAAGAATGCGGTTGGTTCTCTTCAATCGACTATCCGTAAAAATAAAGAATTATATAAAACGATCGTATCAAGAGGAAGTGAAGACAAAGAATTACTTAATCATATTAGAGAGCAAGAAAGGACGCTTGGCAAAGAGCGGGATTCTTTATTTAGGCTGACCCAACAACAAGCAGAAGCACGCCTTTCCGTAAAGAAGCTACGCGATGAATATGCCTTATATAAAGATGATGCTAAGGATGTTGCTGAAACAAATAAAGGTATTGCTATTTCATGGAAGAAAGCGTTAGCCGTTATCGGTGGAGCAGGTGTGCTAAAGGCATTAGGTTCTGAAATTATTCGGGTGCGTGGGGAATTTCAGGCAGCTGATACTGCTATTCAGACTCTATTGGGTAGTAAGGAGAAAGCAGATGTTTTAATGAAGCAGGTACGTGAGTACGCTAAAATCTCTCCATTAGAGTTTTCTGATGTAACGAAAGCTACACAAATGATGCTTGGTTTTAATATTGAGGCAGAGAAAGTACCACGTTATTTGCAGGCTATTGGCGATGTTTCTATGGGAGATACCCAAAGGTTCAGTTCTCTAACATTAGCTTTTTCCCAAATGTCCGCTGCCGGTAAATTGATGGGGCAAGACCTCAATCAGATGATTAATGCAGGGTTCAACCCTCTCCAGCAAATTTCCGAAAAGACAGGTAAGTCTATCGCCACTCTGAAAGAAGAAATGTCTAAAGGCGCTATCTCCGCAGAAATGGTTCAACAAGCGTTTATAGACGCTACTTCCGCAGGTGGAAAGTTCTATAATATGTCTGAGAACGCTTCAAAAACAATCAATGGGCAGTTATCCATGATGCAGGATGCGATGGATGCAGCCTTTAACGAGCTGGGGCAGAAGTCGGAAGGTGTAATCATGGATGGTATTCAGATGACCACTTCACTGATTGAAAACTATGAAACGGTGGGGAAGGTATTGGTTGGGTTAGTTACTACTTATGGAGCGTACAGAACTGCTGTGATGTTGGCTATCATGGCGACAAGTAAACATACGATAGCTGAAGTAGCTCTTACTAATGCTCGTGTATTGGCACGAAAAGCACAATTAGCTTTAAATGCAGCTATGCTTACTAATCCTTATGTTTTGTTGGCTACCGCCGTTATTGGGCTTGGTGCTGCAATGTGGGCTTTCCACGATTCGACAACCGCGGCGGAGAAAGCGCAAAAAAGATTTGACGAGCAAAAGAAACAGTCTATTAAAAAAGAGCAAGAACATAAACAAAGGCTTGAAGAATTGATTTCCACCCTTCAAAATGAATATACCTCTTCTATGGATAGGGTGAAGGCAATGGATGCAATAAAGAATGAATATCCCGCTCTCTTCCAAAAATACATAGATGAAAAAGGACATATTAGAGACTTGATAGCTTTATGGAAAGAATACAATGAGGAAGCTGGAAAAAGGAATGTAGAAGAGAATAAAATTAATTACAACAACTCTAAAAAACTAATTGGTGAATACGAACAGGTTATCGGATTATGGAAAAGGTTCGGAGAAGACCCGAATTTTCATAAAAACAGTTTGAATGAATCAGAAAAGCAGCTTGCTGATAAATATAAGAATGAAACTTTATCTACTTTGAAATCAAAATTGGATGAAGAAAGAAATGTCCTCAGAAATTATCAAAAAGAAGTCCGCTCAGATGAACTCGCTCAATGGCAACTTGATTTAAAGAAAAATACTGATGTTCAGCTAAAGGTAGAACTGGATGAAATGAAACGCCTTCAACAAGCAAGGAAGAATAATAAGTGGTATTCCTTGAATGTTGGTGTTGGTTCATTGAAAGGTGCTACGACTGAATCTGAGTTACAAAACAGAATAGATGTACTTGAATCAGAATTAAATTCACGTAATTCTAAAACGGAAACAAAAAATAAATCTTATTGGACTAATCAAAAGAAAGAAGCTAAAAAAAACTTAGAATCTATTGCGTCTTCTCAAAAGAAATTAATGGATGCTGGTAACTTCAAAGGTATAGATGCTGCCGTTGTAAAGAGTTACAAGGATAATGTCAAGAAGCTGAAAGAAGCCAAAAAAGAATTAAAGGTTTATGACACCTCTTCCAAGCAAGAATCTGCTACTGAAAAACTTCGCAAACAGCAAGAAGGCATTCGTTCCCAGAATGATAAGATCTCTGAAATAGAACGCAAACAGGCAATCCAGCGTAAAAGGCGGGCTGAAGATATGGAAATGGAAATTTCACAGTCTGAGATCGATGCCATGACTGAAGGAGCTGAGAAGAAGCGTATGCAGAGGGAATTGGATAACCGGAAAGAGATCCAATCACTGGAAAGACAAAAAGAAGATATGATCCAGGCTGTAATTCAAGCTGAGAAAGAGATTTTTGATGCTCAGGAAGAGTTGAAGGCCAAAGAGAATAACAAATATCAGAAAAAGACTTTTGATTCTTCTAAGGTGGATACAGGAAAGATTAGCTCTATCTGGGATACCATTATAGAAAATACGTCCAAAAAGCAACTTGATGATAAGATACGCGATCAAGAGGCGTCTTGGAACGAATATCTTATCAAGTTTGGCAACTATCAACAGAAAAGGCTGGCCATTATTGAGAAATATGATAAGGCCATAAAGGAGGCCGAAACGGCGGGTGATGCAGCTATCTTGATGAAAGAGAAAGCTAATGCGCTTGATGATTTTGACAACTCCGTGAAGAATAGTACGACTTTAATGGGACAGCTTTTTGTTGATGCTTCCCAAAAGAGTGTGAACGAGATTCAGGGCATCATTGAAAAAGCCGAATTATTGATGCAATACCTCGCTGCCATTAAGGATGAACAGGGAAATGCTCAAATCGGTGGAAAGACAGTTTCAAAGAAGGATATTTTAGGTCTTGGGATAAGTGACAATACCCTTCAAAATTTAGAACTTTCAACTGAGCAAGTTGAGGCACTTAGGAATGCTATTGATCGTTTAAAAGGGGAATTGGGAGGGAAAAGCCCTTTTAAACTTTTCAAAACGCAAGTAAAGCAAGCGACTGATAAGATAGCACAAGGGGGTAAAAAGAATATTGTTCAGGGTATTTCAGAAATCGGGAGTGCTGTGACTCAATTTACTCCTGCTATATCTCAGTTTGGTCAGGATCTTGGTACAATATTTGGCAACGACGATCTTGGTAATAAAATAGCCGGTATTTCTGATGCCTTAGGTGGAGTTGGTCAAACAGCCATGGGAGTTGGTCAGATAATGTCCGGTGATATTGTAGGTGGTGCCATGAGCGCAGTTTCCGGTATTTCATCTGTTGTAAAGGCTTTAGATGGTTTATTTGGTGCTGATTATTCCCGATACAATGAAATGAAGTCCCAATATGAAGCACTCGATTCCGTGTGGGACACTTTAATAGACAAGAAGAAAGAGTATATTAAAATGTCCTATGGGGATGAAGCCTATAAAGTAGGGAAAGAAGCAGAAACCCTGATCAAGCAGCAGACCCAGAGATATTATGAACTTCTGAATGAATTAAGGCAAAGCGGCTCAAGTATTGGATCAAGTTCTTTAGGCAAACGAATAGAAAAAAGACTTAGTAAAAAGGATTGGGATAGGATATCCGGTGCTGTCGGTGAATCTGTCACGAATGCAGAGTCATTGCTTAATCTTTCTGCAGAACAACTAAAAGAAGTGCTTGCCGATCCTAAACTGGTATCTGTCCTTAATACTGTAAACGGTGACTTTGTAAAATACATACAGGATATTGTCAATGGCTCTGAGAAATTAGAGGATATACAGAACCAAGTAAAAGAACAGCTTACCCAAGTTTCATTTGATAGCGTATTTGATAACTTTGTCGATACCTTGATGGATATGGATAGTTCGGCAAAAGACTTTGCTAATAATTTTGAGAGGTATATGCAGAAGGCTATGCTTACCACTATGCTTGGTAATAAGTATAAAGCCGAACTACAAAAATGGTATGATGCTTTTGCTGCTGCTAACGATAATAAAACAGGTATTTCTGAGGAAGATTATAAAAAGTTGCAGGAGCAATGGAACGACATTGTTACCGACGCGGTTAAAGAGCGGGATAAATTGAAAGAGTTGCTTGGCTGGACATCCGAATCTTCCTCTCAGGATTCTACAAAAAGAGGATTTGAGGCCATGTCTCAAGATACTGGAGAAGAACTAAACGGACGTTTTACTGCTTTACAGATAACTGGGGAAGAGATCAAGAATCAAGCAATAGAGCAAACGGGGTTGCTTTCATCGATCAACGAAAAGATGTCATTGCTTGACTTGACAAATGAAGATATTCCAAGATTAATGGCTAATGTACCTGATATTGCAGGACAAACGAGAGAAAGTATCGCAAGTGGCTATCAGTCGCAGATAACGATTAATTTTCCAACTGACAAGATAGAGTCTTTGGCTTCTGATGTATCAAGTCTGAAAGGGATAGTTGATGAACTACGTACAAATCAGATTGAAAAATTTAATGATGTTGTAGAAGGTGTATCTAAAATGGCTAAAAATACCCCTGTAGTGAATAAAAAAATAGACAGTATAAATGATAACATTAAAAAAGCATTATAACTATGAGTGGAGAATTATTAATAAATGGAAAAGATGCCTTTGATATCTGGGGGGTGAACATGGGAGATAACTTTTTAAATGTACTTTTAATGCCACCGCCGGTAAAGGATTATATTGAGAATAAAAGTCGTCTGGAAAATGGTAAAAACATCAATTTAAGTAATAAAAAAGCAGATGAAAGGGATATGACCCTTACATTTACGATTCAAGGGTATACGCAAAGTGATTATATAGCTAATTACAAGGCGTTTATGGGAGAAATGTCTTCAGGCTTGGTTAGTATCCAAGTACCGATACTCGGCAGCGATATTTATCATGTGTATTACAAAAATGCAGTATCATACGCTATGAGTTTAGATCGGACTTTCTCAAAAATTGCAATGAAAGTATGCGAGCCTAATCCAGCAAATAGAACCTAATTTGTGACCTTATTTCTGATGTCACAACAGGAGGCCCGAATTTTTAGGGCTTCTTTTTTTTATCTCCGACCTTTGATGTGTTATGGAAAGAGTAGACATCAAAGACATATCTGGCAGTATTCGCTTTTCTACTATTGTAAATGAAGGCTCGAAACGAAAATTCCTTTTAATGAAGGAAGACTATGTTACTGTGAAGTTCAATTTGGATGAACCGATTTTTTTCAAGCTTGGTGATTACATAGATGATGGATATTTGGGAGTGTTCGAGATATGTGACATACAGAAACCCGCTTACAATGCAATAACGGCAAGTTATGATTACGAACTTCGTTTGGACGCTTATTACTGGAAATGGAAAAATAAAATTTTCAAATACACCCCAGAGACAGCCGGACAGGAAGCGTCCTGGAACCTGACCGCTCCACTGGATGTTCAAGTTGGTATAGTCCTGAGAAATTTAAAAGCTCTTGGTTACACATACAAAGGACAGGATTTTGTTTTTTCCATTGACAGCACGGTTGAAAATAAAGCTCAGTTGATGTCTTACGACAACATCAACATTCTTGACGCTTGCTTTGAAATGGCAAAAAAATGGGATTGTGAGTGTTGGGTAACAGAGAATATCATTCACTTCGGGCGTTGTGAGTTCGGTGATCCTGTTAATTGGGAGATCGGTGTAAATGTAGAGGAAATGACACGCACCGACTCGCAATCCGCTTATGCAACCCGTATCTATGCTTTTGGCTCTACAAGGAACATACCTTCCAATTATCGTCCGGTGGATGAATCAGTAGTTGTGAATGGTGTCGTTCAAAGACGATTGATGCTGCCTGCTGGAACTCCTTATATTGATGCCTATCCTAATATGGTTACAGAGGAAGCCATTGAGCAGGTTATTGTTTTTGATGATATCTATCCACGACGTACCGGTACAATGTCGGATATTGCCATTCATAAGTATACTGACAAGATAGAAAATGCAGATGGGACAATAACTGAGGAGAAATGGGATGCTTACCGCTTTAAAGATACTGGCATTACATTCTCCAAAGCCTATGTGCTTGCTGGCGAGGAATTAAAGATAACCTTCCACTCTGGGAAGCTTAATGGTATGATGTTCGGGGTTATATTTAATCCTGATGGAGAACCTGAGAAGTTATCAGATGGTAGTTGGAATCCGGCTGCACAAGTTTGGGAGATAGTACGTAACGAGGATTATGGGCGTAAACTACCTGGTGATGTACTTATCCCCGCAAACGGGGATACTTATGTCTTGACTGGCTGGGACTCAACAAAGATAACACAACTTGGACTCGTATCTGCTGCCGAAGTCGAACTGAAAACCGAAACGGAAAAGTACGTTGCCAAATCAAAGATGGACCCTTCCACCTATAACTGCAAAATGATGTCTGGTGACGCATACGGCGAAGACGGTGTTCATAATCTTTATAGTGCCGGTCAGAAGGTCAAGCTTATTAACAAGGCCTATTTCGAAGATGGCCGGCAATCGCGTGTCATAGGATTTGAACATAATCTTGACTATCCGTTTGATTCGCCTATATTTACGGTGGGGGAAACGACGGCTTATTCACGTATCGGAGAATTGGAAGAAAAGTTGGATAGTCTTACATTGAAAGGGCAGACTTACAATGGTGGTGGAAGTGGGGTATATATCATTGGGACTAATGATAGTACACCCCCGTCAAATAGAAATGTCTTTTCGGCTTCAAAGTCACTTGCTACCCATTTACGTAAGGATATGCCCGATACTGCTAAAGAAACTGTAACTTTCTCAAAAGGCTTGATAGTGGGTGATACTGCTGCATCTATTGACGAAAATGGTAATGTGGAAGTGGGAAGTGTCACAGCACGCACTAAAGTTAAAGCCGCTACATTGGAAGTAACCGGTTCGGCCAATGTTGGCACACTCCATTCGGAAGGGAATATTTCAACAGGCGCGGATATTTGGGCTAAAGGTGACACGCATACTTTAAATTTACTCGTTCAGGCACTTGCAAAAACATACGATCTGAATGTTGAGCACGTCGCAACCCTGTTTCAAACCATAGTCAAGGACTATATCAGTTCAGAAAGATTCATCCCCGGACTGATGGGTGAAGGGATGAAGCTATACAAGGCTATCAATGGGGATTGGAACCTTGAAATAGATAATGCCGTAGTCCGTAAGGCCATGACCATTTTTGAACTTATCATTTCGAAAGTTCGTGCGGTTAACGGCGGTCTGGTGATTTCATCCGCCAACGGGCGTGTCAAGTCCGTTTCGGAAACATCCGGTGATCCGGCTTACTATGTTTTAGGTATAGAGGGCGACATGATGTTTGTCACTGATGACTTGGTACGTTGTCAGGTCTACACATCCGGACACGTTAAATACTACTGGGTTCCGGTTGCCTCGGTTAATGATGATTCGATTCTCATACTTAAATCCGTTTTTCCCAATGGTACAGTTCCGGCCGTTGGTGATGATCTGGTTCAGATGGGTAACCTCACGAATCCGAACAGACAGGGTATTTTGTATCTCACCGCTTCGGAAGATGGCAAGCCGCGTATTTCTGTACTGGACGGGGTAAACTCTACGTCTTTGGCCGGAAAGAACAAAGTGATTTTGGGTTGTCTCGATGGCATGACGGATACAGACTTTCCGGCTGACTTCCAACCCTCCGGATACGGCCTATATGCGATGAACTGTTTCCTGAAAGGGATTTTCATTCTGAGAAATGGAAAGAGCATCGAACAGGAGTTTAGTAATATTGCTACCGAGTTAGCGGCTATACCGGGAAAGATCGAGCTTGCCATACGCAGTATGAAAGTAGCGGACGTCAATCTGCTTTACGACTCTAACCACAAACTAAATGCTAACCCCTATCAAATGGGAGCGTATAAGTATGACGTTCATTTAGAAGCAGGCAAAACCTATACCCTTACAGTGTGCTATAAGTGTGCGGACTCTGATGTTATCAGGGCGTATAACAATCCTTCGTACGGCTGGATAGGCACTTTGCCGAAAAGCGCAGAAGAAACGGTATTTTCGCAGCCTATAACGCCTATTAATCCGGATGGGGCATATTTCTACTTCTATAAGTTTCCCCAACAGGAATCAACGGAGACATACATTAAATGGGCTGTAATCACCGAGGGTAGTGTGGGTGTAGCTAATTGGATACCGTCTGCAACTGAAAGAAAATTGAATATCGGAGGCGAAAACCTGATGTTACAATCCCAACAGGCATTGGATGGATCAGGCGCACAATATGCGTTTCAGTTATCGAAAGCGTGGACGGATTTAAAAGGCAAAACCTTAACAATCTCGTTCGACTATGCGTATAGCAATCTAAAGATGGGATCATCACAAAGGTTCGGGCTTGAAAAAGCTATTTATAAATCGGGCACATCCCAATATTACTATATCGGCGCATTTAAGTATGTAGATTCTACCAGCCCCACGGCTGACAAAGGTAGGTACGTCCACACTATCAAAGTCCCCGAAGATATAGAGGACTCTTTGGATACTGATATTATTGCATATATACAGTTAGGCGCTGGATCAGTTTGCCGGATCAATAACTTTCAAATAGAAATAGGAGACACGGCGACCGGATGGAAGCCTGCCCCTAAAGATTCTTTCACTGAGTCAAAAAAGTACACCGACACACAAATACTTGCCGTTGACGGGAAAATTGAACTATCCGTTAAAACTAAGGTAGAAAATTTGGGTATAGGTGCTAACAATTTGTATAGTTACACAAGTTCAACGCTTAATACTTTATATCCATCTCCTACTATTGAAAGGCAAATGTCTCTGCATGGCTTCTATTTGGTTGGTTCACAAGGCAATGGAGGAGCTATGCGGATACCTAATATTATCCCGCCTATCCCCGGTAAGTATACCGTTTCCGGATGGATTAAAGGTAGTCAAAATACCCCAGTTGGTTTTACTATTGATGTGTGTGATTCTGAAAACGTAATTGTTAAATCAACAGCAGATAACCAATGGAGTTATTTCAAGCATACATTTAACGTATCGAAAAATACAGAGGAACAAAAGGATGTATATAATTTTGTTGATATAGAAAGAATTGATTGGGCTTATATATGGGTAAAAGACTTTAAAGTAGAAGCGGGTGAAATTGCAACCGCATGGAGTCCCAATTTTCAGGATGCAGTTTATAAAGGTGCTGAATATACCAATAGTCAAATTAGTGTAGTCGAAGGTAAGATAACATCCACCGTTGAAAAGATAAATACCGTTGATGGACGTGTTACCGGACTTGCTTCACGCGTCGAACAGACTGAAAAAAGTATCACGTCTGTTGTTGGTGATATTGGTGTTATTAATAGTACCACCAATAGGCATATATCAAAGCGAATAGATTTAAGAGGATGGGACAATAATAAGTTTTTCCCGTTGGTTATAAGTATTCCGGTTTACCACAAAACAAGGGTTGAAATAAGTAGGCCTCTTGATGCGGGATACGGAAAACCTTCATACGGTACTCATGATGGCGGTTTTTCTATGAACTTAACGTTTGAGATGTCCGGTTCGGGTTGGGGTTCGTTGCCAGCAGTAACCAATATCTTTGACTATACTAAAGCATGGACTTCTGCGGGTGCAAAGATAGTTGTTGATTTGGGACAAATAACTGAAACGTCTACGTGTAGAATGGGTATTAGGGGCGGTTCTATGTATGACGTAACAGTAGATGATACTATTGACCCAAACGTAATCAACGTTTATCAAACCGATTATCACGGTTCGTATAATACATCGTTCCCCGTTCGCACCGATGGAACTGAACCCGTCCGCACATACGGATACTATACCGAAATAAAGCAGACGCAGGAAAGCATAGCTTTAACTGCAAACAAAGTGGACGATCAAGGTAGGCGATTAAGTGCGGCTGAGTTAACTCTAAGTTCAGACCACGCAAAATTAAGCGTAGTAGAACAAGCGGCAAATTCCGCCAATTCCTTAGCAGGCACAGCCAAT
>ERZ824480.2886-NODE-2886-length-12382-cov-3.670723_pt1 | contig 12382 bp, 8 predicted proteins | sample MGYA00519861_ERZ824480 | MGnify/ENA primary metagenome ERZ824480 (study PRJEB31778, sample SAMEA3449152) | human gut metagenome | biome: human gut; feature: human-associated habitat; material: faeces | place: United Kingdom | collected 2010/2012 ... | reverse complement strand
ATGAAATCAATGGGCAGGATGCTTCCGGAATGAACGATGGCGTTTTCCAGCAGATTGATGGTGACCTGCTCAATCAGCACCGCATCCATGGGGATCATCAGAAATTCCTCAGGGATCTTGACCCGGATGGCGGCATCGGGATAGCGCTTTTTCAGCTTTTCCAAAGCTTCTCCAACCACTTCCTCCACCGGTTCCTCTGTGGTATTGATGCTTAAGCTGTCTCCCTGGATACGGGTGACGGACAGCAGATTTTCCACCATATTCAACAGCCAGTTGGAATCCTCGTAGATATTGGTCATGATCGTACGCTGTTCGGTGGAGCTTAGATCGTTCTGACTTTCCAGAAACAGGGAGCTGTTGCCGATGATGCCGGTGAGCGGCGTGCGCAGATCGTGGGAGATGGCGCGCAGAAGATTCGCACGCATCTTTTCCATTTCGGCCTCTGCCAGCCGCTTTTCCCGCTCTGCGATCATCTCGGACTGGATGGTCATATGGGAGGTCATGGTACACAGGATCAGAGTGATCCCGCTCATCAGCAGGAAGGTGATAGGGTAGCCGGTCAGTGTGAAATTAAGCTTATAATACGGATAGGTGAACAGATAATTGATCGCTATTACGGAAAAAAGGGTGCAGGCAATGCCGTAGCCGTAGCCCACCGTCCATCTGGCGATGATCACCAGTGCCAGAATGTAGAACAGTGCTACATTGGCATGGTTGTCCGGGACAATATGCTGATATAAAAAAGAGGCAAGTGTGGCGCACAGCATGCAGGCAGCACAGATCAGGATACTGATGGCGTGCCTGGTAAAGGGTGGTTTTAAGCGGAAGCTTTTCCGCGGTGATTTTTTATCGGAAAATGATCGGAACACGGTGTGATCCTCCATGAAATATTGTTAGTTGTTTTGTAAATTTATTATAACTATAGTACCATTACTTTGCAATGCAAGGTGTAAAGAAGTAGTTAAGGATATATGACAATCGGTATATTTTCCCCTAAAGCTGTGGCAAAAGGCAGGCAGGTATCCTCCGGAAAAGCTAAGACACAAAAAATAGGAACATATACTTTCGTTAGGTTGACATCAGGAAAAACATTAGATTAAAATGTAGTATGGTGGCGGTCCTGAAAGGGCGGACCGTCTATGTGGACAGGAGAGGAGTAGGTTATGTTTCTGACAGGATTGGCATTACTGCCGGCCATCGCACTGGTGGTATGGATCTACAGACAGGATAAGGTGGAGAAGGAGCCGAGGGGATTATTGTGGAAGATTTTCCTGTTCGGCGTGTTGTCCGTGATCCCAGCCATGATACTGGAAATCATTCTGGATGAAGTATTTCTGGTATTTGTGGATGCAGATACGCTGTGCTACGTGATCCTGGATAATTTTATCGGGGTGGCACTGATCGAGGAACTTTGCAAGATGAAAGCGGCCAAATGGGCGGCATGGAAGCATCCGGCATTCAATTATAAATTCGATGCCATCGTGTACTGCGTGACTTCGGCATTGGGATTTGCAGCCATTGAAAATGTTCTGTATTGTCTGGGCGGTGACATTGGGACGGCAGTGACCAGAGCCCTGTTGTCCGTGCCTTCCCATGCCATCGATGGCGTGATCATGGGATATTTCTTCGGTGTGGCGAAGGAGGCAGAACTTGCAGGCGATAAAAAACGCAGGAAACGCTACCTGAAGCTCAGCGTGTTCATGCCGATGATCGAACACGGTATCTATGATTCCGCATTGTCTCTGGATGCGGACTGGATCTTCGTTTTCTTTTTCCTGTTTGTGATCGTGGTGGATGTCTGGGCCTATAAATTTGTGAAAAAGCAGTCTGGGCAGGACCGGGAGCTGTCTGCATAAAGATTGCGTTAAGAACCCGTGAAAATTTTATAAATTCACGAAAAACGGTAGGATCGGGTCTTTGCTTCATGTTAAGATAAAGAAAACCTAAAGAAAGGAAAGACCAATATTGAAGTTATTGAATCCAAAGATCCTGCAAATTTTTGCCGGATCTTTGGAGGCGGTCCTGCCGGTAGTAGGGATCGTGATCGTATTAAGCTTTACCATAGCCCCCATTACCTCCAGTATCCTGCTGTGCTTTCTGGTGGGGGCGGTGATGGTCATGGCCGGTATGATGTTTTTCACCCTGGGTGCGGAGATGTCCATGACCCCCATGGGAGAAAAAGTGGGTGCCAGAATGACCCAGAGTAAAAATATTCTGCTGATCGTAGTGTTATCTTTTCTGTTGGGAGTGGTGATCACCATTTCCGAGCCTGACTTGCAGGTGCTGGCGACACAGGTGCCTTCGGTTCCGAACATGACGCTGATCCTGGCAGTGGCAGTGGGCGTGGGAATCTTCCTGGTCATTGCCCTTCTGCGTATGCTGATCGGTGTGGCACTGCCGCCGTTGTTAACTTTTTTCTACATAGCAGTGTTCGTTCTTGCATTTCTCGTACCGGAGAATTTCCGGGCAGTGGCGTTTGATTCCGGAGGCGTGACCACGGGTCCCATGACCGTTCCTTTTATCATGGCTCTAGGTGTCGGTATTGCGTCCATTCGTAATGACCACCATGCGGCGGACGACAGCTTCGGTCTGGTAGCACTGTGCTCCATCGGCCCGATCCTGGCGGTCATGGTGCTGGGGCTGATCTATAAGCCGACCAATGCGGATTACCAGCCGGTGGCAATCCCGGAGATCGCTGATTCCGTGGAACTGGCGCAGCTTTTTGCCCATGGGATTCCGGATTATATGAAAGAGATCGCACTTTCATTACTTCCCATTGTATTGTTTTTCGGTCTGTTCCAGATATTTGGCCTGCGGCTGTTGGGGAAGACACTGGCGAAGATCCTGATCGGCCTGGTGTATACTTATATCGGTCTGGTACTGTTCCTGACCGGCGCAAATGTGGGCTTTATGCCTGCCGGTAATTACCTCGGTCAGGTCATGGCAACCAGATCCTACAGGTGGGTACTGGTGCCGGTGGGAGCACTGATCGGTTACTTTATCGTAAAAGCGGAGCCCGCGGTCTATGTACTGAATCATCAGGTAGAGGAGCTGACGGACGGTGCCATCTCTGCCAGATCCATGGGGGTTTCTCTGTCCGTGGGCGTATCCTTATCCGTAGCACTGGCGATGATCCGCGTGCTGACGGGGATCCCGATTCTATGGTTTTTGATCCCGGGCTACGGCGTGGCGATAGGACTATCCTTTTTTGTACCGAAGATATTCACAGCGATCGCCTTCGACTCCGGCGGTGTGGCGAGCGGTCCCATGACAGCTACCTTTTTACTGCCGTTAGCGCAGGGTGCCTGTGTGGCGGTGGGCGGCAATTTAGTCGCAGATGCTTTCGGTGTGGTAGCAATGGTAGCCATGACACCGCTGATCACGATCCAGATATTGGGAATGGTATATCAGTTAAAGCAGCAGAAGAACGGTGCAGGCGTATTTGCCGGTGCGGCGGATGCATTTGGTGCTTTGGATGAGAATGCCATCATTGAACTGTAGGAGGTGTGCCCATGAGTGAATTATATATGATGGTCACCATCACCAATCGTCAGCTGACGAGGAAATTCGTGGAATGCTATAAAGAAAACGGCGCACAGGTCGGCAGTGTTACCGTCGGCATGGGAACCGCGGCGAATGAGATCTTAGATTATTTTGGACTGGACGGCATGGAGAAGAGCGTATTGTTCCATCTTGTCACAGATGCTGCCTGGCGGCAGATCAAGCCTGCTCTGCGTAAGAAAATGCAGATCGATCTCCCAGGAATGGGAATCGCATTTATCATTCCCGTGAGCAGTGTCGGTGGCAAGAAAGCATTGAATTACCTGACCTGCGGGCAGGAATTCGTAAAAGGAGAGGAGTCCACATTGAAAGAGACGAAGAATGAGCTTCTGGTAGTGATAGCCAATCATGGATATACGGATCTGGTCATGGATGCAGCGAGAGAAGTACATGCGGCGGGCGGCACGGTCATCCATGCCAAGGGCACCGGAACAGAGAATGCACAGCAGTTTCTGGGCGTGACACTGGTGCCGGAAAAAGAAATGTTGTTCATTGTGGTAAAAAGTGAGCAGAAAAATTCCATCATGCGTGCTATAATGGAAAAAGCAGGACTGGAGAGTAAAGCACAAAGCATAGTATTCTCCCTTCCTGTGACAGATACTGCAGGCATGCGCCTGATGGAGGAGATGGGAGAGACATGACAAACGGCTTATCCGGACCCAGGAAGCAGTTCCTGGACGTGCTCCGGGTACTGGCAACCTGTGCAGTGGTGCTGATGCATGTACTGACAGGTGCGACAGATGTGACAGATGCGTCGATAGTGCCGGAATACCGGTCATTATTGCTGTCAGTTATGGATCTGGTGACCTGGTGTGTTCCTATATTTTTATTGATCTCGGGATATTTGTTCCTGAATCCGGAACGTACATTGACTTATCCGGTCATGATTAAAAAATATTGCAGGAGGATTGCACTGGCGATCCTCCTATTCGGCGTTCCGTATGCAGCTTCCGAGCTGGTAGTGGCGGAGCGGACCTTCCGGATCAGGATGATCCCGGAGGCACTGAAGATGACTCTGATGGGACATACCTGGTCCCATATGTGGTATCTGTATCTGATCTTGTTTTTATATCTGATCACGCCGCTTCTGAAAAAAGTGCTGCGTGTGCTGCCGGTGTGGGGTGTTGCGGCAGTGATGGCAGTGATCTTCTTAGGAAGCAGTGTGGCACCGTTTCTGAATAAGGTACTGGATGTCAACAGTATTCCGGTATTGCCGGATGGCGGTGTGTATTTCCTGTATTATCTGTGTGGATATCTCTTCGCAGTGAGAGAAGTATGTGTGGACAAGGCAGAGAGTTCCGGCACGTCCGGGAAAGGCATGGAAGCCGGGCTCGATACGGAGCCGGTCAGAGGGAAACGGATAGGAAACGTGTGGCTGATGGCAGCGGCAGTGCTGATGATGGGAATGATCCTCAGCAGGACACTCGCCGGATTCTCCATCCAGATGGCATACAATTATCCGTTTACAGTACTGCTTGCAGTGCTTCTGTTCGCTGCAGGATGGAATGGAAGACGGGACGGCGCGGCTTCTACTGCCCGGGAGAAGGATAGAACACACCGGATCCCCTGGCAGGAGGCGGGAGCTTTGAGCTTTGCCGTATACCTGGTACATCCGGTGTATGTGAACCTACTGTATAAATTTGTGAAGATCACACCCTTTACAGTGCTGGAACAATGCGGTGTGCAGTCTGTAGCCGCGGGACAAGTGGTATTGATTTTGTTGCTGGCTGCATTCTGCCTGGTAGTGCTGGCACTGGCAACGGCGACCGCATGGGTGCTGCGCAAGATCCCGGTGTTAAGAAAATACGTGCTGTGATCAGATGTGAAATATAGGCGGCAAATCTGGTTTTGCATTACAAATATTTGATAATAGCATACCCCTTGCCAGCAGAAGACTTCTATGCTAGAATGTGTACAAAGCATAGAAGTTTTCTATTTCTACAGATATCTTGTGAAGTTCTGAATAGCAAGTCGGAAAGTCCATGCTTTTATTCCAAATTTACAACATTCTAAAATAACAGCGGGGTTTTGACCGCGATATACGTACTGTGTATGGGACATAGGTATGTCTGTTTTTGTTACTATAATCTCATAAACATGGAATGTCTGATCCTGCGGTTATAACAAACACAGGAAGGAATTCTATGGGAAAGGCATTCCAAACATAATGGCAAGGTACGGTATCGGGATATCGTGTAAATGTTATAGGGAGAATTTATGATAGAAATTAAACCAGAAGCGAAAAAGACGGATGGTATTACAAATGATTTAGTTGAAATCACTCGACCGTCGATTGAAAAAAGGATTTATGTTATTAGAGATAAGCAAGTCATGCTGGATAGTGATCTTGCCGTCCTTTATCAGGTAGAGACAGGGGCATTGAATAGAGCAGTTAAAAGAAATATTAGTAGATTTCCAGAAGATTTTCGTTTTCAGCTCACGAATGAGGAGTATCAGAACTTGAGATGCCAAACTGGCATTTCAAGTTTTGCGCAGGACGAAAATAATTATGGTGGTCGTAGGACTCTTCCTTATGTATTTACAGAACAGGGAATCTCTATGTTGGCGAGTGTTCTACATAGCGAAGTGGCAATTAAGGTAAGCATTGGTATTATGCGCACATTCGTGGAAATGAGGAGATTTATTGCTAATAACGCCTTGCTTTTTGAGCGTATCAGTAATGTGGAGTTAAAACAACTGGAATATCAAAAGCAAACGGATGAAAAATTGGATCAGATATTTGAATATATATCGGACCATGAGGAATCAAATCAGAAAGTCTTTTTTGATGGACAGATATATGATGCTTTTAGCCTAATTGTTAGCCTGATTCAAAAAGCGGAAAAGGAAATCGTTTTAATTGATGGCTATGTGGATATAGGAACGCTGAATCTTCTCACAAAAAAGAATGAAAATGTGACTGTTGTGATGTATACATTGAAAAGAACCAAGTTATCTCAAGAAGATGTTAATAATTTCAACAGCCAGTATCCTTTACTGGAAGTGCGGTACACGAAAGTATTTCATGATCGCTTTTTAATCTTGGATAAGAAAAATGTTTATCATATAGGAGCCTCCTTAAAAGATGCAGGAAAAAAGTGTTTTGGAATTTCTCTGATTGAGGATGCTGGTATTGTGAGAGACATTCTTCAGAGATTGGAGATTGAAACAGAGGAGTAAAAACGCACCATATTTGGAATTCAATCATCAAGCAATAGTTGCTGACTTTGGCTGTGATCAAGAAGGAGCCTCGACCCAAGGCTCCTTTTTGATTAGGCTTATGATGCTAGTCAGATCACTTCCGCTGCCAGCGTCCGGAAGCACCGCAGGGCAGTACCAGACCGCTCTCGGTTACGGGGAGGCCGATCTCTTCGGCTTCCACATGACCGCCGAACTTTTTCGTCAGGGTGGAATTCATCATATAGGACAGCACGGCGGGCTGCAATCCTGTAGTGTACGAATTGATCAGGAAGAACAGCGCATCATCGGATAAAAGCTGTGCGGTCAGTCCTACGAAATCCCAGATATTATCTTCTATTTTCCAGATCTCGCCCTTGGGACCTCTGCCGTAGGAAGGAGGATCCATGATGATGCCGTCGTATTTGTTGCCCCGGCGGATCTCACGCTCTACGAACTTCATACAGTCGTCCACCAGCCAACGGATAGGAGCATCGGCAAGCCCGCTGGCAGCAGCGTTCTCCTTCGCCCAGCCGACCATACCCTTGGACGCATCCACATGGGTCACAGCAGCTCCCGCAGCTGCAGCGGATACAGTGGCACCACCGGTGTATGCGAAGAGGTTCAGTACCTTCACGGGTCTGCCTGCATTATGGATCAGACCGGAGAACCAGTCCCAGTTCACAGCCTGCTCCGGGAACAGACCGGTGTGCTTGAAACTGAAAGGCTTCAGATGGAAGGTCAGCGGGTCGGAATCCGTTACTGCCTTCTGGAAAGGCAGGGTGTAATGAATCGCCCATTCATCCGGCAGGCTGAAAAATTCCCATTCGCCGCCGCCCTTGGCACTTCTGTGGTAATGACCGTTTTTTTGTTTCCAAGCCTTATGGTCGTGGGGCGTTTTCCAGATGACCTGGGGATCCGGACGCACCAGAATATAATCTCCCCAACGCTCTAGCTTTTCTCCGCTGGAAGTATCCAGCACTTCGTAATCTTTCCAATGATCTGCAATCCACATTATAGAAACCTTTCTGTGTGTATACTTTGTAACTAACTTTTATAGGACATAGTAATAGAATATAATACCGGAAAGACTTTTTCAAGGAATACTTGCACCATTGAGCCATTTAAAGTCCTCTTCGGTCGATTCATGTCATATTTGGGTCGATTCATGCAAAACCTGGTTCCGCTGAGAGAAAGTGTGGTACGTTATCTTTAAGATAATGGGTATCACTATGCCCAGCGGAAAGAGGTAAAACGGTATGAAAAAACGAGTATTGAGCATGTTACTGGCATTTATTCTCTGCTTCTCAACACTGCCCATGACAGCATTCGCACAGGAGGCTGATGCGGTGACAGAGCAGGAGGAACAGCAGGAAGCAGCCCCTGCGGCAGAGCCGGAAGAACAGCAGGAAGCAGACTCTGCGGAAGAGCAGAAGGAAGCAGAAGCAGCTGCGGCACCGGGGGAAGAGACTTCGTCCGATAAGAGCACCACTGCGGGCGAAGCCCCTGATACTGTGAAACCCACGGTTGACAGTGTCAGCGATAGTGATGCCGGCACGCAGGATACCTCGGCAGACGATGAGAAGAAGGCAGCAGTGCAGAAGGTACAGGCACTGATTGAGGCTCTGCCGGAGACAGTGACGGTGGAAAATGCAGAAAGTGTCAGTGCGCAGCTGGAAGCGATTGACGAGGCTATGGAGTCACTGACCGAGGAACAGATCGCAGAACTGGATATGACACGACTTCATGCCGTTTCTGAGGCGATGAATGCACCGATGACGGTGGCGGAAGGTGAGCATACGCACTTTCTCTGTGGTAAGGATACCTGTAATGGGGTAGGCGGACATACGGAGACGAACAAAGTCATCTTTACAGCATGGAATGATGAATCTAAGCTGCCCGAGATTAAAGGTAACTACTATCTGATGAACAATGTTACATTGAACGAGCCTTGGACACCTGTCAACGGTGTAGTACTTTGTTTAAATGGGCATACTATCACCGTGGAAGCTAATGAACCTGGTATTACAGTAGGGAACGGGAAGATATTTACCCTCTGCGACTGTAAGGGCAGTGGAAAAATCACTCACGGAACGGATAATAATGGCGCTAAGTATGATGGCAGAGGAGTAGAAGTGTCGCAAGGTACCTTCAATATGTACGGAGGCAGTATCACTGGCAATAGGGAACTTAAAGGTGCAGGCGTAGACATGTATTGTGGTACTTTTAATATGTATGGCGGCAACATCACCGGGAACGAAGCCAAAAACCTTACTACAAATAGTGAAAATGTAGGTATAGGCGGCGGTGTGTACATGGAGCAAAACAGCACTTTCAATATGTACGATGGAACAATAAGTAATAACACAGGTGAATATGGCGGTGGAGTGAATATCAATTCTAAGAGCGTTTTCAATATGAGCGGTGGCACTATTGAAAATAACAAAGCTATTGGCAAGAATAAGGCTTTTGGCGGTGGCGGCGGAGTGAACATTGTTGGCAGCACTTTCAATATGAGTGGTGGTACAATTAGGGACAATAATACGAATGCATATGGTGGTGGTGTGTATGTGGGTGTGGGTTCGAATTTTAATATGACCGGTGGCGAGATCACTGGTAACATAGCTACTAAATACGGAGACGGTGTGTACGTAAAATCCGCATATGGTAATATGGGTCATTTTACAGTATCCGGTTCGGCTAAAGTCTCTAATAACACAACGAGTAATGTCTACCTGCCTGATGGTGCGACGATGGCCATTGGCCAAGGAGGATTTGGCAAAACTGCCAGTATCGGTGTGACCACAGCGAATTTACCGACACCGGGCAGCTATGTTGCCATAGCTACAGGTGCCGCGAATGGTGGCTATAGGGACGGCGCATTTATCAATGACCAAAAAACTGATGGCTGTAAATTTCAACAGGTGGGTGATCAGATCCTGCTTGTCAATGGTACGCTGCATCAACATCCTATCTGCGGTAATACCTGTGACCATGACAGCGAACACGCCAACGTGGCATGGAAGGGTGTCTCTTCACTTAGTGAAATTACAACAGGCGGATATTACTATTTGATGAAGGATATTGAACAGCGGCAGACATGGAATCTTCCAAACGATAAAGTGGTACTCTGCTTGAATGGTTATAACATCACTGCAAATGCGAATGTAGATGTAATCAAGACATCAAGTTATGCACAGTTTATTTTGACCGACTGCAGGGGTGAGAAGACGGAGTACGGCAAAATTACTCATAAAGAGGGAAGTGTAGGGCGTGGTATATATGTCAATAGCAGCTTCACCATGTATGGAGGGGAGATCAGCGGAAACACAGTTGATGCACCTTCTGCTTCTAATAAAGAATACGGCGGTGGTGTATATGTGTCTGATGGGTGTTCTTTCACAATGAATGGTGGAAAGATTACCAGTAACACAGCAGGGGTTTATGGTGGAGGTGTGTATTTAAGCCGTAAAAGCAATTTCACAATGAACGGAGGTAGTATTACTGGTAATAGGGCTCAAATGAGTGGCGGCGGTGTGGAATTATATGGAGGAAATTCCGGCGACGATAACACATTCACCGTTAGTGGCAAAGCAGTGATCAACGGCAACATTACGCAAGGTAGCTCTACAGAAGCCAACAATGTCGCTTGTAACGGAACGATTATCAACGTTGCCTCTCCCGGACTGGATAGTGAGGCACATATTGGTGTAAGTACAAATGAAATTAGCGAGGGAGACTATAAGGCTGTGGCGCAAGGCAAAAGTTCCTACCAAATGAAGGATACGGATGCGGAACGCTTTAATAGTGATAATGGCTATGCATCGAAATTAATAGGAAACAGCATTGTTTTTATGAATGGTACGTTGCACGAGCATGCCGTTTGCGGTAAGACGGGCTGTACAGAGGAAGATCATGACAATACCCTGTGGATACCTTTGACTTATGACAGCGAGAAACAGATACTGCAATATGGTAGAAACAGAGTAAAGAAGACCACGTATAATAAATATACTCTTCCAGCGGGCAATTATTATCTGTTTTCTGATATTACACTCGACGGATCTATTGAGATTAGCGGCGATGTAAATATCTGTCTGAACGGATATACAATTTCTACAAAATTATATAATAGTGTCTTTGATATAAATTCGCACAAGCTTGCGGTTTGTGATTGCAGCACAGGTCATTCGGGGAAAATAGAAATAATAGATAATCATAGCGAAACAAAGTCGTTCGTTGTAGAGTTGAATGCTGCACAGTTTTGTCTGTATGGAGGTACGATTCAGGGAGGCGATTATGGAGTATATAGCAATAATTCTAGTGTGAAGCTTTTCGGAGGCAGCATTACCGGTAATACAATCGGAGTAGATGGTTCATCTTACGATTCGCTAACAATTGGTGGTGATGCAAAGGTCATTGACAATACAACGAAGAATCTCGTACTGCTCGGCAAATCAGTCATCCGTATTGATAAAAGCCTGACATCGAATGCCAAGATAGGCATCACTACAGCTGCTAAACTTTCAGCGAATGCAAACATCCAGATTGCTTCCGGTGCGTCGAATCCTAAACTGGATTATTCCAAGATTTTTACATCCGATGCAACAGATCAGAATTATGTAGTCACCAAAGATGCAAATGGCAATCTGTACCTGGGAATTCATCAGCACAAATGGCAAGCCACTGCAGAAGGCGCTCAGATTACATTCAAATGCAGTGCGGATGGTTGTAAGTTGGAAAGTGATTTTGCTACAACCTATACGGTTACTGCACCGACGGATTTGGATTTGATCTACAGTGGCAGCGAGAAAGTCGCTACGGTAACAAAGGATGATAAGTATTATGATGGTTTGGGCTTGCCCACTATACCAGCTATTACCTATCAGGAATTAAAAGAAACAGGATATGTTGGTATTGAAGGAGCACCTAAGGATGTTGGTACATATCAGGCTTCGATTACGATTGATAACGTAACAGCCAGTGTAACCTACAAAATTGTGAGCAAGAAAGTTGCATATCCGACCATTGAGGTTACTGGAACATATACATATGATGGCACTGAAAAGACTCCGGCTGTGGTTGTAAAGGACGAAATAAATGTGATTCCTTCCACTGAGTACAGTGTTTCTTGTGAGAATAACATCAATGCTGGCAACGCTACCGTAAAAATTACGGATGTAGATGGTGGCAACTATAATGTCAGCGGAAGCACAACATTTACTATCGACAAAGCCACGATCACAGTGACACCGAACACTGATCAGAAAAAGATCTATGGCGATGAAGATCCGACACTGAAATACAATTACGCCGGTGCTGTAGCCGGTGAGACACCTGCATTTACCGGTATATTGTCAAGAGTTGAAGGAAAAAATGCAGGAGAGTATGATATTCAGTCAGGTACACTTGCGTTGGCAGATAATGGCAGCTTCAAGGCAGCTAACTACGAGCTGAAACTTGCCGATACTCCGGTACAATTCACGATTGTGCCGAAGACTTTGAGTGCAGAGGATTTAGAGTTCATTACAGATACTCCGATTACCAAACAATATGACGGCACTACTACATGTACAACAGCTAAAGTGCAGATTAAGGACAACGCAATACCACTTACCGGATTCTGCAGACCAATATTGTAGGA
>ERZ824480.2880-NODE-2880-length-12390-cov-2.857965_pt1 | contig 12390 bp, 9 predicted proteins | sample MGYA00519861_ERZ824480 | MGnify/ENA primary metagenome ERZ824480 (study PRJEB31778, sample SAMEA3449152) | human gut metagenome | biome: human gut; feature: human-associated habitat; material: faeces | place: United Kingdom | collected 2010/2012 ... | reverse complement strand
TACTTTAATTGTTGCTTATTCGGTAACGATTCAATATAAATTGTCTTAGCATATATTGGCTTATTATCCAAATAATACTCACCAGTAAAATGCTCTTTTTCTGACATAGTCTTTTGTTTTCTCAATGCTTCACTCTCTGATGCATTATCTCTACTTTCGTTAACTCCGCCAACAATTTCATTTACTTTATTTTCATAACCTACTAAAATTTCATTTTCTTCAATCTGTGCATTTTCCATAGCATTTTTTGCCTGTTTTGTGTTTTCAAATAATCCCGTTTGTGTCAATGTAGCTATTGCAACTCCTGCTAATATTAATAAAATCACAATAGTTATCACTAATGACACTAATGTTATACCTTTATTATTTTTTTTCATTTTCCTACTTCACCATTTCCTTTTTTTATTTAATAAACATAAAAAGACAGCAATATCAACCAGTATCTAGTATTGACACTGGATTAATATTCCTATCTCTTTCTATTTTATCTATTTTTTTATTTTCATTTAAACTACTTGTGTGTGTGTGTGTGTGTGTGTGTACGCCTGCAAGGCTTTCAGTGTTTTTCATATTTTTGTACTCCTTTTCTTTTGTTTTACTTTTAGTATAATCTTATATTAACATATCGAATTATTTTTTTCAACTATTTATATTTACAATCATTATATAAAAATTTTTCCTGTTAAATTATCTTGAATACCTCTTAGGAAATCTCCAATACTCATTCTCTTTGCGTTTTCTCCTTGAATTTCTAAAACCTTTAGTATTCCTTCTTTAGTTTTAATGAAAAGTCCTTCTTTAGGATTTGCTAGAATTACAGTTCCGTTTTTTAATGTTTCTATATTATCTGCAATAATTTCATCTTGTTTTGCAATATCAACTTTCCAAAATTTTATTTTCTTTTCATCTAAAAATGTATATGCTCCCATAATAGGATTTAACCCTCTTACTAGATTTTTTATGTTTTGAGCTGTTTGTTCATCCCAATTAATTTTTGACATTTCTTTATTTAACATTGGAGCCATAGTAAACTCTTCTCCTTGTTTTTCTCTAGGAGGTGTTCCATCTTCTATTTGTTTTAAAGTTTCTACTAATAATTTTCCACCTATTTTAGAAAGTCTGTCCCATAATTCTCCTGTTGTTTCATCTTCTCCAATTTCTACTTTTTCTTTTAAAATCATATCTCCTGTGTCCATTCCAACATCCATATACATTGTTGTAACACCAGTTTCTTTATCTCCATTTAAAACTGCCCATTGAATTGGTGCTGCGCCTCTATATTTTGGAAGTAATGAACCATGTACATTTATACATCCATATTTAGGAATTTCTAATATTTCTTTTGGTAATATTTTTCCATATGCTACTACGCAGATTGCATCAGGCTTTAAGCCTTTTATTTTTTCTATAAATTCTTCATTCTTTCTTACTTTTTCTGGTTGATAAACTGTTAATCCCTTTTCTAATGCAAATTCTTTTACTGGAGATGCTACCATTTTCATTCCTCTTCCTTTTGGTTTATCTGGATTTGTAACAACTCCTAAAATTTCATAACCAGCATTGTAAACCGCTTCTAAACTCTCTCTTGCAAAATCTGGTGTACCCATAAATAATATTTTTAACATTGTTAAACCTCCTAATTTTCTGGTTCTACATACTCTAAAGTTCCAGGCAAAATTTTATCAATAAAAACTTCACCATTTAAATGGTCTACTTCATGGCAAATTGCTTGAGCTAATAACTCTTTGGCTTTTACTCTCATTCTTTTACCAGTTCTATCTGTATATTCAGCTACAACTTCCTCTGGTCTAATAACTTTTGCAAATTTATTTGGGAAACTTAAGCATCCCTCTTCTACTTCTCTTTCTCCTTTTGTTTTTAAAATAACTGGATTAATTAAAACAATTGGACCATTATCATCATAAATATCTATTACAACAAGTCTTTTTAAAATTCCAACTTGAACTGCAGCTAAACCTACACCATTATATTTATGCATTGTTTCTATCATATCATCTATTAATATTTGTAGTTTGTCATCTATTGTTTCAACTTCTCTTGATTTCTTTTTTAAAATCTCGTCTCCTTCTAATCTTAAATTTCTAATAGCCATTTTTACTCCTCCTTTTTCTTTATTAACTCATATTATTTGGATTAACATCTATTGTTATTTTTGTATTTTTATAATTTTTTTGATATATTTCTTTTAATGTGTCATTGAAGATTTTGTTTGCTTCTTCTGTCATCTTTCCTTTTATGATAATTCTCCATCTAAATTTGTTTTGTATTTTATCTATTGGTGATGGCATTGGCTTAAAGATATTGAATTGTTCTTTATCTATTTTGTCTTTTAATTTTTCAAATATCTCTTGTGATACTTTCTTAATTTCATATTCATTTGTACTATTAAATCCAATTACTATTATATCGCAAAATGGTGGATATTTCAACTGTTTTCTTAAGGCTATTTCTGTTTCATAAAATTTATTATAATTTTGTTTTTGTGCTTCTTGTATACTAAAATTTTCTGGATTATAGGTTTGAATTATAACTTTTCCTGGCAAATTTTCTCTACCAGCTCTTCCTGCGACTTGGGTTAAAATTTGAAATGTTCTTTCTGTTGCTCTATAATCATCTATATTTAGAGAACTATCAGCTGCAATCACACCAACTAAAGTTACCTTTGGAAAATGATGTCCTTTTACTACCATTTGAGTTCCTATTAATATATCAATATCTTCATTTTTGAATTTATTTAATATTTCCTCATGTGAATTTTTTTTTGTTACTGTGTCTACATCCATTCTAATTGTTTTTGCTTGTGGAAATTGCTTATGAATTTCTTGTTCTAGTTTTTGTGTTCCTGTTCCAAAATATCTTATTTTATCGCTTCCACATTCTGGACATATTTTTACTAGTTTTTCTTCATAACCACAATAATGACATTTTAATTTATTTTCATAACTATGATAAGTCATACTTATATCACAATTTTTGCATTTAACAGTATACCCACAATTTCTACACATTATAAATGTTGAATAACCTCTTCTGTTTAAAAATAGAATTGTTTGTAATTTATTTTTCAAATTTTCTTCTATTGATTGATATAAATCCATACTAAGCATTGATCTATTGCCATTTGCTAATTCTTGTTTTAAATCTACAATTTCTACTTTTGGAAGAGCTGAATTATTTGCTCTTTTTGTTAGTTCTAATAGTGTTATTTCATTCTTTTCTTTTGCTTTATAATATGTTGTTAAATCTGGTGTTGCACTTCCTAAAACTAAAGGAATATTATTTTCTTTTGCTGCTTTCTTTGCTATTTCTTTTGCATTATATTTAGGTGTTGATTCTGATTTATATGAACTATCGTGTTCCTCATCTATTATTATAATACCAAGATTTTTTATTGGAGCAAATATTGCAGACCTTGCTCCTATTACAATTTTGGCTTTTTCTTCTTTTATTCTTTCCCATTCATCATGTCTTTCACCAATTGATAATTTACTGTGTAAAACTGCAATTTGTTCTTTTCCAAATCTTGCGATAAATCTATCTAACATTTGTGGTGTTAGCGATATTTCTGGTACTAATACAATTGCCGTTTTATTATTTTCTATTGCTTCTTGTATTAATTGTAAATACACTTCTGTTTTCCCTGAGCCTGTTACACCATATAATAAAAACTCTTCAAATTGATTTTGTTGCATTGCATTTTGGACTTTTTTAAAGGCTTTTTCCTGTTCATCTGTTAGCTTTAATTTTTGATTTTGTTCTATATTTTTGTTTATTAATGGATTTCTGTCAATTTTCTTTTCTGTTATTTCTAAATAGCCATTTTTTACTAATGTATTTACAATTGCTCTTGAACAATCTGTAAATGCCTCTATTTCAGTTACTGTACACCCCTCATTGGATTTTACAAAATTTAATATTCTTTTTTGTTTTTCTGATTTTATTTTTCCTGCTTCTATACAAAATAATATTTCATCATATTCTTTTTTTAAATATACAACATTTATTTTTTTATCTTGAATTCGATTATTGACATTTTTTGTTCTTGTTCCCGGTGTTTGCATTAATTTTATACATTCAGAAATATTACAAAAATATCTATTTGCCATCCAATTTGCCATTTCAATTTGCTTATCTGTTAGACCTGTTTCTACTTTGGCTATATCTTTGATTTCAAATTGTGATTTTTCTTTTATCTTTACTACATGTGCTTCTTCTAAATTTTTCATTTTTCCAAATGGTACTAGCACTTTTGTTCCAACAAAGACCATATCTTGATATTCTTCTGGAATGTTATAGTCAAAGGTTCTATTTAATTTTTTTGCTGAACTATTTATTATTACTTCTGCTACCAATTTTTTCTCCTTTTGTCTCTTTTTTTGTGATTTTATTTTACTATATTTTTTTGTTTTAAGCAAGATTATTTTTTCCAACATAAAAAGTGTCGATTTTATTTCCGACACTTTTTTATATTACTTATTTTCCGTAATAAGCTCTTAAATACATATCTTTTATTTCACTTATTAATGGATATCTTGGATTTGCTCCTGTACATTGGTCATCAAAGGCTTGCTCGCACATTGCATCTAATCTATCTAAGAAATCTTTTTCATCTGGTACGTAGTCTTTAATTGCTTTTTTGATTCCTATTTTTTCTTTTAATTCATCTATAGCTTTTATTAAATTATCAACTTTTTCTTGATCTGTATTTCCACCTAATTTTAAAGCATCTGCAACTTGTGCATATTTATTTAGTGTATGCGGATGATCATATTGTGGGAATGTTCCCATTTTTGTTGGTACTTCTTCTGAATTAAATCTTATAACTTCATCTATTAATAATGCATTTGCTATTCCATGTGGTACGTGATGGAAAGCTCCTAATTTATGTGCCATTGAATGACATATTCCTAAAAATGCATTTGCAAAAGCCATTCCTGCCATTGTTGAAGCATGAGCCATTTTTTCTCTTGCTTCTACATCATTTTGACCATTTTCATAAGCTCTTGGTAAGTATTCAAAAATCACTTTTAATGCTTCTATTGCTAATCCATCTGTAAATTCTGTTGCCATCATTGATGCATAAGCTTCCAAAGCATGAGTTACTGCATCAATTCCTGAAGCAGAAGTTAGTCCTTTTGGAGCACTCATCATCATATTTGTATCAACTATTGCCATTTTAGGTAATAATTCATAATCAGCTAATGGATATTTTGTACCAGTTTTATCATCTGTTATAACTGCAAATGGTGTAACTTCCGAACCTGTTCCTGATGATGTTGGTATAGCTATAAAATATGCTTTATCTCCCATATGTGGAAATGTATATACTCTTTTTCTTATGTCCATAAATCTCATTGCCATATCCATAAAATCAACTTCTGGATGTTCATACATTACCCACATTATTTTAGCAGCATCCATTGCTGAACCTCCACCTATTGCTATTATGCAATCTGGTTCAAAGTCTTTCATTGCTTTTGTTCCTTCTTCTGCACAGCTTAATGTTGGGTCTGGTTCAACATCAAAAAATGTTGTATGTTCTATTCCAAGTTCATCTAATCTATCTGTTACACATTTTGTATAACCATTTTTATAAAGAAATGTATCTGTTACTATAAATACTTTCTTTTTATTCATTACATCTTTTAATTCTTGCAAAGCTACTGGTAGACATCCTCTTTTTATATATACCTTTTCAGGTGCTCTAAACCAAAGCATATTTTCTCTCCTCTCTGCTACTGTTTTTATATTTATTAAATGTTTTATTCCTACATTTTCTGCAACTGAATTTCCACCCCATGAACCACATCCTAAGGTTAATGATGGATTTAATCTAAAGTTATATATATCACCTATTCCACCTTGAGAAGCTGGTGTATTTACTAATATTCTGCAAGTTTCCATTCTGTTTTCAAATTTATTTAATTTTTCTTGTTCTTTTATTGTGTCTATATAAATTGAAGCAGTATGTCCATGTCCTCCATCGCAAATTAGTGTATTTGCTTCTTCTATTGCTTCTTCAAAAGTTTTTGCTTTATACATTGCAAGTACTGGAGATAATTTTTCATGAGCAAATTCTTCTGAACTATCTACATTTTCAACTTCTCCTATTAATATTTTTGTACTTTCTGGAACTTCAACATCTGCAAGTTTTGCTATTGTATAAGCTGTTTGCCCTACTATTTTTGCATTTAAAGAACCATCTATAATTATTGTTTTTCTAACCTTTTCAATTTCTTCATCATTTAAGAAATAGCATCCTCTTTCTTTGAATTCTTCTTTAACTTTATCATATATAGAATCCATTACTATTACTGATTGCTCTGAAGCACATATCATTCCATTATCAAATGTTTTTGAATGAATTATTGAATTTACCGCTAATACTATGTTTGCTGATTCGTCAATTATTGCTGGTGTATTTCCTGCACCTACTCCCAATGCTGGCTTTCCACTTGAATATGCAGCTTTTACCATTCCAGGTCCACCTGTTGCTAAAATTGTATCTGATTTACTCATTAACATATTTGTTAATTCTAAAGATGGAACATCAATCCATGAAATTATACCTTCTGGTGCTCCTGCCTCAACTGCTGCCTCTAATACAATTTTTGCTGCTTCTATTGTACATTTTTTAGCTCTTGGATGAGGGCTAATTATTATTGCATTTCTAGTTTTTAATGCTATTAATGTTTTAAATATAGCTGTTGAAGTTGGATTTGTTGTTGGTATAACTGCTGCTATAATTCCTATTGGCTCTGCTATTTTTTTAATTCCAAAAGCTTTGTCTTCTTCTAATACACCACACGTTTTAGCATTTTTATATTTGTTGTAGATGTATTCTGATGCAAAGTGATTTTTTATTACTTTATCTTCAACCACTCCCATTCCAGTTTCTTCTACTGCTAATTTTGCAAGTGGTATTCTTGCTTGGTTAGCTGCTAATGCTGCCTTAAAGAAGATTTTATCTACTTCTTCTTGAGAATATTTAGCAAATTCTTTTTGAGCCTTTTTCGCTCTTGCGATTGCTTTTTCTAAGCTTTCGCTGTCATTTACGATATCATAATTTTTCAAATCAGTACCTCCATAAATATATTTCCAATTACATATTAACATTAATAAAAAAAGTGTGCAACTGTTTTTTTTATTTTGTGACTCTTAGCAAATAAATTTTAATAGCTTGTGGGGTGAAATATGTTGAAATTATTACTTTTGAGTGCGATTGGAATGATTTTAGAAAATCTTAATTGATTTTTTGGGGAATGTTCACGTCGAGTGCTAGCGAGGACTAAGTGAAAGGGTCCCGAAAAATTAATTTAGATTTTCTTAAATTATGTATTGAGCCGAAAAAGTAATAATTTCAACATATTTCACCCCACAAGCTATTAAAATTTATTTGCAAGTAACATCTTGTCCCATACTATTATATATATGCAAAATTTTTCCAACATATGTCAAAAAAACATTTTACAATTGTGAAATTATGTGATATAATGCAAAAAAACAAAGTAAGGAGTGCTATTTATGATGTCTAGTTCAGATAATACTACTGCTTTGGCTGAGAATAAAGTTCTAATTTTATACATCTTAAATCAACTAAATTCAGGAATAATTGAAGATGGACTATATAAAATTATAGCTTCAATAAATGATGTTAATTATTTTTATTTTAAAGAAGTATTAACAGATTTAATGGATTCAAAGTTAGTAGGAATATTCACTAAAGATGAAGCAGAATCTGTACTAAAAATAACAACAGAAGGAAAAAATGCATTAAACTTAACACAAGATGTACTTCCAGGATTATTAAAATTAAAAGCTGATAATGTTTTTAAAAAAGAAATTTCTTCAATAACAGATGAAACTTCTGTTATCGCTGAATTTATTCCTAAAAATGAAAATGATTATACTATAAAATGCAAAATTTCAGATAATAATGAAACTATTTTTGAAGTAAAAACTTTTGCTGGTTCTAGAGATAGAGCTAAAAGAATTGTTGATAATTGGAATAAAAATGCTTCAAAAATATATCCTAAAATATTAGATATACTATTAAATGATGAGAGTAGTACAGATTAAAAGAGGAACTTTTTAGTTCCCCTTTTTTCTTCTCATAATCCAATTATTTTCACATTTTACAGGAATATTCATTAATACTTTTTGTCCTTTAACTCCTGGACTTACAAAGTCTATTTTTTCTCCTGTTTCATAATCCCATAATTGCTCTATTTTAAATTCTATTGGTTCAAATTGTCCTGGTTTTAGTATTTCTAATGTATCTCCAACTGTTAATTTATTTTTTATTTCTATTACTGATTTTTCTTCTTTTGCTTCAACAATTTTTCCACCAAATTCATATTTATCATTGTATTGTTTTCCACTAAAGTCTTGTATATCTTCATTTTTTCTATCATTAAAATAGAATGTAGTAAATGGTCTTGTTTTTACTTTTTCTATTTCGTTTAAATATTTTGTGTAATCGTAATTTTCTGGGTCTTTCATATAGTCATCTATAGCTGTTCTATATGCATTTACAACACTTGCTACATAATATTCTGTTTTTAATCTACCTTCTATTTTTAAACTATCTACTCCCATATCAATTATTTCTGGTATTTCTTTTATTAAGCATAAATCTTTTGATGAAAAAATACTCGTTCCATTTTCATCTGATTCAAGTGGCATTAATTGACCTGGATTGTTTTTTTCTTCTGCATAAAGGTTATATGACCATCTACAGCTTTGTGCACAATCACCTAAATTTGCACTTCTTCCACATAAAAAATCACTTAAGAAGCATCTTCCTGAATATGCAAAACATATTGCTCCATGTCCAAACATTTCTACTTCTAAGTCTTTTGGTTTATTTTCCATTATGTATCTTATTTGTTCTTTGTTTGCTTCTCTTGCCATTATAACTCTTTTAGCACCATTTTTATACCAGAAGTTAGCTGCATGTAAACTTACAACATTTGCTTGTGTGCTTACATGGATTGGTACATCTGGAGCATATTTTTTTAATACTTCCATAACTCCACCATCTGCTGCTATTATAGCATCTGGTTTTACTTCATTTAATATTTTTGCCATTTCTATTATTTCTTCATATTTTTCATCCCATGCAAAAATGTTTAGTGTTACATGTACTCTTTTTCCTATGCTATGTGCATATTTTATTGTTTTTACCAAGTCATCATTTCCCATATCTGCTCTTGTTCTTAATGATAATGATGATGTTCCACAATATACTGCATCTGCTCCATATAAAAATGCTATTTTTGCTTTTTCAAATGAACCTGCTGGTGCTAATAATTCTATTTTTTTCATTTTTTTTACCTCTTTTCTCATTTTTCACTGTATTTATAGTATAACATGTAACACTGTATTTTTCAATGTTTATTTGACTATTTTTCCAATATATAGTATAATGTTATGTATACGTAAGTATATATTTTATATTTGAAAGGAGATCACTATGTCTACAAATGTGGTAAGTGAAATTATTCCGTATTTATATAAAGCATCAAGCATTCCAAATGCTATTAATATGTTTTTGATGAATGTAGATACAGAACAAGAACAATTTATTGATTTTAGTAACAAATTAACTTATTTTCAATCTCTATTAATTGACGAACAGCAGGTTACCCACCCAAAGGATTTAGATGACTTGTATGAAGGAATTTATACAAATTTTCCAACATTAAAATTCGACTTTATTAGCCGGAGAAAGTCATTTTTAAAATTCTGTTCAAAATGTTCTCTATTTTGTGAAACTGGAAAACCAATCGAAAAAGTCAGAGACATGAAAGGTTGCCGTATCATAATTTATGATGATAATCCAAAAACAGGTACTGATTCCTGTTATGCTTTGATGGAATATGTAATTAAGTTTTTTACTAGATTAAAAAAATATCAGCTCTGTGAAGCAGAACCTATGATGAAAACTGCAGGATTTAATTCAGCAGAGTTCCCTGATATTTATGTTCCAGAAACTTCAAAAGTTCCATATGATTATCAGAGATTTGTGAAAGATTACATTTTTCATCCAAAGATTAATTTTGGATATCAATCTTTACATGTAATTCTTTTTGATCCAATCGGAAATCCAATTGAAATACAGATTAGAACTCATTTAATGGATTTACATGCTGAGTCAGGACCTGCTTCTCATAAGATTTATGACAAAATAAGATATGGAGATGACAACTTTATGAATCTCTTTGATGCGGCATCAGTTCATATGCCTGGTTTCTTACTTGATAGTGACGGTAAAATTATTAAAGATACTGCTGGGCTCGTAAATTCTAGAACATTGTTTGAAAGATCACGATTGTTTTAAAATCAACATTGTTAAAATTTCAAAAAGACACCGATTATTTCGGTGTCTTTTACTATTTTATTCTACTAATAGCCAATCCATCTCCAACTTCTAATATTTCAGTTTCAAGATTTGGACTTTCTGATACTTCTTTTATATATTCCCTTAAATTTCTTACGGCCGTACGTTGCTTATGTTTATTATAATCACTCATAACATACCCTTTATATAATATATTATCTGCAAATATTATTCCATTTTTATTTATCATTCTTAAAGCTTCTTTCAAGAAAAATGGATATTTTCCTTTTGCTGCATCTATAAATACCATATCATATTTTTCATTTAATGTTGGTAATATTTCTACTGCATCTCCTTCATACAATTTTATTTTTTCTTCTACTCCTACATTTTTGAAATTTATTTTAGCTTCTTTTATTCTTTCTTCATCTCTTTCGATTGTATCTATTTTTCCTCCATCTGCTAAGAATTCTGAAAAGCACATTGCTGAATATCCTACTGCTGCCCCTATTTCTAATATTCTTTTTGGTGGCTTTTCTTTTAATTGTTTTTCTATTACTTCTAAAGTATCATCCATTATAATTGGTATATGTTCTTCTAATGCTTTTTGTTTTATTTTTTCTAATTCTTCTTTATTCATTTTGTTACCTCATCTTTTATATTTATAAAAAGGTTAAGCTAATGCCTAACCTTTTTGTTTTATTTGTTTCTATTAGCTCTTTCTCTTTCTTTAGAATCTAATATTTTCTTTCTTAATCTTATTGATTTTGGTGTTACTTCTACTAATTCATCATCTTGAATAAATTCAATTGCTTTTTCAAGTGACATTTGAATTGGTGGAACTAATCTTAAGGCTTCATCTGAACCTGATGCTCTAGTGTTTGTTAAATGTTTTTCTTTACATACATTTATTGCTAAATCTTCTCCTCTAGAGTTTAGACCAACAATCATACCTTCATAAACATCTACACCTGGTCCTATGAATAAATCACCTTTATCTTGAGCATTGTATAATCCATATGTTACAGATTTACCTGGTTCAAAGGCTACTATTGTTCCTCTAACACGTGCTTGGATGTCTCCCTTGTATGGTTCATAGCTATCGAATATATGGTTCATTGTTCCTTCACCTTTTGTGTCTGTAAGGAATTCTGTTCTATAACCAATTATTCCTCTTGCTGGAATTCTAAATTCTATTTTTGTATGTCCAGCTTCTGCTGGTTCCATATTTATCATTTCAGCTTTTCTTCTACCTAATTTTTCAATAACATTTCCGACACAGTCATCTGGTACGTTTACAACTAATAATTCTATTGGTTCACATTTAACTCCATTAATTTCTTTGAAGATAACTTTTGGTCTTGAAACTAATAGTTCAAATCCTTCTCTTCTCATTGTTTCTATTAATACTGATAAATGTAATTCACCTCTACCTGATACTTCAAATGAGTCTGGTGTTTCTCCATCTTTTACTCTTAATGATACGTTTCTTTCTAGTTCTTTATATAATCTATCTCTTATATGTCTTGATGTTACAAATTGTCCTTCTTTTCCAGCAAATGGTCCATTGTTTACACTGAATGTCATTGTTACTGTTGGTTCATCTATATCAACAAATGGTATTTTTTCTGGATGGTCAAAATCACATACTGTATCTCCTATGTTAATATCTGGTAAACCTGCAAATTCTATGATATCTCCAGCTCCAACTTCATCAACTTCTACTTTTTTAAGTCCAACGTGTGTATATAATTTTGCAATTCTTCCTTGTGTAATTTTGTCTTCTTTTCCACATATACTAACTGGCATTCCAACTTTCATTGTTCCTCTTTCAAGTCTTCCTATACCAATTCTTCCAACATAATCATCATAATCTATGTTAGATACTAACATTTGTGCTGGTCCTTCTAATTCACATTTTGGTGGTTCTATTGTGTTGATTATTGTTTCAAATAAGCAAGATAAATCTGTTGTTTCATCTGCTAAGTCCATTTTTGCTATCCCATTTTTTGCTGATGCATATACAA
>ERZ824480.2874-NODE-2874-length-12405-cov-13.938543_pt1 | contig 12405 bp, 10 predicted proteins | sample MGYA00519861_ERZ824480 | MGnify/ENA primary metagenome ERZ824480 (study PRJEB31778, sample SAMEA3449152) | human gut metagenome | biome: human gut; feature: human-associated habitat; material: faeces | place: United Kingdom | collected 2010/2012 ... | reverse complement strand
CAGCCCCGGCAACTCCGGCGGCGGCCTGTTCAACATGAACGGCGAGCTGGTGGGCATCGTCAATGCAAAGTCCTCCGACAGTGATGCCGAGGGTCTGGGCTTTGCCATCCCGGTGAATGACGCAGTCAAGGTGGCACAGGAGCTGCTGGAAAACGGCTATGTGACCGGGCGTCCCTATCTGGGCATCAGCTACTATGCCGTGACCGACGCCCAGACCGCCGCCCAGCTGGGCGTGAACGCCTACGGTGTCTACATCGTGGAGGTAGTCAAGGGCGGCCCTGCCGACAAGGCGGGCCTGCAGGCCGGTGACCGCATCGTGAGCGTAGACGGCAGCGAGGTGGCCACCCAAAGCGATCTTGGCACCCTGATGCAGGACCACAAGGCCGGTGACACCATCGAGATCACCGTCGCGCGCGGCGGTCAGATGCAGACCGTTAACGTCACCCTTGGCGAAAAGGGCGCAGAGAATAACTGAAAATCATAAAAAGGCGAGAGTCCTCCGTTTTTTCGGAAGGCTCTCGCTTTTTTGTTTGTACCGCGCTCCGCGGGGGCAGAGGCTGTTGCCGAGGGATGTTCTCTTTTGACACCAAAAGAGAACCAGAAAAGTGCCAGCGATTTCGACGCGCTGGAGCCACGAAAAAGGGGCTGCTCGCCCCTTTTAACCCCAAAGAAGAGGGCTACACCGGAAAAAACTGAAGATTCACGCCTGTTCGGCGTGAAAATCTTTTAACCGTTTTTTCCGGCTCCGCCGATTTGAAGCCCCTCAGTCGCTGCGCGACAGCTCCCCCAAGGGGGAGCGGGCACACCCACAGCGCCGCGCTTTCGCAGAAAGCGGCGCGGCAAATGCCGTTTTCCTCCACGACCCCTCCTGTGAAAAAGTAAATCGGGAAAATCCGCAGATTTTCCCGATTTACAAATCACAAATAATTTTTCCGCTGATGATGCGCAAAGCGAACGCGGCGCGCATTCAAATCGTTTTACACCGCCCCAAAAACAGTCGCGCTATACGGCGCAAGGGGGGCATTGCCGGTAAAAATGCGGCTTTGGCCGCGCCACAGGCTGGAAGAGGTGCCGTCGCTCAGCAGTTTCCACTGCCCGGCGGGCAGGGGAACGGTGCGGGTGGTGTCGGTGGGGTTATAAAAGACGCACAAAGCGCTCCATGCCGCGCCGTCTCCCCAGACGGCGGGCAGCGTCCAGCCCACCAGCGGCTGCTCCAGTGCAAAGAACTGCAAAGCCTCCGGGGCGTGACGGTCGGTGCTGCCCAGCCGGGGAAAGGCTGCCCGCAGCGCCAGAAGCCCCCGGTAGTAGTCCACGAGGGCGTGGTACTGCTCGGCGCGGTTCCAGTCCAGACGGTTCAGGGTGGGGGAGGAGCGATAGCTGTTGCTCACGCCCTTTTTGGTGCGGGCGAACTCCTCACCTGCCTGCATGAAGGGCAGGCCGAAGCTGGTCAGGTAGATGCCCGCCGCCAGCCGGTTCTGTGCCAGCGCCACGGTGTCCCGGGCGGTGAACTCCGGCTTTTCGTACCGGACGCAGAGCAGCTTGTCCCACAGGGTAAAGTTGTCGTGGGCGGAAACATAGCTCACGATCTGGCTGGGCGCGTGGGGCGGCAGACGGTCGCTGCGGCACCATGCCGCCACCGCTGCGCCGATATCCCAGAAGCTGCCGGGCTTGCCCTCCACATAGCCCGGCTCCCGGGCATCGAAGCAGCCGCCCTTGATGGCGTCCCGGGTGTCGTCACAGAAGATGCCCACCCGCTCGTTGAGCATGGCAAGGTTTGCCTTGTTGGCCTCGTACCGGTGCAGCTGGCTGGCACCGCCCTGCCACGGCTCACCGTACAGCAGAATGTCCCGCCCGCCGGGCAGGGCATCCAGCGCAGTGCGCACCGCGTTGATGCTCTCGGCGTCGTACAAGCCCATCAGGTCGAAGCGGAAGCCGTCGATGTGGTACTCCTTTGCCCAGTAGAGGATGGAGTCGATGAGGTACCGCCGCGCCATGGGGCGCTCGCTGGCAAACTCGTTGCCGCAGCCGCTGCCGTTGGAAAAGCTGCCGTCCGGGTTCTGCCGGAAAAAGTAGTAGGGCACGGTGTTGTTTAAGGGGTTCTCGGTGCGGTAGGTGTGGTTATACACCACGTCCATCACCACCCCGATGCCCGCCGCGTGGAGGGCGGCGATCATCTCCCGGCACTCCCGGATGCGCACCTCGCCCCGGGTGGGGTCGGTGGAGTAGCTGCCCTCCGGTACGTTGAAGTTGGTGGGGTCGTAGCCCCAGTTATACTGCCGCAGCAAAGGTTTTGCCTCGTCCACGCTGCCAAAGTCGAAAATGGGCATCAGCTGGACGTATTTTACCCCCAACCGCTTGAGGTAGTTCAGGCAAGTGGGGTGGATGCCGTCGCCGTGCAATGTGGTGCCCTGCTGGGTAAACGCCATATATTTGCCCCGCCACGCCGGGCGCACTCCGCTGGCGGCATCCTGCGAGAAGTCCCGCACGCTCACCTCCCACACGGCACGCTGTGCCGGGGGGATAGTGGGGTGCACATCCCGCTCCCACCCGGAGGGCGCAGTGCGGGCAAGATCTACGATCATGCTGCGCACACCGTTCACCCCCGCCGCCCGGGCGTAGGGGTCCCCGGTCTCGCGGGTGATGCCGTCCACGGTGACGGCAAAGGTGTAGTAGCGGCCGTGCTGCTCCCCGGGCAGCCAGATGCTCCACACCCCATGCGCCCCGCGCACAAGGGGCTCTGTGCCCAGCACGGCGCCGCCGTCTCCCTTGTGGTATAAGGTCACGGTGACCGCTTCGGCGGTGGGTGCCCACAGCCGCAGACAGGTGCCGCCGGGGGTGTAGTCCGGCCCAAGGGGGCCGGTATAGTAGTTTTCGCGGTGGAAGGGTACGTTTTCAAACAGTGTTTTCCACTGGGCAGGCGTTTTTGCAGCCATGGTCAGCTTCATTCCTTTTTAAAAGATTCTTTATCTTCAGTGTATCGGACAACAGGCTTTTTTTCAAGAGGAAATCGACGTTTACCATGGAAATCAATTCTCCGTAGGAAACCGGCGCGGCAGCTGCCGTTTGCCGTCACGACCCCTCCCCGTGAAAATGGGATAGCGGAGCGTCTGCAGACGCTCCGCTATCCCGAAATTTAAAATCATCTTATTCCAGATACATCCGCCGCAGCCGCATCAGGCGGGCGGGGGTCAGGCCGTATTCGGCCTCCAGATAGCTCTCAGCGCTGCCGTAGTCCTGCCGGATGGTGCGCAGCACAAAGGGCGCAGTCTCCGGGTCTACCCCAGCGGAAGTCTGCCAGCGCAGCTTTTGCGCCGGGTCGGCGGCGATCTCCGCCGCATGGTCAGCCATGGCCTTTTCGATCTCGGCGGCGCGGCAGAGGTTGGTGCGGGCGTAATCCGCGCAGATGGTCTCGTCCGAGGCACCCAGCGCCAGCAGGATCAGCATGGCAGCGACGCCGGTGCGGTCCTTGCCCGCCGTGCAGTGGAACAGGATGGGCGTCTCGCCGGCTTCCAGCGCCCGGAACAGCTCCTTGAAGGCCTTGTTGCCGGTGAGCATCTGCCGGTATATCAGCTGGGTGAGGTTCGTCCCGGCGGGGGCGCTCTGCACCAGCCGCTGGATGTCGTTGGGCGAAAAATTGATCTCCTGCCCGGTGGCGTCCCGCAGGCCGCAGATCTGCACCAGCCGTGCGCCGTCCGGCACATAGTCCGGCAGCTTGGCGGCCTCTGCGCCGCTGCGCAGGTCAAGGATGAGCCGCAGCCCCAGCCCGTCCAGCCGGGCGCGGTCGGCTTCGGTAGTCAGCCGTCCGGTGGGGAAACCCCGGTAGATCTGCCCCCACTTTACGGTCTTGCCCTCGTCGGCATGGTAGCCGCCCAGCTCCCGGAAGTTGTTGCCGCCCGCAAAGGGCAGCTGGGTGCCCGGGGCGGGATGCTCCGGGGCAGACTTTGCGGCGGCGCTGGAAAGCACCGGTGCGGTGTAGAAGGGCTTGGCCGGCCGACCCCGGCGGGGCGGCAGACTGGCGGTGCTGCCCAGAACCTCTAACAGGTAACTGCGCAGCAGGTCGATGTAGGCAGAGCTGGTGTCCCGCCGCTGCACCAGCGACACGCACAGCGGGGGCATATCCTCCAGCAGCACGTCCCGCACCCGGTCCAGCTCCCGGCGCGCGCCGGGCTCGTAGCGGGTCAGGCAGGTGCACAGCTGCTCCTGCACCAGATAGTAGGCCTGATAAAAGCTGGGGCCGATCTCGGCATTGGGGGCAAAGCCTGCCCGGGCACAGGCCGCCCACAGCGGGCTGAACAGATCCTGCCGCAGGCTGGGCAGCAGCACCCGCTGCCCGCGCAGCTCTGCCAGCGGGATGCGCTCCTTTTCCCAGAAGGGGTGTCCCCGTGGCACCAGCAGACAGGCGGGGTCTGCCCGCAGGGTGGTGCGCGCCAGCACCGGTGCGGCGCAGCCAAGGTCGATGACCAGACCCGCGTCCAGCTCGCCCTGCTCCACCCCATCGGCCACGGCGTCGTTGTCCAGCAGGCGGAACCGCATCTCCACATGGGGGTACTGCTGCCGGAACTTGTCCAGCTGGGTCTCCAGCCCGGGCAGATAGTCCGGCACCAGCGCCACGCTGATGCCGATGCGCACCGGCTGGGCAGACTGGATCTCTGCCCGTAGCGCGGCCTGCATCTGCTGGAACTGCTCCACCACCGGGGCGGCGTGGCGCTGTAAGCTCATGCCCCGGTCGGTGAGCGCCAGCTTGTGGTGAGCGCTGATGAACAGCGGCCCGCACATTTCGGCTTCCAGCGCAGAGATGCTCTGGCGCAGCGCCTGCCGCGACAGGAACAGCCGCTGTGCGGCGCGGGTATAATTCATTTCTTCGCACAGGGTCAAAAAGTAGTGCAGCTGGCGGATATCCATGGTCTCCTCCCGGGAAAGTTTGTTCTGGAAAAAGAATACCGCTTTTTCGGCGGAATGTAAAGAGAAGGGCAGCAAAAAGCCGCTGCACGGCGACAGCCGTGCAGCGGCTCAGAAGCTTGGAGGATCAGATCAGGCTCAGAGCCTCTTCATCGCCAACCAGAATGAAGTCCGGGTGCAGCTGCAGGATGCTTGCGGGCACCTCGGGGGTGACAGGGCCGAAGAAGGCCTTTTTGACGATCTCGGCCTTGCCTGCGCCGTTGACCACCATCAGCACCTTGCGTGCCTGCATGATGGTGCGGATGCCCATGGTGTAAGCCTGCTTGGGCACCAGATCCACGTTGCCGTCAAAGAAGCGCTTGTTGGCCTCGATGGTCTCCTGGGCCAAGTCTACGCAGTGGGTGCCCAGATCAAAGGCATCGTGGGGCTCGTTGAAGCCGATGTGACCGTCATGACCGATGCCCAGCAGCTGCAGATCCACGCCGCCCACGCTGCGGATGACCTCGTCGTAGCGCTTGCACTCGGCTTCGGCGTCCATGTTGGTGCCGTCCGGCAGGTTGATGTGGGCGGGGTCGATGTTTACATGGTCGAACAGGTTGCGGTGCATAAAGCTCCAGTAGCTTTCCGGGTGCTCCTTGGGCAGGCCGCGGTACTCGTCCAGATTGACGGAAGTGACCTCAGAAAAATCCAGATCCCCCTCGTTGTAGCGCTCCACCAGCTTCTCATAGGTGCCAACGGGGGTGCCGCCGGTAGCCAGACCCAGCACGCAGTCGGGCTTCATGATGACCTGCGCAGAAATGATGTTTGCTGCCTTGCGGGACATATCAGCGTAGTCCTTTGTACGAATGATCTTCACGATAAACGACCTCTCTTCTTCATTTACTCCTTGTGGGCGGTGCACAGCGGCACACACCCGCATCTAGTCCAAGTTTATCACATTTGCCGACGGAAAGCCACAAAACGGCACAATTTTTCCGGTTTTCCGTTTCTTTTGGAAAAAGTGCCTTAAAAACCGGTTGAAGTATCGTCCATTTGCACAAAGGGCGCGCAGGGGGTCAGTCCGCAAAGCCGGCCTTTTGCAGGGCGGTGAGCAGCAGCGGGATGAGCACCAGCTGTGCTGCGATGCCCGGCACGGCGGTAAACAGCGCCCCGGACAGGAACGCACGGAAGGGGAAGCTGCCGCCGGTCAGCCCGGCCAGCACAAAGCGCACGATGCCCCAGACGATGCGCCCGGACACCATAGCGGTCAGCAGCACGGCGTACAGCGCGGGCAGGCTGTGCTTGGCCCTGCGCCACAGCAGCCCGGACACCAGCCCGTAGGTGGCCAGCTCAAAGGCCATGGAGATGGCCACTGGGAACATGGGCGGCATCCCGAACAGCACCGAGCGCAGCAGCGGGGCGGCAAAGCCCACAGCCAGCCCCCACGGGCCGCCCAGCACAAAGCCGCACAGCAGCACCGGGAAGTGCATCGGGCAGAGCATATTGCCCACCTTGGGTACCTGTCCGGTGAGCAGGGGCAGCACAAAGGCCAGCGCTAAAAACAGGGCAGCCGGCACCAGCTGCCGCACGGTTTGGGTGTTTTTGGTTTTCATAAGGGTCCCTCCATTTTCAGCCGCAAAATAAAAAGGAGCCTGCCCCGGCATTCCATGCCAAAGGCAGACCCCTTCGTGGCGTCTGTTTCAAAAAATATTGCTTGCGGGGGAAAGCGGCAGGCTGCTGCCCGCCCGTGTCCGGCTTCCTGCCGGAACGATGGTCAAAAGTATAACAAACCATTTTGCCCCTGTCAAGCAGGGCGGGATGTCTGCAAAATAGACAAAAATCGGTCTGTTCGCAAAAAAATTTCCCCGGGGCTGTACATTTTGCTGGAAGAAGCTTGACCTTTTTGCGCAGAATGGATAATATAAAATTGAAAAAAAGCGCGCTGCGGCAATCTTGACGCCGGGGCGCTGACGAGAGGCTTTTTTGAGCGCATGAATTCTGAGGTTCATACGGGAGGACCATCATGACAAATGCTGAAAAACTTACCCTGAAAAAGCACGCCTGCCACATCCGCATGGGCGTGATCGAAGGGACCCACAGTGCAGGCTGTGGTCATCCGGGCGGCAGTCTGAGCATCGCAGACGTGCTGTCTTATCTGTACTTTAAGGAATTGAACATCGACCCTGCCCAGCCTAAGATGGCGAACCGCGACCGTCTGGTGCTGTCCAAGGGTCATGCCGCCCCGGCGCTGTACGCCGCGCTGGCAGAGCGGGGCTTCTTCCCGGTGGAGGAGCTCAAGACCCTGCGCAAGATCGGCAGCCGCCTGCAGGGCCACCCCAACATGAACAGCGTGCCCGGTGTGGATATGTCCACCGGCAGTCTGGGTCAGGGCATCTCTGCCGCCTGCGGCATGGCGCTGGGCGCAAAGCACGCCGGCTCTGCCGTGAACGTTTACGCCATTCTGGGCGACGGTGAGGTGGAAGAGGGCGAATGCTGGGAGGCCTTTATGTTTGCCGCCCACTACGGCCTTTCTAACCTGTGCGTGATGCTGGACCGCAACCATCTGCAGATCGACGGCACCACCGAGACCGTGATGAACAGCGCCCCGCTGGAAGATAAGCTGCGCGCCTTCAACTTCAACGTGGTCACCATCAACGGCCACGACTTTGACCAGATCGAGAGCGCCGTGCAGGCTTTCCACGCCGAGACCGAAAAGCCCACCTGCATCATTCTGGATACGGTCAAGGGCACCGGCGTTTCCTATATGACCAATTCCGTTGCATGGCACGGCAAGGGCCCCAACGATGAAGAGTATCAGGTGGCCATGAACGAGCTGAACGCCGCCTATGCCGCGCTGGAACAGGAGGAGAACTGAGATGGCAGACGTGAAAAAGATCGCGACCCGCGACAGCTACGGCAACACCCTGAAGGAACTGGCCGCGGAAGGCCACGATGATCTGGTGGTGCTGGACGCCGATCTGGCCGCCGCTACCAAGACCGGTATGTTCCAGAAGGCATACCCGGACCGTCACTTTGACTGCGGCATCGCCGAGAGCAACATGGTAGGCGTGGCCGCAGGTCTGGCCGCTATGGGCTATGTTCCCTTTGTTTCCAGCTTTGCCATGTTCGCAGCCGGCCGCGCCTTTGAGCAGGTGCGCAACTCTGTGGGCTACCCCCACCTGAACGTGAAGATCGGCGCTACTCACGGCGGCATTTCCGTGGGCGAGGACGGCGCTTCCCACCAGTGCTGCGAGGACTTTGCCCTGATGCGCAGCATCCCCGGTATGACCGTCATCTGCCCCGCCGACGATATCGAGGCACGCGCCGCTGTGCGCGCCGCCTACGCCATGGAAGGCCCCGTCTACCTGCGCTTCGGCCGTCTGGCTGTGCCGGTGTTCCACGATGAAGCCAACTACCACTTTGAACTGGGCAAGGGCGAGCAGCTGACCGAGGGCAACGATATTGCCATCATCGCCACCGGTCTGATGGTCAACGAAGCCCGCATGGCTGCCGAGCAGCTGGCTACCGAGGGCATCCACGCCCGGGTCATCAACATCCACACCATCAAGCCCCTGGACGAGGAGATCGTCCTCAAGGCTGCCAAGGAGTGCGGCAAGGTCATCACTGCCGAGGAGCACAACGTCATCGGCGGTCTGGGCGAAGCCGTCTGCGCCGTCCTCAGCGAGAAGCTGCCCACCCCCGTGCGCCGCGTGGGCGTGCAGGATGTGTTCGGCTGCTCCGGCCCCGCATGGGATCTGCTGAAGAAGTACGGTCTGGACGCTGCTACCATCTGCAAGACCGCCCACGAGATGCTGGGCAAGTAAGCGCTTTTATAGCAATACGCGTTCAAATTTTAAGGCCGCCGCACAGTGCTTTGTGCGGCGGCCTTTTTTGAACGGTGTATCGCGGGGGTAAGAAAAAACGCTCACGATGCACAGAATGCAGACAATGCAAGGAAAAACACGGCTTTCCCGCCGGTGTGCAAAAAGTGTGCAAAAGTGTGCAGAGCCCCAGAAAACGGAAAATCCCACGAGGAATCTTGCGATTCCTCGCGGGATTTTGGTGCGCTCGAGGGAACTCGAATCCCTGGCCCTCTGATTAAAAGTCAGATGCTCTACCGGCTGAGCTACGAGCGCATATTCTGCGGCAAAACAATACCGCCGAATAATATTACCACAATTGGCTGCAAAATGCAAGAGCAGTGCTCAAAAAAGCCGAAATTTCAGGCTTATGCCCAAAAGCTTTACTCAAAAAGACTTTGCGCCCGGCGCTGCAGCAGCTCCACCAGCAGGCCGGTATAGATGCTGACCATGGAGGGCGTTTCGCCCAGATCCATCGCTTTGCGCTGGGGCAGGTCGGCTAAGCGCCCCTTGTACAGGCACTTCAGCTGGGGCAGCAGGGCGTAGTCGTTGGGGTGCATCAAGGTGCTGTCCTTGGGCAGCGCCAGTGCACCGCTTTGTTCCAGCACCTCGCTGACGAACTGGGAGCAGAAATAATGGTGGCGGCGCTGCCAGCGGATATGCAGCCCGCACAAGATCAGCCCCAGCGTGTTGAAGCTGTAATCCTCGCTGTGGCGCATGAATTCCTCGGCGCGGTGCAGGGCGTGGGAATAGGCCTCATCGGACACCTCCAGCGCATACGGCGCACAAGGGGCGTCGTCCCGCAGACGGAAAACGCCCTTGTTCAGGTATTCTTTGCTGGGGCCCGCCGGGAACATGGTGTAGCCGTTTTTGCGGGTGGAGCTGTACAGGCAACTCAGCTCCGCATCAAAGGCCATGGAGGCGTGGGTATAGTTGGCTCCGGTGGCGGCATAGACCAGCTTGGACAGCAGCGTGCCGGAGCGGGTGAGCAGGATGTAGATGGTTTTCATGGTAGTTTCCTTATATGTGAGCCGCCGCAGCGGGCAGAAAAGGGTTTCTATTTAAAATAAGTATAGCACAAGTAAAGTCCTTTTGCCAGAAAAACGTTTGAGCCAACGCAAAAATTGCACAATAAGATAAGGGCAGCGGCAAATCGGGGATAAAAATGCGCAAAGCGTCCTGTTTTTTTCATGTATCCCTGCTTGTCAAACTTTTATCAAAATGTCGGTTTTTCCCCGTCCCGCCTTATTTTTCACAGTCTGCATCCCTGCCGGGCTTCGTGAAATTACTTTATGCGGGAAAGCTTGTTTATGAAATTTGTTTCTTTTTTGCAAACAGAACCTTCCATTTATTGCTTTTGGAAAGCTTTTGTGTATAATGATAGACAGGAGAATTTGCATTGCATCGTTCTGTGCTGTCTCCCCCTTATGCGGTGTCCGTACCATAAATGGCGCTGCATCTCCTACACAGAGTTATGTAAGGATCAAACGAAAGTAGAGGTACGCAAATATGGCAAAGTTGGATCTTACCAAGTATGGCATTACCGGCACGACTGAAGTCGTGCACAACCCCTCCTACGAGCAGCTGTTCGCAGAGGAGACCAATCCCGAGCTGGAAGGCTACGAGAAGGGTCAGGTCAGCGAGCTGGGTGCTGTGAACGTGATGACCGGCATCTACACCGGCCGTTCTCCCAAGGACAAGTTCATCGTGATGGACGAGAACTCCAAGGACACTGTGTGGTGGACCAGCGATGAGTACAAGAACGACAACCACCCCGCTTCTCAGGAGGCTTGGAAGGCTGTCAAGGAGATCGCTCAGAAGGAGCTGTCCAACAAGCGCCTGTACGTCGTGGATGCTTTCTGCGGCGCCAACAAGGATACCCGCATGGCAGTGCGTTTCATCGTGGAAGTGGCCTGGCAGGCACACTTCGTTACCAATATGTTCATCCGTCCCACCGCTGAGGAGCTGGAGAACTTCGAGCCTGATTTCGTTGTTTACAACGCTTCCAAGGCTAAGGTCGAGAACTACAAGGAGCTGGGCCTGAACTCCGAGACTGCTGTGCTGTTCAACATCACCAGCAAGGAGCAGGTCATCGTCAACACCTGGTACGGCGGCGAGATGAAGAAGGGCATGTTCTCCATGATGAACTACTTCCTGCCGCTGAAGGGCATGGCTTCCATGCACTGCTCCGCCAACACCGATAAGGAAGGCAAGAACACCGCCATCTTCTTCGGTCTGTCCGGCACCGGCAAGACCACCCTGTCCACCGATCCCAAGCGTCTGCTGATCGGCGATGACGAGCACGGCTGGGACGACAACGGCGTGTTCAACTTCGAGGGCGGCTGCTACGCTAAGGTCATCAACCTGGATAAGGAGTCCGAGCCCGATATCTACAACGCCATCAAGCGCAACGCTCTGCTGGAGAACGTCACTCTGGATGCCGAGGGTCACATCGACTTCGCTGACAAGTCTGTCACCGAGAACACCCGTGTGTCCTACCCCATCAACCACATCCAGAACATCGTGCGTCCCGTTTCTTCTGCTCCCGCAGCAAAGAACGTGATCTTCCTGTCTGCTGATGCATTCGGCGTTCTGCCCCCGGTCTCCATCCTGACCCCGGAGCAGACCCAGTACTACTTCCTGTCCGGCTTTACCGCAAAGCTGGCAGGCACCGAGCGCGGCATCACCGAGCCCACCCCCACCTTCTCCGCTTGCTTCGGTCAGGCCTTCCTGGAGCTGCACCCCACCAAGTACGCTGAGGAGCTGGTCAAGAAGATGAAGGCCAGCGGCGCAAAGGCTTATCTGGTCAACACCGGCTGGAACGGTACCGGCAAGCGCATCTCCATCAAGGATACCCGCGGCATCATCGACGCTATCCTGAGCGGTGCTATCAACGAGGCTCCCACCAAGAAGATCCCCTACTTCGACTTTGAGGTTCCCACCGCTCTGCCCGGTGTTGACCCCGCCATCCTCGATCCCCGCGACACCTACGCAGATGCCGCTCAGTGGGAAGAGAAGGCAAAGGATCTGGCCGGCCGCTTCGTGAAGAACTTCGCTAAGTACGAGGGCAACGAGCACGGCAAGGCTCTGGTCTCCGCAGGCCCCCAGCTGTAAGCTGAATCCCGCATTTTTCTTCTGAACTCCATATAAAATAAGCGCCCGCCCCGTGGTTCTGCTCGAACCATAGGGCGGGCGCTTTGCTGTTAAAAAAAGATTGACCGCCTCTGTTCTTGCCCAACCGAGCGGTCAATCTTTTGACATAATCCCGGGAAGGAACTGACCACATCTACAGCCAGTGCCTTTCCTCTGCTTTTGTTATAGTAGCATCACCGCTTTTTGTCAAGGGCACCCTCAGGGTGTCCTTTTTTCTCGGGTAAACAGAGCGTCGATTGCGTTTTGTGCGGCCTTATGCTATGCTTTTTCCAAGGGAGTTGATAAAATGGATGCCAGAACCTTCGGAAATTATCTGAGCCGGATGCGCAAAGCGCAGGGGATGACACAGGCAGAACTGGCTGAACAGTTGCACGTTACCGACAAGGCTGTCAGCCGCTGGGAACGGGGAGAATCCCTCACTTAAAGATATTGGTTATGTACTAGGTGTGCAACCGTTCGATTGCACACCCTTTTATAATGCGTCACTCGACTTTGCCGATAAAACGGTAAAAAA
>ERZ824480.2873-NODE-2873-length-12408-cov-2.779244_pt1 | contig 12408 bp, 10 predicted proteins | sample MGYA00519861_ERZ824480 | MGnify/ENA primary metagenome ERZ824480 (study PRJEB31778, sample SAMEA3449152) | human gut metagenome | biome: human gut; feature: human-associated habitat; material: faeces | place: United Kingdom | collected 2010/2012 ... | reverse complement strand
CCCAGCGTGCAGCAAAGATCACGGCTGGTTCCGTCTCAGCGGCACTCGATGCAGGCAGCCCTGCTTCAAGTGCTTCGGTAAGCATCGCTTCACCCTCACGAACGAAAAGGCGAGCCGCTCGTGCAATGGTCCGGTCATCGCCTTGACCGCCTTCAATCGAAAGATGATCGCCAAAGATACGTTCGAGTTCGTCACTCAAGCCATACGGATGCCATTCATCCACCGTCTCAAAATGGCGGTTTTCACCTGAGAATGTAGAAGCAAGCCAGAAAACCAGCTTCTCATTGGCTGCATCGAGCTCCTCGGGCGTCATTTCACCCGTACGAAGCATCGAGAGGCGCTTGGCCATATTGCGCAACGCCTGCCGAAAAATACCGTCAACGATATCAATGGCTCCGAGGCTGGGTTTTTGATCCGCCCTGCTGCTGTAATCTGCACCACACCCTCCGCCGCAACGCCGAGGGCCGCAGGATCCGCATTTCATCAGCGCATTCCTTCTGTTTCGTTGAGGGTGTCGCCCAAAAAGCGCTCCCCCCAAACAAATGCCGTGCGTTCGATTCGCACTTTAAGACGTTCCGGCGTAAGCTCGCCGCCTTCGGCTGCCGCGGCTTTGAGCATCGTATAGATTTCTCGCAGAAAGACCCGCGACGCATGCACCATGAGCGCACGGGGATTCCCCGCGTCAACACCTTGCGGCAGATCGCGAAAAAGTGCAGGCAGATTCGCTTTCATAGCAGCAACAAGCTCCGGACCGGGTTTGGGCGTACCCGGCGCCAGCATAAGACGAATTCGTTCATGCTCGCCCATCAGAATCTGCGCAAGCGTGCGCACAGTGGCATCATCACGGCTCGATGCCTCGTCGGGTTTGAGTTTCCCTGCACGCACATCCACAACATTCTGAATGACGCCCGTTACGATGCTTGCCAGAAAATCCTCAAATTCGCGTGCGGAAAGCGCTGCGGGATCCGTCTTCTCGGCCTCCTGCACAGAAGTGTTCTCACAGCTTTCCTGGCCAACCGCATTTTTCACGGCTTGGTTGATGAGCGTTTTTTCCATCCTTTATCCTTTCACGGCAGCAGCGGCAGTCAGCGCGCTTTAATGCCCAAAATCTTTTCCGCCCAGCCGAGCATCCAGGCATGGAGCGTCTCCTGAGACAGGAAGTCGTGAAATGCAGCTTCATCGGATTCGCGGTCCGTCGTCTGAAACCACGCATCGGCCATCATTAGCAGCTCTTCAAAAAAGACGTTGACCGCAAGCGTGACGATTTGTGCATCGTCGTCAAAAAGCTTTCGGTCCTCCGCACTCATTGCATTCAGACGACGGCTAAGCTGCTGACGAAGTCGGGCACCCGCCTTCGCCGTCGAAAAGCCTGCAGGCAGCTCCACAATGCCGCTTTGATCTTCAAAAAGCGCAGCCAGGCCAAAGACAATTGCGGCAATGCGTTCATCGCTTTCGCCCTCAGACTCCATACCAGCGTGCTGACCATAAACGGCATGAAGAAAATCGGATGCTGCACAGCCGAAAAGCTCTGCGGCTGCGGTTGGATCGGCCAGACTTGGCCGAATAGAGAGCGCGCCGGAAAGTGCCTCCTCAGGAGGGTGTGTCTGCATGCTGTTGTTGGGATCTTCCTGAGTCATAGGGATCGTATGAACTGTGAGATTAAGGTTGCTGCAGCCTCTCAACGGACTGCTGGTTCAAGGATTATATGGTGAAGAAGCTGTGCGCTCTCAGAGAGTGTTCGAGTGTGTTTTGTCGGCTCCTCAGCACCGATCAAATGGCGGGGATGCGACACCTAATCGGGCCAAAAAAATCCATGCCGCTTCAAAAAACGAGCATAAAAAAATCCCGCAGCCGGTCAAAGCGGAGGGAGGAGGAAGCCGGCTGCGGGGGGAAACAGGGCGCTCACTAAAGAAGTATCCGCGAACACATCATCCGCACAAGGAGGCTCAGAAATGCGGAAGGGCTCAAGCGGTTCGATCGAGCTGTATGCCCTGCAAATTCAATGTATCTCTTTTAGATACCGTTCGAAAGAACTGAACGTTATTCTTTGGCCGGCTTATGCGTCGGCGCAATTACTCACGGTTTACCGCGGGTTTTTACTCTAAGATCAAATAAATAACAGTGTTACAGTAAGGAAGCCTGCTGATTGCAGATTCATCACGAACCTTCGAGCAGCTTCAAGGACTTCGAGCCGCCTCAGCTGCTCGAACGCATGCAATGGATCCTGCCCGCTGCGGCCTCTATTTCTGCCTGAATCTTTTTTAAAAGCGCTGCCGGCGACGCAAATCGCGCCAGTGCGGCAGCTTCGAGCTGCACTCGGTCATCGGCGTTATGGCGCTCTTCAATCACGACTGAATCGATCCCGGCCGACTTTGCGCCGCGAATGCCGGGAAGTGCATCCTCCACCATGATGCATTCCTCTGGCTCTGCCTTTAATGCATCGAGCACTTTGTAAAAACCTTCTGGATCGGGCTTTACGTGTGCGACATCGTCTCTCGTCACAATCAAATCCATGATTTCCGAGAGCGGCGCAGCGGCTATCATCGATTCGTTCTGAGAGGCATAAACATCAATGTTGCGCCGACGAGTTGTGGTAACGATTGCGAGCTTCTTGCCGAGTGCCTTGAGGTATTTGATGAGCTCTGCCGCCCCTTCGCGATAGTGCACGCGTGTGCGTAAAAATTCCTGAGCGAGGCTGTAGCGCTGAAAATGCATTTCTTCAGGGGTACCAGGCAGGTCAAAAGCACGCTTGAGATCGGCCATGTACTTGAAATAAGCATCAGACCCCTCGCCGTAGGTCTTCATCGCCCGTATGCGAAGCGTTCCTGCTTCATCCTCGGAGAGCATTACGCGGCCGTTTGACAAGCGGCGCACCAGCTCTTGGTCCACCTGACTCCAAACACCAAGCGAATCAATCAGCGTGCCGTCCAAATCGAAAATAAAGCAGCTCCGTTCATAAAACATGTTTAAGCAGGCTCCGGGAAAAGAAAAGTCAAATGAATGAACGCCAAACTCTACCGCATTGCGCCGATAAGGCTCGTCTGCGCCGCGTTGCGCCCGGCAATACGACCGAAAACAAATGCATCAAGCAGTCCGCTGCCGCCCAAACGGAATTTCCCATGCACGCCGCCGGTGACTTCGCCTGCTGCATAGAGCCCAAGGACGGGCCGTTTTTGACTGCCGGCATAAAGCACTTCTGCCTTGGGGTTAATGGCGATGCCGCCGCACGTGTAATGCACTTCGAACCGTTCTCGGCCAAAGTAAAAGGGCGGCTCCTTCAATTCCTGCAGAAACCGCGTTCGTCCGAAATCCGGATCCGTGCCAGTCCTTGCTGCTTCGTTATAGCGGGCAAAGACTTCGGAGAGCTGAGCTGAGGAAATCTTCATCTTTTTTGCAAGCTCTTTGAGGGATGCTGCACTTTCCACCAATCCCTGCTGAACCTTCGTCGCAAAAGTCGAGCCTTTTCGGCTCCGGCTGTCCGTAATCACCCAAAAATCACTTCCCCCTGCAGCAGTCAGATCGGCAAGCACGGTATCCCACGAGGCCGTTTCATCGGTGAATCTTTCGCCGCGGGCAGTGAGGAAAATTTCTGCTCCGGGATAGTCGAGCACTCGTCCGCCCCAGAAAGGAATGGCAAGGACATACTCCATGCCGACCAAACCTGCACCGGCTGCTTCGGCCATGCGGATGCCGTCACCGGTTGCCGGATCTTCTTCAATTCGCCCGGGGCTGTACGTAGTCCCCAAATCCATGGAAATCCATGGTGCCCACCGAGCACGCATCAGGCGATTGGCGCCGAAACCGCCTGAGGCAATGACCACCGACTTGGCCGTCAATGTTTTGTGCTCGGGCGAATCCGCATCCATATCGGTCAATTCAACGCCAAGCACGCGGCCGTTATGCATGACGAGCGCTTCGACCCGCTGGCGGTAGCGTACCTCGACGCCGAGCTTGCGGGCACGACGCATTAAAGCGCGGCTGTAGGCCATGCCGCTTCGCGCATGGATCGTTCGATGCGCGCGAGGATAGACGCCGGTATAGGCTTCATAAAGCGCCGGATCAAATTCAACCCCCAGGCTCTTGAGCCAAGCAAAGACGTCAGCGCTCGAACGAACCATCGTTGCGATGAGGTCCGGATCACCCAGACCGCCGCCGCCCTCATAGGTGTCGCGAAAAAAATGCTCCACTGAATCGGTTCGGCCGGAACGCTTTTGTCCTTCAGGGTCAACGGCATTGAGCATGCCGGAACTCACCATCATGTGGCCGCCCGCAAGTGCTGTTTTTTCGAGCACGACCACACGAACCGCTCCCGCTTCCTTAGCGGCGATTGCTGCCGCAAGTCCCGCTGCCCCTGCCCCGATGACCGCCACGCTGCAGCTTTCAGCATCAATCGTTTCAGGCTCCGAACCATTCACTGCGGAGGAAAGCGTGAGGGCGGCAGAAAAAGGAGGCAACAGCCCCGCCGCTCCAACGAGCTTCCTGCGGGAAATCGTCATGACGAACCTCCCGCTTTGTCGGTCTCGGCAAGAAGCCCAGCCATCTCCAATGCCTTGGCCATTGCAACTGCCGACCGCACGCCCAGCTTTCTTGCCGCATTGCCGCGATGGAGCTTAACGGTCGGCAATGAAATAGACAGTCGATCGGCGATTTGCTTATTGAGCAGCCACAAGCCTCGCCACCTCAAGTTCACGTTCAGTGAGGAGCGCTGCTTTTTGAGCTAAGTCCACCTGTCCGGCTTCGGCAGCGATATCTGCCAAATTTTTCTTCACGGCTTTTTCCACCGCAGCCAGAAGCACCTCAGGCGCAGCGGGCTTGACAAGAAAATCCATGGCTCCGCGATGCACGGCCTGCATAGCCATGGGAATATCGCCATGGGCGGACAAAAAAATCACAGGGAGCAGACTGCCTCGCTCAACGAGCGTCTCATGGAGCTCCATCCCAGTCATGTTGGGCATGCGGTGGTCAAGGAGCAGGCAGCCCGAGCGCCGCGGATCATCCATTTCCAGAAATGCAGCTGCACTTTGGTAAGTCATGACCTCCCAGCCGCCCATACGCAGCAGGAATGCCAGACTTTTCAATTGCTCGGCATCATCATCCACAATCCGTACGAGCGGCGTATCCAAAGCTTTTGTCATTGCACTCCACCATTTCCTTTTTCAGCCGCAGCGCTTGAGGACTGACTGCTGCCTTTATCCGTCTCATGCGTCCCTTCCGGCGGTTCTGCAGCCTCAATCACGGCTTCAGCGCAGATACCCTCTGTCGGGAGCTGATAAAACTTCAGCTGTCCGCCGTGGCGATCAGCAATCCCGCGGCAAATAGAAAGACCGATGCCCATGCCCTCCTGCTTCACGCTGTCGCCGTATCCGGTGAGTCTGGCAAATCCTTCCGGCGACAGCTTGGGACCGTTGTCTGTCACATGCAGCACATAGTTGTCTCCTTCACGCGCAAGCGATACGCTCACGAACCCTTTGGGATTTTTCTGTGCGGCATGCGCTGCATTGCGAATGAAGTTGAGGCCAAGGAGCTCCAGCTCCAAGGCGTCACCCAATACCCAGGCAGGACGATCGTCCTCGGGATCGGCAGCGAGATAGGGGCCCGGGGCCGTGTAAATCGGCACCCGCCGCGCATCATGGCGCTCAACGATCAATTCCGCCCGCCGCACAACTGCAGTCCAGTCGGTCGGTTTAAGAGGTTCGGTAGAAGCTTTGGCATACCCGCGCACTCGGTTGACAATGGCCGTGATGCGGTTGGCTTCCTCCGCCATCGCTGAAAGTGCATCCTCGGCTAATGCACGGTCCGCATCATTGGTCTGTCGATGAGCGTTCCAGAGCTTCAGACCTCCCACGTAGTTGGAAAGCGATGAGAGCGGCTGCTTAAGTTCATGCGCAAACATTGAACTCATCTGCGAAAGCATGCCTGCTCGTTCAATGGCCGAAAGCTGCTCGCGCGACACCCTTGCTTCATTTTCCATCCGCTCTTTCTCTTCCAACGCAGTGCGCAGAGCTTGAGTCTTCACGCGAACCAGATAGCGGGATCGAAGCGCATGGAAAAGTACGAAGAGAAACACCGCAACGAGCGCAACGAACCATTCTACGTGGCTCTTCATGAAACCTACGACCGTTTGTTCATCCAAATAACTGTAGGGCCCGAAATGGAGCGCTTCCATTAAGCTGCGTACGCTCGACAGATCCACGCGCAGCCCCCAGCGCCAGCCGTCGTTCTCGGGCAAGCTGAAGGCAACGGCAGCCACTCGGCGAACCTGATTCCCGTCCGCCCACGCCATATAGCCGAGCGTCCAATCTGGGTAGAGCGGCGTGCTCGATAAACACGCGCCCGGCGTTCGTTCTAGGACTGCTGCCGGACGAAAGGCTTTGGGATCGATCATCCCTTCAGCGGCAAGCGCCTCAAAAGTGCACACGCTGATAAGCCCTGCGTCCGCACGCCCCGAAAGAACAGCATTAAGCACCTCAGGGACGTCGTGCGGCCGCCAAACTGCCTCGGAAAAGAATTTCCGCGGATCATGGTGATCCGCTAAAAGCCGCCCCGCCAGCCACTGCCAAGGCCCAAAGGAAACACTGCTTTCTACCGCTATGCGTGCGCCTTCGAGGCTCTCCAAACTGCCCAAATCCCTGCGCTTGGCGTCAACGACAAGCAGTCCGCCGGCAGCACTCTGCGAGGATTCTTCTGCATGAGAATTGAGTCGTTCCCGTGCGGCGAGCGGCACTGCGCCAGATTCATTGACAAGCGCCACCATGGTGCCGGCAGTCGCGAAAACAAACGGAATTTTTTCCGCCCTGACAACATCAATAAATCCGCGCGAAGGAATTTGGCGAATGTGTGTGCGGCGATCCGGAAAAGCCACGCGCAGCCCTTCGGCAAGACTGGCCAGCATTCGGATATACGACTCATTGCGATCTGTTTCCTCGACCGCGAAAACGAAATCATCGGGACCGATTGTCGTCGAGGCTTCAAGGCGAGACACGCCTTCGACGCCCGTGTCCTCACGAAAGTGCATTGCGCGGACTTCCGAAAGGTTGAAAGTTGCGCCGGAAACAGCCGCCACTTCTGACACCGTTTGCGCTTCATTCTGACTGGCGGACGCCGTCGGAACATCCGGCGATGCGGATGCCGTCACCGCAGCCAATATCAGCCCGGCAGCAGCACTGCGCATGAGGATTGTGCAGCCGATCGATTTAAAAAAATGCGAATGAGGATAAGCAACCTTCATCGTCCACCAAATCGGTGTTTTGTCAAAGCCGGCGCAGCATCCAGGCAGCCGGCGAAATTCAGCTTCCGTGAGCGCAAAAATCTGCAGCGAATACTTGCATTCGCCGCTTCGTCATTGTACCGGCGCCGCGGCTGTCAACTGCAGCAGTCTCTCAGAGAGATCACCTATACCTTGGTCTAGCCGCGGTGCTTCAGAAACGCTTCAGAATACCTACATCGCTTAGGACGCAGGAGCTGTTTGAGCTCCCGTCGGACGAGCTTCTCACAATCCGTAATCCCCTTGAGACTTGGAGCGCTCTGCTCCGAGTTGAACGGATCACTCTTCAAAGGAAGATAAGAATGTCCGAAATGAATCTCTGCCGCCGCAACCTCCTCAAGGCTGGCGCCGCTGCCGCCGCCGGCATTATGGCGAGCGCTGCCGCCAACGCAGGCATTCCCGCTGCCAAGGTTGAGAAGTATGACGAAGAGTACGATGTCGTCATCATCGGCTCCGGCTTTGCCGGTATGGCCTGCGCCCTCAAGGCTGGCCGCGCCGGCAAAAAGGTTCTGATGCTCGAAAAAATGCCGGTCGTCGGCGGCAACTCCGCCATCTGCGGCGGCAACGTTGCCTGCCCGGTCAACCCCGTGCAGAAGGCTCAGGGCATCAAGGACAGCCGCGAACTCTTCATCGCTGACTGCCTGAAAGACGGTCTCGGCCTCAACCACGTTGAACTGCTCTCGAAGATCGTTGACCGCTGCAACGACACGATCAAGTTTGTCGAGGACTGCGGCGCCGAATTCGTGCCCAACCACATGCTCTTCGAAGGCGGCCACTCCGTTCCGCGTTCCTATGAAATTAAGGCCGGCACCGGCTCTGGCTACATCCACCCGATGTACGACCAGATCAAGAAGCTCAGCAACGTCACGGTGAAGACCCGTGCCAAGTTCGACGACTTCATCCTGGACGGCGATGCTGTTGTGGGCGTCACCTACCGCGAAGGCTATCGCTTCAATGCCAAGCTCCAAAGCGATGACCTCGAAAACAAGACCGGCAAGACCAAGACTGTCCGCGCCAAGCTCGGCGTCATGCTTGCCGCCGGCGGTTTCTCCCGCGACATTTGGTTCCGTCAGATTCAGGACCCGCGCGTTGTTCCGACCACGGACTCCACGAACCAGCTCGGCGCCACGGCCGGCGTGCTCGTCAAGTCTCTCGGCATCGGTGCTGCTCCGGTCCAGCTCTGCTGGCTGCAGTTCCTCCCCTACACCAACCCGCGTGAAAAGGGCTTTGGCGTTTCCGTGAACTTCACCAACCACGCCTGCATGGACTTCGGCATCGTTGTTGACCGCAAGACCGGCAAGCGCTTCATGGATGAACACGCTGGCCGCAAGATCAAGTCCGACGCGCTCTTCAACGTCATCGGCAAGGATGAAAATTATCCGATCGCCATTGCCAGCGAAGAGATCGTCAAGGCTATTAATCCTTCCTTCGTGAAGCTGCCGATCGAAATGGGCACGGTCAAGAAGTTCAATACGCTCGAAGAACTTGCCGACTACTTCAAGATCAACAAGGCTCCGTTCCTCGAACAGGTTGAACGCTTCAACGGCTTCGTCGCCAAGCAGGAAGACCCGGAATTCCACCGTATCCTGAAGTTCCAGAACGGCCTCAACCTGGCCAAGGGTCCGTACTACGGCATTGAAGTCGCTCCGAAGATCCATCACACGATGGGCGGCGTCATGATCAACCCGGATTCGCAGGTGATCTCCGCCACGACCCATGCCCCGATCAAGGGCCTCTACGCCGGCGGCGAAATCACGGGCGGCGTGCATGGCGCTTCGCGTCTGGGCACGGTTGCCGTGATCGATGCGCTCACGTTCGGCATGATCGCCGGCGAACACTTCGCTGCGATGTAATGCCTGCCTGAATATTCAGGCTTAAAAGAAAACCCGCCTGTCCAGACCAAGCGCTCCGCGCGCTTCCTGTCAGGCGGGTCATTCGGTAAACAAAGAATAGTTAACCCTCTAACGCTGTGTTGAACTATTCGTTTCCCGCTCCAAACCTCAGACTTTCGCCCATTCCAATCGTTAAGGTTTTTCTTAGCACTTCATTCCGGCGAAACCTATTTCTTAAAGCAAAGCACCGCCGACCCCCAAGATTAGGCAGCGCCTCTGCTTCTTAACTCCCTTTTGGAAGACCCCGCCATGAACCGCACGCTTACCGCGCTCTGCTTGGCCGCTGCGCTGGCCTTTGCAGGCACCGCTTCAGCCGGCGAGAAACTCGCCGAACAGCATATCGCCAAGGGCCTGCAGTGCCAGACCTGCCACGGTCCCGATATGAAGAACCCGCAGATGCCTGAAATGGCTACCTGCACGGGCTGCCACAATGTTGATCAGCTGGTTGAAAAAACGAAGAATGTGAAGCCCGTCAATCCTCACGTCTCTCCGCATTACGGCAAAACGCTCGAGTGCACGAACTGCCACTTGATGCATCAGGAAAGCGAAAACTACTGCAATCAGTGCCACGAATTCAATTTCAAAGTGCCTTAATTGAGGCTTGAGTCTTCAGTGAGCGGCGCCTCGGAGCCGCCGGCTGCAGCGAAAACTTCTCCTTCTTTTCAAGCCGTTTGAACATCGAATGTTCGAACGGCTTTTTTTCGTTTTCCTCTAGCGTTCACTTGATGCGCGTGACATCACAGCCACCACACTCTTGCCCAAGGCGAAAGCAGTGCCTCCACCTCTCGAGCGCTGCCTGCTGCCGCAACTAAGGATCGCCCCTCAGCATCCTTTGGCGCATTCTTCAGCAAATCCTCCGCCCAAGATTCTTGGGTACAAGCCTGCCAAAGAATGACAGGGCGTCCGATGGTAAGCGCAGCCTGAACTTCAATCAGCGTGCTCGCCCCCGGCCGCGCAGCCATAACCAGCGTTCCAGTGCCTAAAGCCGCCACCAAACGATTTCTGCGCTTCAGTGAACGCGCACGGGCTTCAGGATCAAAGCGCCGGCCTTCTGCCTGCGGACATTCCGAAAGAATCAGACCAGACTCAGCAATTTCATCGGCTAAACGCGCATTTTCCGGCGGCCATGGAAAAGACAGCGGAGTTCCCAAAACGGCAATTGTTCTGCCGGCTCGTTTCTCAGGCGTCCAAGCGGAAAGAGCCCCGCGATGCGCCGCGGCATCAATGCCTCGGGCTAACCCAGAAACGATAACGGCGCCGCGGGCCGCCAGATCAGCTGCGACGAGTTCGGCAGCCTCGCACCGATCGGAAGATGCATCACGCGAACCCACAATTGACACTCGAAGCTGCCGCTCTGCAAGCGAAAGATCACCGCGGGCGCAGAGTACTTTTGGAGGATCAGCCAGGTCTTCAAGCACCGAAGGATAATCTTCACTGCCAAAGCGCAGCGCACGAGCGCCGTCAGGAAATGTCGCCGACAGCTCCGCCTTCAGCTCCGAAACACTTTCCACTTGACCGAAAGCTGACTCAAGGGCCAAAAGGGCCTTGAAGGTTTCTGGAGAAAGTTTCGACATGGTGATCAGCCTCTATCAATTCTGGACAATCCGTGTTAATCAGCTCGGCGGTCAAGCCGGCTGCATATTTTCACATGCCGCGCCAACACTCACAATGGAGTGAGACTGTTACACACAGAAGATGGATGGATCCATCCTCTTATTCATTATTCGCAAAAAATCACAAGAAAAGACATGCCGTCGATCACTCTAATGGAGTAGGAACTAACACCATACACGGTGCAGCATAGACATAAACGAATCCATTAGGCTTATAGAAAGGATGCATGGATTTTGTAGTGCACACAACTCGTTAATCGGAATATCACGGTTTCGAGGCGTCAGTTCTTGTTTGTAAAGTTGAGCTTATTTTTGCCCTTAATGAGGTACTCCTAAACGAAAAGACTATCTTAGATTATTGGGCCTGGGTTAAGATCAGCGCTTGAATCACGGGTGTCCTCACCCGGGTTTGAGTCTATGGGCGTCCTCGGAATGGCGAGCAAACGCCCAGCAAACACAAAAAAAGGAAATATCCAACATGAAGAAGATTCTCGTTGCTGCCGCTGTGATGGCCTGCTTCGGCACGGCCGGCGCCGCTGAAGACATCACCGTTGACGTTGCCGTGATCGGTGCGGGTGGTGCAGGCTTGTCCGCCGCCGTTCAGGCTCACGAACTCGGCGCCAACGTCGTCGTAGTGGAAAAGATGGCCATGGTCGGCGGCAATACGGTCCGTGCCGCGGGCGGTCTGAATGCTGTTGGCACTGCTCTGCAGCAGGCCAAGGGCACGAAAGACTCCGTCGAAATCATGTTCTATGACACGATGAAGGGCGGTCATTGGCTCAATGATCCGGCGCTCGTTCGCACCCTCGTCACGAAATCGGCCTCTTCCGTTTACTGGCTGCTTGCTCACGGCGGCGATCTCCGCGACGTTGGTCTGATGGCCGGCGCCTCTCAGCCCCGTACGCATCGTCCGACCGGCGGTGCGCTCGTCGGCCCGGAAGTTGTCCGCACGCTCTACACGGCTGCTAAGAACCTCAAGATCGACGTGCGTACCAACACGCATGCCGAACAGATCCTGACCGACAAGAGCGGCCGTGTGGTCGGCCTGAAGGTCAAAGGCAAGGACGGCACGTACACCATTCACTCCAAGGCTCTGGTTGACGCGGCCGGCGGCTTCGGCGCTAACAACGAAATGGTAGCCAAGTATGTGCCTCGTCTGAAGGGCTTTGCTACGACGAACCATCCGGGCGCCACCGGCGACGGTCTGCTTCTGGCTGAAAAGATCGGCGCTCAGCTGATTCAGATGGATCAGATTCAGACGCACCCGACCGTTGTTCCGAACGTCGGCGAAATGATCACCGAAGCCGTCCGCGGCAACGGCGCTGTCTTGATCAACAAGGAAGGCAAGCGCTTCTTCAACGAGCTTGAAACCCGCGACAAGGTTTCCGCCGCCATCTTGAAGCAGAAGGACGGCGTTGCTTACCTGTTCTTCGACAGCGATATGCAGAAGTCCCTGAAGGCCACGAACAACTACATCAAGCAGAAGTACTGCCTCAACGGCGCTACGCTCGATGAAGTCGCCGGCAAGATGGGCGTTCCTGCCGACACGCTGAAGGCCACGATGGATGCGTGGAAGGCCGGCAAGGCCGCCAATAAGGACGCTTTCGGCCGTGCCGATATGCCGCGCGACCTCGACAAG
>ERZ824480.2869-NODE-2869-length-12415-cov-4.842476_pt1 | contig 12415 bp, 12 predicted proteins | sample MGYA00519861_ERZ824480 | MGnify/ENA primary metagenome ERZ824480 (study PRJEB31778, sample SAMEA3449152) | human gut metagenome | biome: human gut; feature: human-associated habitat; material: faeces | place: United Kingdom | collected 2010/2012 ... | reverse complement strand
CCCCTTCGTTTACACCATTTTCGATTTGACCTAATTGAACAAAGTGAGCGTCCGGATAGCCGGTTACCTATGGACTTTCAATCTTTTGCTCTTACCCATGATTATACTGTGGATCCAGCAGGAAGGCAATACTTCACTTATGGACTGCTGATAAATGGGCATGGCAATAAAACCTCAGACACTGAGGCTTTTAAAAGTTATGGATGGATACTCTTTAACAACGCAGTGGCATACGCAGCTGCGGTTTCCCAAGACGCCCGCCACAGGCTTTGCATACACAGACCCTGATGCCATAAAGATGCTCCAGTATCTCCGGCATTTCCCTGCCGCGAAGTTCTGAGAGATACTTCCTGCATCCAAGAAGATTCCTGCACAGTGTAAGATTCTGGTTCTTGGTCCGGGAACACAACAGACCATAATGGCGGATGCGTACAAAACGCTTTGGGGGTACATGCATCAGGAAGAGTCTGATGAATTCTACACCGGAAAGCGTAAGTTCCTTCCACTTTCCTTCATTGCGGTAATCCTTTACAGAAAAAGTAACCGTGTTTTCATCCATTCTAAGAATACGGTGATTACTGACAGCAATGCGGTGGGTATATTTTCCAAGGTAATCAATCACGGACTGTGCCCCGTTGAAGGTTTTCTTACAGTGTGGTATCCAGCCCATGGAATAACAGGAATCAACCAGCTCCTTAAAAACATAATGATTGCGGTACTTTTCGGCGGTACCATAAAAAACGAGTTTATTATCTTTCCACAGCTTTTTCAGTTCCTCCAGATATTTTCCGCGGAACACTTTGGAAATGACCCGGATGGGAAGAAAAAAGTTTGAGCCGTTATCCTTCCACCGGTTATCTGTTGTCAGTCCGCCTCCCAGCAGGATGGTATGGATATGGGGATGGAAATTCATTTCAGATCCCCATGTGTGAAGGATACAGATATATCCGACTTTTGCCCCAAGGTGCCGGGAATCAGCTGCCAGTTCACTGATTGCTGCTGAAGCAGCATGATACAGTGTATCATAAAGAAGCTGCTGATTGCAGTAAATAACTGGATTCAGGACGTCAGGTACCGTAAATACCAGATGAAAGTATGGTGCATCAAGGACATCTTCCCTGCGGGCATCCATCCACATCTCTTTAGGGACTGCCTGGCACATGGGACAGCAGCGGTTCCGGCAGGAATTATAATGAATCCGAACGGCACCACAGTCTTCACATACAGATATATTTGCACCATAGGCACCTGTCTTGCAGTTCATGATGTTGTGTGCCACCTTTGCCTGCACAGCAGAAGGGGAATATCTGTCAAGATATACCGGATAAAAGCGGTGGAAAATATCCTGCACCGTAGGTTTATCCATTCGGTCCACCAGCCTTCCTGTCAAAAGGACTGCGGATGCCCATAAGGGATTTGTTGCTGACATGCAGATACACTTCTGTCGATTTCGGGTCACGGTGGCCGAGCAACGCCTGAATGTTGCGCTGTTCCACACCGGCTTCCAGAAGGTGGGAGGCAAAACTGTGCCGCAGACTATGGGGAGTTGCTTCTTTGGGAAGCCCTGCAGTAGAAACTGAATGGCGCATTACCTGCTCCAGCGTGCTTACGGTAAGGTACTGTCCGGTAAACTTGTTGGGAAACAGAATTCCCTTCGGACGTCCTTTTTTAAACCAGTATTCTGTAAGAAGGTCAAGGTTTCTTTTGGAAAGAATGGTGTAACGGTCCATCCTGTTTTTTGTGTCCCGCACATGAATCTGCATGTTGGTACGGGAGACATCATCATAATGAAGATGGATTACTTCGGAGACACGCATACCGGAAGAATACATGGTGGCAAACATGGCTTTATACTTTAGGTCATCAGTGGCATCCAGAAGCCGGTCCACTTCATCAATGGTCAGGACCGTTGGAAGCTTATGTTCTGTCATCATGCGTGGAACAGTGATATCATCCCAGAGGATGTGGAGCACGTTGCGGTAGAAAAAGCGGATGGCAGAATTATAGAGATTCAGGGTAGTGGCTTTGAGCCCCTCATCCTTTTTGGCAAGAAGGAATTCCCTGACATCCTGACAGGTGAGGTCTTCCGGGGCTTTCTGCATGTAGTTAAGGAAATAAGAAACATAGTTTTTGTAACAGTTGACGGAACGTTCCTTGAGGTTGCGGATTTTTCCTGCCTCCTCAAGCTTCAATAAATATTTTTCGTACATCATAAATCCTCCATATAAAATCAGTAGTTATCAGGAAACACTGCTTTACATGGAGGTGCATTAGGATAGTAAAACCGCTTGCTAATTAGGCGGCGAGGTGTTATTCTAGTCATAGGCAGTGGAAATGTCGATCCTGTTTGATTGTTTGGTGTAGCAACTTAACAATACTACTTTTAGGACTTGGTTTCCACTGCTTTTAATTGTTGGAAAAACAAAACTGCGCCACAGCCCTGGCAGGCCATCGCGCAGCGATTTTGTTCAATTAAAATTGTTGCAGAAGTTTGGAACAGGAGGTGTTATTATTTCGTCATTTCAAAGAATTATTTGGTTTCATAATCAAGTGATACAAATGGGGTATCCGAATGCAAGTAAATTGGCGGATAAATTTGAGATATCTCTTCGTCAGGCACAGCGGGATATTGAATATATGAGAGATTCTATGAATGCTCCGCTTGTTTATTGTGCCGGGAAACGTGGGTATTTGTATGAGAATTCATATGTGTTGCCAAGCTTTTTTTTGTCCGAAAGTGAGAAGGAGATGGTGAATTCACTTGCGAAGCAATATCGCGAACTTGGTACATTTGGCTATGAAAAATATAAAAGGTCTGCAAGGATTTTATCCAGAATATCGGAGATAAACCAGGAAGATAAAGCCAATATGACAAAATCCCCTTTTTTTGCTGAAATAGAGATGGTAGGAAGTAGAACATCCGTAATAGCTCTTGATTATTTCCTTTGCGAAAAAGTGGTTGATCAGACATATACCTATGCGTTTTTTGATCCGGATGTTTTTATTAGTGTTCTGATTGCCAGTCATTTAGAGTTTAAGATTGTAAAACCCAATTGGTTAAAAGAATATATGAAAGAAAGATTATCCCATCTTTTGACACTGATATGACATCATATGTCATACTTTCTATGAGATAATTAAGTAGCGATCAAATAGAAAGGTAATATAGTGTTGAATGCAAAAATATATTAAGGCATATGGAGTTAAGAAGCATAATCTGAAAAATGTCAACGTTTGTATTCCTAAAGGGATGTTAACTGTAATTACTGGGGTTTCCGGAAGTGGTAAATCCAGCTTTGCGTTTGATGTCTTATATGAAGAGGGAAAGAGAAAATATTTATCTATTACAGAATCACAATTCTCAATAGAAGCAAGTAATGATTTTGAACATATTGATGGATTGTCTCCTACAATTGGAGTGGAGCAAAGAATAATCAGACAGAAAAATCCTAGAAGTACAGTAGGAACAAAGACTAGATTAGCTAATGCGTTAGCTTCCCTGTTTTCTGTAAGTGGAGTAATAGATCCTGAATATGACGATGGGAAATCATTAACAGTAGACATGTTTCAGAAGAACTCTCCCAATGGAATGTGTTTACAGTGTTTAGGCACTGGTGAAAAGAAAGTATTTGATGAAGAAAAAATATTTGGAAATAGAAGTGTCAAATTGAACTCTCTTTTACTTGGGTTTATGGATAGGGGAAAAGTAAAAAATAAGTACGAGGATTTTCTGGAGCAAAATAATCTTTCACCATTACAGACAATTGATGAATTGACAGAGGAACAATTGCAGACATTAAAGTACGGTAATCGGAAAGATGGTTTTCCGGGTGTTATGCCGTTAATCATGAATGCGTCGAAATGGAAATTGCTAAGTCAACGTCAGGTTGAACTTATAACAGAAGAGTATGGGAAGAAAATAATATGTCCTCGATGTCAGGGTGTTGGGTTGAATCAGATAGCCTCACATACCAGATTGTATAATAGAACATTTTCAGAAGTTAATGATATGTCTCTTGTTGATTTAGAGAAATTTTTATGTACGATAGAAGATGAAAAAAACAAAAAGATTGTAAATGCAATTAGGGTAAGAATTCAGTATCTGATTATGTTGGGGTTAGGACATTTATCTTTGGCAAGACCAATTCCCACACTATCAGGTGGAGAATTGCAAAGGTTATGTATAAGCGCATTCATTATGTCGGATTTTGATTCATTGACATTCATATTTGATGAGCCGTCGGTGGGATTACACGAGCGTGAAAAGGAAAAACTGATACAAGTTCTTCAAGAGATTGTAGCTGCAGGAAATACAGTTATTGTTGTAGAGCATGATGAAAGAATTATTTCAATTGCAGATTATATTGTAGAAATTGGCCCGGGAGCAGGAGCAGAGGGTGGAAAATTGATTTTTCAAGGAAATTACAATGATTTCTTAAACTGCAAAGATTCCATAATAGCAAAGTATCTAAAAGAGAGTAATTATTTTATAGAAAACTATAAACATCATATGGATACCGCTCCTATATTGCATTCAGATAATAAACTCTGCATTCGTGGAGCGAATATTAATAATCTGAAGAATTTGTCTTTATCTATACCATTATATAGAATCGTAGGTTTTGCGGGTGTCTCAGGCAGTGGAAAATCGAGTCTGGTTGCACATACGATTGTACCTAAGTTAAAACAGATCCTTAGAAATCGAGTAATACAGGGTGAAAATGAAGAGTTATATGATTATCCAATCGAACTTGATCAAGTGTCTATTGATGGAGTTGAATATATCAATAAATGTTATGTTATCAATCAACAGCCCATTGGAAGAGCAAAAACATCGAATATTGCAACATATACAGGCGCATTTGATGTCATCAGAAAACTGTATGCTGAAACAGAGGAGGCAAAAGAATTCGGGTTTGATATGAGCTTTTTCAGTTTGAATGCTGAAGGAGGATGCCCTGTCTGTGATGGACAAGGCTATTTAACTTATAATGTAGGTTTTGGTGATGTTAGTATGCCCTGTGAACAATGTCATGGTACCGGATACATAGCGGAAGTGTTGGAGGTTAAGTATCGTAATAAGAGTATCAATGAAGTGCTGGATATGACAGTAAAAGAAGCCAGTTCATTTTTTAAACATATTCCTAAAATCTATCGGATATTATGTTTATTAAATCAAGTAGGTATGGGGTATATCAGATTGGGACAAAAGACTACTACCATATCAGGTGGAGAAGCACAAAGAATTAAGTTGGCGAAAGAATTGGGGAAGAGTGAAAATAAAGACAATATATACATATTGGATGAGCCTACTGTGGGATTATCAGTGAAAGACTCTGAGCATCTTATGTATCTGTTGAGAGAAATTTGTAATGCAGGTAATACAGTTGTTATCACGGAGCATGATATAGATATTTTATCTTGCTGTGATTATCTTTTTGAGCTAGGACCGAACGGTGGAAGTGAAGGTGGATACTTGATTGCACAAGGAACATGTGAATCGCTAAAAGAGAATGAAGATTCAATTATTGGTGGATATTTAAAGTGATATAGAGAGGAGCACATAACGGATGTTTGAATTATTAAATGGAGAATTGGCGGAGAATGGCTTGGACGAGGCGCTTATTCATTCTATTGATGATTTTATCACAATGAATAGATACCGTTTAATGAGAAGTGTACTTATAGTAAAAAATCAGAAAGTAGTTTATGAATGGTATGGTGATAAATGTAATAGAAGTACCAGACATGAGTTACATTCCGTAGAGAAAAGTGTTACCTCAACCGCTATCGGGATATGCCTTAAGAATAATCTGATAAGAAGTCTTGATATACCTATTACTGAGATTTTTCCGGAGTATTTTAATGATGAAGCAAATGTATTTCATAAACTGATTACTTTAAAAACGTTACTGACAATGACCTCTGGGTTTTATTGGAGAGATGGACCGCATCTAAATGATCCAATGCGTGAACAGTTGAAACGATCAAAAGATTGGTTACAGGTAGTTGCAGATTGTGATGTTGTAGATGTACCTAATACAGAATTTAAATATAAGATAACAGATATTTACTTGCTCAATGCATGTATTGAAAGACTAACCGGAAAGACAGTATATGATATTTTAAATGAATATATGTTTCCTTATGTTGGAATAAAATGTGAACCATTTATAATTACACCAAGCAGTAGCGTTTATCGTGATTTGTGTTGTGTGAAAAATTGCATAGAATTATCTGCAATAGACCTTGCTAAGTTTGGCCTTCTTTATTTGAATCACGGTAAGCTAAATAATCAACAGATTATTTCAGCAGAGTATGTGGATGAGGCTACGGCTGCACATATCCAGAATTATGGATATTACTGGTGGATTAATGAGGATGGCAGTGGATATAGAGGACTTGGACGTGGTGGACAGGAGTTGCATGTATATCCGGAGTTTGATATGGTTGTTGTACTACAAGCACAAGATTCACCCAGATCGAAATTCTATACGCCTATTATTACAGATGTAATCTTAAAGGCTATAAAGTAAGGTGCATTTTGTATCTGGAAAACATTATATGAGGAGAATACAGTTTTGGAAAAGAGGAAGTTAGATATTGAGGTGTTTTCTGCATGGAATAGCTATGCGATTAGTATGATGAGCGTATTGGAAAACTGCGGGATGTGGAAGGAAACGGATTCCTTTCAAAAATTCATGAGCGTAACGGGAATTGCATCGCAGTTTTGCGTGGATGCAAACTGCAGCGCATTGCCGATTACGGATTACGATTGGTTGGATGCTCATACGCATTTTATGGACAGTATTGGCATTCAGACAAGGAAATATTATGCTTCGCCGACGGATGAGTTGTATTCGGCAAAACAGGAAGAAGCAATAAGCGAAATAAAGCAGGCAATTAAGGATGGCAGAGCCAGTGTTGTATGGGGAATAGATACCGGAGAATTTGGTGTTATTTATGGCTATGATGATGAAGATGAGGTTTTCTTTGCTAAGGGAATCGGTAGTCAAAACATGAATTTCAGTATGCCCATTCTATATGGCAATTTAGGTAAAACATTTGAACCGGCACCGATTCTCTATTGTGAAATTCCTGAATCTGCACATGAAGTAGATTGGAATGTAGCCTACATGAAGGCGTTGGAGTTGTATGTGTTGGGTATGCAAATGTTCCGTGATGATTCCGGACGTATGTATGGGTTGGCTGTATACGATGCAATCTCAGAGGCAGTAAATGAGGGGCGGGTCGATTCATTTGGATTTAAATATTGCGTTGGCGTTTTCTATGAGCGAAAGGACGCAATGTTAAAGTATCTGGAAGAAATGCAGAAGGAACAGAACTGTGATTTACAGGCACAGATGATCGACTCGTTTAGGATAACAGTTGATTTGTATCGCAGACTAATGTTCGATGTACTGAGAGAAGGAACGGAAGGGTGGAATTCTTTGTTTGAACCGGTAGATAGGGAACACTATCTGGAGGCTATTAAGATAATACAGAAGTTGAAGGCAAGTGAAGAAAGGAATGTGGAGCTTGCCAAAAGGATTCTTCAGAAGAAAATTTTGTAAATCAGAAATCGCAGGGAGTGGAAAAATAGAGTTTAATGATACATGGGCTGAGTATGAAGCTCATTTAATTGCAGACAATGATCTTTAAGCAGTAAAGGAAATCTTAAAAGAAGAGAAATGAAGGGTTCAATTCGGGTTTATCTGTTAAACCCTCAGAAAACGCTGTATTTTCAAGGCATTTCTCCTGTTTTGTGTTCCAACCTTATGTATTTTCCCTTGTTTTTGCCAGACAGTTACAGGAGCAAGGCAGGCAGCAAAAGCCACGAAAGAAATCCTTTGACAGAGACAGCCGATAGGCAAAGAAAAACCGCCGCTATGGTTTTACCTATACACGGCGGCATACATAGTTTGATTAGCTGAATAACGGTTATTTTCAAGTTTTCTGCTTCTATCAGCGTTTCCTGCTTGCATTTCGGACAGTAGAGGGGATAGTTTTTCAAGACCGTATCCTCTCTTATTCTGTCACGGGTTTTGTTGCCGCAAACGGGGCACAATATCCATTCGGTGTTCATATTAAACCTTCGTTTTTGTAATAACTTTTCTCGAAATGACTATGAATGTGAAACTTTTTATGGTGCTCCCCAAGTTAGTAACTCCCACTCTCCGCCTTTTGTTCGAGCAAGATACCAACTCCAGTCATATCTAAAATTCTCATTCCATCCACCGCCGCCAAAGATGGGGGAACGAAATTGCATTCTAAAAACAATGCATTCGTCATAAGTGATGCCTTCTTCTGCTAAAGTATTACAATACTCTAATTCTCTTTGACACAAGTCGTCATCCGTGTAATTGATAGAATACAGCTTACAACCATCCCACGAATTAAACTCTTCCTTTATCAAATCAATGGCTTCCGTCATATCTTGACGAGAGTATATGTCGGAAGTTCCATAATCAATTGAAGCAGGCCACAGACTGACACAAGTGAAAACAATTATAAGAGTAAGAATAACCGAAAAAATAACTGTTAGTATTTTTCCCTTTCTTAACTTACGACTATGTCGGGATATTACTCCGTCCTTTTCTTTTTGCAGAATCTCCTCACTCGTATGAGAGTGCAATTGCTGATAGATTTCCCTGCACTCGGGGCAGGATTCCAAATGTTCTTTTATTATTTCAACGCTGGACTCACTACACGCTCCATCCACATACAGCGGTAGCAAATCTTGAATAACTTCACACGGTTTACTCATGTTTCTCACCTATCCCTTCTTGAATTTTTAATTTAGCTCGATGATAAGTAACTCTCGCCCAGGTTTCGGTCTTGCCGAATATCGTGGCAATCTGAGCAAAGGAAAGTTCGCCGAACACCCTAAGTTGAAAGACTTCTTTGTACGGTTCATCCAAACGATGCAGTACAAGGTGTATACGGAAAGCCATATCAGAATCAGAAACTGTGCGCTCTATGTTCTCGTCAGACGGTAGTTCACTGATCTCGCTCATATCGGCAATATACTGATTTTTACGCAACTCATCGTAATAAAGATTCTTAGCAATTGAGCATAACCAAGTCAACTCATTTGATCTTCCTTTGAACTTTGTTTTTGCAGAAATTGCTTTGTAGAAGGTTTTCTGTGTTATTTCTTCTGCTAACTCACGATTTTGAGCAATAGAAACCACATAAGAGTAAATCTGCATATAATACGAAGTATACAGCTTTTCGTAGTCCATACTTATCATCACCCCCTTTTGCGTTCATCGGTTAGACGTAGAAAAATGAATTTCGTTACAAATATTATAGCATATTTTTTGAATTTTTTATCCATATCAAAAAATAACGGCGACAAAGAGATTGTTCTCCCCTTGCCGCCGCTGTTCGTTAGTTGTAAATTATATCGCTATTTACGATCTCTGCTGCCCTGTTTCGGATATTATTCATCTTTTCCACCCATTCCATTTGGTTTTCTGCCTTTAGCTTTTCTGTAATGCCCTCACGCTCTGCCATCTGTTTTACCAGCCGAGAGAGCATTTTCTGCGCCTGTCTGTCAACATCGGCAAGGTAAGAGTTTAGCTTACCGCTTGTGAGCAAATTGATGTATGTAGCCCTGTGATATTCTTTCAGATAGCGTAAATGCCGCTGTCCCCATATCCCAATAGGCTTTTCTTCTTCGGGCGGTAATGTAAGGCATGGCAGATAATATTCGTCTTGCAGTTCATACCAAAGACCGTTGCTTTCGTCATAAATGTACTTGTCCATCTTGAAATCTTCCAGTATAATATATTCGCACATATGTCACAGTTTCCCGATTGCCACCTGCTGTTATAACTTGTTATCAGATTTTCCTTGTCTACGCTCCGCTCCGGTCGACACAGAGCAGATGTCCACTGGACATCTTGTGCCCTTGTTTTTTCCATTATGAGGTGGCGAGGGAAGCATAAACACAAGTGAAATCGTATAAAGGGATAAGGCGGACACACTGCGATAAATCCTTTATTTTCAAGCGTTTTGGAGGATTTTATTAAAACCCTATGAGGGGCAGTAACCACTTATGAAATCATGCTTTTCAAATTCCCGATTTGTATGTGAATGGATTGTTTATCAAATTTTCCTTTAGTGACATGTAATAAAGATAGATAAGGAGAAAATCGGTATTTTGCCACTGGCTCTATTTTGGCTCTAAAAATTTTAAGAACAGTAAAAATGTAGTGATAAATCAGATAATATGATGAAAAATGAGCAGGAAAATCAAGTCAAATTACTCTGATTTCTTTTCCAAAAGCTTGTGAGGGTGGTAGAACAGTTGGTTCTGGTCGTGTTGCTAGTATTATTGAGTAATTAAATATTATTCAGTATATTTAAGGCTTCCAAGGTTTTTCTTGGAAGCTTTTTTGCGTGCAGAAATATTGAAAATGAGTACCGCAATTCCTTGAAAAATCAAAGGGGAGGTGCGGTTTCTTAATGCCTAAAAATAATTGCGGACAAAAGGAAAAGCCACTTGCCGGAATGATAATGCACATTCTGTTCGATTAGTTGATAGTTTGGATAGAAATGTAGGACATGATACAGCAAAAGAATTCAAAGACACCGCTTGATTTTATATCGTCTCCTAATTCAATAAGGTATGTTGATGTAAAACAAGGAATTGAAAAGTAAACTTATATAGCAACAGTGAGTTGCTTGTTTTGCCAAATTAATATTGGTACAATATAAAAAACACAATGCCCGGTGATAACTGGGAGAAAGGAAATAAATAACATGGAAACAAAAGATGTTATACTTGCACTCCGAACAAAAAACGGATTATCGCAAGATGAGCTTGCAGAAAAAATTCATGTTACCCGGCAGGCGGTATCTCGTTGGGAAACCGGTGAAACAATTCCAAATACTGAGACGTTGAAATTGCTGTCTAAGTTGTTTGACGTATCAATCAATACGCTATTAGGCTCGCCACGACAACTGATTTGTCAATGCTGCGGTATGCCTCTGGATGATTCCTCAATCAGTAAAGAGCTTGACGGTACATTCAATGAGGAATACTGTAAGTGGTGCTATACTGACGGAAAATTTGTTTATTCAAGCCTTGAAGAATTGACAGACTTCCTTGTAGGGCATATGTCGAATGACAAATTGCCTCCAGAGAAGGCACGAGATTTTCTTGAAGCACAGTTACCTAAGCTCAATTATTGGCAACAGCAGAAAAAATTTGAGGAGGATAACTATGGCTAAAAAATACATGCAGTTATCTTGAAGAACATTTTGATACAGATACCATTATCAGAATCAGAAAAGCCTGTAGATGTAATGACGGAAAATCAATTGCCAGTAAACTTCTAAAATATTTAAACAGGGCAAACAGTATAGAAGAGTTTGTAAATACATTTAATCAGAACGAAACATTTGCTTTCATGGAATATGTGTCTGATAAATTTAAGTAGTGTATGTCAACTGCAAGGAAAACTGCAGACTATAAACAACAAAGAACCGTTATAAGTAAAAATAGAGGGGTATATCATATCATCACTGATATGTGATATGCCTCTTTATTACATATTTATCACCCGATATTATTACATTTGTATCATCTTATTTGAGGGCGTAAAAAATCTTGTGTCTATAGAATATGATTTTCTCTGATAAGAATGAGTAAGAAAAATAATTCAGAAATAAATACGGACAGCTAAAGAGGCAGGAAGTAAGGGAGCGAGAAAATAACAGACAGAGCTACTATAACAGGAAGTACAGAGGTGGCAGATAGGTCGCATAAATGCCCTATATTTTAGTGGCAGGTAGAGTTTGGAAGTGGTATAATAAATTAAAAAATTAGATTTTAGAGGAAGAAACAGTGGAATCAGTCGCTTTAAGAATATGAATTTTCTGTTATGATTTTGTGTTGGGAGGAATGTGATTTTGATAAAGAAGGCACAAAAAGAAGATTTAGAAGAAATACTTAAATTACAATATTTGGCGTATCAAAGTGAAGCTAAACTTTTTGGGGATATAGACATTCCACCTTTAAAACAAACGATAGAAGAGGTTTATGATGAATTTCAAAAGGGAACCGTTTTAAAAGCAGTAGATGATAGAGGAGTTATTATAGGTTCTGTTAGAGCATATCAAGAGAGTGGAACGGTTTATATTGGTAAATTAATGGTGCACCCTAAAATGCAAAAGAAGGGAATAGGTACAAGGCTTCTCTTGGAAATAGAAAATGAATATCCGAACCAAAGATATGAGTTATTTACTAGTACAAAAAGTATTAACAATATAAGATTATATGAAAGATTGGGATATAAAATATTTAAACAAGAAGCGGTATCTCAAGAACTGGAATTTATATAATTATCTCTCTAACTTTCCCCATTTTATAGGCTTTCCCGCCTGTCCATTAGTGAAATGATAT
>ERZ824480.2866-NODE-2866-length-12435-cov-2.654685_pt1 | contig 12435 bp, 21 predicted proteins | sample MGYA00519861_ERZ824480 | MGnify/ENA primary metagenome ERZ824480 (study PRJEB31778, sample SAMEA3449152) | human gut metagenome | biome: human gut; feature: human-associated habitat; material: faeces | place: United Kingdom | collected 2010/2012 ... | reverse complement strand
ATCTGCCAAATCTCTTGCTAATGCTATGAATTCCGTTCCTCATGCTCGAGCGCGTGCAACGGATGTCACACTCCAAAAGAAAAAACGGGAGGCTTATCTTTCTGGATCTATTCTCCAGGGAGAGCGTCGAACGACGATGTTCATGACAGATTCGCCATCTCAGGCAAGTGATGATCATGATTCGATTCTTTCAAATGATGTACTTCCTCCAGTGCATGAAGAAATCCCATCATCTATTGAACACATCCAAATTCGCAACAGTGTTCAACCTGAATCCTCACAGCCTCCATTGGTCGTAAGTTCTGCTCTGTCTCGAAGTCGACGTAGTATAAAGGCATCTCAGTCCTTTACTCTTCCTGAGAATATCGAAGTATCATCATCTGTTGTCCCGACAAATCCTCAGCCAGAGGGAAGTCATAGTGATGTGACGCGTGTATCGATTTTGGTGAGGAAAGACCATGAGATTATTCCAGAAACTCGTGAGTCTTCTGAATTCCGTGATTCGTTGGATGCTGCAAGTACAGCTGCTCTGGAAGAATTATTTGTGGGAGATGACCTTGAGAAGTCGATTAGTAAAATGTAACGTTGTTTGTTGGAGATTGCTTCGTTTGTCAAGTAGACTCCGAATCACAAATGAATCGTAACTTGAGAGTCAATTCATTCTCTCGAGATCAATTTGAAGTTATTGTGGAGCTGCTAAAGCGAATCTACACAGAAGAGATTAATCTAAAGGGAAGAATCAAGATTCTAGAACAACATATTTTATTTTCCAAGGTTGTTGATTCCATTTCTCCAATACCAGATGAAGATGATGACAGTACTATGCGAACAGTATGGATTCAGTTAGTGTACATTTCATAGAAAATGCATTCTTCAGAGTTATTAGAGATATCTGTGAATTGTTGACATCGATTGATATGTAGTCTGCAAAAAATGACCTTCCAAGGGATACAGTAGCCCAAGTTATCCACGATCATTCATCTTTACAGGTGGCTGTTCGACGATTAAACCAATTACTGGACGAGATGCGAGATGTTCGAGATGAGTTTGTCAACACCTATTCTCTTCTTCAAAAACGACTCGATGAATTGGAAACCATAACAACTCAATTCTATGAAAACCTACTGAGCTCTTCGAGTCGCTCCGTACAATGCTCTCGATAAGGCTTATTCTATAGAGAGCGAGTTCGTTTGTCCATACATTACCGGTGACAAAACAAGAACAGAGCATAGTGGAGAAACAGCAGCGAGATAACATGATGTAGGAATCGTTCTGTAGCTAAATGGAACTAGACTGCATAGTCTCGATAGTAAAGATTCTAACTCATCCGAAAGGTGATAGTGAAATTGTTTTGAAGATTTCTTTGTTCGTAGGTACATGAGAGAATGAAAAAACACAACCATAGGAAGAGAATTGATAAACATGAGAACCACTATACACTGTCACTTGCCTTAACATATTGTTGTCGAAATGAGTCAATACGGATCTGTAGAATACTGGAATGAGCGTTATTCAAAGTTGGAGTCAGGCTTTTTTATTCCCTTGTAGAGAAGATACAGCATATGAGTGGTACATGCAGTATGCTGCTTTAAAAGATACATTATCATCTCGTATAAAGAAGGAAGACAAGATCTTAGTGATTGGATGTGGTGATTCTAGTTGGTTTTGTGGCTCTAGATAATCATTAGATCTTTCAGAGGATTTGTATCGCGATGGATACGGAAGCATCACGAGTTGTGACTATAGCAACGTGGTGATAACCAAGATGAAAGAGAAGTGTTCTGAAAAGACTGGGTTGAAGTGTATGCAAGAGAATTCTTAATTTATGGGTAGGGGATGTTGAGGATGTACATCACCTGTCTTATCCAGATGAGAGTTTTGATGTTGTGATCGATAAGGGTACTCTAGATGCAGTAATTTGTGGAGATGAGAGTGTATGTGATCCTGACAAAGTTGTCTCGGAAGTCGATCGTGTGTTATCAAAGAATGGAATGTTTGTGTGTATTACGTTTGGAATGCCTGAGAATCGTATGGACTATTTGCAGAAACCGACACTTCACTGGAAAGTAACTCATATTTCCATTCGTAACCTTTCATTCTTGTACTGACCAATAGCGAAACAAGTAGTTTCTTCGCAGGCATCTCGAGCAGGAGCTGATTACTGCCATCACATGTACATTTGTCACAAGTCTGAATACGTGTGTTTGTTAAACAGAGTAAAATATATTACATTTCACAGAGAAGGCTGTAGAGAGAAGTGCTAAAATACGAACCACCGAGAAGAGTGAATTCTTTAAGAGAATTCCATGAGCCTTTAGTTTACAGAGATCCTTCGCAGTCGAGTAAACCAGAGTCACATTAGCGACATTAATAGCCGTCACATGTTCAAAGCAGTTTCCTCCAATAAATAGTACCCGCTTCTCATGTTTCCTACGAATCATGATCCTTATGCACCATCACCCTTTCAATATCTTACAGATACCATAGTACTGACTGGGATGAACTGTAAGACCCAAGACAGTTTCATTACTCTTCATAAACGAGCAAACCACTCCTTCCACAGTATCCATATCTTGACAAGACACATTCGTATAGCCATTCTTTGGCATCCACATTGCCCGCTACAAATTACATCCATCTATCTTGTCTACATCATAGCAAACATCCATATCCCGACAAAGAATCACATGAATCCCGTGAAGACAGAACTGACTGATACACTCCTCTGTAATTCCCTCACATCCATAGGAAAGTGAGATGACAATGTAGTTAAGTTTACATAAAGACAGCAAACGCTATACAGAAGGATTTACGATTAAAAATACATCTATATCAATAGGATAGCAATCGAGAGAACACAAGCTCTGTACGAGTCGATCTCCATCTTTCAGAACAAATGGATACTTGACAGTATTATTCTATTTATAAATACACTGTTTATATCCAACTGCAGGCTGATTTCCCTCTTCTTCCCCTTTCTTCTGTGATTGACAATACAATGTCGCCGAGCCTATCTTAATCACAATCCCGAAAAAAAGCCCATCCAATATAGTACAGTGAGCTGGTGCCACATTACTACTTCTCCTATCGATAACCAGAGTTACTCATATCTACAATGGATTGAGATCACTTGGTTGTTCTTGTAAATCCTTTAAATCGTGTGGAATATTGGTAATTGATGAGATATCGATAACAGCTCCTGGAGAGCAAACGACAATACGTACATCGGCACTTAGAATGTCACCTGCTGAAGCAAACAAAATATCTCCAATAACTAAATCTGTTGAAGCAATTCTGATATACCGCTTGTCACGAATCACAAGGCTAGTATGTGCAACACGCTTCCGGATATCTAGCCACCATTGCTCTTGACATTCTTGTAACTTGGATGTGAAGAGAGCAACATTTCTAGGAAAGCCAGGAAAATCATCCAAAGCGGTTGGAACCTCCTTCTTCTTTGCTTTAGCAGACACAGACGTCAGTCCTGCTCGAAGATTCACACACAAATATCCAGCCAACTTGTACAATGGAATAAGATGTTGATTATATTCCATCTTCGCATACTTTTCCTTTGAAAGTGCAGGATTCTCAACATCTGAATATTCAGCTCCTTCCATATACAAATCCCATTTTTCAGAAGCATCTCTCGCGACAGCTAATAGGCATCCCTCGAGAATCTTCTTCGTTGAGATCATTTTGTACTTTGAAAAGAATTCCAGAAATTTCTCTGATTTGGTTCATTTCGTGTATCTCTAGAAGAACACATAATAAGAGGTAGTTGATGGTTGTGATCAGTATGTATGAATATAAAAGGTCATTGCCAGAGAAAAATGGACAGTACATTGTGCTCAGTTTGTCGATACATCCACTTAATTCTACTAGTGATATCTATTTATTTAATACATCTGCTGGTAGACCTGAAAAACCGTTCCCTTCGGATTCCACGGTTTCCCTATTTCATGAAATAGAATCATTTTGTCCCTAGGGTCTTTCTGGTTTATCAAATAATGTCTGGCGCCGGATATTCGGGAATTGAAAAGCTGAAGAAGGCTGAAGAAGAGGCTGCTGCGATTGAGCAAGAGGCAAAGCAAAGTAGGTCGGAATCATGGTGATTGAGAGTAACTCTAACGGTGTATCTAGTGAGAATGTCTGCAATGTCTGAAGCCCGTGTGAAAGCCAAGGAAGAGATTGATTCGTATCGCGCAGAGTTGGAAGCTGCCTTTCAACAGAAGAAGGAAGCGGTATTGATTTGAGAAAGAGAGATTGATTGGATAGGCCACAGGAGCCGGATCGAAGAAGGAGGTCGAGGAACTTAGCGCTGAGACGGATAAGCAAATTGAGGCTCTTAAGTATGTTGGAATATTGGGTTTTTATTTTGTAGCAAGGACTATGAAGAGAACTACGAGAAGATGATGAATCTGATTGTGGATTCTGTTCTGAATGTGAATCCTCGTATTTCCGATAAGAAGAAGCGAGCGCACTAATTTATTGTTTAATGCTGTAGCATTTTTGTTTTCCACACCTTCTTTTTTGTTGACTTTTCGTTTTTATAGAGGGATTTGTACGATTCATGAAGGTTTGAGGTTTTGGGTTGTCTTTAGTGGGATGTAGGCGAGAGATGTGTCTGAGAATGAAGCAACATGTGTATCAGACTATATTGATGGAATGAGTCTAGCTTCTTTCTCCAAATGGGTCCAAGACTCTCTACCTAAGGGAACCAATGTGGAGGAAACGAGAGTACTTGATTTTAAATACATGAAACTCTAGTTCATAACCTTGCTCTCTGACAAGATATTACGTTTTCTTCTTACTAAGCATCTATCGATGAATCCTATGGACGAGAATGCAGTGATTTCTAAGTTATCAAGACGTATCAGCGACAGTATTGACTTTCTCATATCAATCTTCTATGTAAAGCGTGAAGTTGTACAAGGCTTAACGACTCTATCGTGGCGCGGGATTGCTGGGATAAGTGACTCATTGCAATCTTTAACCCCAGAGGAGGAGGAACTCCAGAGAACAGGTGATTTGGTATGAAAGGATATTGCCGATCATATAAAGAGTCGCATGGAGCGGTACAAAAAGAACTGTGAGTCTTTGGAAGAAGCAATCAAGAAAGAAGAAATCTATGTAGGTTCTTGCCATTTGATGATTATTGGTGTAGGATTTAATTCTCCAGAATAGTCTGAAAATGGGATCGTCTCTTTCAGCCTCTGCAAGAAGCGAAGGTGATTTGCAGACTATTCCTTTTGTTGTTCTGTCTACAGACGTGGCTGCAGATCTGTTGTGCGAAGTAACTCCAGATAACAAGCACATTTTCTTTGAAAGTTCGATGCCAATGAACTTATATACTGATTGTGAAGTGTTGTATGCTTTAGCTTGTTCCATCAACAAGTGATTTGTTTGTTGGAGTTTGATTTGAACGATGATAATTCCCGCGGTTTGAGTCGATTGTTTTGCGAAACAGTTTTCTGTCTCTGTTTTCTTGTAATAAGTTCTTTATCCTATGGCTGACCCTTCAGCATATAATCAAGTTACAAAGATCAATCCTCAGCTTGCTGGTGCTCTGTATCAATATGTTGGATGAATTGAATGGAACTGATTTCTTAGAATGTTTTAAGTAATGCAAAACCATCAACGGAGGTAGATGTTGGTGTGTTGTTGAGTTGTCAATTGTAGCCTATGCTTCTCCAGCAAAATGCATTCCAGGAGCAGATCAGTCGAACGGTATATGTTGGAAATCTTCATCCTTCGGTCTGAGTTCATTTTCTCATTTATCTATAGATTGTTGAAGATCAGATCATTAAAGTATTTGGAACGTGTGGAGTAATTAATTTGGCCAAAATCGCTACCGAAGGAATGGGTTTAAAGGCTGATGCAGGTTTGATTGTAGATGTCTCGTTACCATTAGGAACTCGATTTGGCTTTGTAGAGTTTCAGACACGTCAAGGAGCCGATGCTGCAACGAAGTTGGATGGTATCCTTTTAGGTGGTCGTCCAATTCGTGTTGGCCCCTCCAACGGTCCCATTATTCAGCCAACTGCCTATGGTCCAGGTGCTGCTACAATGCGTAATCGCCCTCCTTTGTACAAAGTATCAGCTGTAAGAAATGATAATAAGAATGAAAATTAGGGAGGGTTTGTTATTTTAGATGAGAAGGCTGAGGAATCCATTAATAAGCGAATTGAGGCTCGCGTTGGTATTTGAGGGGATTTTCATGAATAGATGGGATCTGTATTGGAGCGACTGCAGAAGAAATTGGCAAATAAACCGGCTGAGTCTTTGTCATCTGTAGCTTCGGATCCGCGTGAGTCCTGGTCTGATCCTCGTGGTCCACGTTCTGCCCCACGCGATGTGCGTCCTGAACAACATGAATCACGTCCTGATCAACGAGAGGAATACAAATCGAGTGAAACTCGCCCTACGAGTCGCTCGCAAAGAGATGATAGAAGAGAAGTTAGCAGAAGTAGCACGCATCGAAGCCGACGAGATTCAAACTCTCGTTCTCGTTCTCGTTCACATCATTCACATCGTCATCATCGTGACCGAAGTTCCAGTCGAAGTTACCGCAGTTCTTCCAGACATCATAGGCACTAAACTGAGGTCATTGGATATTGTGTTTGTTGGATCACTGAACATCACTTCATAATAATCAATACCTTCAAATTACTGGTGCTCCATTCTCAAGAAAACCCAACTACACTGGTTGAATATGTCTGAGGCTGCTGTTACGATTCGTGTGAGAAAGTTTATGAGAAATCCTCTGCTGAAGCGTCGTCAGATGGTTGATTCCTCCTAGCCTGGCCTAAACTCTAGACGATTGAGGTTATTCATCCCAAGCGTGCTTCTGTGTCAAAGGATGAGCTCAAGGCTTCTCTGGCTAAGAAGTACAATGTTGCTGACGATAAGTGCATCATTCTCTTCGGTTTCCAGATTGCCTTTGGTAAAGGATTGACGTCAGATGATTATAGAATAGGAGGTGGTAGATCAACTGGATTTGCTCTCATCTACGACAGCATCAATGACGTGAAGAAGTTTGAGGCTAAGTACCGTCTGGCTAGAGTATATTCGCATTTGAAAGGTCATTGGGTAGTTTGGAATCCAGGAGTATCCTCGTCAGGGAAGAAAGATGCTCAAGGAAAAGAAGAATCACCAGAAGAAGATCTGGGGTACTGGTCGTCGTGCGGCTCTCCATAAGGCTAAGAAGGCTCAGGATGATTAAACTAATCACAGATATCTTAATCGGTGTGGTTTCATCCTTTGTTTGATAAATAACACAAATTCACAATGCCATCTCTCATTCAATCGCTGAAGGATCAGAAACGAAGGTTGACACAAAGGATGAAACACGCAGCAGGTAAGGTACTCAGGAGGAGTATCTGATTGTAGGTAAGTCCACATTACCACCTGATGATGCCCTTGAAAAGCGGTATAAACAGTTCAATGAATTGAAGCGGAGTTTGAGTGCTTTAGTGGATCAGTGTAAGAATCTGGTGAAGAATGTGAATACATGGAGTGAAACCAATCGAAAATTGGGTAAAGAAATGTATACGTTCGTCAATACTTCAACCTCGATCGATTCGATGATCATGAAGGAATATAAGGAAAGTGTTGTCGACCTCCATGATGTGTTTCAAAAGGAATATGATGAGACAAGACGAGCTATCACTGTCATCTTACGTGTTAGAGTTATTGCCAGAATCGAATCCTTACTAAAATCAGGGACAAGTAATATCGACTCTATATGGAAAGTCAGGAAGAACATTATGTTGGATTATGAATCGCATGTTCAAAAGGCTAGTTTGTATGAGCAAAAAGGGGAAAAATCACAGGCTAATTATTTTCGTCAAAAAGCAGCTCATGACAAAGGGATGTTCAAAGAGCATACCTCCTTTTTATCTGGTGTATTTGACACCTTTATTGACTCTGGATCTCGTTTATTGATGCTTGAGACTTCAACACTTGTAACTTGTGAAATGTATATGGTGAAACGTCAGTATGATGCTCTTGCTGCGATTGGCAACAACATTGGTGAAGATATTATTTCAGCCATAATGGATGAGTTGGAAGATGTGATTGGGCGAATTCGTCGGGGTGAAGACGTTGAAAAGTCATATGTACCTCCTTCTCTTCCCTTTTCGCTTCCTTCGATGGAAACAGCTCCCGAGTATGTCCCATTCCATGAGTATGTTAAGAAGGAGAATGTCGATATATCCAAGCCAATAGCGGTAGAAGCATTATCTGATGGAGAAGAATCTGTTGTTTCATCGGTTCCTGAAGATCATGATTTCTCTCCTTCGCTATCTCCCTCTGCAGCTCCGACTACATCCTCACCTATGTATCCTATGTGGTTTGAAAGTGATGCATCTAATTCTTTTGAATGGGCCAATGAACAAGAGGTGGATGAAGATAGTTTGGGTGAAGAAGAAGAGGTGGAAGAAGACGAGGAAGACGAGGAGGAGGAAGACGAGGAGGAGGAAGACGAGGAGGAGGAAGACGAAGAAGAAGAAGACGAGGAAGACGAGGAAGAAGAAGAGGAGGTGGAAGAAAAGGAGGAAGACGAAGAAGAAGACGAAGAAGAGGAGGAAGAAGATGGCAACGAAGAAACTACATACAAACACAGTATACATAAAGTAATAGCCAAAAACACATTCCATGGAGACGAAGAAGGAGATTTACCTTTCCGAAAAGGAGATATTATCACTGTTCTTCAGACCCATCCCTCAGGATGGTGGACTGGAAGACTTCATGGTCACATTGGCATCTTCCCTGTCACATATGTTAAACGATATTCATAATTGAAACTGGTTTCAATGTTTGATTATGGACGAACCGATGTACACGGGAATCAAATGAATAGAGCACAACATCTTGTTTCGTTTTCACTTTGGATTATTCTATAACCATTGATTCTCCGCTTTTGATAATCATCTCTACTACTAACAATGGCTGATGTTAGTCGAATCTTTGCATTAGGAGCTCAACGTCAAGCACAAACGCTATCTTGGAGAGACTTTGAAGGAGAGTTTAGTGAAACTACATTTATGGATAACGTAACTGCTGCTGCAATGTTAAAGGGTACGAATCTTATGATATGCTGTTATGTGTGATTAGAGCCCTCAGCTGATTGGAATGGGACATTGGATGTTAAGAGAATTCGAGGAGTTCTGGATACAGCAAAGAAACAAGTAATTCAGGTTCAATCTACAGTCGAAGAGATGATTGCAGAACAAGCAAGAAAATGCAAAGAAGCTGGTATGAAGTAACCAAAAATGACCGATAAATAGAGCAAACACTGCAAAGTGACTGTGATGGCCTCGTTGAAAAACTACATGGATTAGTCAGCAACTACAATATGATCAATGATAAGTATGGATTGGATACAGATGATAATTGCTAGATATACTTCGGTTTCGTCGTCTTCAGTTGCAGTGGGTCAGTCTCTCCAGTCTCTATCTGCACAGGTAGATACAATGCGGTGAGATAATAGGAAGAAAGAGAGAGCTCAGAAAACACAGCGGTTGCTCTCCAATTTCCTTCGATTCCAGGAAGATGAGAATCATATGTGTGAAATGCTTCTATCCAACGAGCAGTTAATTGAAGGGAGTCCCGCCCTCCAAGAAGTGGTTTCTCTCTGTGATGGTTTGGACAAGGATGAATACAGTGTTGTGATTGAGCGTGTGAATAAACGCGTTCAGTCTGTTGTTGATAAGCTAGTTGAATCGCTTCAAGAAGCCACTATGACCAATGATGTTCCAATTCTTCACATTCTTCATATCTAGTTACAGCAATTAGCTCAAATCACAAGCTGTTTATCTACTTTCCAGAAGGGAATGGGTGTGTATCAGACCTACACTCATATTAGTCTCAAACGAATCAAACAGGAACTTGAGAAGATTCAGTTAAATGCAGAAGTGATATGTTAAGTGAATAATTCAATTATAGCGTTTGTATGGTGATTATGTGATTTACATGATTGAGTATTTCAATCAGCTGACATCTTTGTTCAAACAAGAAGTTGATACTGTTTATGAAATTTTTGAACGTGATGTGGTATGTCAGGTGATTGTATCTCTGATCGATCGTGTATTCAATGATCAAACTCTTGGTGTACAAAATTGTGTATCTCCTCTCCTGTAGATACAATTCCTTCTCGATATGATTTCCAATGCTGTAACTCTCTCAAAAGAAGATAAATTTGAAGTTGCGAATGGAAGGTTATTTTAAGTGTAGTTGTTAGCTCAGGTATACGAAGGATCTTCGAAATATCTTACGGTAATTCTGGATTCTATTCGTGTGAAAGAACGAGGTTTAATTGGACATACTGAACGAATTCAACGAGAAGAAGAATCTCTTCGTGAGAGTATGAACAATTCATTTTCAAACAATTTGAGTGAATACTATCATGATGAACTCATTGCTCTAAGTACAGCATATCAAGATGTAATTATGAACAATATGAGTGTTCCTATTACTCCTTCTTCAACAAAGTCTCTTTGAATACCAATTCTAATTCATAGAGCTGAAATACGTAATGCTTTGAAATCTCTTTCTCCTGATGGTGATTCTGCCACAATAATTAAAGAACTAGCGACTGGATGTCTCTCACCAATTGTCATCATTGAGCTCTTCAGTACAACTTCTAGATCTATAGATATCCATTGTCTTGATAATTATGAACTCCTTAACATCACGTCGTTTACGAAGATTGGAGTGTGGGAATGGAATGATTGCTTCTGTAACAGAAGTCCTATTCAAAGCAATAACTGACTATATCAGCGTCAGAATAATGAAGAGAAATGATTCATAGTTGATTCTAGATACTGTGATGGTAGGGAATATCCAACTACTGTGCTTCCTGGAGGAACTGTGAATCCACCCAACACATCGTTATTGGATACAGTAGGGAAAGAAATGAATCCTAATTGTAGATTCAAACCTTGAATGGTGTAGTTCATTGTGTCCAGCAGAACTATCTTACCAAGATCCGTTCAATTGTACCTGAAGGATCAGAAGACGAGCAAGTATGTGAGATTCATGTGAGGAGTATGTATGTGGTTGTGGAGAAGAAGGTGTCAGGACTATTACAAGAATTACTACGTCAAGTTGAATTGAATACCAGAGATCATGATTAGAGTGAATTATATTTGAATCAGTTGTTTGATTGCTTTGGGAAGAACAATACTTATCAACCTCCTTCGAATATCGGTATCACTCGTGCTTCAGATGAATGTTATGCTGTCACAGGATGGTTAAAACGACATCTTGACTATGTTGAGACTGCATTGGATGGAGGTAATCGAGAGCAATACATATCCTTAGACATTACAGAGTAAGAATCCTTTATTAGATACGCAGAAGCCTTCTTAATGGAGTTCCAACATTGTTTCTATGAGTCCTTATTGAAGATTAAAAAAGTGAGTAATACTGGAATTCTATTATTGGAACTGGATATGAGTTGTTATGAAGAGACATTATTGAAGTTGAATATGGAGTCTGCGAATATCTTTGTGCGTGTGATGAAGAAATTACTCCATCTCATATCTATTCCTACTTCTATTTTGAAGGGTCATGTTCAAGATCAAGATATCCTATCTCTGGATCGACAATATGTACTTCAGGTGATGAAGCTTCGAAGCGATTACTATCGCAGTGATGAAGTGAAGGAATTGTATCAGCAGTTGCAGGATCTTTAGAAAGTATTTCTTATAACAAACACTCTAGTTCGTACAATTCTTCTTCATCTCCAAATACTCATAGTAAGGAGGATGAATAGGTTTTTGAACAGGTTCATGCTATGTAAATGTTTCATTTTCATTTAATACTAAAGGATAGGAACGATCACTGTCGTAACCACTTAAGTCACCACAAGCCAAAAAAGGCACGATTTCTGCCTCTCGTTGACTATGGAACTGATCTGGTGTATAAACACCCGAGAGACTGAGAGAGAACTGGTTCACATCAAATCCCTCAGGAATAGAAAAACCACGACAAACCACAAATGCCTCCATCGAGGAGTTGCGACTGCTCTTTGGTTTGCAACAGGATACTTCCTTAAAGAAGACACGCAACTGAGCATACAACAGAGTCACATCACGACCACGGAAGATCTTTGCAATAAACGTACCTCCTTCGGCCAGAACTCGAGTTGTAATACTGAGAGCTGATAACAATAATTGACTCTGAACATATACATCCATATCATGAAGACCCGTCACGTCAGGAGCACCATCACAAATCACCAACTGCGCCTTTTGTCCTTCAAAATGATTAATTATCTCATCGGATGTTGATTTTGATGTGATATCGCCCTGGATCTGGATTACACCTTCAATAGGAGCCATTTCTTGCAGATCAACAGCAACAATCTTCACGTCCTTATTTCCATCACTTCCACTATATAACCGTCTTGATAAGACTTGACTCCAACTTCCA
>ERZ824480.2860-NODE-2860-length-12457-cov-2.763022_pt1 | contig 12457 bp, 9 predicted proteins | sample MGYA00519861_ERZ824480 | MGnify/ENA primary metagenome ERZ824480 (study PRJEB31778, sample SAMEA3449152) | human gut metagenome | biome: human gut; feature: human-associated habitat; material: faeces | place: United Kingdom | collected 2010/2012 ... | reverse complement strand
CCATAAAGTAGATGTTATATTTATAATAGGATTAAATGATGGAAACTTTCCAAGTATAAATAAGGCTGAAGGTTTCTTTGGAGATAAAGATAGAGAACAATTAAAAAATGATGGAATAGAACTTGCAGGAGGAACTCTAGACAATTTATATGAGGAAAATTTTAATATATATAAAACATTTACAACAGCTGAGAAAAAATTATATTTATCATATTCATCTTCAGAAACTGAAGGAAAATCACTAAGACCATCAATGATGATACATAAAATTAAAAATATATTTCCAAACTTAAAAGAAGAAAGTGATATTATTACTAAAAAATATGAAATAATTAATACACCAATAACTTATGAAGAATTATTAGAGAATATATCAAATTTACGAAATGGCAAAAAAATAGAAGATATATGGTATGCGATTTATAATTACTATAAAAATCAAAATGAATATTATGAAAAATTACAACAAAATTTAGAAGGAATAGATTATACAAATTTACCAAAAAATATTGATAAAAATATAATAGAAAAATTATATGGAAATACTTTAAAAACTAGTGTATCAAGACTTGAAAAATATGCACAATGCCCATTTTCATATTATTTACAATATGGACTAAGATTAAAAGAAAAGGAAGAATTAAAAGTTCAAAATTTTGATACAGGTTCATTTATGCATGAAACAATAGATGAATTCTTTAAAAAAGTACAGGAAGAAAAAATAGAATTACCTGAATTGTTAGCAGAAATTAGCAAAATAGAAGTTTTAGTAGATAAAGTAATAGAAGAAAAATTAGATAATGGTAGAAAATATACTTTTGTTGCAACAGCAAAATATAAAGTATTAATAAGAAGACTAAAAAGAATTGTATCAAAAGCACTTAAATATATAATAGAGGGATTAGTATATAGTGATTTTAATATTGAAGGAACAGAAATAGAATTTGGTAAAAATGGAAAATACAAACCAATTCAATTACAAATACTTGAAAGCGGAAAAAGAGTTGAAATAACAGGGAAAATAGACAGAATAGATACAGCTACATCTGATGATGGAAGATATTTAAGAATAATAGATTATAAATCATCAGCAAAAAACATTGATTTAAATGAAGTATATGCAGGTTTACAATTACAATTATTAACTTATATGGATGCAGTATGCAAAGAAGAAGATTTAATGCCAGCAGGAGTTTTATATTTTAGCCTATTGGAACAAATAGCAAGTGCTGATAAAAAAATAACAGAGGAAGAAATAGAAGAAAAAATTAGAAAAAACTTCAAAATGAAGGGACTAATATTAGCTGATGTAAAAATAATAAGAATGCATGATAATACATTAAAATCAGGAAGTTCAAAATTAATACCAGCAGCAATAACTACCCAAGATAGTGTGAATGAAAATTGGACTAGTGGGGTAAATAAAGAAGAATTTAAAGTTTTACAAGATTATATATATAAGACAATAAAACAAATATCAAAGGAAATATTAAATGGAAAAATTGACTTGAAACCATATAATAAAAGTGGTAAAACACCATGTGATTATTGTTCATATAAAGCAATATGTGGATTTGATACTAGAATATGTGGGAATAATTATAATTATATAGACAAAAAAACAAAAGATGATATAATAACAATGATGAAAAAATAAAATTAAAATGAATCAAAATTTTTCGAAAAGGAGCAATGTTTTGAAAGATTTATCAAATGAAAATGTTGTACACATAAAAAAAGAAGAAGTACAATATTTACAATTTAGAAAATTACTAGAATATAAAGATACAATAACACACGTATATTCTATAGGAACAGATGTGAATTTTAGAACAGCAAGGGCAAATAAAGAAAAATTACCTAAACAAGACTTTAGCAAAGCAATGCAAGATTATAAAAAGCTATGTAGTGCAATAAATGTTGATTACAAAAATTTAGTAAAAACAAATCAAGAACATACAGATAATATTGCAATTGCAACTAAGAAAATAAATCAAAATTTTCCAGATATAAATTTAGATGAATACAGTAGAACAGATGGAATTATAACACAAAAAGAAAACTTAGTATTATCAACTACAAATGCAGACTGTATATTAATTTTATTCTTTGACCCAGTAACAAAAACAATTGCCAATATTCACTCTGGTTGGAAAGGAACTTTGCAAAGAATTTCAATAAAAACAGTTAAAAAAATGGTAAAAGAATTTGAATGTAAACCAGAAGATATTATTTGTTGTATTTGTCCAAGTATTAGAAAATGTCATTTTGAAGTTGACAAAGACGTAAAAGATTTGTTTGAAGAAGAATTTAAAGATTTGAATATAAGCCAAAATACTGATATAATGGAAAAACAAAAAGATAAAGAAAAATGGAATATTGATACAGTTTTAATAAACAAAATTATATTAAGTAATGTAGGATTAAAGAAAGAAAATATTATAGATAGTGGAATTTGTAGTATATGTAATAAAGATTTAATTCATTCTTTTAGAGCTGAAAAGCAAGGGTATGGATTAAATACTGCATTAATTTCACTTTTATAAAAATAAAGAATTATACTTGAAACGTGTTTGTAAACGAAAGGAGAGAAGATGAGAGTTACAAAAATTTTACCAGCCAAATTAAATATAGGAGATACAATAGGAGTAGTAGCACCGTCTAATCCAATAATTGGAGATAATATAGAAGAACTAAATAGAGCCAAAGAGATTGTAGAAAAAAGTGGTTTTAAAGTAAAATATTCAAAAAATTTATTTTCAAACACAAATGGTTATTGTAGTACAGCAAAAGAAAAAGCCGAAGATATAAATGAAATGTTTGCAGATAAAAATATAAAAATGATATGGTGTGCAAAAGGTGGAAATAATAGCAATTCTACATTTGAATATTTAGATTATGAATTAATAAGACAAAATCCAAAAATAATATGTGGTTATAGTGATATCACTTCTCTTACAAATATAATAACTGAAAATACAGGATTAGTAACTTTTAGTGGAACAAATTTTAAAACAATAGCAACAGATGAAACAGATTTTAGTTATAAACAGGCATTAAGCAGATTTATAGATGGAAGTTTGAAATTTGAACCAGAAAATGAGAAATATATAACAATCCAAGAGGGAAAAGTTAAAGGAGAACTTGTAGGAGGAAATCTTTCTTTAACAAAAGAATTGGTATGTGGAAAATATTCAATAGACTTTACAGATAAAATTTTGTTTTTAGAAGAATTAGGCTATGAGTCAGATCCAGCAGTAGTAAGTAATTCATTATATTATATGAAACAAAATGGAGTATTTGATAAAATAAAAGGATTATGGATTGGAAATTATGAACATCAAAGTGGTATAACATTAGAAAAAATTATATTAGATGTTCTAGAAAATAAATATAAATTTCCAATTATAAAATCCAATAATTTTGGACACATAGAAAATAAAATAGTAATTCCAATAGGAACAAAAGCTGAAATAAATACAAATGAAAATATAAAAATCAAATTAATAGAAAAATGTATTAAAGATTAATATAATTGTTTTATAAGGGAGCAAAAAATGTTTGAAACATGGGAAGAATTAGAAAAATCAATAATAAATTGTAATAAATGCAAATTGTGTAAAACAAGACAAAACATAGTATTTGGAGTAGGTAATAAAAATGCAGATATAATGTTTATAGGTGAAGGTCCTGGAGCAGATGAAGATAGGTTAGGAGAGCCATTTGTTGGTAGAGCAGGAAAATTAATGAACATGGCATTTGGAATTGTAGGAATAAAAAGAGAAGAGGTATATATTGCAAATATTGTAAAATGTAGACCACCAGCAAATAGAAATCCAGAAGATGATGAAACTACTGCTTGTTTAAATTATTTAAGAAATCAAGTTATTTTAGTAAAACCTAAAATTATTGTACTTTTAGGAAGTGTTGCTTTAAAAAATATTTTAGGAAAAGAGTATGGAATTACTGCTTCAAGAGGAAAATGGATTGAAAAAAAGGGAATAATGTATATGCCTACTTGGCATCCAGCTGCATTGCTTAGAGATGAGAGTAAAAAAGTTGATTTTATTCATGACTTAGAGATGGTCCAATCGTTTTATAAAAGGTAGTCAGTCCCATTGACTACCTTGAATTTTTATATTAAAATAAATGTATAAAAAATAGAAAAATAAGAGGAATAAAAATGGAAGAAATACAGGAAAAAGCAAATTATTGCTTAAATTGCAAAGTAAAACCTTGCTCACTAAAAGGATGTCCTTTAAATAATAATATACCGGATTTTATAAAGGAAATAAAAGAAGAAAACTACAAAGAAGCATATAAAATTTTATGCCAAACGACAGTATTACCCGGAGTATGTGGTAGAATATGCCCACATATGAAGCAATGTCAAGGTAGTTGTGTTAGAGGAATAAAAGGAGAACCAGTTAATATAGGTGATTTAGAAGCATTTGTTTTTGATAAAGCAATAGAAGAAAATTTGAAATTGAAAGATTATATGCCACAGAAAACAAATGAAGAATTAAAATCTAAAAAAGTTGCTATTATAGGTGGAGGACCAGCAGGATTAACTTGTTCAGCTTTTTTAGCAAAAGAGGGAATACAAGTTACAATTTTTGAGAAGTATAATTATTTAGGAGGAATTTTAGTACATGGAATTCCAAATTTTAGATTAGATCAAAATGTTGTAGAAAATACTGTAAAGCAAATTTTAGATTTAGGTGTTCAAGTTGAATATGAAATGGAACTTGGAAAAAATTTAAAATTGGAGGAATTAGAAAATCAATTTGATGCAATATTTTTATGTATAGGAGCAAATAAATCTGGAAAAATGGGTGTAGAAGGCGAAAACTTAAATGGCGTATTTGGTGGAAACGAATTACTAGAATTTAATACACATCCAAATTATACAGGAAAAATAGTCTCTGTAATCGGCGGTGGAAATGTTGCAATGGATTGTGCAAGAACAATAAAAAAATTACGGAGCAAAACAAGTAAATGTCATATATAGAAGAGCAGAAAAACAGATGCCTGCAGAAAAAAAGGAAATAGAAGATGCAAAAAATGAAGGAATTAATTTCTTTTTTCAAAATAACATTGTAGAAATAATTGGTCAAGATAATGTTCAAAAATTAGAATTAATAAAAACAGAATTAGTAAAAAAAGAGGGGGCGACACGAGAAGTTCCTGTAAATATAGACAACAGTAATTATTTTATAGATACTGACTATGTTGTTATGGCTTTAGGAAGTACAGTAAGTGATGAAGTTTTTGATTTAGGATTGACCTTAAATAAGTGGGGTAATATCTATATAGATGAAAATTATCAAACCTCAAACTCTAAAATTTTTGCTGGGGGAGATTTAGCAGGATGTAAAGGAACTGTAGCTTGGGCAGCTCGTTCAGGAAGAGATGTTGCAGAAAAAATTATAGAAAAATTAAAAAATGAAAATGATAATTAAATATCATTTTCATTTTTTTCTATTTCATTAGAATTTCTAATAAATAATTTTTTAATAAAATTAATAATTTTGGCTAATTTTGAAGTCTTTTTAGGCAATATAGATAACGAACTTTCGGCAATTCCTTTTTCTAATAAATTATATTTATGTTCTAAATCAACCATTTTAGAAACATAATAATCATTAAAGAAAGTGTAACCATCTGTTGAACCTAAATAGTCTTTAAAATTATATAGTTTTCTTCTATAATTTTCAACATCTTCTAGAGTTTTAATAGTATTAAAAGCTTTATTAAAATAGCTAGTGACAATTAAATTCTGGGTTTTTATAAATGTTGATGTGATTTTCTTTTTTAGTTCATCTATTTTGGCAATCATATTATCAACTTTTTTATTTCTATCATCTATTTGAATAATTTTATTATTAATTTTAATTATTTCTTCTTCAGCTTCTAAAATAACATCTATTGAATTTTGAATATTCATAAAATCTTTATAAGATGTAGCATTTATAAATTGATTTTTAAAATTATTATTGCTATTTATTGTACTTTCAAATAAAACATCTTCACCAATTAAATATGCAAGTTGATTTACCAGACAGCATTCAAGAGGGTAATAAGAAGGACTTGTAGTTTCGAAACTTATATTAAAATATTTAACAAAATCCTTTGGTATACTTATTACTTTTGAAGCCATTAATTGTACTGAAGCTTCATTTAAGCCTAAACCATATATTTTAAATTCAGTATAATCGCAAAGACCCATTCTAAGTAAGTAATTATTTTTATCTTTAATTTCTTGAATGTAGTGAATACACTCGTGAATTGCAAATTCTTCTAAATCTTCATCAGCGATATGTTCATTAAAATAAATAGAAGTGTTTTTATAAAAATAATTTGCCTCTGCCATACCTTCAGGCATTTTTGCAATATACATATTTAATCTTGATAATTTTATAAATAAATCGTTTTGATTAAGATTGAAATTTGGAAAGGTTTCACACAATCTAATAGATATATTTCGTGCTATTGAATTAATTCTTAAAGTGTCTAATTTTTTTATTACTTCAATTCCATCTTTTCTTAAATCTGATTCTACACTCATATATTTCTCCTTATAATTCTACTAAATATATTATACAATAAAATATAGCAATAAATATTACAAAGATATTAAAATAATATTAAGTTTTAATGACAAAAAATATTTTTTTGAAAATAGATTTATGGTGTAATTATTGGGAATGTAAAGGAAGGTTGACAAATGTCGAAAATTGTCTAAATGTTTTTATTGACACTTATTAGGTAATATTGTATAATGATGACATGATATGTTTTATATCAAATATTTAGAAAGGAGGAAAAAGATGGCAGATAAAGAAGTTATTGAAATGCTAAAGGATTTGAAAAAAGGGCAAGATGAGCTATTTAGAGGTCAAAATGAGTTGTTCAAAGGTCAAAATGAGTTGTTCAAAGGTCAAAATGAGTTGTTCAAAGGTCAAAATGAAAGAGACAAAATATTGAACGAATTACAAAAAGGTCAAGAAAAATTGTTTGAAGGTCAAGAAAAATTGTTTGAAGGTCAGGAAAAATTGTTTGAAGGTCAGGAAAAATTGTTTAAAGGTCAGGATGAGTTATTTATAGGTCAGGAAAAATTGTTTAAAGGTCAGGATGAGTTATTTATAGGTCAAAAACAATTATTCGAAAATCAAGAAAAATTAATAAGCAGAGTTGATAAAATTGAAGAAAATCAACAAGACATGAAAACAGAAATGACAAAAATAAGTCAAACTGTGGCTAGAATAGAAGTAGAACATGGAGAAAAACTTGAAATTTTATTAGATGTAGTTACAGGACATACAAAACAAATTAGTTCAATAAAAGAAAGAGTAGAAAAATGCGAAAAAAGACTAGATAATCATGATGACAAATTCTATGTTTTAAATTCAGCAGTTCAAGCGTATTAATTTCCAAAAAAATACCCTATTGAACTTCAAATTCAATAGGGTAGATATTTATATTTAAAAATCATAAAATTATTTAACAACAATATTATAAATTTTATTTTTAACATAAATTTCTTTAATAATATTTTTTCCATCTAATTTAGAATCAATAGCATTATGGACTTTTTCTTTTACAGAAGATTCATCTTCATCAACAGAAATAGTAATAGTTGCTTTTAATTTTCCATTAAATTGAATTGGTAAAGTTATTTCATCATCAACTGTTTTTGATTCATCGTATTCTGGCCAAGCATATGTAGAAATATCAGCTTCGAATCCAGCAATTTTATTAAGTTCTTCTGTTATATGTGGTGCAAATGGATTTAATAAAGTTAAAAATGTTTTAAATTCAGCTTTATTAATTTTTCCAATTTTGTAGAATTCATTAACCATTGTCATAAATGTAGATATAGAAGTATTAAATTTCATATCTTCAATATCTTGAGAAACTTTCTTAATAGCTTTATGCATCATTTTTTCAGCTTCTTTTGAGTAAGTATCTCCATCAACTAACATGTTTTGCATATTCCAAACTCTATCTAAGAATTTACCACAACCACGAATACTTTCCATAGACCAGGCTGCAACTTGATCAAAAGGTCCCATAAACATTTCATAAACTCTAAATGTATCAGCACCAAATTCATTTACTATATCATCTGGATTTATAACATTTCCTTTTGATTTAGACATCTTTTCACCATTTGTACCTAAGATCATACCATGAGAAGTACGTTTTTGATAAGGTTCTTTTGTTGGAACAACACCAATATCGTATAAGAATTTATGCCAGAATCTTGAATATAATAAGTGTAAAGTAGTATGTTCCATACCACCATTGTACCAATCAACAGGTGACCAATATTCTAAAGCTTCTTTTGATGCAAGTTCTTTATCATTATGTGGGTCCATATATCTTAAGAAATACCATGAAGAACCAGCCCATTGAGGCATTGTATCTGTTTCTCTTTTTGCAGGTTTACCACAGTGAGGACAAGTTGTGTTAATCCAATCTGTTTGTTTTGCTAAAGGAGATTCTCCATTTTCTCCAGGTGTAAATTCTTCAACTTCTGGTAATCTTAAAGGTAAATCTTTTTCATCAAGTGGAACCCAACCACAATCTTCACAATAAACCATTGGAATAGGTTCACCCCAATATCTTTGACGAGAAAATACCCAATCACGTAATTTATAATTAACTTTTTTAGTACCAATCTTATTTTTTTCTAAATATTCGATTACAGTTTTCTTAGCTTCTTTAACTTCTAAACCATTTAAGAAATCAGAATTTATAAGTTTGCCTGTTGCAACATCAGTAAAAGCTTCTTTTGATAAATCAACATTTTCACCATCAACAACTTGAATAATTGGTAAATTAAATTTTTTAGCAAATTCATAATCACGAGTATCATGTGCTGGAACGGCCATTATTGCACCAGTACCATATGTTATTAATACATAATCAGAAATCCAAATTGGAATTTCTTTATTTGTTAATGGATTTATAGCAGTAATACCTTTAATTTCAACACCAGTTTTTTCTTTATTTAATTCAGAACGCTCAAAAGCAGATTTTAAACTAGCTTGTTTTTGATATTCTTGAACTTCATCTAAGTTTTCAATCTTATCTTCTAACTCTTTTAAAATTGGATGTTCTGGGGAAATAACCATATAAGTTGCGCCAAATAAAGTATCTGGTCTTGTTGTATAAACAGTTAAATTCTTATCCATATTAGCAATTTTAAAATTAACTTCGGCACCTTCTGATCTACCAATCCAATTTTTTTGTTGTACCTTAATTTTCTCTAAGAAATCAACATCATCTAAATCATCAATTAATTTTTGAGCATAATCTGTAATTTTAAGCATCCATTCAGATTTTTCTTTTTGAACAACAGGGCTACCGCATCTTTCACAAACACCATTAACGACCTCTTCATTTGCTAATCCAACTTTACATCCTGTACAGAAATTGATAGGCATTGTTGTTTTATATGCTAAGCCATGTTTATATAATTGAATGAAAATCCATTGAGTCCATTTATAATATTCAGGATCTGTTGTATCTATTTTTCTAGACCAATCAAAAGAAAATCCTAAAGATTTTAATTGCTCTGTAAAGTGAGCTATGTTTTGAGCTGTTGTTATTTTAGGATGTACATTTGTCTTTATTGCATAGTTTTCAGCAGGAAGACCAAATGCATCAAATCCTATTGGAAATAAAACATTATATCCTTGTAATCCTCTTTTTCTTGCAATTATGTCTAAAGCTGTGTAACTACGTGGGTGTCCAACATGTAATCCTTGTCCTGATGGATATGGGAATTCTATTAGTCCATACCATTTTTTCATTGTATAATCATCTTTTGCATTGAAAGTTCCTTCTTTGTCCCATTTTGCTTGCCATTTTTCTTCTATTTCTTTAAAATTATAAGCCATTTTTTGCTCCTTTCGAAATCTATCTAATATAAATGGTATTATATAACAAAAAGCTTTATGTTTCAATATATTTTTAAAAATAAGTCATAAATCCTCTTTCAAAATAAAATATAATATGATACAATACAAAATAGGTGATGAAAATGATAATAGATTTAGAAAAAGCCAAAAAAGAATTTTTAAAATATACAGAAAATTATGATTTAACTAATGAAAATATTAATAGAAAACAAGGACATTCAATAAGAGTAATGAACATATCAAAACAAATAGCAACAGAATTAAATTTGACTGAAGAACAAATACAAATAGCAACTTTAATTGGATTATTGCATGATATAGCAAGATTTGAACAATATACTCAATACCAAACATATAATGACAATAGGAGTTTTGACCATGGAGATTATGGTGTAAAAATTCTTGAGAAAGATATGAGAAAATATATTGAAACAGATGAATATGACAAAATAATAAAAATAGCAATAAAAAATCATAATAAATTCGAAATAGAAGATGGATTAAATGAAGAAGAATTATTATTTTCAAAACTAATAAGAGATGCAGATAAAATTGATATATTGTACGAAACAATATGGTTGTTTTGGAAAGGTGAAGATAAAGCAATAAATAATACAGAAATTTCACCAGAAGTAATGGAAAAATTTGAACAAAACAAATTAATAAAAAGAGACGAAAATAAAGTATTTGTCGGAATGGACAAGGTTATGTCAGTATTGGCTTTTATTTTTGATATAAATTATAAGCCAAGTTTTAAAATCATAAAAGAAAATGATTATATAAATAAGATAATAGATAGATTTGAATTTAAAGACAAAGAAAAAGTAAGAAATATTGCATTACAATATTTACAAGAAAAGGAAAGATAATTAATGGGCAAAAAATTATTAATAACAGAAAAGCCATCTGTTGCAATGGAATTTGCAAAAGCATTAAAGATAAATACAAATAGAAAAAATGGCTATCTAGAATCAGAGGATTGGATTATAACTTGGTGTGTAGGACATTTAGTAACAATGAGTTATCCAGAAAAATATGATGAAAAATTAAAATATTGGAGACTAGAAACACTTCCATTTATACCAACAGAGTGGAAATATGAGATAATACCAGCAGTGCAAAATCAATTTAATATAGTTCAAAGTTTAATGCAAAGAGAAGATATAGATGTTATATATAATGCAGGCGACTCTGGACGAGAGGGAGAATATATACAAAGACTTGTTGTAATGATGGCTCATCCAAATCCAAAAGCTGAAATGAAAAGAGTTTGGATTGATTCACAAACAGAAGAAGAAATACAAAGAGGAATTAGAGAAGCAAAGGAGTCATCAGAATATGATAGTCTTTCAGATAGTGCGTATTTAAGAGCAAAAGAAGATTATTTGATAGGAATAAATTTTTCAAGACTTCTTTCAATAATTTATGGAAGAACATTAGCAACAAAAATAAATGAAGAAAAAGCTTCAATTTCAGTGGGGCGTGTAATGACTTGTGTTCTAGGAATGATAGTCTCAAGAGAAAGAGAAATTCGAAATTTTGTAAAAACTAAATATTACAAAATTGTTGGAGAATTTGGAGATGAAAATTCATCATTTAAAGCAGAATGGAAAGTTAATGAAAAATCAAAAGTGTTTGAAAGTATTGATTTATATAATGAAACAGGATTTAAAGATGAAAAAAAAGCAAGAGATTTCATAGTATCTCTTCAAGGAAAAGATGCAATAATTACGGAATTGAAAAAAACAAAACAAAAAGAAAATCCACCATTATTATTTAATTTAGCAGAAATTCAAAATGAATGTACAAAAAGATTTAAAATAAAGCCAGATGAGACACTAGAAATAATACAAAATTTATATGAAAAAAAATTAGTTACATATCCAAGAACAGATGCAAGAGTTTTATCAACAGCAGTTGCAAAAGAAATTTCTAAAAACTTGAATGGAATTACAAGAGGCTACAAAGATGAAGAAGTTCAATGCTATTTGAAGAAAATGATAGAAGAAAAATATCCAACAAACAATTTAGCAAAAACAAAGTATGTAAATGATAGTAAAATAACAGACCATTATGCAATAATTCCAACAGGTCAAGGTTATGAAAATTATGATAAATTACCTGACCTACAAAAACAAGTATATAAAGTAATTGTTAAGAGATTTTTAGCAATTTTTTATCCACCTGCAGAATACAATAAGATTCAAGTTACAGTAAATGTAGAAAATGAAACTTTTTATGCAAGTGGAAAAGTTTGTATAAATCAAGGCTATTTAGAGATATTAAAACCTGTTGAAAATAAGAAATCAACAGATAGTGATGAAAAAGAGGAAAACTCACAAAATACTAACTTAGATATATTAAAAAATCTAAAAAAAGGTCAAAAGGTTAATTGTATAAATTACGAGACAAAAGAGGCGGAAACTTCACCACCATCAAGATATAATTCTGGTTCAATTATATTAGCAATGGAAAATGCAGGAAAATTAATTGAAGAGGAAGAATTAAGAGAACAAATAAAAGGGGCT
>ERZ824480.2852-NODE-2852-length-12477-cov-3.190066_pt1 | contig 12477 bp, 14 predicted proteins | sample MGYA00519861_ERZ824480 | MGnify/ENA primary metagenome ERZ824480 (study PRJEB31778, sample SAMEA3449152) | human gut metagenome | biome: human gut; feature: human-associated habitat; material: faeces | place: United Kingdom | collected 2010/2012 ... | reverse complement strand
CCATCACCGGCCTCGTTGCCAAGGAGAACATCGTCGGCACGCTCGGCATCCTCTACGGCGGCGGCGACGGCAGCGTGTACCAGAACATCGCGGCTGCCTTCAACGGCATCAGCGGTTACAGCTTCCTGGTGTTCAACCTTCTGTGCGCTCCGTGCTTCGCGGCCATCGGTGCCATCAAGCGCGAGATGAACAGCCAGAAGTGGACCTGGTTCGCCATCGGCTATCAGTGCGGCTTTGCTTACCTGTGCGGCCTGATGATCTACCAGTTCGGCTGCGCCTTCACCGGCAGCCTGAACATCATCGGCCTCATCTGCGCGGTCCTGGCGCTGGCCGGCATCATCTACATGCTGGTGCGTCCGTACAAGGAGGCCACCACACTCAAGGCCTGAGCCTTGCTGAATTTCGCAAACGCAAAGGAGTGAATACCTATGCTGCACTGGATTGGTGCAAACCTCTCTACGATTTTGATTTCGATCTTTCTCATTGCCATTGTCATCCTAATTTCCCTTTCCCTGATCCGCCAGAAGCGGCAAGGGCGCTCCTCCTGCGGCGGCAACTGTGCCCATTGCGGCGCACAGTGCCATAGCTGCCACCCCAAAAGGCAGTGACACCCCCACATGGACAGACAGAGACTCCTACTCTGTCTGTCCTTTTTTTGCCTGTCCTTTTTTCAGAATCCTCGCAGTCTTTCGCCGCCGGCAGGCAGACCCTTAACAATATCTTCAGGCGTTTCTTCACAGATTCGTCACCCTTTTTCCGGGAACTTCTTTACAATGGAGGCGTCTATCCTGTCAGGGACTGCGGCGCAAGACCGCAGGGAAAGGAAACCTACTGCCATGAAATTTCTCAAACGGGTCCTGCCCATCGTGCTTGCCGTGTGTCTGCTGGCAAGTCTCGGCGCGGTGTCGGCCATCGACGCCGGTGAGACGCGCACCGTCATCGGCGCCGACCTCACGGACGACCAGATCAAGACCGTCTACAAGACCTTTGGCATCGAGCGCGGCAGCGTCAAGGAGCTGACCGTCACGAATCAGGACGAGCGGCAATACCTCAGCGGTGTCATCAGCGATGCGCAGATCGGCACGAAGGCCATCTCCTGCATCTCCATCGAGGTGCTTGCCGCCGGAAAAGGCATGACCGTCAACACGTCGCACATTACCTACTGCACGAGCCAAATGTACATCAGCGCGCTGGCGACTGCCGGCATCATGGACGCGAAGATCACCGTGGCTGCGCCGTTCGACGTCTCGGGCACTGCGGCGCTGACCGGCATCTACAAGGCGTATGAGGACATTACGGGCACGAAGCTCGATGAGACCGCCAAGGCCGTCTCCTCGCAGGAGCTGGCGACGACGGCGGAGCTCGCGCAGGCCATCGGCGACTATGACTCGGTCGAGATCGTCAACGAGCTCAAGCTCATCCTCAACGAGACGAAGGACATGACCGACGCCGAACTGCGCGCGAAGATCCGCGAGATCGCCGCCGAGTACAACGTCACGCTCACGGACGATCAGATGACCCAGCTTGTGAACCTCTGCCGCTCGCTCGAAAAGCTCGACACGAACGCCCTGCTCTCGAAGGTGCAGGCCGTGCAGGACACGCTCAAGCAGCTTGCCGGCGCCAAGGAGAAGGTCGCCGCCTTCACCGGCAAGGTCAAGGACGTCATCACCGCCATCGGTGATTTCTTTGACCGCGTCATCTCGTTCTTCCGCAAGTAAATCCGGATATAGGAACCCCCGCCCGCAGGCAGCGCCTGCGGGCGGGGGTTTGTGTTTATTGCTCCAGCGCGGCGAGCTTCTCGCGGCGGATGCGTCCGGCGTCCCGGCGGACAAAATACGCGGGGATGAGGATGAACACCGCGCTCACGGCCGCGGCCAGAAACAGCTCATACGGGTAGAGGTAGCTGCCGGCATAGCTCGGATATTTGGCGAGCACCTCCGCCGTCGGCTCGAGCGCGACAGCCCGGATGATGAGCGGGTCGATGATGCTCGCAAGCACCATGGGCAGCATGATGTAGATGACCATCTTCACGCTCTGCGACGCACCGGCGCGTCCGACGGGCGTGTAGTCGCGCGACGAGGCGGTGAACAGGCGCGCCATGGCGAGGTTTCCGGCCATGATGCACGTGCCGCCGACGCACAGCAGCGGCATGGCGTGGCCGAGGAATTTGATGCTGTAGGCGATCAACCCGCCGAGCACCTGCATGGCGGCCACGGGGTAATAGAATTTCTCCTTGCCGAAGCGGTCCATGGCCTTGCCCGCGAGCACGGACAGCACTGCCGAGGCGAGCACGACGATGCCGATGGGCAGGATGTAGTTGTCGATGCCGAGCGTGACCTCGACGAGCGAGATCATGTACGGCTGCCAGAGCTGCATGGCAAGACCCGAGAACATCATGCCGAGAAAGCAGATGTAGATCATCTTGTTGGCGCGGATGTTTGCCGGGCGGAAGGCGTAGAGCACGTCGCGCAGGTACGTGTCGCCCTGCACGGGGCGCAGGGCGGGGCTGTCGCGGAAGATGCACAGACCGAGCACGCCGGCCGCGCTCGTCAGACCGCCGAGCATGAGGAAAAAGCCCGTCCAGTTGCCGTGCACGGTCATGCCGTCAAAGCCCGCGAAGATGACGATGAGCGCGACGATCGGCAGGATGCTCAGCACGATGTCCACGACGCCGCGGTTCGTGACGTCGGTCACGTCCGTGACCCAGGCGGAAAAGGCCGAGTCGTTGGCCGTGCTGCCGATGGCGGACATGACGCAGTCCATGACGACGAAGAGCGTCACCGCGAGACCGACGCTGCCGCCGACCTGCCCGTTGCCGAAGAGCGCGAACGCCGCCGTCGTAATGCCCCAGAGGATGTAGCCCCAGCAGACGAAGGCGCGGCGCTTGCCCACGCGGTCCGACCACGCGGCGCTGAAGATCGTCGCGAGCGCGGCAGCGATGGCGCTGGCGGCGACGGTCGCGGACGTGGCCCAGCCGGCGGCCGTGATATTTTTCTGAATGTAGGTGGAGAAGTAGACGTTTTCGACCATCCAGGCGATCTGCCCGATGAAGCCGAACACCAGCAGACTTGTCCAGACGCGCGCGCCGAGCGGCGTCGCCTTTTTGACGACCAGAGTATCTTTCATAGCGTGCCTCCCTCTGTCCGGTGCGGACATGAAAAGGATACCATGCGCGCCGGAAAACGGCAACCCGTTTCCGGTGCTGCTGCGCCTGCACAGGGCAGAAAAAATTTTTTCAAAAATTTTTTCTTTCTTTGCATTAAAAACGAAAGCTGGCGCATTATTACGGCAGAACGGAAACAAATTAGATTTTCGTCAGACAGAGCACGCTTTCCTCTTAAGGTTGTTTACCGGTTATTTACAACTTTACCCCACACACACAAACTTTTGCTTGCTCTGCGGCGCCTGCGCGACACACACGCGTGGGCGCATTCTTTTTTAAATGCCGCGTTCCGGTCTGTGCTTTTCCGAGCAGACTGCGCCCCCAGAGAAAAGTGCCCTGCGCTCGCCCGCCGCGCGCCGGGGCGGGAGAAGCCGACTGCATGCGCAGCGGCACAAACGCACCCAAGACGCGAAAAAGGCTCGCCCAATCGGGCGAGCCTTGTTCGGTGCAATGATTGCAATTCACACAGCGCGGGTGACCTTGCCGCTGCGGAGGCAGCGGGTGCATGCGTAGACGTGCTGGGGTTTGCCGTCCACGATGGCCTTGACGCGCTTCACATTGGGTTTCCAAGTGCGGTTGGAACGGCGGTGAGAGTGGCTCACCTGAATGCCGAAGCTCACGCCCTTGTCGCAAAACTGACATTTTGCCATTGGTTGAAGCACCTCCTTCTCTAATATCTGCGAGAACAGCTTTCTCATAATAGCAGAAACGATGGCCGATTGCAAGATGATTTTCACATTTTCTGCGCATTTTCTGCCGCGCAGCCGGAAAAATCCCCCGGTGCGCCGGCGTCCACGCTCCATGCGGCCGTTGCGACCGCGCCGTTTTCGTCCGCCTCATACCAGAACCAGCTCAGCGGATCGCCGAGCTTTGTGCACCACACGCTGTCGTGTGCGCACGCCCAGAGGCGGTTGCCGTAGCTGCACGCGTGCTGCGCGTCGGGCACGCGCCGCGTGATCGTGACGCCGTTGACTGCGCCCGCGCGCACGAATGTGTCCGGGTCAAAGCGCAGCCGCGCCCCGTCGATGCCGCGCAGGATGTATGTGCCGTTGTTGCGCACGTCGCCGAAGCCGCTGAGCGTCACGGCATCGCCTGTGCGAAAGTGTGCGCCCGCGCCGTCGGCCACGAGGATGCTCGCGCGCCCGTCGCCGTCCGTGTCTGCGCCCGCAAGCGTCACGCTGCCGCTCCAGCTGGGCTCTGCGCTGCCGAACGTGCCGTCTGCCGGCCGGAACCAGACCTTGTCCGGCCAGATGAGCACCGTACCGCCGAGCGCTGCGAATACCTTCGGCGTGTCCGTGAGCGCGCAGCCAGGCACGGCCTTTCCGTTATAATACAGAGTCGTGCCGGCGCACCAGAGCAGCCCGTCTCCGGCTGCGAACAGGCCGTTCGGCGTGCCGCTGCACGGGTAGATGCGCGTGCGGCCGGGGCGTGTCGAGAACAGAGGACTGTCCGCTGCCGAGCCGTTGGTCATCTCGTAGATGCCGCCCTCGGGGCAGGACGGGCGGTGGTCGTAGCCGCGAAAGTCCGTCTGCACATGGCGGACGGCAGCCATGCGCCGCGGAAATGTGGGTAGATACATGCCTTGCCTCCTTACAGGTTGAGCGGCTCGCCGTTGTGATACAGCTCGCCGCACAGGTCGATCTTCCCGGCCGAGAGCATCAGCTCCGGCAGATCGCCGCGCGTCGCGGAGATCACCGCGCCGCTCTTGTGAAAGATGAGATATTTGCGCTCGAGGCTGTTCTGGCTGCCGATGTGCAGCGTGTCGGCCACGGTTGTGATGCCGTTGAGGTCGATCTTGTCGGCCGAGAGCGCGATGCTGCTGTCGCCGTTGTTGATGGCGGCGACGATGGCCGCCGCGTTCACGCCGTCGGCATCGGTCACGAGCGCGATGCGTGCGCCCTGATCGCTCACGGTCTGCTCGAGCGCGGCGACATTGCCCTCGGCCGACGTCAGGCGTGTCTGCAGGGTGCCGGCGTCGAGGCTCAGCTGTGTGATGCTGCCGTCCGCGCCGTCGATGCGCGCACGGATCGGTGAGAGCAGCCGCGAGAGTGCTGCGGCGTTGAAGTTCTCCGCGCCGAGGTTCGACAGCGTGTACTGCAGCGCCTCCAGCGCCGCGAGCCGCTGCTCGACGGTTTCGTGGCCGGTGCGCTCCGGCAGGGAAAGCTCCAGCGGGGAATAGTCCGTCATGCGTCGTCATCCCCTCCGCCGTGCTGTGATATGTCTGCGCGCAGCACGGCGATCGCCCGCACGAGAAACTGCGGCAGCGGCGCGCCGAGCGCACCGGCGTTTTCGACCACACTGCCAAGCTCCGTCAGCAAATACCACGCCGTCACGAGCGGGCACAGCAGCACGTCATAGTGTGCGCCCAGTCCCGGCACACTGCCGAGCAGCGCCCGCAATGCGAAGTCCAGCAGCGCCGCCACCAGCACGCCCGCCACGCTGCCCGCCTTGTGCCACAGTCCCTCGCGGGCGCAGCGGCTGCTCCATGTGCCTGCGCGCAGAGCGGCAGCGCTGCCGGTGGCATAGTCGAGCAGCATGGCCAGAAACCAAGCGGCCGCAAGCCACCCGGTCCAGCCCCAGAATGCCGTCAGCGCTGCGGCGGCCGCCGAGACCGCCGCTTTGATCGTTGTGAGTCTGTCCATTTACGTCTCCTTTTGTTCGTCCAGCATTCGCTGGCACACGATCATCGTGCGCAGCATATCCTCCGACACGTCGAGCTTTCCGTCCGTGTTTCCCTGCAGTGCGCCGCGGTCGATGAGCCGCTGCGCGTCGGCGCGAGCCCATTGCGGCATCTCCGCCACGGAATCATAGCGTGGCATATCCGGCACCTCCTCCCGATCTTCCTTTGCCATTGCCTCGGCGACGTCGCGCCGAAAGCCGTCCATCGTGTAGCCCATATCATATGTGCGCCACAGCAGCTCCGGGTCTGCGTGGTTGCTTGCCACGCCGCGCCGGTGTCCCTCGGCGTGCCCGATGAGGACGCCATCCTGTGCCGGGTCAAGTTCGTACTGTTTACACAGCTCAGCAAACAGCTCCACCACCGTGCGGTACGTGCCCGCGATCTGCTCCGCTGCCTCGCTGCGTGTCATGCCCGCGCTCGGCTCGGTCATCTCCACACCTATGTGCGTAGAATTGGCGCTCCCGCCGCAGTGCCAGCCGCGCATCTCCCACGGCAGGAGCTGATACACCGTGCCGTCCGCCTGCGCGACGGCGTGCACGCACACGCTCTGCCCGCCCGGCTGGTACTGATCCATGTAGCGCACCAGCGCCCTTGCCGACGGCTGCGGCGTGCCGACGCTGTGCAGCATGATGCCGCGCGGCGTCAGCGGCGCGCCCGCCTGATAGCACTTGTTTTGCGTCACAAACGCCGGAATGATCTGCATGCCATCGCCTCCTTATTCGATCGGTTCGTCGAGCGTGATGATCAGGTTCTCGCCCTTGCCCATTGCGCTCACGCGAAAATACGCCGCAGAGGCGGGCACATTGCTCGCTGCTTCCGTCACCTGAAACGTCATGGCCGTGGTGCTCTCCGGGATGCTGCTCGGGAAATACACACTGACGTCGATCTTGTTTGCCGGAATGACGGTTTTAAGCAGCTGGAATGTGCTGTCATACCATCCAACGCGGCAATACGCTTCCGCCTTCGAGAACACGATCCCCTCACCGGCGATGCGGTAAACGTGCTTCGTCACATTGCCGGGCAGCGGAATGAATCCGCTTGTCACAAATCCGCTGCCACTCTGCGCGTTTCCGGACGATGATAGGTTGTATCCATTCTGATACGGCATGGACGCGCCGCTGCTGTCAACAGCCGTGGGTACAAGGTTTGTGTACGTCACAGGCTTTGACGCGGTCGCCGTGATGGTGATGTCCCCAGTCACGCGCGCGATGGACACCACGCCGGTCGCGGCATTGTATGCCGTCGCTGTGATGTCCGTACCGCCCATGCTGACCCTGACGGTGTCGAAGCTGTACCCGTTTTTCGGCGTCAGCGTGGTCGTGTATGCCGTGCTGTCTTCGACGGCGGTCGCGGCGTTGCTGCCGGTGCAGCCGGTGAGCGTCGTCTTGACGGTGCGCATGACCACCGTGAAATCGAACGACAGCGTGCGGTCATAGCCCGCGCCGTAGCAGAATGAATAGATTTTTTTGTCTGCCGGATTGATGACGTTGACGGTGAAGGCCGTGTCGGTCACACCCGGTGCTTTGCTGTGGGTCGTCTCCTCGCCGAATTCGATCTGGTTGCTGTCCAGCCGGTTGTTATCGCCCACCTCGTTCGTCCGGTAGTAGTTGGCGGACGGGCAGCAGATGCGCAGCGCTGCCATCTGCTGCGTCGGCGGGTCGGACTGGGAAACGTTGTCCGGCACAACGTAGATCCTGGATGTCTTGAAGTTGTGCAGATGCCCGTGGAAATTCCCGTAGCAGACAGCGCCGTTTTTCCCCGCAAAGGAGACCGTCTCGCCGCCGATCGTGACGCTGCCGCCGTCCAGATACGCCTTGAGCACCTTGCCGCCCGCCCGCGCGCTGCCCCAGTCCAGCGGGTAGTGTCCGAGGATCACAAAGCCCCACGCCGCGCTGTCCGCCTTGCTGCCGAGGTCGGTAAGCGTCTGCGCGAACCACAGCAGCTGTGCCTCCGAGAGCGCGTCGGCCGCGGTTTCTCCGCCGGTGATCTCGCCCTCGACGGTGTTGAGATTGATGATGCGCAGCTTCTTTCCGGGAAGATCCCGGTAGCAGTATCCGGCCTCCGCGCTGCCGTAGACCGCGCCCGCGTTGTAGTCGGAAAAATACTTCCGGATCAGCGCCGCGCCGTACAGATTTGTGAGGCTTCCGGTTTCGGACGCGAAGTATTCGCCCGTGTCGTGGTTTCCGGGCGTCCAGAGCTGCGGGATGCCGCGCAGGCCCTCCTCGATCCAGCGGTGAAATTCCCTGCACTGCGCCTCGAACTGCGCTTTTGTGGTCGTCCTGTACCCGAAGGTGAGATCGCCCAAAAACGCCGCGAAATCCAGCGGGATCACGTGCGACAGCGCCTTGATCGCACGGCAGGCGTCCATGTTTCCGGCCTCGATGTTTGCCCTCCAGCCCGTGGATTCGTCGGTTGCGTGGTGCGCATCAGCGACCGTCACAAAGACGATGCTCGACGCAGTCTTCACGGCCTGCACCTTCTGTGCCAGCGTGAGCACGCCGTCCTTGACGTAGTCCGGGATGTCAGCGTGGGCGATCTGATCGCCGCCCGGGATGCTGCGCACCGCCGCGCCCATCTGCGCGATCCTGTACGTTTCCGCACCGCCTGTTTTCTCGCGGATGGCGTCGGCGATGTCCTGCACGGAGGCTTCTTCGTAGAGTTTTTTCATCAGTAGCTCACCTCCGTGCCGTCGGCGATCGTCACGGTCTGCGCCGTGCTGCCGTCGTACATAACCGTCGTGCCGCCGATGCGGATCGTCAGCGCCTTCGGGTTCGGCAGCGCGGCGGGCGCGATGTTCTGCGTCATCAGCTCGATCCTGACCGGGACATCCCAGACATCGCCGGTCGTTTTCGCCTGAAGCTTGACGGCGCAGAACGTGTGCCGCTCGGAATCGGCCACAAGCGACGAGAATGTGAGGATGCCGTTCGTCGCGCCCTGATAGAGCATCAGAAAGTGCTCGCCTTGAAACGAAAGCTGCGCATAGACGCGGTGCGTCGGGTTTGCGCTGACGTAGGCGTACAGCTCGGCCGGCGTCATGTCGGCCGTCGTGCCGGACAGATCGCCGCCGACGTGGATGATCCGCGTCTGCTGCGCCATGCCGTCGCGCTTTTTCTTGTCCGCTGCCGACATCAGACCGGCTGCCGCCGGCGTTGCCTCCGCTTGTCCGGATTTTTGGTCCCACGCTGCCGCCCGCTCCGCCGTGATGCCGTCGAGCACGGCCTTGTTCGCGTGCCGGTGGCGCATGGCGGAGTTCATGGCGATCTGGTGGCTCTGTCCCGGCGACGGGACGGCAGCGCCGTTCGTGCGCTGGTGCCACTTTGCGTATTCATCGAGTGCGGCGTTAAACAGCGCCATGCTGTCGGCGTAGTGTGCGGTCTCGTGCGCGGCGTAGTCGCACATGGCAATGACGTAGTACACGTACAGCCGGTCAAACGGTGCCGGCACGAGCAGCGGTGTGCCGCGCTCGGTGTCCGCGTCATAGGTCACGCACTGTTCGGGCGCTGCGTCGAGGATGCGCATCTGGATCATGTGCTCGCACTCGTTGAGCCACTGGATCTTCGCCGCGTCGTCCCATGCGTTCGGGCAGATCGCGTCGATGCGCGTGAGCGCTTGCTGAAGCGTCGCCATGCTCAGAGCCCCAGCGCACCGCTCTCGGCGGCAAAGCGGGCGGTCTCACCGTTGACGGTCACGATCTTATCCTCCTTGTAGCTGCCGTTGTCACGAAACAGGTGCACGGTCACGGGTTCGCTCAGCCAGGCCTCGGCGGCGCGGTCGGTCATTTTTCTGGTTGCCATAGTGTATTCCTCCTTGTGTGAATGCGTGCCTCCCGCCGCAGGGCGGGAGGCATCTGGTGTCTTACTCGGTGTAGGTGCTGCAGGTCTCAATGCGGCGGATGGCGCTGTCATCGAGGCGCACGGCGACCTTCGTGGCCTTCCAGCCGACGCTTGCGCGCTGGTTGAGCGGGTCGCCCGTACCGGCAGAGCCGAGCTGCTTGACGATGTGCTCAAGCCCGCCGCCGGTGATCTCGGTCGTGCCGTAGCCGTCCGCGCCGAGCACGAGCGTGACGTACACGTCGCGTCCCTGCGCACCGGCCTCGCCGGGGTAGAGGATGGCGTTGTCCTCGACCGTGACCGGGGCGTCGACGGTCATGGAGCTTGCGGTGTTTTCCTTGACGGTCACGCAGGCATTGCCGATGAGCACCTGACGGCCGACGAGTGCGCCGGGCTTGACCGTGCCGCCATCGAATGCGACGGTGGTCTTGCCGCTCACTGCGCCGTTTGCGAGCAGCGTGCGGCTGTCGGCTGCCAGATCCTCGGCGTGGAAGATCTTTGCCTCCGTGCTCTCAACGAAGCGGCATCCCTCGATCTTGCCGATCTCGCCCTCATACATATGCTCCGTGTCCACGTACTGGTGCGGCGCGAGCCACTTCGGGTCGTTCATGAGGTCGTATGCCACGTCGGGGTGGATGATGACCGGGAACGCGCCGTCGATGCGGCGGCAGTTGGCGTTTTTGAGTGCGCGCACGGCGCGGCGGATGCAGTCGACGGTCAGGTAGTTGTTGTCGGCAGCGCCGGCATTGCCGCCGCGCAGCAAGTAGCGGGCGGACACGGACTCGTCGGCGTACTGCACGTTGTCGCCGCCGACGAGCACCTCGCGCGTGATGGTGTCGAGCGTGCGTCCGGCCTGTGCGCCGAGCAGCTTCGTGGCCATGGTGAGGTTGTTGTCGATGGCGGTCAGCAGCAGCAGGTCGCTCATCTGGATGTAGCCGCCGTACTGACGCACGGCCGCCTCAACGGTGCTCATGCTCAGACTCTGCCCGTCGGGGGTCACGCCCTCGGTCAGAGCGGTCAGCGCCTTGCCGAGCGGGGCGAAGCGGCGAAACTGGATCGTCTTGCCGCCGTTTGCGGGGATGGGGTGCTTCTGTGCGAACTGATCGTGCACGAGCTCGGGCTCGGCCGCGTCGATGAGGTAGTCCGAATAGAACGTCTTCATCTCCTCGGTCAGGCTCTGCTGGGTGGTCACCTGCGTGTTTGCGTCAAACAGGCGCAGGTCCATGCGGATGTTTTCCATACTCATGTCTCCTTTTTTCTCTGCTGTCCGCTTCCGGGGACAGCGCCGGGGCAGCACCCGGCCGCTGCACTGCCGTTGGGTTCCTCCTGTGCGGGGGTGCGGCCGGTGCCCTCCGCAACGTGGCCGGGGTAGGCCTCGGCAAGCTGCCGCAGACCTGTCACGGCCACGGTAAACGCCGCGCGCACATCGGTCCGGTCGTCGGCTGCGATGGCTGCGTGTCCGGCGCTGAGCGTCCGCTGCACGCCCTGTGCGCTGAGCGTGTCGAGCGCACCCGCCAGCGCGCACATGAGTGCCGATGCCCCGGCGCACACGATGTCGCTGCCCGGGCAGAAGTCCGCGTGGCCGTCCGCGCGCAGCACGCACCGCCCGTCCCGGCAGATGTACGCGAAGCGGGTCACAGGCTCAGCTTCACGCGCTCGCCGCGCTCCGCGCGCGCGGCAAGCTCCGCACGGTCGGCGCGGCTCATGCGCGACACGTCCGGCCGCACCACGATGCCCGCGCCGCCGCTGCCCAGCCCGTTTTCGACCGGGCGCAGACCGCGGGCGCGGATGTGCTCGCTCACGCGCTGCTCGGCGCTGCGTCCGGCGCGCAGACAGGCCGTCTCCAGCAGCGCCTGCGCGTGCAGCGCAAACCATGCCGTGCGCACGTCTATGCCCGCGCGCAGCAGCGCGCAAAACCGGGCATCGTTCAGCGCCGCGCCCAGATCAAAGTCCGGGCACTGCGCCGTCAGCTCGTCTGCCTCGTGCGACCAGCGCGCGGCGGTATGCTCGGCCGCGCGGCGCATGTTCTGCTCCTGCCTGCGCTCGATCGCGCCGCGCAGCGCGCCGACGGTCACGGTCTGTTCAGCGGCTTCCACCGTCGCTTCGGTCTGCGCCGCGGCGGGGGCGGTCTGCCCGGCTGCGGTCATGTTGTTTTCATCCATGCTCTGCTCTCCCTTCTGCCCTCAGCGGGCACTTTCTGTGATGATGCGGTTTTTCTCCGCCTGTGCTTTCAGCAGCGGGTCGGCGTCCGTGCCCGCGTCCGCTTCCGGTGTCTCCGGCTGCTGCGGCGCGATGCTGCCGCGCACGGCCTCAAGCACCTTGTCGCGCCCGGGAAACTGCATCATCTCCAGCATCGGCACGGCCTGCTGCGCGAACGCGGGGATAAAGACCCCGAGCTGGTACAGCTGCCGCGCCAGCTCATGTTGCGATGCGGTCGCATACGGGCTTTCCTTTTGTGCGTGCACGGATACGTCAAAGGCCGGCGCGCGGCAAAGCGCCCCGCCGTCCGTGTCCATGCCCACGACGCGGGCGCGCAGCCCGGCGTTGGAGTAGGTGCAGAAGGTATAGCCCTGCGCGCCCGGCGCCGCCACGCGAAACGGCCGTGTCTCGGTGTAATAGGCGCGGATGAGCTCGATCACGAGCTCGACCACGCGCTCAAACGCGCGGTAGCTTGCGCGCAGTGTGTCGCGGCTGGATTTGCTTCCGGCCTCCTGCAGCGCGGCAATGGCGCTCGCCGCCGTCACGCCGCCGGACACGCTGCCCTGCGTCACGTCGCGGCTGTTGCTCGTCTCCTTGAGCTCATC
>ERZ824480.2848-NODE-2848-length-12486-cov-4.373260_pt1 | contig 12486 bp, 21 predicted proteins | sample MGYA00519861_ERZ824480 | MGnify/ENA primary metagenome ERZ824480 (study PRJEB31778, sample SAMEA3449152) | human gut metagenome | biome: human gut; feature: human-associated habitat; material: faeces | place: United Kingdom | collected 2010/2012 ... | reverse complement strand
TATGTATCATATTCTTTTATCAACTCGACGCAAAACAAACGATATTCACCCACAAGACCGTCAATACTGTTCCTACTGCATTGACACACTTCTGTATACTGAACGCCATAACTTGTTTATCGTTTCTATGATAAAATGTGATGACGTACAGTCTTGACAAAATAGTACTGATTTCAGTCATAGAACCAATTGATTCAACAAACATTTCACACTTAACCACATAACAATTACAGTTCATCCTCATCGTCTCCCTCGTTTCTCTCCCGATCTCTCTTCAACTGAGCTCGGAACTCATCCTCATCCATCTGTTCTGAGTCCTTCATGTCGAACTTGACCGATCCGTCATCTTCCTCCTCCTCCTTCTCTTCCTCAGGCTCCTCTTCAGCAATTTCAATCTCAGGCTCCAGTTCCAGAGAATCGATCTGAAGTGACTCCTTCATCAGTGAGTACAAACGCGTAGCAAATGTATTTGGCTCCTCAATCATGAATCCAGAGTTCATCAGAGAACTATCATACAACAGATTTGCGAAGTCACGAGCCACATCACTCTCAGGATCTTCCTCTACAAGATTCTTCAGATTGACAATAATTGGATGACGAGGATTCACCTCCATGATCTTATGTGAACGCATGTACTTTGCTCTCTCTGGATTCTGAAGAGTCTGAGACTTCATAATACGCTCCATCGTAGCTGAATAACCATAACGACTTGTTGCCAACACTGCAGGAACTGACTCCAACTTCGTTGATACTTCCACCTTCTCAACCTTATCACCCAACAGCTCCTTCATCCAACTTGTGAACACTTCGAAGCGACTCTCATACTCCTTCTGAACCTTCTTTGCACGTTCCTTGTCATCACCAAACTCCACACCCTCCTTTGTGATATCCTGCAGACTCTTACCATTGAACTCACGCAGGTTCTGAGCCACATACTCATCTATAGGCTCTGTGAAGAACAGCACCTCTACATCACGATTCTTGAACGGCTCCAGGAACATACTTGATTGAGCCTTCTCCAGAGTATCTGCACTCACATAATAGATTTGCTTCTGCCATTCCTTCATACGCTCCACATAGTGATCCAGTGAAGTCCACTTATCACCTGACTTGCTCGACTTGTAACGCAGCAGACGAGCCAATTTGTTACGATTCGCACTGTCCTCAATCACTCCAATCTTCAGCGATCTGCCAAACTGCTCCCACAACTCAATGTAGTTAGCATTGTCCTCAGGCTTCTCCTCAGCCTCCTCTGTGGTCTCAGGGGTCTCAGTCTGGGTTTCAGTCTTCTCAGCATCCTCCACCTTCTCGGCAGTCTCAGCAGCCTTGGCTTCCTTCTCCGCATCACTAATTGCCTCCTCCTCAGCCAACTTCTTGATCATCTCAATCGCCTTACGCACAATCTTCTTGCCCATAACCTTCAACACCTTATCCTGTGATAACTGCTCTCGAGACACATTCAGAGGGAGATCATCACTATCCACTACACCCACCACAAAACTCAGATAACGAGGTAGCAAATCATCGAAGCTGTCCTGGATCAGTACCTTACGCACATACAAATGCAGGTTCTCCATCTTCTTGTGATAGAAGTCCTCATAGAGATCCACAGCAGCCTTCTTAGGAATGTACAGAATACACTTGAAATCGATCTCTCCCTCAGCCTTGAAGTGAGTCCAAGTCAAAGGCTCCTGTTCACTATTACGCACCAATGTCTTGTAGAAGTTCTTGTACTCATCCTCAGTAATCTCACTCTTCTCACGAGACCAGATGGCCTTCTGAGGGTTCATCAACTCCCATGCCCACACTGTCTTCTCCTCAGTACGAGTCTTGGGCTTATCACTCTCAGCACTCTCCTCCTCCTCTTCCTCAGCAGCACCTTCCTCCTCCAACTCTTCACCATCAAACACATCTTCTTCCTCCTCTTCCTCCACAGGCACCTCTACAGTCTCCGTGTGTGACTTGTAGAGATAGATGGGGAAAGTAATGAATTCAGAATACTTCTTGATCAATGTCTCCAGCTTGTCCTGGTCCAGATACTCCTTCGCATCATCCTTCAGGTACAATGTGATCTCTGTTCCACGACCCAGAGTGTTTCCAGCAGGATCCTCTCCCACCTTGAAGGTGGCATCTGCAGATGACTCCCAGATGTGCTGAACATCCTCATCATTCTTCGAACGCACCATCACACGATCAGCCACAAGATACACTGAATAGAAACCCACTCCAAACTGACCAATCATATTCAAATCAGCACCAGCTGCCATCTTCTCCACAAACTGAGTAGTTCCTGATTTAGCCACTGTACCCAGAGACTCAATCAGATCCTGTTTGGTCATACCAATACCACGATCCGTGATTGTCAGCGTTCCAGCCTCTTCATCGAACTTGATACGAATATCCAGATCATCAGCAGAATCAGAACCCAGAATCTATTGGAGTTAGAAAGAACTCAACAAACACTCAACAAGATCAGACTGCGTTTCTGCGCACGTGTGTTCATCTGTACGAAGGACCAGATGGGTTCAGAATGCCGAAGCATTCAATCTGGAGAACTTCGCACTCACACAAGTATATCATCATTTCAACATAGTTGTCACATCAACTTACACTCTTATCTGTCAGTGAAAGGAAACGAATCTTATCCAAAGCATCAGCAGCATTAGAGATCACTTCACGAAGGAACACATCCTTGTTCTGATACAAAGAGTTAATGATAATATCCATCAGACGATTCACTTCCGTCTGGAACTCATACGTTTCCATCGTTGGATTATCCTCAAGAGGATCTACAATGTTTTCAGTCTCTTCTTGAGCTATCTCTTCCTCCTCCTGAGCGAATACCGTCATAGCTAACCTATTATACTGTTATTCAAGTACTACTCGGACCAGCAAGGAGGGCAATCATTGCAAGTGAAAGGAACACGTATTTCAGAATGTTCTTCATAGTTATTTCCCAATCGAAAATAATTCTGACAAATGAACCCGAAATGCATTCTAGAAATCCAATTCCTTCTGGGGGATAATATCCCATATATAGATTTTGAAAACTATTCTGTTCCAAGTTGATTTTTTGTTGTTGTTTTGATTAGGAGAAAAATATGGAAGGGATACAAAATGGAAGATGAGGGGTGTATCTGGAATTGTCTGAGTTGAGATGTTGTCGAAATAACTAGACAGATGGATTGCAAAATAGTAGACAATTCTATCCCCAAAGTAGGAGCTTCTTTGGAAGTGATGATCTCACCTCATGTTAACTGAACAATTCACAATGGAAATAACGTTGTTTGGTGTATTTTGGTCCTACAGATCGTTTCAAATACAAACAGCCACAGATTCTTATCGACTAACCGTTTCACTGAAACGTTCCTTTTATCTTGTGAACGAATTATGGAGAATAGACCTTGTTGGATGGATTCTTCATTTGGTGAAGGTCCACTTGTATTTCTGACATTGTTTGTTAGACTTGGATTCGTATCAAGAATACACTCTTTACTAGTGTACATGATTGTCATTTCACTCTTCTGTTGTCATTTCCCTTCTTGTTTTTGTACCCAATTCATTTGAATAGCGATTTCTTGTTATCATTCGTCTTGTATCTGAAGTGTTCTGCCAAATCATAGAAAAAACCGTGGGTTCGTCTCATTGTTGAAATAGCATTCCTCTAAAAACATAGATTATCAATATGGCTGCTCTTGAAAAGAGATTAAAAGAGTTCCAGAAGAAGGCTGGAAACAAGAATTGCTTCGTTTGTAACCAGAAGGTGAGTTTCGAGAAGGAAGAGATAATCCACAGGGACCTCAGTATTTCGTAATGGATTTCCTCACTTTAGTGTGTACGGGATGCAGTGGAGTACAGTAGGAGTTGCCATTTTTCGCTTGAGGTGTTTAGTCGTGAGTTCAGCCATACGATCAAGCATCTGACTTTAGCCACCTGGACGAAGGAGGAAGTCGATCTCGTTACGTCTGGAGGCAACAAGGTTGGTGTGTTTTGGAAGAGTGATAGATAGAAAGCTGCAAAGAAGTATCTGAAGGGCTGGGATGAGAACAAATATCCTCGTCCTCAGACAAGTGATAAGGTGGGTGTTCGTGAGTTCATTCAGAACTGTTTTGTGGATCAAATGTAAGAGATGGAATTCATGTGACTTATGGTATAGTTGGGCATCCAAGTCTGCTAAGAAGGGTGGTTATGATGATGACGATTACAGTGATATGCCTCCTCCAAGGAAGGGTAAGAAGGGTGGTTATGATGACGACGATGATGATGATTTTGCTCCTCGCAAACCCGCTAAGAAGAGTCGTTTCGAGGATGACGACGATGATGATTTTGCTCCTCGTAAGCCTGCTAAGAAGAACCGATTTGAGGATGACGATGATGATGATTTTGCTCCCCGTAAACCTGCTAAGAAGCCTATGAAGAAACTGTCGATGGATCTGTCTGGATCTGAAGATGATTTTGCTCCTCGCAAACCTGCTAAGAAGCCAGCAAAGAAGGCTAGTCGTTATGATGATGAGGAGGATGAGGATGACTTCGCTCCTCGTAAGCCAGCGAAGAAGCCTGTTAAGAAGCCAATGATGGATTTGTCTGGATCTGAAGATGAGGATTTTGCTCCTCGTAAGCCTGCTAAGAAGCCTATGAAGAAGCCTAGTCGTTATGATGATGAAGATGAGGATGACTTCGCTCCTCGTAAGCCTGCTAAGAAGCCTATGAAGAAGCCAAGTCGTTATGATGACGATGAGGATGAAGAAGATTTCGCTCCCAAGAAACCTGCTAAGAAGCCTATGAAGAAGCCTAGTCGTTATGATGATGAGGATGAAGAGGATTTTGCTCCTAAGAAGCCCGCTAAGAAACCTGCTAAGAAACCTAGTCGTTATGATGATGAGGAAGAGGAAGAAGAACCTCCTAAGAAGCCTGCGAAGAAGGCTGCTCCTGTTGCAGCTAAGAAGGGAAAGAAGGTTCCTGTGGAGGAGGTTGCTGAGCCTGATCAGGGTTATGGATATGATCAGGGTTACGGTTATGACCAGGGATATGGTTATGATCAAGGATATGGATATGACCAATCTGGTTATGATCAAGGATATGGATATGACCAATCTGGCTATGATCAGAGCTATGGATATGACCAATCTGGATATGGATATGATCAAGGATATGGTTATGATCAGTCTGGTTATGATCAATCTGGATATGGTTATGACGAGAGTTATGGCTATGGCTATTAAGCAGTTGTGTGTAAGCTTGCTATTGTGCTTTTTGTTGATACCAATAGAGAGTTCCACTTTGTTCTCACAACTGCTTGTTTCAATGTTCTTGATTGAACATGAATTACATTTAAGGAGATTCCATACTATCCAAATCCAATAAACAGAAAGAATGGAGGAGATTAATCCACTGAAGGATCATTTGGATTCTATCATTCTAATTTCTTTTCTTGAATGTATTGAGCCACTATACTTCACTAAACAAGACTCTATTCTTCTGTTTTGTTGATCCATAATAACAAGTGTTTTAATCCTTCTATCTTTGGAATCTCATAGATTTATTCGATTTCTAAAGTATTCAATGAGATTAAGAGAGAACAAGAATGAATGACCAAAATAGAACTGATTTTGTCAAGGATTTGATTGATGGTTTATTCCACAACTACAAAGTTGTAGTGTTGTTTAAAGTATGGAAATGATTGAAACAAGGATTAGAAATGGATTGATAACGATTGTGTAGTAGAATTGAGTTTGAAGATGGCTGGTTGGAAATTCGGAAATAAACAAAAGGAAGAAGAGGTGGAAGAAGAAGTAGAGTATGTGGAGGAAGAGGTGGAAGTGGATTCCAATGGAGAGGAGGTAGAATATGTGGAAGAGGAGGTGGAGGTGACGGATGATGAAGATGAGACAGTTGCAGAACCAAAAGCAGAATCTGCAAAGAAAACAACAAGTGTTTCAGGAGCCAAGTCCAAAATGGAAGAGGTATTTGATATTAGTATAGATTAATAAATAGCTGGAGAGTCAATTGGAGGAAGAACGAGAGAATGTGACGTTGCTTCAAGAGAGTGTGTTTCTTGGGTTTATGTGATGGGAATAGAGGTGGATGAGTTAGAAGCGGATAATAAGGCGAAAGATAAGGAGATTGCAAAGCTAACCAAAACAATCGCTAAGAGTAAGTCAAAGAAGGAAACTCAATCCCTTGTTGAAGAATTAATATCCTTGTTTCTCATCATCTGTAAGTGTCCTTCATTCGTACGAAGAGGCACGAGCAGAAGCAGAACAAGCCATGCAACAAGTACGTGCTCTTCAAGAGATGGTTCGAAGTCAACCAAGTGGAGCCAGTGGTTCCAGTGCTGATAGTGTGGAGATGAAGGTGCTTCAACGGAATCTGGAGGCAACACAGGCAGAGTTGGCAAAAACAGAAGCTCGTGTGAATGAAGTTCTTCAGGAGAAGACAAAGTTGGAACAGAATCTGTTTCGTTCTCATCAAGAGTTGAAGGATCTACAGGATAGTTTGGATGCTCGTGTGGCGAGTAAGAGTAACTCTCTGAAGTTGGAACTGGATACAGTGAAGACGGACTTGGATATGATGCGACAGACGGTGAGGATGAAGAGAGGAGATGATAGATAGAAAGAACAGTTGGAGAGTCAAGTGAAGAAGCTGGAGAAGGAGGTGGAAGAAGCACATTTGACGAGTAGCAGCACAGCAGCAGAGAATGAAGAAAGAAGAGTGAATGCAGTACGCAAGGAGTACGAAGATCAGATAGCAGCATTGAATGAGCAAATCACGATTATGCAAACAGCTTTGAATGAGGAAGAAGTCAAAACAACCAAACTCCATGAAGAGATGGAAGTGAATGTGAAGGTGAGTGTGAGAATAGAGAATGAGAGATAGCTGAATCGAGAAAAGGAAGAACGATTGCAACAACGTGTGGAATCTCTGAGTTGTGAGTTGAATGATGCAAATGAGCGAACTCGAGCTGTTCAGAAGGAGAAGGAAGAGAAGGAAATGGAGATAGTGGAGTTGAATCGTCGTGCTGAAGCAGCATTAGCAACAGCCCGTGTAGTACAAGAGAGACAGACAGAACAGGAAACTGTGAGGATGGATGAAAGAATTAATGATAGATTGTGGCTCAAGAGAAAGCAGCACGTTCTCAAGCAGAACAACGCAGTATCGCTTTGTTAACAGAGAAGAAGAACTGGGAATCAACGTTGAGTGATCGTGATGTGAGAATTGCTGAGCTGGAGAAACGTGTATCAGAGTTGGAGGAGTGTGAAGCTGATCTGAAGTTGGAACTGAAGGTAGGAGTTTGTAAGTGAGTTGAGATTGAGACTGTAACGAAACGAAGTGCATCTACAGTGGCTGAGGTGCGTGCTGAGATGCGTAATATCCAAGAGACTTGTCTTCAGCAGATCGAACAGGTACAAGCCGAGAAGGAAGCAGAAGCAGCTGTATGGGAGAAGGAGAAGGTTCGTTTGGGAGCAGAGACAGAAGAACTACAAAATACATTTGTGAAACAACGTGAAGCATTAGAGAGTGAGAACGACAAGGAAAAACAACGAATCATCAATCAATATGAGAAGGAGCGTACGAAGCTGTTAGCAGACTTCGAGAAACAGAAGAAACAGTTGGAGGCTGAGAAGGAAGGAGCTGTGAATAGTGCGAACAAGGAAGAGAAGACATTAACAAAGAAGCTGAAGGCTGAAGCAGAAGTTGAATGTGCTGCAAAGTTAAGTGAACTGAGAAAGCAGCTTGAAGCCGCTCATCAAGCCACCATTCAATGTCTCCAAGCTGAACAGGCAGCTCAATTAAATCAAGTTCAGACAGCAGCTCAAGAACAATTGAACAAGCTGAAGGAAGAGTGTATACGCCGTTTGGAGCAACAGAAGAAGGAGTTGGAGTCAAAACAGGCAACTATGCCAGATCTGGGTTTCTCAGCAGCCGTTATGATGGATCCATTCGCAGGAATCCCTACAGGGACAACACCTAGTTCGTCTCCTCAACCAGAGCCAGAATCTGTTGGAAATGCTCTTGAAGACTTTGGTGACTTGGGAGACTTCAAGTCGATTCCAATTCCTGAAGTGACTGTGCCTGAGGTAACAATACCTGAAGTGACTGTGGATACGAGTGCACTGGATTCATTGCGAGCTGTAAGGATTGGATTTAGGTGTGATGTGTAGGAGAATGAGTCATTGCGAGCTCAGCTAGAATCCCTGCGAGAAGAGAATGAACAGAACACCCAAGTATTGACCTTCAAGATGGAACAGATTGCAGCGATGCAACAGGCAACACAGGAAGTGGAAGAGAAATTGGCACAAGTAACTGCAGAATTGAATGCTGAGAGAGAAGCACGAGGAAAAGAAGCAAGTCAAGGAAAAGAGGAGAAGGAAGTGAAGTCATTGAAGGAGACGAAACAGACGAAGGAGACAGGTAGTAAGAATAAACTCCAGAAGAAACTGGATAAGAAGAGTGCTGTGAAGGAAGAGAAACCCAAGAAGAAGTCATTATTCAGTCGAAAGAAAGAAGAAACGAGTTCGAGTGATTCTGAGGACAGTGAGGAGGAAGCACTTTAAGTTTGTTTGCCTTGTTGTAGTCATGTTTGTTTCCTCCCAATGGCAAGTAGGTGATTGAGACTTGAAACGATTTGTAGCTCCTGTATCAACACCAAAGATCATCAATTTGGGAGACTACAGCGTTCCTCAACTTGAGAACCTATATCAGACAATGGCTAATGTAATTTGTTTTTCTATCTTGTGACATAAATAGCAACGGGATAATTACTTGTCGATGTTGAGTCAAATGGAAGATACGTGTCAAAAGGCAGACCAAGCGGTAAAAGCACTTCAATGTATGCAACCCATTAATGCTTGTACTAGGGTGATGTGGATAGAGTAATAGAATAGCAAATGACATTCTGATTCCTGTATCTGCCAGTGTGATGGTGCCAGGAAAGTTAGAGAATGTTGACCATGTGTTTGTATCTGTGGGAGCTGGATATGTGATTGAGAAGAGTGTGGAAGAGGCGCGTGAGTTTTTCAAAGCTAAATCGGGTATCATTGAACCAAATATCAAATCTCTACGAAACCAGGCAATGAGTGTGGAAGAACAGTTGCCCATAGTTCAACAAGTGAGTAATTCTTCCAAGGATAAAGGGTAGATGATTGAAGTGAAGAAAGCTCAGTTGAAACAACAACAAGCAGCAACCAAGTGAATAGAATGATTGTTTTTCATGACTATTTGTTCAAGGAATAAGCATGTATAATAGAAACAGGTGACTGAAACACATTCATTTACTAGGTGATGGAACAAAAGGGGCTGTTCCTGGAACTGATGCTCTAGGGACAGGAATAGCCACATATGGATCATTAAGATCATGAGGACGATCTATCTGCTGTGCTGGATTTACATAATAATACGGTGACTGTGGAGACAACACTGAAAATGACCCAGGTGGAATTGGGTAACGACCATCACTTCCATAGTTTGCCTGATTCACCAACGGAAGCATCTGTACATAGGGAGGGTTGGGAGCAAAAGCTTGAGTTAGAGGCTGACCGTCGATGTGTTGAAGTTGGGATCCATAGGGAAAACGCAAAGCTCCTGTAGGTGGATTCGCTGGTAAGGTTGCATATGGATTGGGTTGGTATGGATAACCTCCATACTTCTTTGGATCAAAATATGGTTTCTGAGGACCCTAGAATAAACATACAATCACAATCATACAGACGAACTGAAATCAGCAGAAGGAGATATAGAATCCCCCTGCTTCCCAGGAGACCGTGTCTATAATCGAAAAAGGTATACATGACTACCGTATCTTCTTTCTTGACTTCTGGAATCGGTACCTGAGCAGAATCTAATAGTTCCTTTTCTATTTTCCGCTTCTTTGCAGAGAGAGATTCGTCTGGAGGACTACAACGTTTCAGATTGGGGTCAGCTCCATGAAGACCCGATTCCTCTTGCTTTTTAAAGATCAATGCATCGATTTCGTCTAAAGAGCTCAGAAGAAAGTCCTTTTCACAGCTTAAGGAAGTAATTTCTAGTTTCAACAAATAATACACATTCTCAAGCTATCCATAAGGGTCACAAAGGATCTATACTTCTTTGACTTCAGCAAACAGTTTCGTATATTCAGCACGCAAGGATAATAGTCTGTAACTCAAAAACAAAAGAATTGGAAATACTGATTGTCATTCTCCTTTCCTTCTTCTTTCGATGCTGTAGGTTCCATATTTACAAAAACCAGTATCCTCAAAAGAATGGAATGTGTTTGAGATATCTATCTATGTTTATGGAATGATATAGAGGTTGAATAAAAAGGTTTAGAAAACAACAAGTTCTAATGCATCGATTCAATACACTTAAAATAGCTATCTTCAAATTCGTCACATTTATTACCCTGAGTCAGACATTCTGAAAAGAGATTCATTTCCTTTTCACATGGTTTTTCCTTCACATGACTACTAGTTACACGAACAATCTAAAACAACTCAATAGCAACTTCATTGCTTGTCCTATCAATAACCGAATCAATAGACGATATCATCTCATCTTCCTCAACCGACTCGGTATCATGAGTGTCAAGCATTGACTCCCTATAGATTATCTTATAGAATTATTTGAACGTTTCCTGTTCCATTTGTTCTGATTCCGTCTCCTACGGTTAAAACACAAATTAAATCATACTTCATATGGAATTTGGACATTATTTATTATACCCCTACATATGAATTCTTCAACAATGACGAACATCACTTCTTGGAAATAGTCTGGGTTATTTTCTTCTTCAGTTTCTGTGTCTTCCGTTGGTTCTTCTTCTTCTTCTTCCACCTCTGTCTTTCCAGTTTTCTCTTCCACATAGTGCGACATTCGACTCAACAGCGCGTCACTGATCTATAACTCATGAAAGAGAAATGAAAATGTACTTTCACAGGCATCTCGTTATTCTCCATTTCATCTGCTCCATTCTCATTCTCATCATATTCGTCCTCGTAGGAAGACTGACTAGCTCCCATTACCTTTGTTGATAATCGATTGTGAAAAGAGAACGAGTTTAACGGGAATGAGATAATTCTAGCGATCCAAGTTTTCCAGAAATAGCTTCATTTTCATATGTTTCTATTTGTAGCAATATCTCAACAATGGTGATAAATGAGAACTCAAAACTACAAGAGCTGTCATCGTATTATTGTTTAGAAGGAAATGATTATGTGTAGAGCAATTATTGAGTACTGTAAAGCAGAATCAGAAGATGAATGGACTCACTTATCGGATATAATTATCAACAATATTACGGAATGTTCAGAAATGTTAGATAAAGAGACTGTTGTGAGAGTGATGTCTCCATTCGAAGTATCCTTTGATAAGTTGTCTTAATCTTGTAGGCTCGCATCACAGAATGTATTAATGGAGGAATTGTTCCTCCTGTTGTAAACATGTTTCACCTATTTGGGAGATGTTGTGAAAGTCTTCAGTCTTTATTCTCATTAGAATTTAGCAGGATTTTACCTGTTGTGATTCAGTGTCTCATTTGTGCTGATGATGTTTTCACAGTATGCTGGTGTAATTACTAGGATGTAAATTGTGCTACCGAGGAATTGTTCCTTATTGTATTGAGGAACTGTCTAAGCGAGGACATTTCTCCAACGATCCTTCTAAAAATTGTTTCTGAAAGTGAATTTGGTATCATTTCTTTCCAGTTTGAACAGTAGATCATTCTATCATCTCATTTGCTCTTCGAGGTATTGATGTGATGCTGGAATGGCCGAAAGATCATTTGTATAAGAATTACTATCGCCTGCTGACTCTTGCATATGGGATTCAAGCAGTGGATGAATGTTACCCTTTTTCTTCAGAGTTACGTCAGTTGGTGAATGAGCATGTTGAGCAGATTGAATCAATGGAAAACGACTTCACCATTCCTTCTATTGAACAAGAACAACCCATATCAGTTCCCTCTCCAGTCGAAGCTATGGAAGTGATTCCCAAGAAGAAATGCTGGTATTGTACCTGCATTCGCTGTTCGTTTATGCTGTTGGCCGTATTGGCAGTGTTAGTAGGTGTGTATCTCTGGGTTATGTGTTCTGATTCTATGTCTCTGGTACTTAAGAAGTACCCCGTTGTATCGTCCATTAGTAGTACTCCTCCTAAGGACGTTTGTTCAACTGTTTCATCATTCAGTGAGTATGTCGTTGAGTTTGTAAGTTATCATAAAATGGAATGATCTATAGAAAGATGGAGTAACAACAAAAGCAGGTGAGATATGGAAATGGATAAGGAATGATCGAACTGAATCTGTATTTGAATCTGAACAGAGCAAGGAAGATGATACGGAAAAGGTCGATATAGTTCCTGAGTCTGTCGAAACGGAAGATATTCAACGGAAACACATGGAAGAGAGACGTAGTCAATGGATGGAACATACTGATAGTTACGAGACATATGAAGAGCAATTGTTTGTACCAACTCCTGAGCCTGTTCTTGAATCTACTCCTGATCCTATTA
>ERZ824480.2845-NODE-2845-length-12489-cov-2.461718_pt1 | contig 12489 bp, 9 predicted proteins | sample MGYA00519861_ERZ824480 | MGnify/ENA primary metagenome ERZ824480 (study PRJEB31778, sample SAMEA3449152) | human gut metagenome | biome: human gut; feature: human-associated habitat; material: faeces | place: United Kingdom | collected 2010/2012 ... | reverse complement strand
GTTGCAGTGAAGCCCACCACGCAGATAAAACCCGTTTTTCGACAACATATCGGCTGTGACCGAGCTGTTTTCATCTCCCGCCGTAAAAGATACCACAGGGAGAGATTTTACCTTTTCCGGACGATAGACCCTGATTTTCCCGATATTTTCAACACGCTTTATAAATAAATCGCACAGCGACATTTCGTGGGCGTAAATCCTGTCGATGCCTTTTGCGTTAACAAATTCCACTCCCCTGCCGAGTGCGATAGCACCCGGAGTATTTATCGTTCCGCTTTCAAAGCTGTCGGGCAGAAAGTCGGGCTGGTCGATTTCTCCGCTTGCACTGCCCGTTCCGCCCTCTATAAGCGTGCTGAGCGGATATTTTCCGTCAGTCACAAGCACTCCCGTACCCATAGGTCCGTAAAGTCCCTTATGACCGGGTGCGCATATAATATTGATACCGTCCGTCAGATTAAGCGGTATAACGCCTGCCGCCTGAGCGCAATCGGCTATAAGACATATATTGTGCTTCCTGCAAAGCTCCGCAATTCTTGAAAGCGGTGTCACTCTGCCGTTTACGTTACACCCTGCGGTCATAATGACCACGGCAGTGTCACGGCGGATTTGCTTTTCCACAGCCGACAGCAGTTCATCGTCACTGCCGCCGCTGTCGGCTATGCTGTAATTTATCCGTTTTTGTTTATACAGTGCGTGAAGCGGCCTTATTACCGAATTATGTTCAAGATCGGACGTTATCACATGGCAATGCCCCTTTGCGTTGCAAACGCCCTTGAGCGCAAAATTAATGGCGTGGGTACAGTTGAGCGTGAAAACCGTGTTTTCGGTTTCACCGCCGAAAAATTCCGCACATTTCTCCCTTGCGTAAAACACCTGCCGTGAGGTTTCGAGCGAAAGCCTGTGACCCGACCTTCCGGGATTTGCCCCGTAGTCGTACAGTGCCTTTTCCGCCGAATGAAGCACCGAAACGGGCTTTGGATAGGTGGTGGCGGCATTGTCAAGATATATCATCCGGCATCACCGCCGTTTCTGATCTCCATACAGTTAAGACCGCCCAGCGACAGCAGACGGCAGGTCTTGTCGGGATCGTGTTCCGTGTAAATTCCGAACCTGCAGCCCTTTGAAGTGGTGATTTTTCCCGTAGTAGATGATATTTTATAGCCACTGAGGATTTTTCTTGCTTTTTCGGCGGCTGTAGCCGAGCGTAAAACAATAAAATACATAATCAGTACCTCGTTTCCGTATATTCACTGCTTCAATATATGCCGCAGGAAGCGAAAGAGTGATGATAAGCAAAGCGGCAAAAAAGCGGAAAAGCAAAATTATTTTCCGCTTTTTCGGCTTTATAAAGCAAAATACGACCGTTTCCCCATACTTATTATTCTTGACAATATCGTTTTTATGTTGTAAAATATATGTTGAATGCGGCAGTAACCGCTTTCCGCTTTTTTTCACGGTGACAGCGTGACAGATTTTCCATGCAGGCTCGGCAAATGATTTTAAGCGGAATGAATAACGGATTTATTTTAAGTAAATTATAAAAACAAAAGAATAACGGAAAAGCGGCTTTAAGAAATTATATATTTTCCTTTTACTTCAGCATAAAATTTCGATAGCACGAATACGGTACTTACAAGGTAAACGTTCAGTTACGGTAAGAGCAGCACGTTTATTGTACTCAGGACGACATATTGACAATGCCGCTTACGGCAGGAATGGCTGTATCACCGATACAGGCTTAGCTTCGCTTTGGCTTTTGCAGGGAAAGGTGTGTCTTTTTGCAGGAGCGTACAAGCGGTTTTGGCTTTTTGCCGTAAAAGCTGTGGACGAAATTATATACCGCCGCTTTTCCGTACAGAGCCGCCGACAATGGCTGTATGTCATACATAAAGATAAAAGGACAACACCTGTCGGCTATTCGGAAGGATGGTATACTGAATGGGAATTATTGACTCAAAAAACTTACTGACGGCAACTGAAAACATAAAGCCGAAGGCTACAAAGCCTTATTCGAAAAGAAGAAAGAATCCTTTTGCAAAGCAGTTCAAGCTGACCGACAGGAACGCCCCTAAGGACGCTCCCGCAAGCGAATCACTTACAGGGATATTAAATGCAAAGCCTGCAAATAAAACAGTTCTGACCGACAACAGACAGCAGGGCAAAAAGCCTGTGCTGACTGACAGAAGAGCATCTGAAAGCAAAAAGCCGGTGCTTACCGACAACAGAAATCAGAACAAAAAGCCGATGCTGACCGACAATAAAAGCAGCGAAAAGAAAAGCATATCAGCAGACGGCAGAAATGATAAAAAGCCTGTTCTTACAGACAACAAGCCGCATCATAACAATAACAAGCAGGAACCGAGAAAGCAGGAGTATCCTTCTTTCTTTGCGGAGGACGAAAAGAAAAGCGGCAGAAAGACGCCCGTAAGGATTATGTCGCTCGGCGGCGTAAACGAGATAGGCAAGAACATCTACGTCTACGAGTGCTGTAACGATATATTCATCATAGATTGCGGACTTGCCTTCCCCGATGACGATATGCTCGGTGTTGATCTTGTTATCCCCGACTTCACCTATCTTGAAAAGAACAGGGAGAAGATAAGGGGCATTGTGCTGACGCACGGTCACGAGGATCATATAGGCGCACTCCCCTACTTCCTTAAGAAGATAAACGTACCCGTATACGGCACAAGGCTGACGCTCGGACTTGTTGAGGGAAAGCTCCGTGAGCACGGCATACTGTCGCAGTGTTCGCTGAACGTGGTCGTACCCCGTCAGAATGTCAGAATGGGCTGTATGAGCGTTGAATTTATAAGAGTGAACCACTCTATCCCCGATGCCTGCGCAATGGCAGTGCATACGCCCGCAGGCGTGATAGTGCATACAGGCGACTTCAAGGTTGACTATACGCCTATCGAGGGCGGTATAATTGACCTTGCACGATTCGGTGAGCTTGGAAACAAGGGTGTTCTCGCACTGCTTTCGGAAAGTACAAACGCAGAGCGTCCGGGCTATACGGCTACAGAAAGAAAGGTCGGAGAGAGCTTCAAGAGCCTTTTTGCAGGAGCAGAGGGCAAGAGAATAATTGTCGCTACATTCTCCTCAAACATTCACAGAATACAGCAGATTATAAACAATGCGGAAAGCTGGGGCAGAAAGGTCGCCGTTTCGGGCAGAAGTATGCTCAATGTGCTTACTACCGCAATAGAACTCAATTATATAAAAGTACCTCAGGGTATGCTTGTAGATATAGAAGATGTCAACAAATATCCTCCCGAAAAAATGGTAATTATCACAACGGGAAGCCAGGGCGAACCGCTTTCCGCACTTTCGAGAATGTCATCGGGAGATCACAGACAGGTATCTATAACACCGAGCGATCTTATCATTATTTCAGCTACTCCGATACCCGGCAACGAGAAGTTTGTCGGAAAGCTCGTAAACGAGCTTATGAAGCAGGGTGCAGAGGTAGTATACGAGGCTATGTACGAGGTGCACGTTTCGGGTCACGCCTGCCAGGACGAGCTTAAAATGATGCTTGCGCTGACAAAGCCGAAATTCTTTATACCGATACACGGCGAATACAAGCATATGAAAAAGCACGAGGGTCTTGCAATAAAGATGGGCATACCCGAGAAAAACATATTCCTTCTGAATATCGGTCAGGTGGTTGAAACCGACAGTGTTGAAATGAAGGTAGTAGGTCAGGTGCCTGCAGGAAAGGTGCTTGTCGACGGTCTCGGAGTGGGAGATGTCGGCTCGGTCGTACTGCGTGACAGAAAGCATCTGTCAGAGGACGGTCTTATTGTTGTTGTAACCACTATCAACCGTGAAACAGGTATGGTAGCGGCAGGCCCCGATATAGTATCAAGAGGATTTGTATATGTAAGGGAATCCGAGGAGCTTATGGACGACGCTAAACAGCTTGTCAAGAAAACGCTCCAGACCTGCGCAGACAGGAACATCAGAGAATGGGGCAATATAAAGTCTAACGTAAGGGATGAGCTTGGCAACTTCATATTCCAGAGAACCAAGAGAAGTCCTATGATACTGCCTATCATAATGGAAGTGTAAAATAACGGAATACAAAGGAGGCGCAAAAGGTGAAGAATTTTTATCGTGACGGCGGACTTGTAATATCGGTTTCCGCACTGGTTGTCGCACTGGTAATAATCCAGGGATATATTTACACGAAGGACATCAATGTATTCTGGGTGTCTGCGCCTTTTGTTGTGCTTATAGGCGGTTTTGCAATAGGAAAACTGATACAGGTCACAAGAAAAACATTCCAGTATTATGCACGAATAGACGATGAGCTTGAATCGAAGATGCATATGTCCGTGCATAGCTTTCCTATGTCCGCCGTTATAATCGACAGTGCCGGAAGAATAGTCTGGACAAACGGAAAATTCACAGAAGAATTTCCCGAATGTTGCGAATACGGTATGGAACTGTCGAATATAACCGATGTCCCGCCTGCCGATTTCTTCACCGATGACGGAATAACTGTCAGATACAAGGACAGCGTATATAAGGTTTTTGCAAGAATACCAGATGAGGACGAAGCAAAAGAACTGACGCTGTTATTCTTCAAGAACATAACCGACATAACCGCTCTTGAAACAGAGAAAAAGCTGTCACAGCCCGTTGTCATACTGTTTATGGTAGACGGCTACGAGGAGCTTATAAGCGGTTGCCTTGAAAGTGAAAAGGCGCACGTTTCGGTACAGATAGACAAGTTGCTTGAAGATTTTGCGGGACAGACGACAGGCGTGCTCAGGAAGAATGCGTCCGACAGATTTATAGCCGTAATAGAAGAAAGACACCTGCAGGAAATCCTGCGTAACAAGGTTGAAATCCTCGATAAAGCAAGAGAAATTTTCGTGAATGACCGCCTTAACGTAACAATGTCGATAGGTATCGGCAGAACAGGTAAAACGCTGAAAGAAAGCGAACAGTTCGCTCGTCAGGCGCTTGAAATGGCTCTCGGACGAGGCGGCGATCAGGCGGCTGTAAAGACGGACAACGGCTTTGAATTTTACGGCGGTGTTTCAAAGGGCGTTGAACGTCACACGAAGGTCAAGACACGAATCATCGCAAACTCACTGCTTGAGCTTGTTGACAATGCAGACAAGATATTCATAATGGGTCATAAATACAGCGACCTTGACAGTGTAGGCTCATCTGTAGGCCTTACCTGCGCCATAAGAAATCTCGGCAAGAGCGCTTGGGCGGTATGCGACTACAGCACCTCGCTTGCAAAAGTCCTGATTGACAGATTCCCCCACGTTGACGGAGAAGAACCGCTGTTCACAGAGCCTGCGGACGCAATGGAGGAACTGACGGACAATTCACTGCTGATTATCTGCGATACGCATAATCCGCTTATAATAGAAAGCAAGGAGCTTTACGAAAAAGCAAAGAAGGTAGTTGTCATCGACCACCACAGGAAGATGGTAAACTACATAGACAATGCGGTAATATTCCACCACGAGCCGTATGCTTCATCCGCATCAGAAATGGTGACGGAGCTTATACAGTATTTCGGCGAGGCAGGAAAGCTGAGAGCGGTGCAGGCGGAGTGTCTGCTTGCAGGTATTATGCTTGATACAAAGAATTTCGTTATGAAAACGGGCGTAAGAACATTTGAAGCGGCGGCTGTACTGCGTAAGATGGGTGCGGATACTATAACCGTAAAGAAGATGTTCTCAAGCTCTATAGACAGCTACAAGAGAAAAACACAGATAGTCGCAGAGGCGGAAATTTACCGCAAGTGTGCAATAGCGCCGTGTGACTTCTATGCGGACGATCTTAGGATAGTCGCTCCTCAGGCGGCAGACGAACTGCTGACTATCAAGAATGTTGACGCATCGTTTGTATTGTTCAAAACGATGAGCAACGAAATATCAATAAGCGCAAGAAGTATGGGTAACTTAAACGTCCAGCTTATAATGGAGGCTCTTGGCGGCGGCGGTCATCAGACTATGGCAGGTGCTCAGCTAAAGGACGTTACGGTAAACGAAGCGCTTGATACTCTCAAGAAGTCGATTGATGACTACTATTTAAGTCTTATAAAGGTAAACTCAAACGATAATAAGACTGCACAGCGCAGTTAAAGAAAGGACGATATAAAATGAAGGTAATTTTCACACAGGATGTGGCAGGCTCAGGCAAGAAGGGCGAGATAAAGGAAGTTAAGGATGCTTATGCGAGAAACTGCCTTATAAAGAAGGGTCTTGCGGTTGAAGCTACAAACGAGAACCTTAACCACCTTGAAGGACAGAAGGCGTCCGCACAGCACAAGCTCGATGTTGAAGCGGCCAACGCAAAGAAGATAAAGGATACTATCGACGGCAAGGTGCTTACATTCAAGGCAAAAGCAGGTCAGGGCGGAAAGCTGTTCGGCTCTGTTACCGGCAAGGATATAAGCGCACTTATAAAGCGTGATTTCGGCTTTGATGTTGATAAGAGAAAAATCGTTACAAAAAGCGATATAAAATCATTCGGTACATTCACTGCAGAGGCAAGGCTGTTTACAGGCATCGTTGCACAGTTCAGTGTAAAGGTTGAGGAAGAATAATGGCTGAGATGGAGCTTGCGGGGGTAAATCTTCCGTACAGCCTTGACGCAGAGCAGTCCGTACTGGGTGCTATACTTCTTGACGGAAACGCAAATATGCCGAAAGCGTCGGCAAAACTGCACCCGGAGCATTTCTATGTAAAAGTCCACACAGATATATACACTGTTATGATGCAGATGTTTGCGGCAAGCGACAATATTGATGTTGTTACCGTGCTTGAAAACTGCATGAAGAACAATGATTTCGAATCGCAGGAGGAAGGCAGAAACTATCTTGTAAAGCTGATGGAAACCGTCCCCAGCATCTCAAGCGTTGACAGATATATAGAAATAGTCGAGGATAAGTACACAAGACGGCTTCTTATAAGCATAGCAGGCGATATTCTTGAAAATGCAAATGAAGGACAGACGGACACTGCCGCTCTGCTTGAGCTTGCCGAAAAAAGAATATACGATATAAGAAACGAGAACCAGGTAAAAGGTCTTACAAGGCTGAACGCTGTCATTGTCGGCATTCTCAACGAGCTTTCCGAGCTTTGTGCAAACCCCGACAAGCAGGGCATACAAGGTCTGAAATCGGGCTTTCCCTCGCTTGACAAGTACATACACGGATTGAATAAGTCGGATCTTTTGATAGTTGCGGCACGTCCCGGTATGGGTAAAACGTCATTCGCTATGAATATGGCGACAAATGTCGCAAAATATCATCCCGAAAAATCAATATGCGTATTCAACCTCGAAATGTCGAAGGAACAGCTTGTAAAGCGTATGCTGTCCTCTGAGGGAAGAATTTCAAGCGAGCTTATGTCAACGGGCAGATTTGACCCTGCACAGTGGAGAAATCTTGCCGATGCCGCATTCGTACTGTCAAATATGAATATCTACATAGACGACAGCTCGGCGATAACGGTCAATGAAATGAAGGCAAAGCTGCGCCGTGTCGATAATCTCGGGCTGATAGTAATAGACTATCTTCAGCTTATATCTTCGGGCAGAAGGGATCTTAACCGTGTAAACGAAATTTCGGAAATGACACGAAACCTCAAGATAATGGCAAAGGAACTTAATGTTCCGATAATTGTACTGTCACAGCTTGCACGTTCCGCCGAGAAAAAGGATGATAAACGTCCTATGCTGTCAGACCTGCGTGATTCGGGTTCTATCGAGCAGGACGCAGATATAGTTCTGTTCCTGTACCGTGACAGCTATTACAACAAAGAGGCAGAGGATCAGAGAGCCTGCAAGTGTATCGTTGCTAAGAACCGTCACGGTGAAACCAACGATATAAACATGATATGGGACGGTCAGTACACGAGATTTACAGATGTGGAGTATGTCCATGCCGAGCAGTAATTTAAAAAATTCCGTTAAAAATACTATAGAACGGTATTCGATGATAAATAAGGGCGATACTGTAATTGCGGCGGTAAGCGGCGGCGCAGACAGCGTCGCCTTGCTGTATGTCTTATATTCGCTGAAAGACGAGCTCGGCTTTTCGCTTGCCGCCTGCCATGTAAATCATAATCTGCGTGGTGAGGAAAGCGACAGCGATGAGCGGTTTGTCCGCAGGATGTGCAGATTCCTTGATATTCCACTGTACACCGCAAGCATAAAGGTAAATGATTTACGGCAAAAGCACGACAGCCTTGAGGAATGTGCAAGGCGGTTAAGGTACGATTTCTTCGAGAGCATAAGCAAGGGCAGGCTGATAGCGACCGCCCACACAGCGTCGGACAACTGCGAAACCATTCTCATAAATATGGTCAGAGGCACTGCACTCTCGGGTATATGCGGAATTCCCGCAAAGCGTGACAATATAATCCGTCCGCTGTTATACAACACCCGTGAGGATATAGAACTTTATTGCAGTGAAAACTATCTTGATTATGTCACAGACAGCACCAATCTGTCCGATGATTACACAAGAAACAGGATAAGGCATAAGGTCGTGCCTTTGCTGAAGGAGATAAACCCCTCGCTTTTCAGTGCGATAAGCAGGCTGTCGCAGTCTGTGTCGGACGATGACAGGTATCTTGACAAAATCGCATCGGAGCTTATGGAAAAGGCTCGCACCGCCGATGATAAATATGATGTCGGTATACTGCGCACCGATTGTATACTTCGCCGTATCGTTACGATGATTTTCAAAGATAACGATATACCGCCGAATATGAAAGCGGTTGAAAGCTGCGTAGGAATTATAAGAGCCGGACAGGGAAAGATAAACCCGTGCCAGTTCAGATTTGTTCAGATAAGAAAGAAAAAGCTGTTTGTTGTTACAGACCGTGAGAAATTCAGACGAAATTAATGTGATAAACAGCTTAAAAATGATTATCGCCGTTGCTTTTTCGGCATAATCGTGCTATAATGGCTGTATTGCCGTTTTGTTTTCATCGCTTAACATTTATTTAACATAAGCGATGTATTATTTAATACAACGTGATTACGGAGAGAATTAGTAGTGAAAAACATACATGATGACATTGAAAGAGTGCTTTTTACGAGCGAGGAGCTTGTAAAAAGAGCAGAGGAAATAGGCAGACAGATAACACAGGACTATAAGGGCGAAGAAGTAACCGTGATAGGCATACTGAAAGGCTCGTTTATGTTCCTGTCGGATGTGTTGAAGAATGTCGACCTTTATACAAAGCTGGATTTCGTAACGGTTCAGTCTTACGGAAACGGCACCACATCCGGAGAGCTAAGACTGACTAAGGATATTTCGGCAGATATAAAGGGCAAACACGTTATTCTTGTCGAGGATATTCTCGACAGCGGAAAAACGCTGAAATTCGTAAAGGATCTTTTCCTTGAAAGAGAGCCTGCGTCGATAAAGGTATGCACTCTGCTCAACAAGAAAGTCAGAAAATCAGAAGTAATCAAGGCTGATTATATCGGCTTTGACGTTGACAATGTGTTCGTAGTAGGATACGGACTTGACTATGCCCAGCTTTACAGGAATCTTCCTTACATAGGTGAGCTTAAGGTCGAGGCACGTTGAAAGCAACGTCGAGGCTGTAAAAATATAACCGTAGAGGCGGTCGGATGCTATGCAGATACGACCGACAGAAAGGGAAACTGATGAATCAGAACAACAAATTCAAAGGCATTTTCATTTACCTTGCAGTTATCGTTCTGCTTGTTATCGGTATGGTAACAATGCTTCAGATGAGTGCAACTCCCGGCGAGCATACAACATACTCAAAGGTGATAAGCGAATTTGACAACTACAACGTATCGGGCTACACGCTTGATCTCGGTTCGGGTGAATTACAATACACCCTGAAAAGCGACAACACAAAGAAGTATAAGTATTCCGTACCGAACGTAAGCCTGTTCTTACAGGATACGCAGGGCTACAGAAAGGCATACAACGAAAAGAATCCCGATAGTCAGCTTGTCGAGGACTTCTACCCCGTTTCAGACAACTCGTTCCTGCTGAGCTTCCTGCCTTATCTGCTGATGGTTGCGCTGATGATAGGATTTACATTCGTCATAATGCGTCAGGCGAGCGGCGGCGGAAAGATGTCGCAATTCTCAAAGGCAAATGCAAGGACACAGCCTTCAAACGGCCCTAAAATAACCTTTGCCGATGTTGCCGGTGCCGAAGAAGAAAAGGAAGAGATGAGTGAGATCGTCGACTTCATGAAAAACCCCAGAAAGTATCAGGAGCTTGGTGCAAAGATACCGCGTGGTGTTCTGCTTTTAGGCCCTCCCGGTACAGGTAAGACCTTACTTGCAAAGGCCGTTGCAGGCGAAGCAAACGTTCCCTTCTTCTCAATAAGCGGTTCGGACTTCGTTGAAATGTTTGTCGGTGTCGGTGCAAGCCGTGTAAGAGATCTGTTCGATCAGGCGAAAAAGCACACCCCGTCAATAATTTTCATAGATGAAATAGATGCCGTAGGCCGTCAGAGAGGTACAGGTCTTGGCGGCGGTCACGATGAGCGTGAACAGACGCTGAACCAGTTACTCGTTGAGATGGACGGTTTCACGGATAATCAGGGCGTAATAGTTATTGCGGCTACCAACAGACGTGATATTCTCGACCCCGCACTGCTCCGTCCCGGACGTTTTGACAGACAGATTACTGTCGGCTACCCAGACATCAAGGGCAGAGAGGCTATCCTGCGTGTTCATACAAAGAATAAAAAGCTCGCTCCCGATATAAGCCTTGCTACAATAGCAAAGGGTACGGCAGGATTTACAGGCGCAGACCTTGCAAACCTTGTAAACGAGGCGGCTCTGCTTGCGGCAAGAAACAACAGAAAGGCTATCACTCAGCCTGATATAGAGGAAGCTACCATCAAGGTTGTTGCAGGTCCCGAAAAGAAGTCGAAGGTTGTAAGCGAGGATGAAAAGCGCCTTACGGCATTCCACGAGGCAGGTCACGCTGTCTGCACGTTCCACTGCAAGACGCAGGATCCCGTACACCAGGTTTCAATCATACCCAGAGGTATGGCAGGCGGCTACACAATGTCGCTCCCCGAGCATGACAGGAGCTTCAGAAGCAAGACGCAGATGGAAGAAGAAATCATTGTTCTTCTCGGCGGCCGTGTTGCCGAAAAGATTGTGCTTGACGAAATCTCGACAGGCGCAAGCAACGATATTGAACGTGCTACCGACCTTGCAAGAAGTATGATAACAAGATACGGCTTCTCCGAAAAGCTCGGTCCCATCGTATACGGACATGATAACTCGGAAGTATTCCTCGGCAGAGATTATTCTCAGGGCAGAAACTACTCCGAAAACGTTGCAGCAGAAATTGACGGCGAGATCCGTGAGCTTATTGACACAAGCTACGAAAATGCTAAGCAGATACTGCTCAACCACAGAGATCAGCTCGACAAGGTCGCTCATTACCTTATGGAACATGAGAAGATTGACGGTGATGATTTCATAAAGCTGATGAACGGCGAACCGCTTGATGATAATACAGTCGCTCCCGTCAGCGAAAACAGTGATACCGCTCCTGCCGATTGCGAAGATACCGCAAAAGCCACCGGCGATAACAACAACGAAACAAACGAATAACAGCATCTTTACGGTCGCTCCCTTTTTCAAGGGAGCGATTTTTTTGCAGATACAAAAAAAATCCGTACCGGCAGTTCACCGGTACGGATTTTATGAAAAACAGATTATATAATATCCTTAATGTCGATGTTCTCTCCTGTAAGACCGACATAAGCACCCTGCTTTGCCTCATCGCTTTCTGCGTGAGCCAGTAACCACTTGTTGCAAGCCCAGAGCGTCTTATCTTCATCATATACGGGAGTAATGTTGGGCTTTGCTCCGTTTGTTCCCTTAGGAAGTGCTATGACCACCTTGAAGCATCCGTCCTTAGTCGCATTACAGGGAGCGTAATGCAGTGTTGTAGCATAAACCTCAACAACATCTCCTGCCTTAGCCTTGAAAGCCATAACCTTTGATGTATCGAGCTTGCCGTCAACAATATCATCCTCTTTCGCAACCAGCAGGACAAAATCGTATAAGCCTATGTTGAACTCGCTGTCACGGTGATACTCAAGACAGTTGAGCTTTGTGTTGTGACCGTTGCACCAGCCGAGCTGAACAGGCATACCGCCGTATGCGTTGTTCTGCAAAAGGCCGAACAGCTTTGTATTTTCAAGCGCCGCCTCGCTCGGAACATATCCTACAGCGTCGGGTAACGGCGTGCTCTTATCAAGTGCTGAAAGCAGATCGCTTACGTCATAACCGGTATGTACCTTGCCGTATGCGGCAAATTCCTTATCGTTTACCGAATATATCTTCATATCAGATTCTCCTTTTAACTTGCAGAATTCTTCTGCGTGTTAACGTTTTCACAAACAGTAAAGAAAACAGCCATAAGCTGAAAGTGAAGTGAACCCCAAAGTTTAGACAAAAATGTATTAAGTATTTTGAGAATGAGTT
>ERZ824480.2840-NODE-2840-length-12509-cov-3.064397_pt1 | contig 12509 bp, 13 predicted proteins | sample MGYA00519861_ERZ824480 | MGnify/ENA primary metagenome ERZ824480 (study PRJEB31778, sample SAMEA3449152) | human gut metagenome | biome: human gut; feature: human-associated habitat; material: faeces | place: United Kingdom | collected 2010/2012 ... | reverse complement strand
GATTTGAAGGAATTGGAAGAAATTCTAAAACGTGCAGACGAAGCACGACGATCAGAAAACTAACTCTTTAAAATCTATCCTCCATGCAAACTTTCCTCCTTTACATGATCAAATCTTCAACAATTCTGATCGTATTATTGACCTATTATCAATTTTTCCTGAAAAGACAGACTTTCTTTAATCTGAACCGGATTTTTTTGCTAGGCGTATTGATCCTATCGGCATTGCTTCCCTTTATTTCCATTGAAATAAACCGGAACGATATGATCGGTTTTCCCACTCTCGCCTCAGTCAGTGAATTGTTGGAGGAAAACCAGATAGGGAAAAGCAGTCAAAGCACGCTTATTACAGCCACAGAACAGCCGATCCCTATGATTCCCCTACTTTATGGGATCGGAGTTGTGTTTTTTTTCCTTCGTTATTTAACCACTCTATGCCGGCTATGCTTATTCGTTCATCGAAATCCACGCAAACGATTACATGGATTGTATATGATCCAAATTCAGGAAGGCCTACCTACTTTCTCCTTCTTTAATTATCTGTTTATCAACACCCACTCTTTGAGTCAGGAAAACAGACGGAAAATATTTGCACACGAAAAAATTCACATACAACAATGCCACAGTCTGGATTTGTGTATAGCCGAGATCATCTGCATCGCCAATTGGTTCAATCCTTTTGTGTGGTTAATAAAACAGCTTATTCTCGAAAACCACGAATATATCGCCGATCAACAGGTTATCCGTAAATATAAAATCAGCGGATACCTTGAATTACTCATTCAGCAAAGTCTGAAAGGAGCCTTTTCTTTTACGAACTATTTTTCGTGTTCGAATCTAAAAAAAAGAACCATTATGTTGACCAAAAAACAATCCCACAAATTCCAGATGATCAATTATATTCCGGCATTTTTATTAGCCGGAATGCTATTTTATCTCTTCTCTTGTAAAAACATGTGCGAAGAACCGGAGTCGCCGGAGCTTCAAGTTTTTCAGATTGTAGAGAATATGCCTCAATTTTCAGGCGATCTCTCCAAGTGGGCGACACAAAATATCAAATACCCTTCAAAAGCGATCGAAGCAGGAATCGAGGGGAAAGTGTATGTCAATTTTATTATCGACTCGACAGGTCGGGTCGGACATGCTGAAATACAACGAAGTACCCAGTCACTATTGAATGCCGAAACCTTAAAAGGAATCGAGGCCATGCCCGATTGGATTCCGGGAAAACAAAGAGGAAAAGCGGTGCGAGTAATTTATACCCTGCCTGTTACTTTCAGTCTCAAAGACCAAGCCGGCAACTTCGCTCCGAAGGTTACCATAATTCCTCCCCATAACGAGGCCAAAACACCGACATTAGTGAAAGATTCTTCTGAAACAGAAAACAGTACGGAGGTTTGCATATTTCAGGTAGTTGAAGAGATGCCCGAATTTGCAGAGGGAAACGTGGCGGAATGGATCATGAAAAATATCAAATATCCGAAAGAAGCAATAGAAGCAAATATTACAGGTAAAGTCTTTGTTCAGTTCGTTATTGAAAAAGACGGAAGCATTACAAATGCTAAGATCGCCAGAAGTGCATCTACTCTGCTGGATGCAGAAGCTTTACGAATTGTAAATAATATGCCCCAATGGATCCCGGGAAAACAAAGAGGTAAAGCGGTCAGAGTCGCTTACACTTTACCCATAAGCTTTTCATTGGAGTAAGATAGAAAGCGTATTATTTTTTTTCCTATCTTTGCTTTATAATTGTAAAAATTAATAGAGTAAGCATATGAACGAGGAAGTAAAAATGTACATGGACGAGGCCAAAGAACAAATGCAAAATGCATTGGTCCACCTCGAAAATGAATTGGCGAAAATCAGAGCCGGCAAAGCAAACCCCAAAATTCTGAACGATGTTCTGGTAGATTATTACGGATCACCGACTCCATTGTCACAAGTAGCCAATATCACGGCTCCGGATCCACGTACAATTGCAGTTCAGCCTTGGGAAAAAAATATGCTTGGCCCTATCCAAAAAGCCATTATGAATGCCAATCTGGGATTTAACCCGGATAATAACGGAGAAGTTGTCCGGATCAATGTACCGCCCTTGACTGCCGAGAGAAGAAAAGAACTGGTGAAACAATCGAAAGGGGTCGGTGAAACCGCCAAGGTAAGTATCCGGAATGCCCGTCGCGATGCTATCGACGAATTCAAAAAAATGGTGAAGAGTGGTCTGCCCGAAGATGAAGCTAAAGATGCCGAAGATGAAGTTCAAAAGATCACAGACAGCTATAACAAAAAGATAGATGAAATCCTGACCGCAAAGGAAAAGGATATTATGACCATCTAAGATTTTCTGTCAAAGACAGAAAATAGATTAGCGGAACTACGTTCCGGATTGGTGTCAGACCTTCGGTTTTTCCGATCAGTGCATCTTCGATGCTGATTAACGAACTCACGGTTCTGACTGAATATTCGATCCGAAACGTAGTTTTTTAATCAGTATTTCGCAGACCAGAGATCAGAGGTTTCACTGATCTTTCTCGCTCTCTCCAAATCCTCGGGCGTATCGATTCCTACCGATTCGTGATCGGTGAACCTTACCGCAATCTTATAACCGTTCTCAAGCCAACGCAATTGTTCCAGAGATTCTGCCTTTTCCAGTTTTCCCTGAGGCAAAGCTGTAATCTCTCGTAATACTTCAGGCCGGTAAGCATACATGCCCACATGTTTGTAAAAAGGAATCACAGCACTCCATTCTCCTTGCTCTTTTCCCCGGCAATAAGGAATGGCAGAACGGGAAAAATAAAGAGCGGTCTGCAGAGACGAACATACCACCTTAACCTTATTGGGATCGAAAATATCCGCATTCGTGTCGAATTGTTTTGCCAAGGTAGCGATCTGAATCCGGGGATCTTCAAAACAAGCGATCAAAGCACGTACCTGATCGGGTTGAATAAAGGGTTCGTCTCCCTGTATGTTGACAACAACATCATAAGTTTTTCGGTAATCAGCCACAATATGCCGGTAGGCTTCGCAACAACGGTCGGTTCCGCTCTTGTGGTCGGCAGAAGTCATCACTACTTTTCCTCCGAACCCTACAACCCGGTCGTATATCCGCTGATCGTCCGTTGCGACAAAAGCGTCTTGTGAAACCAACTGTGCTTTTTCTACCACATGCTGGATCATCGGTTTACCACCGATCTCAGCCAAAGGTTTACCCGGAAAACGAGTCGATGCATAACGCGCCGGAATCAAAATTAAAACATTCATTCAATTATTCTTTAGCCGGTTCACGCCCCTCTTTTTTTGTCATTTGGCAATTGCCATTGAATATCACTCCCGGTTCGATCGAGAGTACAGATGAAACAATATTTCCAATCACTTTGGCGGACGATTTCAGTGAAACCGTCCCGGAAGCTTGTATATCACCAAGTACAACCCCCAATACGTCTACATTGCAGCAATCGATGTTGCCTTCAATCTTGGCCGTATTACCAACCACTAATCTCCCTGAAGTAATGATCTTACCTTTTATGATTCCGTCGATCCGGATATCGTTCTTTGTTTTTATATCACCTACAATAACCGTACCTTCGCACAACAAATTGACAGCATTTCCAGGATTCTCTTTACCCATAATAATCACCTTAATTTATTTCGACGCTTTTTTTAATTTCAATCCTTTCCTGATGGTTGCACCAAGCGTTATTTCGAGTATATCTGTAATCAAGCCACCTTCGATCACAGCATCTCCTCCCATAACAGTTTTACAGGCCACACATACATTACCTGTAATAGTGCCGTTGATATATAATTCATCGCAATCCACATCTCCGTCGACCTTCCCCCCTTTGTTTATGATCACCAGTTTTCCGGCATGTACATTTCCTTGAATCATACCATCCAGGTATACACTCTTATCGGTCTTCAAATTACCGTCAATTCTGGTATTTTCCAGTATCCGGTTCCCCTCATATTCAATATCAAAACGTTCCTGATTCATAAACTATAAATTTACATCGAAGATATAACAAGTAATTGAAATATAAAAGCGACTTACACGGCTTTTTTTAGCTCCCCCAAAAATTCGTTTTTTCTGTAGTTACAAGGGGTACAGGAGTTAAGTCTACACTTCGTCCGATCAACTGCCGGCATTAAAAGGTTTCAATTATAGACTTTATAAACTTCTTTGGCTATAAAAAAACCGGCTTGAAAATTCAAACCGGTTTTCCATATCCTTTTTCCAACTTTACTTCTTGGGATCGTAAGCCCATTTCAGCCAGATAGCTCCCCAGGTAAATCCCGCACCGAACGCTGCGAGAATCAGATTATCTCCCTTGTGTAACTGATTTTCCCATTCGTACAGGCACAATGGAATCGTTGCAGAAGTGGTATTTCCGTATTTCTGGATATTCACCATAACTTTAGAAGGATCGAGTCCCATACGATCGCCGGTAGCAGAGATAATACGCAGATTTGCCTGATGCAATACAAAAAGTTTCACATCATCCACCGGTACGCCGGCTTTCTCCAACGCCTCACTGATTGCATGCGGAACAGTGCGCACTGCGAATTTGTAAACCGCAGATCCTTCCATCTGTGTGAAGGAATACTGCTGTGCCCCCATCTGATGATAGAGGTTGTTTACCGGACGGTTATCACATTTCAATGCCATACCGCCACTTCCATCCGATCCCTGCACCATGCTCAAAAGCTGCTCTCCCTGTGCACTGACAACAGCAGCTCCCGCACCGTCACCAAAAAGCACGCAGGTACTTCTGTCACCCCAGTCCATCATTTTGGAAAGTGTTTCCGCACCAATAATCAATGCATTTTTATATCTTCCCGTTTTAAAATAAGCATCCGCTGTCGCAAGTGCAAACAAAAACCCGGAGCATCCCGCACCCAGATCGAAAGCAGTCGCGTTCTTAGCACCGACCGCTGCCTGTACTTCACATGCCAATGTCGGGAATATGTAATCCGGCGATACCGTCGCTGCAATGATCAGGTCAAGATCATTGATGGAGATTTTTGCCTCATCCAAAGCTTTTTTCGCAGCTTCGACTGCCATGGATGTGGACGTCTCATTTACTGCTATATGTCTTTTTTGAATACCGGTACGTGTGCGGATCCACTCATCCGAGGTATCCATCACCCGCGCCAGGTCGTCATTCGTTACGACTTTCTCCGGGAGTGCACTTCCGGTTCCTAATATCTTCATCTAAATTCTCCTTCTGTCCTTTTTAGAATTTACGGAAACGATCATATCGTTCTGCCGAAAGCTGTTCTCCCGACTTTCCATTCTGTGCCTTTAAGAACTTCTTCATGTTGCCCTTCATATAGTTTGCAATGGAAGTCAGTGCATCTTCGTCTGCACCACCAAATTCCGGAATAATATCGTCCACTACCTGCAGTTCTTTCAGATCCTGTGCGGTGATCTTCATTACCTCGGCAGCTTCTTTTGCACGTTTTCCGTCTTTCCACAGAATAGATGCGAATCCTTCCGGTGAAAGAATAGAATAAGTCGCATTTTCCATCATCCATACTTCATTTCCGACCGCCAGTGCAAGTGCTCCACCACTTCCACCTTCACCGATCATCAGACAGAGAATCGGAACTTTAATACCGGACATCTCATAAAGGTTTCTTGCAATTGCCTCGCCCTGTCCGTTTTCTTCCGCTTCTTTTCCAGGATAAGCGCCCGATGTATTTACAAATGTAATAATCGGACGGTTGAATTTTTCAGCCTGCTTCATCAGGCGGATTGCCTTGCGGTATCCTTCTGGCGAAGGCATTCCATAATTGCGATATGCGCAGTCTTTCAAATCTTTTCCTTTATGTACACCAATGACAGTAACCGGCTGTCCGTCCAGATATGCAAAACCTCCGACAATTGCCGGATCATCCCGGAAATAGCGGTCTCCGTGCATCTCCATGAACTCATCAAAAATTGTATCAATGTAATCCACAGAAGCCAGACGTTTCATCTGACGGGCTGCTGTCACCTTATCCCATGCATTCATAGGTTTTGCCTTGACATTGCGCTCTTTCATCAGTTCGGTCGGCTCATAGTTGTCATCTTCACGCAATGGATCAAAGTTTGCATAACCGGTTCTCGGCTCATGCATTTTCAAAATACGGTATAAAGTCATCTTTAAATCATCACGCTCGACGATTGCATCTATAAAGCCATGCTCTAACTGAAATTCTGCCCGCTGGAATCCTTCCGGCAGCTTCTGGCCAATTGTCTGCTCGATGACACGCGGACCTGCAAAACCGATCAAGGCTTTCGGCTCGGCAAGTATAATATCACCAAGCATTGCAAAGCTGGCGGTAACTCCACCGGTCGTAGGGTCCGTAAGTACCGGCACATAAAGCAGACCTGCATCCGAATGACGCTTGACTGCTGCGGAAGTTTTTGCCATCTGCATCAGGGAAACGATTCCTTCCTGCATACGTGCTCCACCGGAACAGCAGAACAGGATGACCGGAAGTTTCTTTTCCGTTGCATCCTCCATGGCGCGGGTAATTTTCTCACCTACGACATGGCCCATACTTCCCATCATAAAACGTGCATCAATAACACCAAGTACCGTCTTCTGTCCGTAAATAGTACATTCACCGATCGTAACACCTTCGGAAAGTCCTGTCTTTTCCTGTGTTGCCGCAACCTTCTCTTCGTACTCCGGGAAATTCAAAGGATTGCCCGTCTTTTCCTCTTCGAACCAGTTCTCAAAGCTGCCTGCGTCTGCAACCATTTTGATACGGTTCTTTGCACGTACACGGAAATAATAGCCACATTCATAGCAGACATATTTATTCTTAACGACTCTCTTTTTATCTAACTCTTTCTTGCAGATCTTACAGGTGACGGTCTCCGGGACTTCCGGTGCCGGCTGCTGAACCACGCTTTCCTCTTTCTTTTCCGGTTCCTGTCCTTCTACCGCTTTCTCTGTCTCTTCTGCATTCTTGTTCAATGAAATATATTTCTTAAATAACATAACCTTACCTCTTATCCAATTGCAAAGGTCAGCTCTGCCGAGCAGGCCAGTTTACCATTTACACGGGCTACCGCTTTACCAACACCAATCGGTCCCTTTACCTTAATAATCTCGGTTTCTAAAATCAGCGTATCTCCCGGAACGACCTTTTGCTTGAATTTTGCCTGATTGATTCCTGCAAAATATGCGGTCTTTCCTTTCCATTCCGGCTGGGAAAGAATCGCTACTGCTCCGGTCTGTGCCAGCGCTTCGATGATCAGCACACCCGGCATCACCGGATTTCCTGGAAAATGACCTGCAAAATAAGGCTCATTGAATGTCACATTCTTTTTTGCAACTGCCCGTACGCCAGGCTCCACTTCCTCGACGGTATCGATGAGAAGAAACGGCTGTCTGTGTGGAAGGATCTCCATGATTTCCTGTGTTGTCATGCTCATGTTGCTCTCCTCCTTATGCCTCATACCTGCGAATCAGAATACTTGCATTATGTCCGCCAAATCCAAGTGAATTTGACAATGCATATGGTACTTCTTCCTCATAAGCATCCTTACAGTAGTTCAGATCCATCTCTTCATCCGGAGTCTCATATCCAACCGTTCTGTGGATATATCCCTCTTCGATTTCTTTCACACAGGTAATAAACTCAACTGCACCTGCTGCACCGAGAAGATGACCGATCATAGACTTTGTAGAATTGATACGGATATCCTTTGCATGATCCCCAAATGCGAGCTTGATTGCACGAGTCTCAAAGAGATCATTGTGATGTGTTCCGGTTCCATGTGCATTAATGTAAGTAATCTCTTCCGGTTTCACACCAGCATCATCCATTGCATTGGTCATGGCACGGGCTGCACCTGCACCATCTTCCAATGGGGAAGTGATATGATAAGCATCTGCGGAACATCCGTATCCGACAACTTCTGCATAGATCTTTGCACCTCTTGCCTTTGCATGCTCAAGTTCTTCGAGCACGACAACACCTGCGCCCTCGCCGAGAACAAATCCGCTTCGGTTCTTATCAAATGGAAGTGAACATTTTGTCGGATCATCTACGGAAGATAATGCTGTGAGTGCTGCGAATCCGGCGATTGCTGTCGGGCAGACGCTTCCTTCGGTACCACCGGTAACCATAACATCAGCTTCACCATACTGAATGCTGCGGAATGCTTCACCAATGCTATTTGTTCCTGTTGCACATGCTGTCACATCATTGATCGTCTTTCCCTGCAATCCAAACTGAATAGATACGTTACCACACGCCATATTCGAAATCATGAGCGGAACAAAAATCGGGTTTACTCTTCCCGGTCCTTTTTCTACAAGTTTTGTATATTCACGCTCGATTGCCTGTAAGCTTCCAACACCGGAGCCAATCGCTGTACCCACACGATACGGGTCTTCCTTTGCCATATCCAGTCCTGCATCTTCCAAAGCTTCTCTTGCAGCTGCTACTGCATACTGGCTGAACTTTTCCATTCTCCTTGAAGCCTTGAAATCCATACAGTCAGCTGCATTAAATCCTTTTACTTCAGCTGCAAGATGTGCTTTATATCCTGATGAATCAAAAGAAGTTATTGTGTCTATACCAACTGTATTTTTCTTTATCGCATCCCAGAAATCATCTGTATTAAGTCCAATTGGTGTGACTGCACCAAGTCCTGTAACTACTACTCTTCTCATTATATATGCATACCTCCGTCTACAGATATTACCTGTCCTGTTATATATGAAGCATCTTCAGATGCAAGAAATGCAACGCAATTACTTATGTCTTCCACATTGCCCATTCTTTGTAATGGTATATTTTTAAGAATTTCATTTCTGATATTGTCTGAAAGCACTTTTGTCATGTCAGTGTCAACATATCCGGGTGCAACTGCATTTACAGTAATTCCCCTGCTTGAAAGTTCTTTTGCCGCTGATTTCGTAATACCAATAATTCCAGCCTTTGAGGCACTGTAATTTACCTGTCCAGCATTTCCGGAAAGTCCCACCACAGAAGAAATATTGATAATTTTTCCTGACTTTTGTTTTAACATGTATTTTGATACATATTTAGTGCAGTTAAATGTTCCTTTCAAATTGACATCTATTACTCTGTCAAAATCTTCATCAGTCATTCTGAGCATAAGTCCGTCTTTTGTTATTCCGGCATTATTAACAAGAATATCAATTCTTCCAAATTTTTTAATTATTTCATCTATCATGACTTTGACACTTTCACTGTCATTCACACTGCACTTATATTTTTGTGCCTGTCTGCCTATCGCTGTTATCTCATCAACAGTCTTTTGTGCTGCCTCGTCATTTCCGCTGTAATTAACTATTACTTCTGCACCTTCTGATGCAAAACGCTTGGCTATTGACGCACCGATTCCACGTCCTGCCCCTGTTACCAGCACAATTTTATTTTCAAATCTTTTCATATACCAATCCTTCAACTTTCATGTCCTTTGCAATTCTTTTAACAAATCCTGTGAGTGTATCACCCGGACCGATTTCTATAAATCTGTCAAATCCCGATTCAATCAGCTTTCTTACCGACTGCTCGAATCTGACAGAACCGCTGACCTGTTTTGAAAGAATGCTCTTTATATATTCAGTAGATGTATTTTTATCAATAAGTTCCGCCGTATAATTGGCATAATATGGAATATGTGGACTTGTAATATTTACCTTTTCCAAATCCTTTTTTAATTTTTCTCCTGCCTGTGCAAGCATAGGTGAATGAAACGGTCCGCTTACATTAAGCTTTAGGACTCTTTTTGCTCCAACATTTTTTAAGTCTTCCATAATTTTTGTTATATTTTCAGCCTCACCTGAAATAACAATCTGTCCCGGACAGTTATAGTTTGCAATCCCTACATTATCTAATCCACTGTGACATATAACTTCTTCTATTTTACCGGAGTCCAGTCCGATAACGGCTGCCATAGCTCCATGTCCGTCAGGAACCGCTGTTTCCATATAAATTCCACGGTTTCTCACAAGAGACGCACAATCTTCAAAATCTATTGCACCACAGGCTGTCATTGCACTGTACTCCCCAAGGGAAAGTCCGATTGCACAGTCAAATGTCAGACCTTCCTCCACGCCTGCATAAAAAGCTGCCATTTCAGCTGTATACAATGCTATCTGCGTATATTCTGTCTTATCAAGATTTTCATTTTCTTTAAAAATCAGATTAGTCATGTCTAATCCCGTTACATTTTCAGCCTTTTCAAAGCAATCACGGCTCACTTTATATTTTTCATAAAATTCCTGTGACATTCCAATCTTTTGTGCTCCCTGTCCCGGAAACATAATGACTGTCTTTCCCATACAAAACTCCTCTAAAATTTTACACTGTTAAACACTTTATGTGCATCATCCATTATTTCTGTAATTATCTCTTTGCATGTCTGTTCTTTTTTTACCATTCCCGCAATCTGACCGGCCATTACAGTTCCCATTTTTACATCACCATCGACAACTGCTTTACGTAAAGCACCTAGTGTAAGATGTTCAAGTTCTTCAAATGATACATTTTCTTTTTCCATATTAAGATACTGCCTGGTCATTTCATTTCTTAAAGACCTGACCGGATGTCCCGTACTTCTTCCTGTAACAACAGAATCTATATCCCTTGCTGCTATTATTCTGTCTTTGTAAAGCTGATGAACATCTGATTCTTTGGCAACAACAAAACGTGTTCCCATCTGTACAGCCTCGGCACCAAGCATAAACGCTGCACAAAATCCTCTTGCATCTGCAATTCCACCAGCTGCTACTACAGGAATTGAAACTGCATCAGCCACCTGTGGAACAAGTGTCATTGTAGTCTGCTCACCGATATGCCCACCTGATTCCATTCCTTCAGCTATAACCATATCAGCACCTGCTCTCTCCATAAGTTTTGCAAGTGCAACTGATGCTACAACCGGCATAACTTTAATTCCTGCATCTTTCCACATTTTCATGTATTTTCCGGGATTTCCTGCTCCTGTTGATACAACAGATACTTTCTCTTCAACAACAACCTGTGCAACTTCATCTATATGCTCGCTTAAAAGCATAATATTTACTCCGACTGGTTTATCTGTTATTTCTCTTGCTTTTCTTATTTCACTTCTCACCCATTCTCCCGGTGCATTGGCAGCACCGATGAATCCGATTCCGCCAGCCTTACTCACATTAGCCGCAAGATTTGCATTGGCAACCCATGCCATTCCGCCTTGAATTATCGGATATTCTATGCCAAGAAGCTTTGTTACTCTTGTTTCCATTATGCTATTCCTTTTGCTCCAAGATAATCGATTACTGACTGTATTGTTGTGAGATTTTCAAGTTCGTCTGTAGGAATTTCTGTTGAATATTCCTCCTCAAGGCTCATGATAAGCTCAAATAAATCAAGTGAATCTGCATTAAGATCTTCTTTGAATCTGCTTTCCGGCTTAATGTCATCCTTATTTACTCCAAGCTGCTCTGCTACTAAATCTCTAATCTTTTCAAACATAATAAAAATCCTTTCTTTTTACATTCTTACAGTGAATACTGCAATTTTTAGTAATGACGTTATCGTCAAGATTTACGGCAGTTCCATTTTACAAGAATACTGCCCCAGTTTAATCCTGCACCAAATCCCGCAAATACAAGCAGGTCTTCATTTTGCAGTTTATTTTCACGATTCAGCTCATCAAGCAGAATCGGTATACTGGCTGATGATGTATTTCCGTATCTGGACAGGTTCACCGGAAATCTGTTCATATCTATACCCAATCTTTTTGCTACACTCTCAATAATCCTTACGTTTGCCTGATGTAAAATAAAATATTTTATATCTTCTGCATCTGTATTTTCTTTTTTTAACAATGTATTAATTGTTTCAGGAACTTTTTTTACCGCAAACTTAAATACTTCCTGCCCATTCATTACTATATTTTCATTTCTTTTTGCGGTAAGAACTTCTCCAAGCATTCCTTCATTGTGTAAATCGACTGATTTCACACCTTCTTGCTCACTGCTTTCAACAACACATGCTCCTGCACCGTCGCCAAAAAGGATACATGTACTTCTGTCCTTCCAGTCTGTTATTCCAGACATTTTTTCACTGCATACAATGAGAACTTTCTTATACATTCCTGCCTCAATGTAAGCTTTTGCGGCAGATAATGCCATAATAAATCCCGAACACGCCGCACTTATATCAAAGCACACTGCATTTATTGCACCTGTGTTCTTCTGGATTATTGATGAGCAATTAGGAAACAGATAATCAGGTGTTGAAGTAGCTGCTATTATCAAGTCAATATCCTCTGAATTAATCCCTGCATTATCAAGTGCCTTTAATGCGGCATTGACTGCCATATCAGCAACATCACCCGATTTTTGTATTCTTCTCTCACTGATACCCGTTCTCGTTACAATCCACTCATCATCAGTTTCAACCATTGTTGAAAGTTCCTGATTCGTAAGTATGTACTCAGGAATATAACTTCCCGTTCCAATAATCGTAGCTTTCATAAATACATATCTG
>ERZ824480.2839-NODE-2839-length-12512-cov-2.916754_pt1 | contig 12512 bp, 18 predicted proteins | sample MGYA00519861_ERZ824480 | MGnify/ENA primary metagenome ERZ824480 (study PRJEB31778, sample SAMEA3449152) | human gut metagenome | biome: human gut; feature: human-associated habitat; material: faeces | place: United Kingdom | collected 2010/2012 ... | reverse complement strand
CACCTACAATGTTTAGAAAAGCACCCCATAATACGCAGAAGATAAAATCAGCAGCATCTCCTGCAGCACCTAGAATAATAAATGATATGAGGAGACGTACCTCGAGTACAACTGAGTGGATTCAACTCAAAACTGGATCCAAAGGAATAACTCCGTTGTTACATTCACCCAACTTCTTACATAAACATTAGGTTGAAGACGAAGTTCATCGAAGGACCTCCAATGTAAAAGAAATTCGACACAAGACGCCAGATCTAATCCTCACGAGATTCCTCAGTCTGTACTTCGAAATGTTTGAGAACCAGATTACGAACGAACACTAGACTGAAAGGATCAAAGAGTCCAAAGTTTCCTCCAAATCCTGTCAACAGAAGAATCACCAAATAGGTTCTCGTGAACGGAGGAATTGCATAGAAGAACGACGAAAAGCCGCTATCTGTCTGCATTGTGAATTGTGAAGAAGAAAAGAAATCCTTTCAGGGAATTGAACTCTGTATATCATGTGATTGTTGCAAATCACTTACATTTCTTGGAATGGAAAAGGAGGAGGCGTCTAGAGTGAGGCAGGAGCAATTGAAGGGATCTGGATGGGTGTCCATGTACCCCTCTTATGTAGATAAAGAGAGATCAATCAAAGACGGTCGTCGAGTTAAGGTTGAATGTGCTTGTATGATTGTAACTGGTACTGTGAATAATATAGGTGAAAATCCATCAACAATGGATGTAATGAATGCATGCACCAAATTGGGTCTTGATTGTCTTCTTGAAGTAGGTTTTTGATTTATCATGAGATGTAGCCAAAGAGATATCCAAAGGCATGGTGGGTATTTGGAAGGTGTCGTATTCGTCTTCATAATCCCGATGGTAGTCCTTGTAATACAACAATTAATTCTCGTTTCACTCTGTCTATCATATAATATATAGGAAAAGAATTATTTCATGCTATTGGTAAGATGATTCCATTGGTACGTGAAGAAGTCAAAAAGGAAATGCCTACACGTCCTGCTGCGAAGTCTACCAAGAAGGGAAAAGGAAAGGGAAAGAAGAATTCGTTTGTTTCTTGGAATCAGCCATATTGAGTAGTTAGGATAGAACATATGTAGGGATGCAGCTGGAATATCATACCCAATTGAGATAACCAACTATGTGATCTGAATACACCACCTAGTCCAAAACAGCAGCTAACAACTCAGGAATGCACCAGTTACCCAACAAACAATCTAGCTACAAACTAGTCATCTAACAACATTTCTTTTTATTCCCTTGTGTATTGTTGCCCATCGGTAGACTTGTAACACGTTCTGAACCAGCATCCATCACCTTTACACCATCCTTCTCTCCCAGTTGCATCTGACCTGATTTGATACGGTTGATAATCTCTCGCGCAGTCATTACAAATACATTATCCACATTGTATCCTGTTTTTGCCGAAGTCTCTAAGAACAGCAAACCATTCTCCTTAGCAAAGGCTTCACCATCGGCTGTGGACACAACCTTGTCTTCATTACGAACATCATTCTTATTTCTATCACTCACTTTGTCTCTTTTCACCTACCCAACTAGCGTAATTACTATATTCGGATTGGTACTATTGCACTGAACTGCAGATAACCACGACTGAAGTTTCTCGTAGGATTGGAGATTGGTCATATCATATACTAGAATGGCAGCAGCCGCTTCACGATAATATGCGCGAGTGATGGCTTGGAAATCTTCTTGTCCTGCTGTATCCCAAATCTGGAGTTTCACATTCTCACCATCAATGTTAAGAGACGACGAGCCAAAGTCAACTCCAATCGTAGGACCCACACTTGCCGAAAACTTTCGATCCGTAAACTGTAACAGAAGGCAGGATTTGCCTACAGACATACTACCAACGATGATAAAGCGCATAACATATTTGGCAGGACCATCAGCTGGTCTAACCTGAGATGGCCTGGCTACGGTTTTAGATGTCTCTTCTGCAACATAAGCTTCTGGAACTGAGAGAGGAACAGTAGGTGTAGATACAACAGTAGGGGTTGTCTCCACTTCTGTATGAGGCTTCTCAGCAATAGTACTCGAAGGTTTTGGTACAACAACAGGGACAGTCTCTAGAAGATAATAAAAAGTGGCAAAAGATAATACCTTGGATCTTTGGTGGAACAAAGGGCTCTCCATCCACAGCAAAGTAAACCTTGTCGCCATCTTCCAATTCTGCAACACTCGTAATCTCCCCTCCAAACTCATTGTATACAACCGATTTTGATCCCTGAGGCCGATTCACCTTCAGTGATACCTTGTACACCACTTGATCCCAGGATTCGGTTTTTGAGATGTATAGACTACTATTACCCATTTCTGGTTCTCCGTTGATATAGCATTTCACTTCAATCTTGTTCATTCTTGAGGAAAACAACAAATGAAGAAGCGAATTTGGGCAGGACAATCGCGGGAATGTGTTTTGTGTTTCTTAGAGAAAACTTGCTTTTTAAGAATAGGATTTGAAATTATATTAGGTCGGGTTGGTGTAGTGGCTATCACGCTCGCTTCACACGCGAGAGGTCGCGGGTTCAATCCCCGCATCCGATACTTTTCTTTTTCTTTCCTTGAACAAACAATACAGTCTGTATGATTGGAGCAATACATCACGAAGGCTTGAAGCCTTTCAAAATGCTCTCTTGAATTATTAGACACAATATCATTATGATGCGCTTCAGGTACCCACCTATATCAGATTCTCTTATTATCTCCTACCAGGGGTCATATGTACTTTGTGTGAGACAATATAATTGTTTTCCTGCTTTAAATGGAACAATCTTATCATTCATTCCATGGATATGAAACACAGGACACTACAATTCACAATCTTCTCCTTTTCTCACATCAATTAGTTTAGCTGTCTCCTTATTGTTAAAAGGATCACAACAACAGAGGTAATCAGTTCGTACCATCTGTTTGCCAGAGAGCAAAGCGCTATGCAAAATAACTCCCCCAATCCGCAGCCGTTCCATTTCAAACTGCCGACACCCATCTTGATATATCTCCTTCACAACCTGCGAGGTTGGAAGGGATGCTGCTCCCGGTTCCAGCGAAGCACCTGATTGGAACTCCGGCTGAGAAATGGATGATGGAAGACTCGTAGGAACAGACCACTTCGAGTGGAATGGAGATTTGGTAGGTGGTACGAAGTGAGATACAGGATAATCATCCTGAATCACAGACTCATCCGAAGAGTCCCGAGAGGAATCCAAATATTCAATTAAACCGGATTCTGAAGAATCTCTACTGTGAAGAAGGTAATCTGTTTGTTGTGAGAAAGGAGGAGGATGACGTCTCCGCTGTTCTTGTGTTCGCTGTCTAGAATTCACCAGACAGAGATTCTTTCCGCTGCAAAGCTTTGCTGCTAGTCTACAAGTTGGTACACTCCCAACTACATGTTAGAGAGATATTCCAAATATACTGCTCTCTCCATAGAGGAAAATGTGATCTGATGGATAAATACCTAAGGCATACTTAAACACTTCTTCTAGATCGCGACACATTGAGACCTCACTATAGCAGCCATCACTATAACCATATCCCTCATAATCGTAGACAAGAACATCAACAGAAAGATGAGAAGAGATTTGCATACAACGACGTAACATTCCTCCACAATCCGTTGCATTGGCATGACTGTATATGATAACACCTCTGAACTTCAGCAATATAATAGAACAATACTTATTTTGCGGTTGCTTGATATGCATACAACAGATAGAAATATCAGAAGTTATAGAGAGATAGAAAATAAACACGTTCTCAGGAATGCGAAAGGCCTGCTCACGAACATAGACTTGCCCCACAAATCGGCCAGCCACACTATCTACTATATCTAACTGATAACCATACATGAAATGTAGCTACATGTACAAGGACACGGTGGTTTAAAGGTTACATCATTAATCACGTCCATACAATTACATTTCCTTGTAAGCAAAGCAGATAGGAAGGAAAAGACGTTACCCATATTGAGATGGGTAAAAAAGGAAAGATGCAAAACAATTATACATGTTTGTGTTAAACGTGACTATCACTGGAAAGATAGCTATAACTGTCAGTTAAAGTTGATAGTGAGTATGGTTAGACTAGGATCAACATGGAATGTAAGGACCTTTCGTTACCAAATTGTAATTCTACAAACAACACTAACTACACTTTTGGCATAAGAAAAGGAATGTTTAGAATTCCTCCAGCAGCAAGCACATTTAAGAGCATACTCACAAGATACAGAGATATCAAGTAAATACCAAACTTCTTTGTATATGTATATTTCTGAAGTGGTACTACCTAACTGTAATTGACTGACTCCAACCCTACAATGAGAGTACTAAAAAGAGTAACAAGTAGGAAAATAAACGTTAAGTTTATCACTTCTGTATCTTCTCCCAACGATATTCCACTTCTACACATCATTCATATCTCTTTCTTATACGGATCCTCTGCATATCGAATTGACAGAGCAACACCTAAACCTACAAGCAGACTAAACATCGGAGAAGCATATATACCTCCGATAGCCATCTGGGGATATCCTTGCTTGGTAATGGTTACATCACCCACCAAATCACTAATACTGTTCCCTACAGCGAGAATAGTGAGACCCATTACGAACGGCTGAATGCCAGCGATACAACCGAGGGCATTCATCAATGATACCAGCTCGTCAGCAATCTCCTCCACCCACATGATCGACATAAAGAAGGCGATAAACAAAACCACAAAGAACATCCACCCTGAAGGAGGATGTTCCCAAGGTGTGAGACACTCGAAAAATAGAAACAACAACGGAATAGCGATGAGAAGAACTAACCAACAGGGCACTCCAAACATGCTATCCGTCCAGGCTTTCTCTGACTTGTAGAACAGGAACAGAGGAATACCAAAGGATGTGAGAAGGAGATGGAACTTATTATAACGCTCTTCCATAACCACGGGAATGGTAGCATTTCGTAGAATAGTCATTGGTGCTTCAATCCAATAAATGATCTTCCAATACCATGATAACTTCTTATAATACTCCACTTCATTCTTCACATAGCTTTTGAACAAAGACCATTTCTCATTCTCTTTCGGGACCTCAGGCTCATCCTCAGCCACTGTAAGGAGATTGGTCATCTCAGAGAGTGTTTGAGGATACGCCTGATCCAGAGAGGGATTAATCTTATCAATAGATTTGTACCTCTCAGGGAGAATGGGATGACTAACATCATCCTCCTAGCATGATAGACCTATAGAACCCCTACATCGTCGAGTTCATCCATCACCATCTCCTTCACCATGTGTCGCACGCTATACATGGGCTCCGACATTACCTTCACCTTGGCTGTGACCGACAGACCTGTAGTACCAACAATCTCATCCACATCATCTGAATCTCATAAGGATAATAAATAATACTTTGAGTAAGCAATACCTCTGCCGATCCATTTCTACTCAGCGTTTCGATATCATCATAAACATCACTGGACTGCTTCCTGAAGATGATCACAATCTATTTGTCATGCTTCAATCAAGTCTCTACAGCCACATAAATAAGGTAAATAACGATAAAGCCGATGATCTCCCACAAATGAATCTTATGGTCGAAAAACACAATTGCAGTGTAAATGGTCGAAACAATATAGGTGACGATATCACGATAAAATGATAAAGGATTCACTTTACAATCACTCATGAAAGCAACAACTCCTGTAATCACAGTTGTAATGAATAAGCCAGCACCCAGGTTTGAACCCATCCCGATATGACTATGTCCTCCAATAACAGCGGTCATTAAAGCAAATACATCAGGTCCTCCATTACCGAAAGACAAAAACGTAACACCAGCAATACTAGGTGGAATTCCCATTTTCTCAACCATATCCGTCAGTGTAACGCAAAAATACCGATCTGCAGTTGTTGCCAAAATGTAGATAATGAAAGCCAAAAGTAGAAACCAACAAACAATGAACACGGGCCGCTGCCAACCATGAGCAACGCATTCCTGGAGATAACTAATATTAAGCAACAATGTTGAACTTACAGGTAATTAAACATACCAGCCTGGTCTTCGCAAGCAACTTCGGAACAGTTAAACCGTTCCTAGTAATTAAGGCAAAACAACTGTCGATACCATGATATCCCAAGCGCAGGTATCATTGTCATATGTAGATAGTGTATCACTAAGGAAAATACTAGTTTCTAATTGTTCTGTCGACAATCGATGAAGCTTCACTACACATCACTACCTCAGTTGAGAAAAACTTGTAGCACCCGAAATTGCAACAATGACAGCTAGCAGAGCCACCGACTGGACCGCTTTCGAGACAAAACGACTAGTTGGCATCTTTTTATACAGAAAGAGAAACGTCGAATCGCATTCAATCCGCCATCCAATCATATTCCGTGAACAAAAACACATGAATAATGAAATATCAAGTGTGTAATTGAAGTATGGAGTCGTTCGTTGGCTTTCCTATTCGGTTGAGAATATCAAAGAAGAGTATTCAGTTAATGGGGGATAGATGCACCAGACACCACGTTTGGAGAGAGAACAACAGTTGGTCGTGTGAAAGAAGACTGTTCAAAGAATCAAAGAGATGCTTACTTGGAGACTTCGTAGTGGTCTGTGCGTCCGGATCGCCAAGTTCTCTTATACTAGACGATTGAGTACCTCAACACGACTTGTTTTGGGGATTGAATCAAGTTGTGACGATTCGTGTGCGGCAGTTGTTTCTAGCAAAGGAAGCATTCTTTCTTCTTTCCAATTATCGCAAGAGAAACAGAATCAGCAAAACCGTGGTGTCATTCCTTCGGAGGCAGCCAAAACACATCGAAAGAATCTTCCAATTGTCGTAGAAAAAGCGTTGGGTTCAATTTATGGTGAAATCGATGCTGTCGCCTTGACCATTGGCCCAGGGATTGCTCCTTGTTTGGGAGAGGGTCTTTTATTTGCTCAATCATTCTGTCAGAAAAGGAAATTACCATTGGTCCTTGTAAATCATATGGAAGGACATGCTATGGCAGCTACAATGAAAGTGTGCAAATCAAAATGTTGATTATTTCTAGAATGACGTGCCATTTCCATCGATTGCATTCTTAGTTTCAGGTGGAAATACCGAAACCATTCTCTGCAAAGGAAGTGATCAACCATTTATAAAGCTTGGAAACACATTGGATGATGCTTGTGGGGAGTGTATGGATAAGGTATTTCGCTATATCTATGAGAACATACCCAATGTGTTTCCACCAAATGAGGTTATCAAACATGGAGGTGCTCAGATCTCAAATTGGGCATATAGCTATGAAAATCTGATGAAGAAGGCCCACTCTAATGATGTATGGATCAAGCGAAATAGAATTCACTTCCCTACTCCGTTATCTAGCCAAAAGAATTGCAATTTTTCCTTTTCTGGAATCAAAACATACTCCATTCGGTATTTGGAGAGGGAGATGAAGGAGGGTCGCTTTGATTATGAGCAGGTATTACGATTTAGTTTCTATTTTGAGCGAGCTATTGTCAACCATCTGATTCGAAAGCTCACATTCACTATTCAATCGCATCCATCTATCCAATCCATCGTTATAATTCTGCATTGGAATAACTCATAGTGTTGTGGAGGTGGAGTAATGAGCAATCGGTTACTGCAACAACGAGTGAAAGAAGTTGGTGAACTGAGTTCTTTACCTGTGTTCATTCCACCAAGAGAGTCCAGAATTGAAATTTTCATCACCTCTAGATTGTGTACTGATAATGCAATTATGATTGCATGGCGTGGTCAGCAACTTTTGGATCAGAATCGAAGTATTGTTCCTTTTGACAAAGTTATGGACGTACGTTATAATGATCGATTGGATTTTGTGAACTCAAATGTTTGTTCCTTAAGACGAAAATAGTTCCGATTTGTGTCAATACCATTGTTTTCAAAAGTCTCTAGAGAGTTAGACACGATGAGTTGGAATGATGTAAGCCACTTGGATCTTGACTGTAACCACATAGTTGTTCTCAGGTGCCGAGAACGTGATAGAAGAGGACATGGACGAGTTCGAATAATGAATTGATGTTATGGAATGTAGATTCTTGAATAGTGTGGATGAAATTTGTTCGGAGATGGAGAATCTCCTACGTGATGAAGTCAAGGTAGATCATTTGAAACAAAGCAAAGAACTCGCAGGATTATTCTTTAGGGATACTGAAACCATTCACAAACTCTTCAAGTATGTCACTCCTCTTTGATCCGAGTATAGTTATATTCTACGCGAAGAAGGCTGTGACGAAGAATCTACATTTTACATTTCGAAGGTTGCTTCAGAACTTGTGAGAGAGTTTCCTGATACACAAAAGGAGCTTATCGTCAATGACAAGTCTCTAATGAGACGAACGCTCTCACTGATCGATGATGAGCATTTTTCACCTCAGTATAGTCGAAGTGTTTTCCATTTAGCAATGCCTTGTGTTTTTCAAATATCATGATAGGATTATGCAATTTGTCTACGCCATCTTTTGTGGAGTATCTCCGTGCTCACAATAACATCCTTCTGTACTTTTACAAGCACTTTGATTCTCTTCATCTCTGTGACGTTTTAGCACATCTCCTAATGCTTCAGGATGGTTTGAATAGCTTCTTGGGTTCATTCTAGAGAATGGCAGTTGGGTTGGTGATTTTGTGCCTCTTATTTATGCGTTACTGGATTCATTTAAGGTCTATGAAGCATCTGACAACATCGCTTTCCTCCTCAATTGCGTTTTTGAACCTGAAGAACTTGAAACGTCCATTCCATGTATCGGCTTGATTTTTAGTTTCTCAGATACTATGAACGGAGGTTATTTCATTCGTGCCTTCCTTGAGTCTTCCTATTTCGCCGAGCAGATTACAGAGGCTATCACTTCTCTATCTACGCTGCGTGATATGATTCCTTCGGTGGGATACTCAGAGTCACCCTATCAGCTCACTGACTGCTTTATCTCTCATCTCTTCGTCTTCCTACGTCGTCTGCTACTCAGTCGATGGGAAGGAGGTATCCTTATAGGATCTAACTTACAAATAGAGAGAAGTGTGTTACAAGCGGACGATGTTTATCAGTACCTCGTTCAGAAACATGCTACCCAGCCTGTGATTGCTTGTGACTGGGAACTGATTGGAGGACTCGCCTCCAGACTAGCGATACTTTGGGATCCCCTAATAGAGGCTCTTACTGCACTCTCGGAGGGGGAGCCCCAACATGTGTGTCCTTTAGCTCTGATTGATGGCTTCCATTTGGTTCAGACCTGGCTCCTCAATCCTCATGTGCAGAAGGAATGGCCTACTTCTTCGGAGGATGTGATCCGTGTGGAGGCTGCATTAGCTCGCAGTATTCAACGATTCCCGTGGAATTCGAAGCTCCACAGTATGGCGAAACGCTTTTATCGAGCTGTGATCGAGAACATGAAATGGACTGAGGGTGGGTGTGTCGAATTGGGATGAATTGTAGCCATTGCAGAAAATGGTCTTGTTTTTACCATTGCATCAGAATGTAAAGATGTACTTGTGAACTGTGCTGCTGAACACTAGAAGCACCTCCCCGCCTATGGAGCACTACAAAATATCTGTTTGCGTTGTGATAAACTGACTCAGAAGGAGTGTGGAGCGAAGTTGGGAGAAGGCAAAGCATATCAGTAGATGATGGATGCGATTTCGCTTCAAGAAATCAAGAAACCTCTACGTGCAATTGATGTACTGATATGGAGGAGAAGTAATGGATAGTTGGAACGTAATCCAGTCATAAATATCTCTGCTCAGTTAAATAGTTTGCCAATGGATGCTTTGGCGATGTTGATGTCAGGAGGTGATATAAATGAGATTGTTCGTCGCTTGATGTATGGAGATGTGGAAGATGATGGAGGTGAAGAAGTCAATTTGTTATGTGTTTGTTGGTATGAAAGACTGTGGGAGGGTTGTTGGACACCTCTGGAACAAACACTTCAACAACTATCTCTGAATGCCTTTACAGCTAACTCAAAGAGTGTTTTCACCTCTCGATTGTTTGGGTCTTCTGCTAAGGCTCGTTCATATTCAGCACATGCTTCTTGAACATGTCCTTGGAGATGAAGAGTGAGTCCTCTAGAGGCATAGAAGGCACTTGATCTCTATTCCTTACGCTATTCTCTTATTATTACCGCTTCTGGACCTCCTAGAATCTCGACTTGATGAAGCATTCGCTGTGCCCTCTCCATCTTCCCCATCTGTCGATACACATGAGCAAGATTCAGATACACCAAGGTCCAACGACGTGTCTCTGTCTGGAGTCATTTCTTCACACCATTCCTACAGGAGGTTCCTTTTCAAGGAGTCGGAGTACTGTTACAAAAGCCTTTTCTGCCTCGGAATACCGCTTCAGTTGATAACACAAAACTCCTCGTTCATTGAAAAGCAGAGGATCTGATGGATCAATGTGAATCGCTTCATCAATCACATGCAATGCTTCTCGTTCCTTGCCTATCTGTCGATACTCCTTCATCACCAGTAAACGCAAATGAGTATCATATGGAGCTCGTTTGATAGCAAAGTTGAAGGCTGTGATGGCCATCTCATGATCCTCCTATCCCTCACTCTTCACGTATACTCCAACAAGAGCTGATCGTACCCGACCAATTGCAGTCCAAGCGGGAATGGATTGAGGTTGAAGCGATAGACACAAATTCAAATGTTCCAGTGCCTGATACAACTCGTTGCATTCCAGAGCATAGATTCCCTGCAAATATGCTTGAAGTATCTGACTAGTTGATTTATCGAGCTGACGGAGCAACAAGAAGAGTGAGTCTGACTGATGACGTAATGCCAAGATCTCTCCATATGCCATAAGGATTGATGGAGAATAGATCCCTTGGGCGAACTGTCTACAACCTCACTCTACAAACTGAAACACACGCCTGAAGGATCTGCTCACAATGAATGAGATCACCTCGATGGAGATACCAACGACTAGAATTCAACTGAATTGGTTCATTCCTAGGTGATTCCTTAATGATTGTTTGTAATCGTTGTTCAGATAAGATGGATGGAGTCTTAGCACTTAGTTGAACCAGAATTGTCTTCTTGATACTCTTAAGAATGGATCCTTCTTGTGGTTGCTGTTGCAAGAACAACGAACAATTCTTATCAAGTGATGTCTTTGCTTCAGAATACGGTTTTAACTCCGCAAGTCTCTGTTGGGAGAAGAGATGATACACATCCCACTTTACACTGGATTCATATCTAGTATGAATACAACAGGATTGTAGTACGCTTTTATTGCTTTTTCTTCACTCTCTGTTTCTAGGTCTTGACCATACAAGTAATAGAGTTCCGAAATAAGAACACATTGATCTCTTGAGAGATTTTCAAAGGATAATGTATCTAAAAGAGATTGGAGGAGAGAATGGACAAGTCCTTTTTCACCCACTTGAATCTAGAATGATTAGTCTATTACTGTACTAACATTGGATTTAATATAGTACACAGTTTCTTTGAGATTGTCCATTTCACTCGCTTTAAATCCATTTCTATGGAAAATCATCCAATCTAGTAAAGTACTTTTGATAAAACAAAATCAATTGATGGAAACGCTGACAGTGGAAGAGGAGTTGAAGATGTTGTTTCAGATGATGAGTTTGTTTTGATTTTGTAATCTACAACTGATATTGATGTTCATTTCTCACAAGTTCGTTACTAAAATGAAGGGCTTGTTCGAACAGGGAATTGTTGTAGTATCGTTGAATAATCTGTTCAAGAACACCCTCTTCCATCTCTCTGTATGTACAATAATAATTGAGTTGTTTGTGAAACTAACAAAGTGAATTGAAAAGGTCAATATACAATAAAGATATGTCTGAGTGAACACAACAATAAGAGTGCTATAGGACTATTGTCACCTTACACAATCGATTTTTGACTTGGAGGAATCACAGGTGGTGAGAACTGTGCTTCTGAAGATCCCAATAGTTCAGGGGACAATCGAAGCTGTTTGCTTGGAGGTGAAGCTTGCTGTAGTTCGTTCAGAATGAGTTGGTCATAGTCAATCAGTTGAGAATCCTTAGGTTCATTCTGACGCAACGCCTGATAGGCAGGAGGTGGTTCTGTAACTGTAAAGAGATGAGTATCAGCCACATTCTTCGCCTGGATATGATAGCTATCTACAGCTTCTTTTCCTAACAAGGCAGTTTGTTGTAGATCCTGCTTGAAGTCCAGATAGAAAGGTTCCAATGGAGCTAGTCGCCAGTACTTGACACATTCCTCCAACCAACGTATAGATACAACAGGAACATGATTTAACTGAGCTTGATTGACTTTGGCAGTACGCAGTTGTCGACATACCAGGAGATCGCAGTTGGTGAGATCCGTCACATAGGCACCTCCATATTCTACCAAGAGTTGATATAACAGATTGTTTTCCACTCCTTCAGACTGTTCGATGATACTAGAGAAGGCAATTCGAAGTCCACGGAGAACACTCCGTCGTGTGGAACGCAAGGCTTCCATCACTCGTCCTCC